>Ga0153924_1000015_pt1 | contig 160754 bp, 141 predicted proteins | sample TSNJ008MetaG_FD_104709 | JGI IMG/M metagenome (GOLD analysis project Ga0153924, IMG submission 104709) | Attine ant fungus gardens microbial communities from New Jersey, USA - TSNJ008 MetaG | ecosystem: Host-associated > Fungi > Mycelium > Unclassified | place: USA: New Jersey, Wharton State... | reverse complement strand
TTCGGGCAGAAAATCACCTGTTATGATCGCTTTTAGGATAATTATTTTTCTGGTTATTGTATGCTCCCTGATTTAACCAGCATTTACTATGGCAAAGTGGAATTCACTTTGGCAAGTAACCATTTTTTCAAATTAATAATTTTACCTCAATAAACAGCCCCAAATCCGATTTTCGATATGTAGCTCTCACCTCTTTATCTGCTCATCGGTCAGCATGTTTTTTATTATAATGGATTATTCTGATTAAGTAAATACAAATAGCGAATTATAATTCGGTAATTGTTCCACTATTTCCTATAATATACCATTTTATAGTGTATTTCCTTTGGTTAAAGCGTACAAGATATTATGAAGTAAGGTGTTTATAATCGTTTATTGATTGATTAAAAAGATTGTAGTATACTATACAAAAAACTGTAATATTATTTTACAATAAGAAGTTGGAGGTATTTATGAAAATAGACCATGTTGCAATGTATGTTGATGATTTGGAAAAGACAAAGACTTTCTATGAAAAATATTTTGGCGCTAAGGCCAATGCAATGTACCACAATCCTAACACCGGACTGAGGACTTATTTCTTAACCTTTGATGATGGGAACAGATTAGAGATCATGAGCAGACCTGACGCTGTATCAACGAACAAAGAATTGAAATCAATGGGATATATTCATCTTGCTATTAACGTGGGAAGCAAAGATAAGGTGAATCAATTAACGGATCAGCTTAGAAGCGATGGATTTAAGATTATTAGTGAACCAAGAACAACCGGTGATGGTTATTATGAAAGCTGCGTTTTGGATCCGGAAAATAATCAGATTGAGCTTGTTGCATAGGGCATATATGGACAAATGGGTTATTACATTTGCATAACCCATTTCCATCCACTTATCGAGCTTCTCACCCGACATTATTATTTGAAAAGTTAATGGATTCAATTTCAACCAAAGACATATCTGTTTCATCAGACAATCCATTAGCGGCTCTTAAAACTTTTATTCTTGTCTTGGTCAAAATATCCAGATCTGAAATGTCTGCTTTCTTAAAAATAAGACTCATCGGTCTTCCCTCCTCACCGGAATTCTCTAATACAAATTATATCATCCAATACTATAATTTGCCATACCAAAGACCATACCAAATCACACTATTGACATACGACATACGCTTAAGCCATGGTATAATAATTGTAGTGAAGTTAAATCTTCACAACAGATTGATTATGTGCATTTAGTCACAGATTGAAACCCCATGGTCGCCATGGGGTTTCTTTTGGGTTAACTGCTAGCCTAAAATCTCACAAATGCCTTTATTGTCATGATTTCTTTTCCAACACTTTCACCATGCGGCGCAATTGTATATTCGCTGATGACGGCGGGAATCACGAAGGTTTCGGCAAAGTGCACCACGAATGGTTTGAAAGAATCATCAACACTCTCCACGATGGCTTCTTTCCCTTCAATTAAGTTTAGCACATTTGTTTCGTTGCCTGTTTTATGGCGTACTTTTTTACTGAAAGTGTGCCTGTGGGTTTCAATAAACTCATTCTCATGAAGTCCTGTCTTTTCGATTCTGACACCTTCTTCATTAGAGATAACCTTAACCTGATTTACGCAAGTCTCTTCAATCCACTTCGTCCTCTTGTCCCATTGGATCACCCGCTCTCCATAGCTGACGTGCGTCGGTCTTGGCAATCCGTCAAGCCCCCTCCTTCCCCAATCCCATAGTTTAAACGTGAATATACAAGGAGAGGAACTAATCTCAAGAACCATCGTGTTTCCACCGGCACAATGAACAATGCCTGCCGGAATTAGAAAATGATCATGTTTTTTCGCTGGAAAGCAATTGGTGTATTTATCTGCATCAAATTCAAGCTCCCCCTGATCTGCTTTGTAAAGTTCACGCATCATTTCCTCTTTGTCAGCACCTGTCCTGATGCCAAGATAAGTGATACCGTCATCACCGGCATCAAGGATATAATAGCTCTCATCTTGAGTATAAGTCAGGCCAAAATTTTCTTTTGCAAACTGAGTATCCGGATGAACCTGAAGACTTAAGTTGCCGCCGCCCATTGTATCCAAAAAATCAAATCGAATGGGGTATTCCATCCCGAATCTTGAGAATCCTTTTTCTCCAATCAATTGTTTCGGATATGTATAGACTAAATCATTGGCAGGTATCGCAAACAGTATCCCGTTATAGTTCATGAGCAATCCATTTTCGTTCATCAGGCAAGTATAACTCCAGCCATAATTAGGCTGTGACGCTTCTTCGATATCAAATACTTCTTTCATCCATTGCCCGCCCCATACTGCAGGATCAAAAAACGGAACTGTTCTAAACGGCTGGGAAACCATTTGCTTAAGACCGCCAAAGAAAGCTAGAGAGGTGAGCATTTTGGGATCATCTTTGACAGTGGTGTCCAAAATGAAATCCATTTTCTTAAAGACATCTTTTTTATGCCGGTCACAAATACGCCAGTCGAGGAAATAGCCTCTTTTAAATTTACGCAGATTATCCTCGTCTGGGTTATCGGCCAGAAAGTTGCTGCCGCCTCTGCGATAACGCATTTGCGCTTCCCAACAAGTCATGTCTGCATAGATCAACAGGTCCCCATGATGTATTAAGCTGGCTCCGACTCCGTAAATGAGCACTGTTCCTTTGGCTTGATCAATTAATTCCTTGGCACGTCTTAATTTTTCTTTAGAAATAAAATCATCTAACTTGCCGTAATAGCATATTCCAAACACACGATCCTCCGTAAGATATCTGGCAATCATTTTTTCATATGTCTTTTTATCATAGAAAATATCTTTGCTATTGATCACAAGTTCCGGAGACAAGCCTTCTTTAAAGGCGCTCAACACCTCTGCTTCGTCTACTGTTGTATAACAGTCCAGCACGACGACTTTATTTTCCGTCTTTAGTTTTTCTTTTACTATATCGAGAATCGAATTATAGCCGTGAAAGATTTCGTTATCATATCCATTTATTTTTACGTCCGGGAATTTATCATAATTACTGTTTTCTCCGTTCAAATAAAGCATTTTCGCTATCTCCTTTCAGTCATTTTGTCACATTTTAAGCATGCCAATATTTTCTTTTGCTTCTTCGATGCATTTATGAATATCGTCTTGGCCAAACCCGCCCTCTAAAAAAAGCAAAGAGATCAGCAAAGGAATATTCATGCCGTAAAGCAAGGGCACGCTGTTTGCCAGCCCAAGCTCCAACAGCAAGGCATATGCCTCATTAAAAGGAGTTCCGCCGCGCAGGTCAGTTAAAACAATCATGTTATTTTCCCGAAAATGATTTATTTTGCAGGTCAGCTTCTTTCGAAATGGTGCCACCCCAGTATGCTCTTCTAAATCAAGAAAATCGATTGTTATATCCGGCACCTGTCCAAAAAGCATTTCCGCTGTCATTTTCATTGATTTGGCAAGGTTTCCGTGAGCAAGCAGCAAAATTGTTTTCATTTAAAACACTCCAATCAATACACCAATAACAGCTACAATCAAATAGAGAAGGATTATTTTTACTGGTTTGAATTTTTTCTTTGTGATCAAATACCAGGAGATGGCGACCAAAAGAAGCGGCAGCAGTTTGGGGAATATGCTATCTAAAATATCCTGGACAACTATGCTGGTTTCTCCTGAGGCATAGACAGAAACCACATCAAGATTGACATAGCTGGCCCCGATAGCGCCCATCACTGTAAGCCCAACGATAGAAAAACCTTCCTCGATTTTCTTGGCTTTATCTCCCAGGAACATATTAAGAGATTCAACACCCAGTGTATATCCCTTAAAATAAAGCCAATAGGATAACACGGTCACAATCGGCAAAAACGTGAAAATGTAAAATAGCGGACCCGCAATACTGCCGTTAGCTGACAGGCCCATACCAATACTAAGAAGTATAGGCATTAATAGACCTTGAATAATAGAATCACCCACCCCCGCAAGAGGTCCCATTAAGCCGACCTTGATACTGTTGATTGTAGCATCATCAATATCTTTTTCACCAGCCTTACCTTCTTCGACCCCGGCGACAATACCATTGATGGCTGTACCAACCACCGGCTCCGTATTATAAAAGGCCGAATGCCGCTTCATTGCCTGAATCCGTTCTTCCTTGTTGTCAGGATAGAGCTCTTTTATAATCGGCAACATACTATGCAGGAAACCAAAGGCTTCCAAGCGCTCATAACTCATAGAGCATAAATGAAAAAAGTACCATCTGATATAACTTTTGTGTAATGTCTTTTTGCTCAGCTTTTTCTCTGCCATTATAATTCAACCTCCATGTCATCTATTTCAACTTCTTGCGATGCGCCGCCCCCACTGCTTCCGGTAAAACGGTAATTAAAGTACGCCAACGCAATTCCGATAATGGAGACGGCAATCATATTAATCCCTAAGAAAGTAATGCACATAAAGCCGATTAAGAAATAAATCCAAAATGCCTTATATTTTAATGTCATGGATAAAATCATAGCAACACCGACAGCCGGAAGGATCCCACCGATTACAGACAGTATATTAAGCACTGTTTCCGGCATTATGTTTAGCAGCTTATCGATATAAGGCGTTCCAAAATAGAGAACGAGGAACGAAGGAACAAATCGCAACAAAAACGTGGATATCTGCGGAAGGACAACATGCGTCACAAAAACGCCTCGCATATCCCCTCTTTCTGCCGCTTTCACTGTCATTTGATTGAAAAATACATTAATCAGCTGCATGGCATTAAATAAAGTGATGCCGACTATTCCCAACGTCGCGGCAATCGCAACGGAGATACTTGCATCCCCGCCCGTGACAACACCAAGGGCAATCGCTGGGTAAGCGACTACTGTAATGTCTGCAGAGGCCATGCCTCCGGCGGAGATATTGGATAAATAAATCGCTTGCACTGCGACCCCCACCAAAATCCCCGTCTGCACATCCCCTAAAATGACACCAACGACCATACCGGATACCAGAGGTCTGCTAAAGGTACAAAATCCTCCGAAGTCCCCGCCCATCCAGGGAACTCCTTCTGCTGCTAAATAACACATGATAGATATTAATGCTGCTTGGATAAATGTCATAAAAAATACCTCCCAATTCATATGTGATTAGATTACTTTTTGTTTCTGATCTCTTCCCATTTTGTTGCTTTTGTTTCTGGCAGAAATTGAAAGACAATACTGATGCCATTCGCACTAAGCTTGTCACAGCTTTCAATTTCCGATGGATGCAAGTTGAATTTTTGATCCAGATTAATCGTTCCTTCTTCTTTGCTGGAAGGACCATAAATTATTTTGTTCCCAAGCGGAACATCATGATTCATTAAGTCAAGCAGCGTGTTTGGACTTTTGACAATAACGAAATACTTCTTTTCGCTATTGTACGCTTCCGGTAATTTGATAAATGCAGATGCCTTATTAAAAATATAGACTTTTGTCCCAAAAGCTGCCGCCTTATAGACTTTTGCCAGGACCGAGTTATCTGCAATCTCATCATCAACAACAATGATTGCATCGCAAGGATAGAGCTTACTCCATCTCATTGCGACTTGACCATGAATCACCCTGTCGTCGATACGAACCAACGAATAAGCCATTTTTGAAACCTCCTTCCTTCAAAATTTATTTTTGGGTCTAAAAAAGAAAAGCAACCCAATTAATCCTCTATGCCTATAGTGATCATAATGTTGCTTTTATAGTTAAATGCCATCGCCCTCCCGAGCAAAGGTGATGTCTAGTGCACTGTACATTAGTATGTATGAAATTAAAATCAATATTCTTGTTACTTCTTGTATTTGCTGAACTTCTTAGTGCTTATCACATTATAGCTGTACTTCTCTGCATGATACAATGTCTTTGTATATTCGACAGGTATGTTATTGATATTGTAAAGAATATTGGTAACGAAAAGTGCTAGCCCGCTTTTCTTATTAAACAGTATTTTCGCTTCTTCACCCTTGATTTGAACTGCTCTGATGCTATCTGTGGCCCAGGACATGTTCAAATTGTAATGTTGAATTAAAATGTCATATAAGGATAGTTTCTCCAAGTCAAATCGATCGATATCCGGAAAGAAATCGGCTGTTAAGGAGGAATATTCAATAGCCATTGGCATCTTATCGGCATAACGGATTCTTGATATGTAATAAACCTCTCCATCAAAAGGAAGATTCAGATGCAAACGTTCCTCATCGTCAGCAAGTCTCCTTTCCACTTTTAAAATCTTACTGGAGGGCGTCAGACCGCGTTCCCTCATCAAATCACTGAAGCCCTTAATCTCCATACTTCGCTGCAATATCTTCTTGCTGACAAAGGCACCTTTCCCAGTGATTTTATAAATAATGCCTTCCTTCTCTAAATTGGAAATGACTTGTCGGATGGTACTGCGGCTAACTCCGAATTCCTCTGTTAACTCTCTTTCTGCCGGCAATTTCTCCCCTTCACGATAAACTTTATCATCAATACGCTGTTTAATGCTATTCTCTATTGCAATGTAAATGGGTGTAATTGCGGTTTCCTTTGCCTTATTCATCTTTCTTCCTCCTATACTACCATAGTTTTTTATTTTTGTCTATACAATTTTTTTATTTTGTATATAACAATATTTGTATTTATCTCTATTAATACTTGATTCAGGTATACAATATTCCTTTAAAGTATATCACATTCTTATATTTAAGTCATTGCTTTTGTTGTATTCAGGATAAGATCAGGAAAGCTCAAATTAAACACTTGATTATTATTCCTAAATAGGCTATACTAATTTAAAATCGAACACAATCATAAAGGCATTGACGAGGAGGAGTACATGCTTATCCAAAGCAAAGAGAGAAGGCGTTTGGTGTGAGCCTTCATGAAGAAAGTATGGAAGTAGCCTCTGAGCCGTGAACCGAACGGAATAATAATTCCAAGTAGGCTTCACCGGAATTTCCAGCCGTCAGCAGTTTGAAGCTGCAGGAAGCGATATCGGATATATTTTTATATCCCGCATCGGCTAAGTGCAGAGAACCCTCTCTGAATTTAGGTGGTACCACGGACGCAATGTTCGCCCTAAAGTAACTAACGTTATTTTAGGGCGTTTTTTTTGCCTTTCATTGACAATGAAGGCTGTGTTCAATTTCAGTAAATCGGAGGTATTTAGTAATGGAAAAGCACTACAATTTTACGCAAGCAGAAAAGCAAATGCAGCAATTATGGGAAAGTGAGCAAATATATCGGTTCGATGCAAATGCCAAGGGCGAGCTCTATTCGATTGACACGCCGCCGCCAACGGTTAGCGGAAGTCTGCACATCGGCCATTTATTTTCCTACACGCAGGCAGAAATCATCGCAAGGTTTCGCAGAATGCAAGGATACAATGTTTTCTATCCGTTTGGCTTTGATGACAACGGACTTCCTACCGAGCGGCTTGTTGAACGTGACGAAGGTATTTATGCAAAGGATTTATCAAGAAGTGATTTTATCGAAAAATGCACCAAGATTACCGCAAAATACGAAGCCGAGTTCAAAAAACTCTGGATATCGCTAGGTTTTTCAGTTGATTGGTCAGTACAATATGAAACCATCAGCCATCAGGTTAGAAAAATATCCCAATCCGCCTTTCTTGATCTGGTTAAAATGGGCAAGGCATACACTAAGGAATCGCCAGTCTTATGGTGTACTAAATGCCAGACTTCTATTGCTCAAGCAGAATTGGAAACAACGGATGTCGACAGTACTTTCAACTATATCCCTTTTATGGTTGACAAAATACCGGTTATGGTTGCCACGACACGCCCAGAGCTGCTTTACGGCTGTGTTTGCCTATTTGTAAATCCTGCGGATGAGCGTTATCGGCACCTTATCGGCAGATCCGCAATCGTGCCAATATATAACTATGAGATACCCATTGATGCCGATGACAAAGTTGATATCGACAAAGGCACTGGCGTTGTTATGTGCGCAACCTTTGGTGACAGCACAGATGTTCAGTGGTTTAACGAGCACAGCCTACCATACCGTAAGGTTATTCTTCCAAATGGAACACTTGATGAGGACGTTCCTTTTGTTGGTGGGATGAAAACAATTGCGGCTAGGAAAGAAATGATCAAAATGCTCGCATCGGCAGGATTATTGTTAAAATCCGAAAGGATAACGCATACTGTGTCCAAGCACGACCGGTGTGGCAACGAAATTGAAATCATTCCGTCAAAGCAATGGTATATTGATATATTGACAGAAAAGGACCGCTTTCTAAAAGCTGCCGATGAGATCAATTGGTACCCTCCACATATGAAGAACCGCTATATCGCATGGGTTGAAAACCTAAAATGGGATTGGTGTATATCAAGGCAGCGTTACTTCGGTGTTCCATTTCCGATATGGTACTGTCGGGATTGTGGCAAGACCGCATATGCCAAGCCGGAACAGCCCCCCGTCAATCCGCTTGAAAGTGCTTATCTTGGCTCTTGTGACTGTGGCTGCGAAGCGTTCATTCCTGAAAGCGCTGTGCTCGATACTTGGGCAACCTCTTCGATCACTCCACAAATCAATGAACGCTTAGGCCTTAAACTTACGCCAATGAGCATGCGAACACATGCTCATGAGATCATCCGAACATGGACATTTTATTCTATCGTTAGAAGTCTGTACCATACCGGAACGATTCCATGGAAGGATTTGATGATTAACGGCTTTGTTCTCGCTAAAAAGGGCGAAAAAATCAGCAAGTCAAAAAGTAATGCCGCAACTTCACCCACGGCATTGATTGAGACTCACTCTGCCGACGTGCTGCGATATTGGTCGGCAAATGCAAAGCTTGGCACTGATACTTTTTTCGATGCTGATGAACTGACTTTATCTAAGCGCTTTATCACAAAGCTTTGGAATGCCTGCAAGTTTTCAATTTCTCACTTGCAGGATATTGATTTGACGAGCAGGCTCAACCTGCTGCCGGTTGACAAATGGATGATTGAACGCACTAATCAGACGATCCTCAACGCAACACAGCTGTTATATGAGTATGAAATCGGGTCGGCAAGACATGAAATTGACAATTTGTTTTGGAAAGATTTTTGTGACAATTATATTGAAGTTGTTAAGTCTCGACTTTATACGCCCGAGCTCCATGGCTATGCCGAAAGACAGTCAGGCCAGTATGCGTTATATTATTCTCTTCTCAATATTTTGAAGATGTATGCCATCTATGTTCCGCATGTCACAGATTATATTTATCGTGATTTTTTTAGGCAGCATGAAAAGGCATCATCAATCCATCTTTTGAAGTGGGAAAAGCCGACTGCTATTGATCATGGGATTTTGCAGTTTGGAGAAGAATTGAAGGCAGTTATCTTTGATATGCGTAAGTTCAAGTCCGAAAATAACCTTTCGATGCGGGCTGAAATGGCTAAACTGAAAATTAAATGCAGTCCGGATACTTTCGACTGGTTTAAGCAAACGGAAAGGGATTTGATAGCTTGCGCAAATGCGAAGGCGGTTGACTACTATATTACTTGTTTTTTCGAATAATATCCTCTCCCAGCAATACACCGTCATACTTTTAATACGCATTATTTAGTATATATTCCTCATATTTTCATAAAATAGAATGAATAATAACAAGATGCATTCAGAACTCTCACCGAATCACCTTTTTGACATATACTATAATAGCAGAATTTTGGAGGGTGTTTATGAAAAAGACGATTATAATAGCCTTAGCATTCGTATTTCTTGCTACTATCCTATGCAGTTGTGGGAGTAAGGCATCTGAAATGACAAAAATCACGTTAAACGAAGTGGCGCATTCGATATTTTATGCGCCTATGTACGTCGCCATTGAGGATGGGTATTTTAAAGAAGAAGGAATCGAAATTAATTTGGTCAACGGTTCTGGAGCTGACAATGTAATGACCTCTCTCATTTCGGGAGATGCAGATATCGGATTCATGGGACCAGAAAGCACCATCTATGTTTATAACGAGGGCTCTAGCAAACTGGCTGTCAATTTTGCGCAGCTGACTCAGCGAGCCGGCAATTTTCTGGTTTCAAGAGAGCCGACCAATGATTTTACATGGAAAAACTTAAAAGGCAGTACTGTTATTGGTGGGCGGGCAGGCGGTATGCCCCAGATGATTTTCGAATATATTCTTAAACAAAATAATATTGATATTTCTAATGATCTGACGATTATCCAAAATATTGATTTTGGCATCACGGCAGAGGCATTCGCTAGTGGCACGGCTGATTACACCGTCGAATTTGAGCCCTTTGCCACTTCTCTTGAAGCGCATGGGAGCGGTTATGTCATTGCTTCCCTCGGGATAGATAGCGGCTATGTTCCTTATACCTGCTTCTCTGCCTTGGAGTCATATATTGATAAAAATCCCGACACGATCGAAGCTTTCACAAGGTCAATTCAAAAGGGCTTAGACTACGTCAACAGCCATTCCTCTGAGGAGATCGCAAAAATAATTCAACCCCAATTTGCCGAAACAGATTATGAAACGCTTGTTACCATTATCGAAAGATATCGCACTCAAGATACATGGAAAACGGATTGTATTTTTGAGGAAGATTCTTTTGAGTTATTGCAAGATATTCTAGATGAAGCAGGACAGCTAAGCCAGCGGGCAGATTATGGAACACTTGTTAATACAGAATTTGCCAAAAGCGTGAACGCTCACAAATAGCGAAGAAGGCTTTCTACAAAAGGATGTTGACAGCATTACTATCTTGCATTACAACATGGGCTATATTGTAATGCAAGATAGAGAATATAAAATGATTCCTTCTCAAATGCTAATAGGTAAAATTTTTTATGATGAATTTCAATACTATCGACATCCGGTTCGCCTTTTAATAATGATTTCATTTGCATATCTATTACCAAATCTTTCACGCTTTGTTCTATCGCAGCTTCATCTCTGTTTCGCAAAATCCAAGTCTGATAATTCAATACTGCAATTTTATCGAACGCTTCCGCTTGATACAGTTTGTCCTCTTCCTTATCATAATCAAGTAAATATTGCGAATCTTCCCAACCACTGACTGCAGGTACTTTTAAGCGAGAAGTTCAATAACCGCTCACTTAAGAAGTCTGCCGCTTCTTCTGAAGGCAGTCAAACCCTACCGCAAGTGCCAGTACGACGCCCATAACAATATCCTGGACATAAGAATTAATGTTCATAAGCACCATGCCATTTTGCAAGGTTCCAATGATAAATGTACCGGCTACAACACCTGATATCTTTCCATAGCCACCATTTACCGACACGCCACCCAATACGACACAGGTAATGACATCAAATTCATAGCCCAAACCGGCGTTGGACATTCCCGAGTTGGTGCGTGAGAGCATCACGATACCGGCAAGTCCGGCAAAGAATCCGGATAAAGAAAACACCAGATATTTGATCCTTCCAACACGAATGCCTGACAACTCCGCCGCCTCCACGTTGCCGCCGACAGCATAAAAATAGCGCCCGAAATAAGTCTTATTCAGTATAAATGCCCCCACTGCAAAGCAGATTGCCATGATAATTACCGGAACCGGAACAATCCCAACATACCCCTGGCCAATGAGCTTAAATTTTTCCGTAAAGCCATTAATTGGAAGACCGCCGCACAAAATCAGCGCCAAGCCTTGGAATGCCGTCTGCGTGGCAAAGGTTGCGATCAGTGCAGGGATGCCAATGGTCGATACCATGAAGCCATTCAAGGTTCCGATCAAGGTTGAAACAATGAGTGCGGCTATAATTGCAGGAATCATGCCCATACCCATATTTACCATTAAATATGCACAGAAAATATTGACAAATGTAATGATTGAACCGGTTGCCAGGTCAATGTCGCCAAGCAGGATAACAAAGGTCATACCAATGGAAGCAATCCCAAACATGGATACCTGGCGAAGCATCGTCAACAGGTTATTCGGATTAACAAATCGTGGGTTTGCAATTGTAAATGCGATAACGAGGGCTACGAACACAATCCAGATTGCCTTATCCTTTAATTGGTATATTACTTTCTCTTTCATATCGTCTAATCCCCCTCCACGCTCGTCACAGAAGCATATGCCATGATTTCCTCTTGCTTGTAATCCTCTCTTTCAAGCTCACCGGTCATCTCGCCTTCCGCCAGTATCACGATTCTGTCGGACATGCCCATCAATTCTTCCATCTCCGAAGAAATCATCAGAATTGCCTTGCCTTCTTTTTCTACCAAGTCATTCATCAACTTATAAATCTCGTACTTCGCACCGACATCAATCCCTCTGGTAGGTTCATCAAAGATAATCAGCTCCGAGTCAGCTGCCAGCCATCTTGCCAAAATAACCTTCTGCTGATTGCCGCCGCTCAAATTCTTCACCAGCTGATTAAGCGTCGGCGTCTTAATCGCCATACTCTTCTGGTATTTGTCTGCAGTTTCCATTTCCTTTTTAGAATTAATCACACTAAACGTCGAATGCTTTTCATATATCGGCATATTGATATTATTCTTGATCGAAAGACCAAGCATCACGCCATGGCGTTTCCGATCTTCCGGCACTAAGGCGATCCCCATGTCAATGCCTTTCCTAGGACTCCTTGGATTGACTTCCCGTCCTTTGAAGATCATCTGCCCTGATTGTTTTGGAAACGCTCCAAAGATCATCTCAGCCAGTTCGGTACGTCCCGCGCCGACTAACCCGCCCAGACCGACAATCTCACCTTTATGAAGTTTAAGGTTTATATTCTTGTTGCCATTACCAGAAATATCATTAAGCTCCAAAATGACTTCGTTCTTGTCAATACAGTCTCCCCGTGGCGGATACGTTTCCGTCAATTCACGTCCGACCATTAGCTGAATCAGTTCCTGAACATGGCTGTCTTTTGTGGTCAGTGTCTTAATATATTCCCCATCTCGCAAAACCACAATTCTATCTGTCAGACGATAGATTTCTTCCAATCGATGAGATATGTAAATAATAGAAATCCCTTCCTTACGCAGTCTTTCTACCACTCGGAACATACTCTCAACTTCCGCATTCGTTAAAGGTGCAGATGGCTCATCCATAATTAGTATCTTTGCTTCCTGCTGGATGGCTTTAGCAATCTCAACCAACTGCTGGTAGCCTACTGTCAGATTCTTCATCAGAGCTTTCGGGTTAATTTTGATCCGAAGCTGTTCAAATGCCTTTGCAGCCCCTTTTTCCATTGCTTTCTTATCAATTATAATCCCTTTTCTGATCGGACGTCCCAAATACAAGTTTTCTGCTACTGAGAGTTCCTTGACATTATTAAATTCCTGATAAATAATCGCTATCCCATTCTCTGCCGCCAACTTCGGCGTCATGCTCGTAAATTCTTCTCCATTGACGATAATTTTCCCTGAAGTCGGGATAACCGCTCCTGAGCAGCATTTGATCAATGTCGATTTGCCGGCGCCGTTTTCCCCGGTTAATGCGAGGATCTCACCTTTCTTTAGCTCCAAAGTAACATCTTTTAAGGCCACCACACCAGGGTATTCTTTTCTTATATTTTGTAGTTGTAATACATATTCTTCGCTCATGCACCTCTCCTGCGATGGTCTGCACCTTCACTATCTGTTTCGATGCTCCTACATGCCTGTTATAATCTCCTCAATATTATCAATTGAAATCTCCGTGGTTGGCCTAAAAACATCATGCTTATCACCTGAGAAGTCATCGCCGTTAAGAATTCTTTCAAACATATCAAAGCAAGCCTGTGCTGTATCCAAGCTGGAACCCTCGAATCCAACGATAGCGCGGACAGCCTCATCGCCTGCTTTAAGAGACTCTAACTGCTGCATCGTAACGTCGGTTGTAATAACGCCAACATTCTTAGGGATTTTACCAGCTCCGCCATAACTCTGTATTAGCGCCTCGTTTGAACCGATCATCGCTCCCGCACCAACTCCGACATATACAGAACAGTCCGGGTGTGCCTGAAGAACTGTCTCAACATTCGTCTGTGCCTCGTTCGCCTCCAAGCCGTCAATTCTGGCTACGATTTCATAATTACCTTCGTCGCAATACTCCTCAAGTCCGGCTTCGATACCATTCTGCCGCTCTAAGAGAACCTTCGTAGACGGATATCCAATTACACAAACCTCAGCCGGAGCGTCAGCCGTATAATTCTCATTGATAAAGGCTGCTGCTGTCTTACCAATTTCTTTCCCTAATGCAGTGTTATCAAGAACCCAGTTGGCAGTCGTATTCTCCATCTTGTCATCCCAGCACATAACCTTGATTCCGGCATCGAGCGCTTCCTGACAGACAGTCTCAACTGCCATCGCATCAGATGGATGAACCATAATCAGGTCACACCCTGATGTGATAAAGTTCTCAATCTGGCTGATCTGAGTTGCTGAATTGTCGCTACAGTCAACCAACGTATACTCATAGCCCTTATCTTTCATCAGCTTTTCCAGCTTAGCCATGACTCCTGCCCAATAATCATTCTTCAATGACTGGATGGTAATGCCAATCTTGATCGTTCCATCATTAGAATCCTCGCTGTTACTGCTGCTTTTGCTCTCGGAATCACCGCTTATCGGCGACTTTGTCGTACACCCCATAGTCAATACCGCAATCATTGTGATGCAAAGAATTACCCTTAATAACTTTTTTTTCATTACTTTCTCCTCCATTTTGAAAATAAGATGACTATCCTCAGTTACTCGTGAAATGTTTCTCTTAGAAGCAGGAATATGCGCCATCCACAATAATATCCGAACCAGTTGTAAAGGAGCTCGTGTCTCCTGCCAGATAGACCAGAATCGACTGCAATTCCTCCGGTCGACCAAGGCGGCCCAGAGGCCCCATTGCATTCCACTGCTCAATTAACGGTTTCAAGTCCTCTCTTGTCATAATCAAATCTGTTCCGATGTAGCCCGGACTGATGCAATTTACTCGCACTCCCCTTTTCGCCCATTCGACTGCCAGTGACTTAGTCAATATGCTTACGCCTGCTTTGGAGGCATTATATCCGCACTGCGGCTGTGGAACATTGACAATATGACCTGACATCGATGCTGTATTAATAATCGATCCATATCCCTGCCGCAGCATGACTCTTCCAGCTGCTGTCGCGCATAAGAATACGCCTGTCAGGTTAATATCAATCACTTTCTGCCACTGCTCAAGCGTCATCTCTTCCGCTGGCGCATTCACTGCAATGCCGGCGTTGTTGAGACATGCATTAAGCTTCCCATATGTCTTTACCACTTTTGCCACCATCGCTTCTGTCTGATCCTGCTTCACAACGTCACATTGGATTGCGATTGTTTTAGAGCCTGTCGTGTCAGCAAGCTCTTTTGCCACTTCTTCGGCGCCCTCGATATTAATATCCACAATGGCCACATCCGCACCCGCCTCCGCAAATGCCGTCGCTGCCGCCTTGCCTATACCACTTGCCGCACCAGTAACATAAATCGCCCTTCCATCTAGTCTCATACTGTCAATAATTCCCATGTTTTCCCTCCTTCTGGTTGTTGTCCGGCTAATCAATAATTTTAAAAACTAAATATATAAATCTATTTTACTAATCCAATTTATATTATACTTTTAAAATTTTGCTTGTACAATATGCAATATTTAACAAAAATATTTTAATTTTTTGCACGAAATATATAACGTTATTTGATTAACGAAGATATGAGTAAATACCTTACTTACATTTGAGAGACTTAAAGTAAAATGATATCCATTGCAAAATCATTTATCAAAATATATAATGGTATTATCAACTATACTAATAGATAAAATGGGAGGAATACTAATTTGGAAATCAAACAGTTAGAAGCTTATGTGAGAGTATATGAACTTCGCAACTTTTCCAAAGCAGCGGAGGAAATGTTCTTGTCGCAGCCATCTATCAGCGCATACATCAATTCTTTGGAAAAAGAGCTGCAAACGCAGTTAATATACCGTTCTACCAAAGAATTTCTACCCACAAAATCCGGCAAACTGTTCTATGAATATGCCAAAGAGATGTTGTCGCTTCGTGATAAATCAATTAGCTCATTAAAAAGTTTATCAGACTGTAATGTTGGCCATATTGACATTCTGGCTTCGTCAGTTCCAGCGCAGTATATTTTGCCGGAAATATTAGGCGCTTTTCATAAGATCTATCCAAGCGTAACGTTTAATATAAAACAGACAGATACATCAGAGGTCGTTAAGGGTATTTCCGCTCACGAAAGCGAGGTTGGTTTTGTCGGTGCTAAAATTGAAAATCTAAAATGTATATACGAGGATTTCATGTCAGAAAAATTGGTATTGATCGCACCATATGAGGAGCGTTTTAAGAAAATAAGCTCAAATAATGTGGCAGCTCTTCTGCTCGAAGAGCATTTCGTAATGAGGGAATCCGGTTCCGGAACGAGATTAGAGTATGAAGAATATATGAAAAGTTTAGGGGTTCACTTGGATAAACTGAAAATCAGCGCATATCTTAACAATACCCAAAGCATCATCCTCGCCGTCGCTAACGGTCTTGGGCTTTCGATCGTTTCCGAATTAGCGGTAAAACATTATATCCGGCACAAAATGGTTGTTCCGATTGATACAGGTTGTTTCCCGGCGAGGCATTTTTATATCGTAATAAAAAAGAATTGCGCCATATCTGCAGTTGCCGATGCTTTCATTAAGTTTGTTCTCTCGTACAAGTAATAAACGCCGCATAACGTACAATAACATAAATGACCACAGCAATAGCCATATATTCGCTAAACTTTGGCGCAAACGAGAAGAAAGTATACCCATTCTTCACAAGAAACGCATTGGCTGACTTAAACGCCACTGCGCTGATGACATATGGGAATGTGAATGCGGCATATGTCGGATAGAATTTCAATTTCAGCAAAGATATCATACGAACCGTTACATATAAGTAACTGATAACGCAAACTGCTAACATGACATAAACCAACACCGCATTTGGCTGTTCAAAGACAGACATATAACCGGCGAGGCATAGGCTCATTGGTGCAGTGAATATCGCAGTTGTCGGGAGTGCCGGTTCCGGAATTGGCTTGGCTTTGACCATTCTGTACACAACTAGGGGCAGCATCATAAAATATAGCACAAATCCAATGTAGAAAGCAATCTGTCCGACCGCCTTTATGTTCATGGCGGGACTGGTAATACTTGCCACAACAATACCTACACCCGTTACGAACCAGCTTGGAAATACGGTTTTAATACTAAATCTTACAACAAACCTCTTTACAAACAACAACATGATAAGTATCTGCATAACAAGCGCCGCATACCACAGTGCGATTGCTGCCGCACCGATAAAAGGCTTTACATAAGTGCACAATAGCATGACTGCCATAGTTGCCGTCGGCATAACACTGAGAACGACGGGATTTTTAAGTTCTCTCTTTACATTTTCAACATCAAGCATTAGTTTTAATACAAATAGGATTAGAATAAGGACCAAAAGCGTACCGCACAAATAACGTACCCATTCTCCGTAGGGCAACATCAGATTTCCCAATGCGGCGAGAGATAGGGCTATGCAGCTTATCGCCATAGGGGTCTTCTTTACAATGCTCATTCGGCTTCCTCCGAATCGCTTACGGCGATACCTGATTCACGTACGGTAATTTCAGCGACCTTGGCAGCCATTTCCCCAGTAAAGGAAATGCACTGGTTTTTGTGTTCGCCACTTGCCATATCCATGCCTTTTGTATGTACATGACAGCAAAGGACATTGCGATGGTTTTGCCGGAAGCTCTCCTGTAGCTCATTGGTTAGTCTCAGGCAATTCTGACTTTTCGGGTCTGCCGGTGAGGACGGTTTGGTCCTGCCGAATAAGTAGCCTAAACAGATGACTGCTCCTGATACAGCACCACACATACATTTTGAGCGTCCGACTCCAACTGGGAAGCCGGACGCTGCTGCCACTAACTCCATAGGCATTTCCGGTGCGATATTTTTTCTGATTGACGAAACGACAGCCTCGGAGCAGTATAATCCGCCGCTTCTAAACAGCTCCTCGGCATCGCTTTTCACTTTTTTGATATTGACTTCCTGTAACATTATAATCCCTCCCAATAAAATATATTTTCAACCATTACATCATATAACATATAATGATTAATTACTAATATTAGTTATCAATAAATCAGATTGCATTTATCAGGATTTTTTATAATTATATTATGTTATAGGATCAATTCTATATATGTACTGCTTTAGAATACAATGACCAAACAGGGCTTTATTGGTAGTGTTAACCTGCAATCTCACCATCAATTATATTTACTGTCCTGTATATTATGTACGGCAATATTCATCTTTAATTTTAGCTATGCAGCAAAAATCGGATATCCGCCGGAAACAACATTCATCAATAGCCTCTTATTTATCACATATTTCGTATTAAATATAATCATTTTAATATTTACCTTTCAGACACAAAAAAAAAGAATATTATTAGCATAACAAGCTCTACTATCCCGCACCAGATCGTTATCTGCACCAAAGACGAGGAGCTCACTCTGTATGGTGAGCTAAAAGTCTAATACTTGTAAAGCTTCTCATCGTCTGATCAGAAACATTAGCCAAGGCGCATCTGAAAACTTGAGGCACTAATCAGAACGCCCTGACCAAACTATTTAACGGCTTAATGACTCAAATCGTCGCCATTTGTCCTGATCACCTTCTGATACCAGTCAAAGGACGCCTTCTTCATACGCTTACGGCTCCCTTTCCCTTGATCATCAAGGTCAACATAAATAAATCCATATCTTTTCTTCATCTCGCCTGTTGATGCACTAACCAAGTCAATGCATCCCCACGGCGTATAACCTAATAAATCCACCCCATCATGCATGGCTTCTTTCAGCGCCTCGACGTGCTTTGCTAAATAGTCAATCCGGTAATCATCATGGATGCTTCCATCCGCCTCTATCTGATCGACTGCCCCCAAGCCATTTTCAACAATAAATAACGGCTTCTGATAACGGTCATATAATGTGTTGAGGGTGATTCTAAGCCCCATCGGATCAATTTGCCAGCCCCATTCACTGGCCGGCAGATAGGGATTTTTAACAGAGGCAAATACGTTACCTTCCGTCATTTTCGCATTAACCTCTGCATCTGTGCTGACACAGCGGCTTGCATAGTAGGAAAATGATATGAAATCAACAGTATATTTTAATATTTCCAGGTCGCCCTCATGAATATCTAACCGGATGTCATTCTCTTCAAAGAAGCGCTTTGCATAGCTTGGGTACGCTCCCCGGGATTGTATATCGATGAAAAAGTACTGCTCTCTGTTTTTCTCAACAGAAGCATAAACATCATCCGGGTTGCAGGTATATGGATACACATCACCTGCCGCAAGCATACATCCGATCTGATTATCCGGATCAATCTCATGAGCCAGCTTCGTCGCCAGCGATGAGGCGATTAACTGATGGTGTGCTGCCTGATATTTGATATTCAGCCTATTCTCGCCTTCCGTAAAGCTTAACCCGCCACCTAAAAACGGCAGGTGCAAAATCATATTAATCTCATTAAAGGTCAGCCAATATTTAACCTTCCCCTTATATCTTGTAAACAACACCTCGCAAAGCCTTAAATAAAAATCGACCAGCTCTCTGTTACGCCACCCGCCATACTTAACCGCCAGACCAAGAGGCGTGTCAAAATGGTTGATGGTCACCAATGGCTCAATGCTATATTTGCGGCATTCATCGAAGACGGCATCGTAAAAAGCAAGTCCTGCTTCATTGGGCTGCGTCTCATCTCCTTCTGGAAAAATACGAGGCCACGATATTGATAACCTGAATGTTTTAAATCCCATTTCCGCAAATAATGCAATATCCTCTTGATATCTGTGGTAGAAGTCAATGGATTCATGACTTGGGTAAAAATCATAGTCATCTTTATGTGTCATCGCATAGCTTCCATCCATCATGCACTGAAAACGATCTTGCTTGGAAGGTAAAACATCCACTAAAGACAATCCCTTCCCATCTGCATTGTATGCACCCTCACATTGATTGGCCGCAACAGCGCCACCCCATAAAAAATCTTTTCTCATCTTAAATTCATTCATTCGTATCCCTCCAGGTTTCTTTTGATTATTTATTGATGATTAGCTATTAATAAACTAACCATTCGATTATAGCTTTTTATCCCCTCTGCCTGATTATTGGATTTGAGATAAAGGTCGTTCACCGTTTCAGATAATTCCGAAATCTTACCCTCATATTTATCCCAAAAGGCTGCATTAGCTGATAAATCTGCATTGACAACCGGATCAAGCTCTGCCCTTATGGCATTATATGCATCACGGTCAGCCGCATATAATTCATTGGTGCTATACACCCAAGCTAAGAGGTTTCCGCTATAATTAAAGATCGCTTCATCAGATTGAAGACAGGCAAGGTAAGCAATATAATTCGCCTCATCCTCTCTCATAAATCCTTTTAAATGTGATAATTCGTGACAGACCGTAAAAGGAATATTATAGGGTACCATATCACGGTCATAATTAGCTTCTATAGTAAATGGTGAAAAGATGCCTGAAATGTGTTGATAGGATAGCATAAAAGAGTTCCACACAGGTTTAGGATTTGCATAAAATCCGGATAATGCATCATATGTGTTACCCAGGAGCAACATAGCTTCAGTGCTTTTAGCAGAAATATCACAGTCAAGCATTGCAATGCCCTCTTTGTCTCGTTCAACCTGTGCCGACCAGTAGTTTAGCTCTGCTGTCAATGAAACACACAAGTCATTCAGCTCTGCTAAGGTATAATCCCCAACTTCTAGTCGGCTCACCTGTGAAAACGGGGTTCTGCTGTAATGAATGCCACAATTTATCACAAATAGAAAAAACAATATGCTTACAATCCATGAAAGCATTATGAATTTCTTCTTTAGTATCATCACAATTAATAGAATTATTCCAATATAAAGACTCATTTCTATAAAGGAAAAAGGAAATACAGAAAAAAATCTTCCGAAGGTATTTAAAAAAATCGGATAAACATTCTTGGCGTACCAATCAGAAAAAGCTGGGAATGTCCGCGCACCCCACAATAACAGGAAACTGACTAGTAATAACAAAAATATTTGCATTGGAGCTTTCTTAAGTATCTTTGGCAATTATTCACCTACTTCCGGTTTTTGCTTCTGTAAAAAATTACTGTCCGATATGAGACAGCAAAGGATGTCATTATAAGCTTCTTGCACGATTTTTAATGTTCTTATCAAAGTTAATGACATCATGATCATATTCAGCATCCATGTAAATCGAGGTAATCATGAAGTCTGCCGTGGCCTTATTATTAGCCATAGGAATATCATAAACCTGGGCAATTCTTAATAGTGCTTTAACATCGGGATCATGGGGCTGGGCAGTTAGTGGATCTGAAAAGAAAATCAGAAAGTCAATGTTTCCTTCAACAATCTTTGCTCCAATCTGCTGATCACCACCAAGAGGACCGCTGTTATATCCTTTTACCGGCAACAAGGTTCTGTCCGTAATCATTCTTGCGGTTGTCCCTGTTCCACATAAAAAATGCCGCTTCAAAATTTCCTTATTCTTATCGCACCACTGGATCAGCTCTTCCTTTTTGCTGTCGTGGGCAATCAAAGCAATATTCTTCTGTTTACTGATTGTAAAAGTTATATAGTCGTCATTTACCATTAATTTACCTCCTTGTATTATCCTATTATAACACTACTATACGATTCAACCAATGGGCAATTTCTCCAAATCAATCATTATATCTGACCCTTCCATAGATTATGTTGACTTATTATACAATATCCAATAAAATTTATTTTAAGTGGGATATTTCTTGATGTCAACTTATCTAATTAATGTAACCGTTAAATCTATTCGCGAATGGAATAAAACGTCCACCAAGAGGACAGATGGGAGCAGACATGGAATTTTTAGTTCAAAAGGCAAAAGCAAGGAATCCTGATGCATTTGTCCAATTAATGGAATCCCAAATGAAACACATGTATAAAGTGGCATGGTCGTATCTCAAAAATGACGCCGATGCAGCCGATGCCATACAGGATACAATACTAACCTGCTATGAAAAAATCCATACTTTAGAAAAGAACCGGTATTTCAAAACGTGGATGACACGCATTTTAATCAATAAATGCAATGCCATATTAAATAGCAGGAAGGAAATCTCTGTGGAAGAAAACATCATGGAGAATCAGCTATGGCAAACTGATTATTCCGATTTAGAATGGAACGAATTGCTTTCATTATTGGACGAAAAATATAGAATAGTGGTTCTGTTATATTATTCTGAGGGGTTCAAAGTCAAAGAAATCAGTCAGATTTTAGACGTGAAGGAAAGTACGATCCTGAGTCGCTTAGCAAGAGCCAGAGAAAAAATATCAAAGGAATATTATCCTGAGCTTAGGAGGAAGCAAGTATGACTAAAAAAGAACAAGAATACTTAAATGGCATTAACCAAGATATACAAGTACCTGACATTGTACTGTCAAAAGCAAATGAGGCATTTACGTCAATCCGAGGTAAAAAACAAAAAATGCCATTCAAAAAATGGATGGTTGCCGGAATAGTAGCTGTGCTTATGTTATCTACCACAATTGTAGCTGTTGCGGCATCTGGCTATTTCAATAAAGAAACAGTAGAAGGAAACGATGCTGTTACTTATCAATTCGAATTGGATTACGAATTGATCCCAGGAATATTTAAAGCCACACCGGAATATCTTCCTGAGGGTTATGTGGCGCAGGAAGAAGATAAATATTGCCCAGAGGATAATTGGGGGCACGGTATTTCAGTCTTACCAATCCTAAACACTGTCGAGCTTGACCTGCTAAATGGTGAGCTTAGCGAGAGCGATATTGAAAACGTGGAAAAGACGACAATAAACGGTATGGAAGCGCATATTATTACCTATAAGAGCCAATATGATGAGACAAAATATATCTATTTATTTAATCCAACCGATGGCTATGTCATGCAGATATTTGGTGATTCCAATGTGCCCGTCGATGAGCTAATAAAGTTTGCCGATCATCTTGTCATCGAGCGGGTTGCCGACACTTCTTTTGCCTCGGCAGAGGAAAAAGCAGCAATAGCCGAAAAAGAAGTGCTTGATGAGGCTAGTGCCAGAGCGTATGCGGAAGCAATAGAAGCACGAAACAACGCTGGCATTGCACCTGATGAGCTTATTCTAATTGGGCAGGAAACAAGGTTTGATTACATGGACTCAGATATAGGCTATACTATCGAAAGCACAGAATATTTTGACAGTATTTCCGGTTATGACAAGAATAGCTTCTATGACTATTCAGAAGTAGAACCCTGGCTGAATGAGGATGGCAGCTTAAAACCCTATACCAGACTGACTATGGATAACAATGGAAATGTAGTAAATGAAGAGAAAATGAACCAGAAATTCTTAGCAGTAAAAGTAAAAGCAATAAAATATAGTGGCGACAGCGCAGAAGAAATACCCCTGGATGCAACGCTTCAAAGACTTGTCCTTAGAGAAGACGGGCGCTACACTTGGCCAGAGACCGACTATAGCAGCGCACCCTCAGAGAATTATTATCTCCAAACGGATAACCGATGCATTTACATGAGTGATGCTACGAATCTCGAAGGGGAAAAACGAGCACATTCCTTCTTCTGGAGAAGCATGTCCGTAGGGGATGAAGTCGAGTATACTCTCATTTTTGTGGTAGATGAAGATATGATGGACTCTGTTGTCCTTGAGTTTAATGCGAATGCGGGAGGCGGTTCTTCCTTTGATGGCACGACAGCCACTATTGATCCTTCTACATACTTCTCGATTTCTAAATAAGGTTAGGGAGGCTGCCAGATCGTTCTGGCAGCCTCCGTTTTTCACCCTCTCAACAACATAACATCCTCAGGTGCCACATATAAATACGCCGGCATCTGCTCTTTATAAGAATGCTTCCAATCATTTTTTGAAACCTTCCACCAAATTTCCTTTGTATCTTGGGCATGCTCATTCTTAACGACGAGATTCATCTCAAAGGGATCATCGACAGCTTCCACAAGCTTTACCGCAATCTGATTGATTCCCATCGATTTACCGGTAAAGAAGTGGGCTCTTATCCCAATATAGTTTATCTCATTATCGATCGGTCCACAAACTTTTAAGTTCACTCCCCAATCAACAGCATGGACTTCATCTTTAGCGATGACCCTAGCTCTGCTGATATTCTTACACCCAGTAATCCTAGCGGCTTCTAAATATTTGGGGTGACTAAAAACCTCTTTTGTCATGCCCTCATGGAGCATAGAACCATCTTTTATAATAGACATCCGGTCACATAAGCGATACACCTCATCCCGGTTATGGGTTACCATTAAAACCTCACCATGAAAGTTCATTAAGTCTTCTGCCAGTTGGATTTGCAGTTTTTCTCTTAAATAGTAATCAAGCGCCGAGAAAGGCTCGTCAAGCAAAAGCACATCAGGATTAGATGCCAATACTCTGGCAAGAGCAACCCTTTGCTGTTGTCCGCCTGAAAGTTGATGTGGATATCTTCCCTTAAGCTGATCAAGATGGAAAAGCATCATCATTTGATTTATCTTTTTAACCTTTTCAGCTTTGGATAGTCTTATGCCGGCACCGATATTCCCCGCAACAGTCATGTTGGGAAATAACGCATAGTCCTGAAACAAATAGCCGATCCGCCGTTCCTTTGGCGAAAGGTTGATCCTTTTATCTGAATCAAACAATGTTTTACCATTCAGAATAATCTGACCTGTATCCGGCTTTTCAATACCCGCAATGCATTTTAAAGTCATGCTCTTTCCACAGCCTGACGCACCGAGGATTCCTAAAAATCCACCGTCTGTTTCCAAGTGCATATTCAGTGAAAAGCCTTTTAATCTTCTTTGTATATCTACATATAAGCCCATGAAAAATCACCTTTTCATTTTGTACCTTTTCTCTTTTGATGTAAAATAGTTCATTAATATGACAATGAGAAATGAAATAGCAACTATAATCAATACATAATCGTATGCGCCTTCCATATTTCCTGCCGCCACTTCAGAATAAATAGCTAAGGGAAGCGTCCTTGTTTTTCCGGCAATATTTCCGGCAATCATTGCAGTTGCACCAAACTCTCCTAATCCTCTTGCAAAAGCCAGAATTCCTCCGGAGGCAACGCCCGGCAATGCTGCCGGCATCAATATCCGCCAAAATATCTTAAATTCTGACATTCCCAAAGTCCTTCCGGCATACAGCAGATTTGGGTTCACTTGTTCAAAAGCAGCTCTAGCCGATCTATACATCAACGGGAAAGAAATAACTACTGCAGCAATAACTGTCGCTGTCCATGAAAAAACAATTTTAACACTAAAATAATCCACTAGAAATTTGCCGATCGGTCTGTTGATCCCAACGGTATATAGCAGCATGAAGCCAATAACTGTTGGTGGCAAAACCAACGGCAGCGTTAACAGCCCGTCAATGATCAGCTTTATTCTCCCAGATTTTATATTAACGACTCCATTTGCTACATATATGCCCAGAAAAAAGGTGATTATAATAGCTGTTATTGCAGTCTTTATTGATATGAATATCGGGTTCAAATCCATAGCTCATTCTCCTGTCCTAAGCAATGAGTCATCTCATTAGTTAATGGGGGTGAAGCCGTAACGAGCAAAGACCTTGCTGGCATCTTCCGTCTGCAGGAAATCTATAAACAATCTGGCGGCATCTTCTTTTGTTGTCGCAGATACAATGCCTGCCGGATAAATAATCTTTGATACACTCTCATCAGGCGCACTTGCCACAACAACGACATCTTCGCTCACAGCGGCATCAGTTGCATAGACAATTCCCGCATCAGCACTGCCTTGCCCTACCCAGTTTAATACTTCTGTCACATTACTTCCTAAGCTGGCTTTCTTAGAAACCTCTTCCCATAAATCAAGATACTCAAGCGCTTCCTTGGCATATTGTCCTGCCGGAACACTTTCAGGGTCACCTATAGCAATCATTTCAGCATTCAGTATGTCTTCAAAGCCATTCAATGTTAACGTTGAATCAACCGGTGTAATCAGCACAATTTTATTTTCAAGGAGCTCAACAATTGTGCCTGCTTCAATAAGGCCCGCTTCATCCAATTCTTCCATCTGCTTCATCGCTGCCGAAACAAAAACGTCCGCATCAGCACCTTCTTCGATCTGTGTCTGTAACTTTCCCGAGCTGTCATATGTACCTTCAACTTTGATTCCCGGATTCAGCTCCTCAAACATGGGGATTAATTCATCCTTCATGCAATATTCAAGACTTGCTGCCGCTGCTACTAATATGGTCGTTTCAGGTACTGTGGCTTCTGTCGGTGGGCTTTTCGTTTCTGACGCAATTTCAGCCGTGAGCTGCGTTTCCATGCCCTCGTCTGTGCCACAACTAGTAAAAATCACAGCGATCATCAAAATCAATGCTGCAAACAAATAATTCCTTTTCTCCATCTTTCTTCCTCCTGTCTACAAAGAGCAGTGTCAAGCAAACACTGCCTCCTACAATTATTATAAGGCACATCGTAATCTTCGTCAATTCATTATTCTCACAAAAGAATAACGCTTCAATGTTTTCATTGACCAAAACCTGACCCTATTATATAATTGTATGAGTGAGGTGAGAAAATGAACGAAGAAGAAAAAGCAGTATTAATGGAGATAATCCAGAATATATTGTCGGATACTAAGGAGAATAAAACAGCTGCTCCTTATATCACACCTGAATTGATGCCGAATATCGATTTGTACATGGATCAGGTGACAACCTTTATGGACACCCATCTGGCAAGCTCCAAGCGCTACGAGGAAGATAAGATACTGACTAAAACAATGATTAATAATTATACCAAGAACAACCTGCTCCCGCCGCCAGATAAAAAGAAGTATTCCAAGGATCACCTTCTTTTATTGACTTTTATATATTACTTTAAGGGCATCATATCAATGAATGATATAAAGACACTTTTATCACCTTTGGCAGATACCTACTTTAAGACTACAGAACAAAAGTCTCTCACGGATATTTACACTGAAGTACTTAATATGAATAAGAGTCAAATAAATGACATCATGAAAGATATTGAATCGAAATTCGATCTGTCGAAGCATACCTTCAAGGATTATGAGTTATCAGAAAAGGATGCTTTAAACGCTTTTGCATTTATCTCCTCACTGATCTGTGACATTTACATCAAAAAGCAGCTTGTCGAACAAGTCATTGACCAGATTGGCGCTATCGGTCAAGACAATAAGGCAGATAAGAAACTAAAAAAGCAACTCTGAAAGAGCTTAAGCTGTAACAGCAACAGCTCTTTCTTACTTTCTATTTATTCTTTTCTTTCATTCTTTCAATTACCATGTCATAACCGTCATTCCCATAGATTAGCGAACGGTTTACCCGACTGATCGTGGCGGTTGAAGCGCCGGTCTGTTCAGCAATATCAAGATACGTCTTTTTTTCCCTTAGCATTCTGGCTACTTCAAACCGCTGAGCTAAAGATAATAATTCGTTAATCGTGCAAATATCCTCAAAAAATTCAAAACATTCTTCTGCATTATTCAAGCAGAGCACTGCTTCAAATAGCTGTTCAACAGCAGGAGTTTTAATTTTCTTATTCATCTAAATCCCTCAATTCTACATGACTTGATAGCTATGTGATTATATTAACATTTCACAGTGATAAAGTCTACCTATTTTATGTATTTTTTATCACTCAACTAATCATTCATTTTCCTGACGAAATCCGACCGCCCGACTAACCTTCTTCATTAGCTTCTCAAATTTTTCTGGTCGGAGTGATTGAGGCCCATCACATAAAGCATTTTCAGGATCATTATGGACTTCAATCATCAAACCGTCAGCGCCTGCTGCTATTGCTGCCAGCGACAGCGGTTCGACCATCCAGTGTTTTCCCGATGCATGGCTGGGATCAACAATAACCGGCAGATGGCACAGCTTCTTTAACATGGGGATTGCTGAAATATCCAACGTATTACGCATAGATGGCTCAAATGTACGAATCCCCCGCTCACACAGGATAATATTTTCATTACCGCCGGCCATGATATACTCAGCACTCATAACAAACTCTTCCAGTGTGTTCGCCATGCCTCTCTTGAGAAGTATCACCTTATCCGTTTTCCCAACTTCCTTAAGCAGCTCAAAATTTTGCATATTCCGTGTCCCTATCTGAATTACATCAACTTCATCAAACAAAGCTAGATGCTCAGGTGTCATAAGCTCCGTTACAATCGGAAGCCCAGTCGCATACTTTGCTTCCAATAAAAGCTTCAACCCATCATTTTTAAGCCCCTGAAAGGCATAAGGTGATGTTCTTGGCTTAAATGCGCCACCCCTTAGCAAACCGGCTCCGGCAGCTTTCACGGAGCTCGCCACATCAATAATCTGCTCGTGCCCCTCAATGGAACAAGGTCCGGCAATTACCTGGAAATGGCCTCCGCCAATCTTTTTATCACCGATGCTAATCACAGAATCACTGGGATGAAATTTCCGATTAGCTTTCTTATACGGCTCCTGAATACGTTGGACGGATTCCACTACCAAGTTTGCCATCAGATGATCGGCGTCAATCTTCGTTGTATCCCCGACAAGACCGATAATTGATTTGCTTTCTCCCTGAGACTCATGAAGGCTAAAGCCCTGCCTCATTAGCCGTTTCTTTAGCTGATTAACGCTTTCCTCGTCAGCATTCTTTTTTAAAATGATTATCATAAACTTTCTCCTTCCATTATGCGCCAAATAAAAGAGCCGGTATCATGCTGCATACGATACCGGCTTAAGTCACATATCTCATATAATGTGTGTTAATTAAGCATATAGGAATCGGAACAGCAAAAAATTTCTGCACTATAATAAGCCCAGAAATAATAATAAGAATAAGATGTATTAAAATCCACATGATTCTTTACTGCCATGATTCCCAATCCTCCTCAATATGATTAATACAATAACAATCATCTGGCATTTTGTCAAGCTTTTCTAAAACAAATCATTACCGTTTATTGGATTTATGCCTTCAACGTTATGTTCGACGCAATCCCAGTGCTCGGCTAATTTACCGTCACGAATTCTATACATATCAAATACTTTGTTGATGGTGCCATCTTCTAAAGTGCACTTAACGAAAACGCAAACCTTGTCGCCATCTTCCATCATATGATAAATATCCATATGAGGCCTTTTTCTGAAAAAAAGAGAACAAAACTTCAGAAATCCATCTTTCCCATCCAGGATGTTGGCATTATGCTGTTTATAGTCATCGTGCATGAAAGCATCAATATTAGAGATGTCCCAGCAATTGAAAACTTTTTCATAAAAAGCCTGTACAAGTTCTTTATTGGTCATAAAAATTCTCCCCTCCTACCCGATTTAGCCACAACGGCTTTGTGGGATTTAGATAAAGTGGATTGTCACACTATTGTTTTAGCATGACAATCCACCAGTTAGTCAAAACAGATAATCACATATCCTCATCAGATCATTTATGCAAGTCCAGGGAATAGGATCAAAAGAATCCCTGCCACTATTGTCCCAAGCAACGTAAATCCAACACTCATGATAAACATCGGCTTATACGATTCTTTATGGGTTGTCCCGGTCATCTTAATCGTTAATACAATCAAGCCATTAAACGGTAATGTTTCAAATGTAGTGGCCGCAAGTGCGCTAACCCTTGCCAGCGCCGGTGTCGCAGCAATAACCTCATTTGATGAGTAGCCCTGACCCAGCATTACGCCCAGTACAACCGGTAACGCAACCATTAAGGCTGCCGGTGGCGAAGATGTCATTCCGACAATAATACATACAACAACGATGGCTAAAATGATATAATGCACTCTAAAATTTGCTAAGTTTTCAATAACCATCCCAAAGGCTGCGGTTGCAGTAACAACTGCCGCCAATGCGGCTGGTGTCGTAACCATTAACAATGCGCCCGGATAATCCTCGGTTCCTCGGTTAAGTGTTTGAACAATTGAGCCACCCATGTTCAGGGATTTCCCGCGACCATCCTTTACAGGAAGGTTGCGTCCCATCAATACAAGCGCCACCACAATACCCAATCCAAGGGCGATGGCAATATTCACATTGATTCCGGTAATCGCCGGGAACAATGTATAAGCACCAAATACAACAACTAATGGTAAGATAGAAATAACGAAGTTAGGCAGGCTGCGTTCCTCTCCTTCATTCACCCTAGGAGCTAAACCCCAGTCAAAATGCTCACCATTATGCTTAGCCTTGATAATCATGTGCGTCAGTGTAAAATAACCGCCGCCCGCTATAATAATGACAGCAATGATACCGGGAATAAGACCTGCTGTTGAAGATACATGAAAGCCTTCTGCCAATGCTGGAGCCAGTGCTTCATTTCCGGAAACGCCACTCATTATTCCTGCTTGTGCCATGATATTATCGATTTGAGGCGCTCCAGGCGCTGCCATGAACCCACAGTTTAATACCATCATACCGGGAATAAAACGACGGGGGATGTCTACCATTTCACTAATGACAAAGCAAATTGGAATCACTGTAAAAGTCAGGACATAGCCGTCAATGCCGCCCATTGTTAATAAGGCACTGAGAATTAAGATTGTAAATATGGCTGCTCTAATCTGGGCATCGCCTTTTCTCTTAATAACAAAAGTATTGGTCAATGTTTTTGCGATTGAAGACGCCGCTCCTGTATCATTGTAGATTTTACCAAGGGTCGCCCCAAAGAATACAATAAAGAACAAGCTTGTCATCAAGTCCGCAATACCACTGACATACGAACTGATTAAATCTTCCGGCGCCATCTGATTGAATACCGCAACGACAATGGCACATATCGGCGCAACCCAATGTGACGCCCAACCTTTGTAAACTAAAACCAAAAACAGCGCTAATGCTATAACAATACCAATCAAACCAATCACTGGATTCATAAGGATACCTCCTCTTCATTTTTGCATGGCATCATTAATAGTTTCATAACAATCTCCTTTCTCGCAACGTATTGAAAATGGTTAACCACTTAAAACACGTTAATTAATTATCATTTAGTTGATTTTCACCATTATAATATAATGCCTATGCCATTACATCATACAAACACACGAAGATAGTTTTTTATTAATGATTATATTTGTGCAAATCACCAATACAATTTGAGGTTAAATAATTTTTAAGTATTGCAAGATTTTGAATGAAAAATGCAGTTTTATCATCTCATCACCATGATCCAGCGGGTTCCCTGTGATTTTTTTAATTTTGTCAATCCTATATAGTAATGTATTTTTATGTATATGTAGTGCTTCAGAGGTTCTCATAGTGTTTTGTGAAAAATTCAAATATTGATATAAGGTATTTAAGAATTCCGTATTTTTAGTCTTATCGTTTTGGATCAAGACTTCTAAGGCCGGATGACAATAGTCCAATAGATTATGTCCATTCTTTTCACAGATTTCCATAATATGGAAAATAGACATATCCTCATATTTATACAGGCCAAATTCGTTCTTGACCTGATAGCCTAATGATGCCGCTTTCAAAGACTGTTCATAATAATGACGCATCTCCTGCAGATTTCGAAAGTTATGGCTGATCCCTGCCACAAGCTGATTATGATTCAGATAGTCAAATAGCTTCTCCAATGCATAGCCTTCTAGCTTATGCCCAAGCTTTAAATGAATCAACAAAACGATGGAATTCTGATAGGTCACATACAGGCTGTCAGGAATAATTCTGATCAAGTCATTGATAATGAATTCTATTTTGGCTTCCGAGAATGGATTGTTTCGCATACTGATAGAGAAAACATAAAACTCTTCTTTTAATTTGCATCCCAAGGTCTTCAATCGCCCTTTAACATCCTTATTGTTACCGCCACTGTTATCTAACAGATCTGCCAGAAAATAAGTGAACATTATTCCTTTGTTTTTTTTATAAAAACTATTTTTTTGCAGTTCTACAGAAATTATCCTGCATAAGCGCTTTAAAAGCTCATAGTCATTTTCAACAAAGGGCTTGTTTACCTCGTAGATCATAACATGCCCCACCTCAATATTATGGATGGTAATATTTCCAACCATCATCCCTTTGCCATGGACAGGATTCAAGAAATAAATAGGCCGGCTGCTTTTTCTTACGCGGTCATCGATCTGCATGCTTCGAATGAAATGAATACCTTCCTCCGCAATTTGCCCTAACGTATTCTCCTGTTCCATTAGTAGGCTATCAGCTACGGTGCCAGATGATATGGCCATATATTTGTAACTGTTGTCCACAACAAAAAGCGGATTGCCAAACACACTATAGGCAGCGTCCGCAATTCCCTGAAGACCAGAATCTGAATACAACATATCTAAAAAGGTTCTCATTCCGGTAATGACTTGCTGGCTCTCCAAAAAGAGCTCCTGCAGCTGATTATAAATATTGAAGGCATCCACATTTTCACTAATCACCAAAAGATTTAAGGGAGCATGCCGATAAAAGTCGTTTGGTTTCTTGATATCACCATAACAAAGTATATTCATAGGGTAATCCATCTGCAAATCATCAGGCAGAATGTCTGCATGTCCAAAATACAGTATATTAGGTAAAAACATTGTTTGGTTTTGTGTAAGCATCTTAATCCAGCTAATATCTATGGCAAAATTCTCTTTGCTAAATATCTCTATAGGGCAATCATCCAATACCTCTAGCATCTCACTCAAATTCATTATAATCACCTTTCACACTTATTTTAAGCTATTTTATGCAAAATTTCTTGCTCAAGCATTACTTTTTTAGTTGTTTCATACGAATATAGCTATTTGAAAAAATATATCTTCATGCGTTCGCACAATGTTTTTGTATACTCATTATATTATAATAATCATATAGTTGCAATGGTAATGTCATTGCGATGTTTACATTATAAAGAGGAGGAATACCTGATGGATTTAAAAGATCAAATTATCGCCACAATGGCCGGACGCGCATCCACTTTGTTCAATAAGGGTGCATCTGAATTTAATAGCGAAACTACTTTCGAGGAATTGGGCATGAAATCTGTTAATTATTCGCAAATCATTACTTATTGTGAAGACGAATATGATGTCGAGATCCCTTTCATGGAATTCAGAAGAAAGAAAACCTTTGGCGAAGCTGCTTTATTTGTCGCTGAGCTATTAGAAGATTAATGATCTGGTCAAGACCAGTTGAGAAAGGGGATGTATCGTTTGTCAAATTTTCCAAATCTATTTAGCCCGATTAAGGTGCGGGGATATACTTATAAGAATCGCTTGATTGCCGCTCCCACATTATTTTCCCATGCAGTGTATTTTTTACCGGAGATAGCTGAAAACGTTTACCGGATGGTGGAGAACCGGGCAAAAGGAGGGTTTGCAGCTGTTTCTACAGGTGAAATTTCTGTAAACGCCGAGGAAGGGACCACTTTATTTATGGAGCGTCCCATTGATTTCAAGACCTATGAAGGTCCTGATTTTGAGAAAATGAAAGAGTATGCCGACCGAATTAAAAAGCATGGGGCAATTGCCTATTTGGAGTTTTGCCACGAAGGCGCAAGGGCAGAAACGCAGCCTCCCTTTGAGCCATGGGGACCGAATGAATACGTCCGTGAAGACGGCGTACAAGTAAAAGCAATGACCACCGAGATGATGGCGAAGGTTTGCGATGATTATCGGACGATTTCTAAGTTTGCAAAAGCATGTGGATTTGATGGCGTTTTGGTACATGGCGGACATGGGTTTAATATTCAGCAATTTATTTCCCCATGGACTAATCATCGAACGGATGAGTTCGGCGGCAGCATAAAGAATCGGGCGCGCTTTCCCATTATGCTCCTTGAGGCAGTCAGAGAAGCAATTGGGGACGATATGATTATCGAGTTCAGATTCAGTGCTGAGGATGGGGTAAAAGGCGGCATGTCCATAGCGGATACCGTTGAATTTTGCAAGCTCATTGATGGCAAGGTCGATATTATCCATATCTCCAATGGCTTAAAATGGTTAGGAAATAAGACTCAGACCTTTTCCGATTTTTTTGATATTCATGGCGTCAATGTAGCATTTGCCGCAAAGGTAAAAGCCGCCGTTAAGCAATCAAAGGTTGCTGTGATTGGCGGAATCAACAGTCCTGAGCTTGCTGAGGAGATTATTGCCGATGGTAAGGCCGATTTTGTTGAGCTGGGACGACAGGGCTTTGCCGATCCTAACTTCCCCAATAAGGCGATGAACGGACAGGAAGATTACATTAGACGCTGTGTCCGCTGCTTCCAATGCTATCCGGGCTTTTGTGAGCATGCTACGGATGTGCCGCTTTGGGAGAAAGGATTGTCCCCGGAAGAGGTTAAGAAGATTTATAGTCCGGCATCAATGGGGCGCTGTGCCATCAATCCAAATTCTGGATTTGGGCATTATCCGGATCGGATGCCACTGCCTCGTGCCCCTAGGAAGGTTTTAATTGTCGGCGGCGGCGTAGCTGGATTGCAGGCTGCCATAACCGCAGTCAATCGCAGGCATAGGGTGACGCTTATCGAAAAAACAGATGAACTCGGAGGCATTATCAATTTTACAGATACGGATCCTGATAAGATTGATTTGCGTAACTTTAAGAATCTTTTAATCAGAGAAGCTATGGAAAGTGATGCAAATATCCAGATGGATACAGAATTAAACGAGCAAGCCATTAAGATCATCAGTCCTGATGTCATTATCGTTGCAGTTGGCTCTAAGCCCCTAATTCCACCCATCAATGGAATAGAAAAAGCCGTGGGCGCTCTTGATGTGTATACAGGCATAGAGCAATTAGGAAAGCAAGTTGTCATCGTGGGCGGCGGTCTGGTTGGCTGTGAGACAGGCTTATACTTAGCCAGCGCCGGCCATCAGGTCACCATCGTGGAAATGCAAAAAATGATGGCGATCGAAACCTTCGGTTATTATCGCAACGCTTTGTTAGATGAAATGGACAAACGTCAAATCAAGCAAATGTTAGACACAAAATGCCTAGCCTTTACTGATGAAGGCGTAAAGGTTCTAAAAGACGGTCAAGAGCATTTATTGCCAGCTGATTCATATGTTTATTCTATGGGAATGACACCCAATTATGAAGCTATTGACAAAATCAAAGCGCTTGCCGGAACCATTCCTGTCATTACCATTGGCGATTGCCAGACGCCTGGCAAAGTTGGCGACGCCGTCAGAGCCGGTTATATGGCAGCCATGGAAGTTGTTTAATTAACTAATCAATAGGAGGAATATTATGTCAGAAATACCCAAACCACCGGAAGTTGAACTTTTTACTAAGAAAGAAATCTTTAACGGCACAGAAATTGAAACCTTATACCGTCAGTCACGAGTTCCGCTAGATCCTGCCGAGGGCTTAGATCTTTCAAAGCTCGGCGGCATGGCCGCTACTGCGCACGGCTTCTGTGCGGCATTTAATCAGCGCACCTTTGTAACTGAGGACGGACTTATTTGCGAGCAGGATGTTCCTGTTAAAATGAGAGACGGAATCACCATATACACCGATATTTATCGCCCTAAGGATCAAACAGATATACCTGTCTTAGTGTCATGGAGCATGTATGGCAAGCGCCCCGGTGACGGCATGAGTGAATGGCAGGTTATGGGCGTCGTTCCTGGAACTGTCTCAACAATGGCCAAATTTGAATCACCGGATCCTGGATACTGGTGCCACAAGGGCTATGCCATTGCGAATGCAGACCCCCGAGGTGTTGGCCATTCTGAAGGAGATATCAGTATGTTTCAAACTCAGGATGCCTTAGATGGTTATGATTTCATCGAATGGCTAGCCACCCAGCATTGGTGCAGCGGCAAGGTCGGCATGAGCGGCAATTCATGCGTGGCGATGACTCAATGGCGAATCGCTGCCCAGTGTCCGCCCCACTTAGTTTGTATTGCGCCATGGGAAGGCTCCACCGATATTTACCGGCAGTCCCTGTACGAAGGCGGCATCCCAGCACTGACATTTAATGAATTTATCGTCAGCTCCATGACTGGACCTGGCTTAATTGACGACCAGGTAGCCATGGGCAAGAAATATCCTTTGATGAACGAATACTGGGAAGATAAGATTCCCGATTTATCTAAAATCCGTATTCCTACATATGCTTGCGCATCATGGAGCCACTTCCATCTAGCTGGTTCTGTCATCGGTTTTAGAAAAATTAAATCAACTAAAAAATGGCTGCGTATCCACAGGGAATTTGAGTGGCCGGATATGTATAACCCCGATAACATTGTCGACTTGACCCGCTTCTTTGACAGATATTTAAAGGGTATCCATAACGGCTGGGAGATGACGCCAAAGGTTCGTTTAGAAGTCATGGATGCTTACGACTGCGATTATCAGACCAATCGCCCAGAGTTAGCCTTCCCATTAAAGAGAACCGAATATACCAAGTTCTACTTAAATGCCGATGATTGCTCTTTGAATGCCGAAGCGGTTCCTGCCGTATCGAAAGTTAGCTATCATCCGGAAAATGAAGAAGTGAACTTTGATATCACCTTCAATGAAGATGTGGAGATCACCGGATATAGCTTCCTGCGACTATTTGTTGAGGCAGATGGACATGATGACATGGATTTATTTATCACCTTGAAGAAGCTTGATGAAAATGGCAATTGGCTGCCCACCAGCGTTCTTGGTGAGGCCCATCCGGGTCCATGGGGCAAGATGAGAGTCTCCCATAGAGAATTAGACCAGAAGCTATCTACGAAATTCCAACCCGTTCAGGCTCACCGCAAGGAAGAAAAGCTTAAAAACGGAGAAATCGTCAGCTGCGATATCGAAATCGTACCGACAAGCCGTATCTGGCACAAGGGTCAGACTTTGCGTGTCGAAATTGCGGGGCGCTATATCCGCGAAGGCTGGTTTGAACCATTATCCTGGGATACAGACAATAAGGGCAAACATATCATCCATACCGGCGGCGAATATGAATCATTTATTCAGCTTCCGATTATCCCGCCAAAATACAAAGCCGGAACTTATGTTTATCGTTAATCTGTTAAAAGTGCAAAGGAGTACTAGTAAATGTCAAATGATTTTATAGAGCAACTGGCTACACAGGCCAAAATCAATCCACCTACAATTGTTTTTCCCGAAACAGCTGAAGAAAAAATATTTCTGGCCGCACGGAGGGTCTTAGATGGGGGCATCGCCCATCCCGTCTTTGTAGGACAGCCGGATAGCGTTAAAGCCTTTGCAGCTTCCATCAACGTTTTGATCAGTGATATGAAAATCGTAGACTATACTGACCAAGCATTAATTAAGGACGTGATCCAGAAATATTTAAGCCTCAGCAGCGATTTTTCCGAGAAAGCACTGAACAGGAAATTCAAGCAGCCACTTAATTTTGCCGCCGCCCTTGTTAAAATCGGCCAAGCTGATGCATTAGCCGCCGGCATTGTCCATACTACCGGCGAAGTTATTTTAGCAGCCCAGAATTTTATCGGCATGCAGGATAATGTTGAGACCATTTCAAGTCTGGGGATTGTCATTTCTCCGACGCTTAAGACTTCGGAAGATAACTTGCTGGCAATCACCGACTGTGCCGTGTGTCAAAATCCCAATTCTAATGAGCTGGCCGATATCGCTATCGCATCAGCAAATACAATGACTGACCTGCTTGGCTGGGAACCCCGCGTCGCCATGCTCTCATTTTCTACTAAGGGCAGCAGTGAGCATGAACTCGTTGATAAGGTCAGAAAGGCCGTGCTCATCGCCAATGAAAAGCGGCCTGACTTAAAAATCGAAGGTGAATTTCAAGTAGATGCGGCTTTACTTCCTCAGGTTGCCGCCAAGAAAGTGGAAACCGGAAGCGAAGTCGCAGGCAAAGCCAACATTATTGTCTTTCCCAGCTTAGAAGCCGGAAATATTGGCGTAAAGCTCATCCAGATGTTTAGCGGTGCGACCGCACCCGGTCCTTTACTTCAGGGCTTTGCAAAACCAGTAACAGATTTCTCACGCTCAGCTCCAGTTGACGAAATTGTTGAAAATCTGATTATGCTTGCTGTTCGGGCGAGTAAAGCCAAATAATGACAAGGAGTTTGAGAATGAATAGCAGATATAAAATTTTTACAATTAATCCCGGTTCAACCTCCACTAAAATTGCCTTATTTGAAAATGAGACCCACTTGTTTTCAAAGAACGTATCCCATGATGCAAGTAAACTGGCCGAATTCGATGGTGTTTCCGACCAGCTTTCTTATCGCAAAGATACTATTTTACAACTGCTTTCTGAAAATAATATCTCTTTGGAGGGCATTGATGCCTGTGTCGGCCGCGGTGGCGGCTTGATGGCCATGGCGGGCGGCACTTATGAGGTTGACGACATTCTTTTAGATCACGCCACCAGAGGTGCCAACGGCATCCAGCACCCTGCTCAGCTAGGGTCACAGCTGGCCAATGAATTTGCCGAAGAATACGGCTGTGCGGCTTTTACCGTCAATCCGCCGGATGTGGATGAATATCAGGATGTGGCCAGAATGACCGGCTTAGCTGGAATTTACAGACAGAGTCATTTACATGCCTTAAATCAAAAGGAAACAGCTATCAGACATTCCGAGGGCATTAACAAATCTTATCAGACATGCAACTATATTGTCTGCCATATCGGCGGCGGGATTTCAATTGCCGCCCACCGCCGTGGTAAGATGATCGATGGCAATGACATCGTCCGCGGTGAAGGACCGATGGCTCCTACGCGTTGCGGCAGTCTACCGGCAGCAGATTTGATACAACTATGCTATCAAAGGCCAAAGGAAGAAATGAAAGCGATTTGTACCAAGTCCGGCGGAATCGTTGATCACTTAGGAACCTCGGATACCTTAGCTCTCAGCAAGAGGGCTGATGGCGGTGATAACAAGGCGAAGATGGTCTGGGATACGATGATTTATCAGATCACCAAGGAAATCGGCGCCATGGCGGCGGTTCTTCACGGTGATGTTGATGGCATTCTACTTGGTGGTGGGATGGTTTATAATGAATACCTTGTAGCAAAAATTACCGAAGCATGCTTGTATATCGCTCCGATTTTTACCTATCCGGGGGAATTTGAAATGGAAGCTATGGCGGCCGGAGCCATCCGCATCCTTTCAGGCAAAGAAAAAGCTAAGACCTATAGCGGCATTCCTGTTTGGACTGGTTTCGAATGGGATGCTTAAAACTAAAAGGGACTATCACAGCCCCTTTTTTCTTTATCAACGTCTTTTACATGGAATTGGCTTTTTAGGGCACCGCGGCTTAACCGCTCCTGCCCTTACAATCGCTTCTTCCTCGCAGACCTTTAAACAAGCTCCGCACCCTGTACACTCGACCTGTTCGATGACATGCACGAACCTTTTCTTGCCCAGAATCGCATCTTCTTCACACGCATCTTGACAATCCGTGCAGCCGGTGCATTTATCCGCAAGAATATGATAGCTCATAAACTTTTGACAGACGCCTGCCCGACAGGATTTCTTCATGATATGCTCATCTATTTCATCAGCTTTTGTATCCAGCGCCAGTAACACGACTTCGGCGATATCGCTGCCGGTTTCACAGATGGATTGATGCAGCATTTGCTCACATAAATCATACAGTAACGCTTTATCGCCGGGTTTTCCTTTTTTAGCAGCGATATCACTTAATATCATTTCCAATTGGGTGATGCCCTCATATCCAAAAACACATTTACCACATGTCTTGCATTCATTATTAGAAACCGCCTTCAGAAGAAAATCGACGATACATTCTGATTTTTCTAGTGTATTTATGTCCATATCCACTCTCCTTCTAATAATCTGTCCAAAGCTTTGGATTCTCAAGCTGCAGTCGCAGATCACACTGTAAGCAGCGACTTGCTTCAGCCTGCGCCGAATCTTGACGCTGTAAATCGGCAAATTCTTTGGACTCGCCAATAAATGGATCCGCTATCTCGGGCTTAATGAGCTCCTCATTGATATCGCCATCTTGGCCAAGATATTTGTCAATCTCCTGAGCACTGATGCGCCCTGCCTGGATCGCCTCAATTACAGATTTCGTACCGGTCACTACATCGCCCGCCGCATATACCCCAGACATACTTGTCGCAAGCGTTTCATCAACCTTTATGTATGAACCATAAACCAGTTCTAATTCCATCATGGCGGTTCCTGCCGGTTTTTGTCCAATTGCAAAAATGACGTGATCAGCCGGAATGATTTCTTTAGCATCCTCTACCAGTTCAAGGACAGCTTTATTGTTCTCATCAAAATAAAAATTCTCTATTTTCTGAAGCTCTACGCCTGTTACCCTTGTTTCTCCGGTAATTCTAAAGAATGATCGGGCATTATGAAGGATAATCCCCTCCTTAGCACCTTCTTCAATTTCCTCTTTAGTGGCAGTCATTTGCTTCTCATTTTCCAGACAGGCAATATGGACTTCTTTTGCCCCAAGCCTGATGGCTGTTCGGGCACAATCATATGCTACGTTACCGCCACCTAAGACCATCACTTTGTCACCGACAGCTCTTGGTGTCCCTAAACGAGCCTGCTTTAAAAAGTCCGTATTGACATAAACCCCCCGAAGGTCATGCCCCTCAATCGGGCTGACACTCCCTTGATGGGTGCCGACGGCAATTAAAACCGCATCATATCCCTTTTCGAGCAATTGCTTTGGTGTGTCGACCTTCATATTGGTCTTAAGCGTGATGCCGATTTCTAGTATATCGCTAATCTCCCTGTCCAGTAATTCATCCGGAAGCCGATAGGCGGGAATCCCATAGCGGCACTGTCCGCCTGCTTTTTCATTTTCCTCAAAAATAACCACCTCATGCCCCTTTTCCGCCAGATAATAAGCCGCTGTAAGCCCAGTCGGCCCACTGCCGATGATCGCCACTTTTCGGCCTGTTGGCAGCAGCCTCATCGCATTTAGCTTCCACGACTCATCGCCTAGCGATGCCGCTACAAGCTTAAGCCGGCATATGGAAATGGGCGACCCCAGCTCGTTTCTTTTACAATCCGTTTCACAAGCATGATTACATATACTGCCCAGTGTTTCCGGAAAAGGAACCTTTTCCCGCACGACCGCCAGCGCTTTATTTAGTTCACCATTCTTTATATAACGGATGTAGCGGGGAATATCTATATGGGCAGGGCAAGCCGCCCGGCACGGCACGACTAAATCACTGTATGAGCTTCCTTCCTTCATGAATTGGGGAGCATCCATTATCGATCCGGTCGGACAGACTTCAATACAGGCACCACAGAATTTGCAGCCTGCTTCCTTTAAGGCGGCATCATCCTTGACTCCGGCACGCACCCCGCTTTTTGTCACTTGATAATCCAAGACATTAGCGCCTCTTAAATCGCGACAGGCACGGATACATCGTCCACATCTTACGCATCTGGTGAATAAATGCGAAATCAATGGATTGCTGTCATTATTGGGTGTGACCCTTGATTTCTTCCGCCAACGTTCCGGACTTACACCCATATATTGATACATGGACTGCAGCTCGCATTTCCCATACTTTGGACAACCAGTACATTCCGCTGGATGCGTCGCAAGCATTAACTCCATGGCCATTTTCCTTACTTTGTCTGCCTTCTCTCCATTGATCGTGACCTTCATTTCATCCTTAACCTCGGTCTTACAGGCAGGAACTGCTTCTTCAATCCCATCTACCTCTACTGAACAGAGACGGCATTCTCCCGCCGCCTCCAAATCAGGATGCTTACATAGATGTGGAATATATATTCCAGCCGCAAGAGAAGCATCTAAAACAGATTGGCCCACTTTGGCTTCTATTGTTTTTCCATCAATTGTAAACCTCATTACATCCTCCATTAAAACTCGTCTGCCGCCTCTGCCGCATTCTCTCCAGCAATGCGTCCGCTATTTAGGCAAAATCCCATTGTATTGCCGGATAAGATAAACGGATAGCTATCACCATAAATATTGCACGCATCCGTACCTGCCGCATATAGTCCCGGAATAACTTTGGATTCCTGAGTCATCACCTGAGTTCTGTGATTAATATGGATACCGCCTAAGGAACCATAGCCGCCCACATTCTGCCTGCAGCAATAAAACGGCCCTTTTTCAACAGGCTGCAAAAATGCCCTGTCTTTCTCAAAAACTTCATCATAGCCATTGTCACACATATCATTATATTCTTCAATCTGCGCTAAAAATCCTTCAACATCAATACCGGCTTTCTTAGCCAGCTCGGTTAGGGTATCCGCCTGAGTCACCGGCTCATAACCTATTTCTATATCATTTTCCCATTGTTCTTCAAAATGATCAAACAAGTCATGGGGATGCACGTGAGAAATAATATCCGGTCCCTTTTTCTTATATCTTTTCAGCATCTTACTATCAAATATCGAAAATGCAATGCAGCCTGGCTGCGCCGTAATCGCATGTCCGGTAAAGGTTGTATTCGCAATCTGGTCTTCCGGCATAAATCTCTCGCCATTCCTATTTACCCATAGACAGGGCTGGCGAAATGCGCCTTCAACATAAAAGTGATTGAGATTATCCGGCAATTGATACATCAACTCGATCGTCGCAGGAACGCGTCCGGCGCCTGCCTCCCATGCCATCTTTAAGCCATCACCTTTCATTCCCGGCACCGCAAAATTAAAAATTGTCTCACCAAAGGTGTATCCCGTTTCTTCTTTAATCATCTGAGGATTATCGCCAAAACCGCCGGTAGCAATAATGACCGACTTCCCTCTCGCTTCAATTTCTTCTCCATTCTTATCTTTAGCCAGCACGCCTACTGCCGCCCCATCTTCCATAATGATTTTATGCACCGGTGTTTCTAATATGATTTGCACGCCTAAATCGACTGCCCGCTCCGTCATTCTTTTAATCATCGAAGCTGCGCAGCGCGGTCCTGGTGCGCCGCCACCCTCAGGCTTAACGACATGCCATGTGAATTCACCGTCTGAATAAGCTCTTGTTGCTTCCGGTGCACTAAATGCCCGCTGCACGCCTAAGAATTCCACACCCATATCCATTAACCAATCGATGGTGTCGCCAGATTTTGCATAATAATCACGAACCAATCTGGCATTCACGCGATAATGGGTGAAATACATATGTCTTCTAAACGCTTCGCCAGGTGTCAATGAAATCATCTGATTTTTCTGAATCGACGAGCCTACGCCAAGGGGACCCATTCCCATATTGGCTGCACCACCGGGAGTATTTGCCTTTTCAAATGCAATAACACTAGCTCCATTCTCAGCTGCCGCAATACTTGCTGCAAGCCCTGATAAGCCTGCTGCTACAACAATTACATCCGCTTCCATATTCTTCATGATATTACCTCCATATTGTTCACTACACAGTTTTAAATTGAACAGCCTTGTATTTGCCCATCTTTTCTTTCACGATCTTATAGTTCTCGGGATTTCTGTGAAAACCGCCTTCTGTTTCTCCGATTTCTCTTAGATGGTGCGCTCTTCCTTCCACCGTTGTCCGGTCACGGCATAAGCCATCTTCCTGAATAACAAATTTCCATTTACCATCTGCTGTTTTGGCTAATGTTCCGCCCGCTCCACAAACCTGGCATTCAATCGGAAAATGCAAACCATCCCACTGTTCTTCTCCTAAAATCAAAGCATTAGAATGACAATTCGGACACCAGCCCATGTTTTCATCACCTAACCACTTCCGCTTGGCCACAGGTGTGTGGAGTGCTTCCATTACATGCTCACCAATCTGCCTTGCCTGGGCAATCATATCATCATTTAACAGACATTGACCTTTAGCCGGCACTCTTGTTGCAAGCATCATGTCAATAACTTTCACATCACAGGTAAACATCCCCGCTTGCAGAGTTTCCAGTGCCATCGATTGCCAAGACCTTGTTGAGCCTCCGACGGCAATCAGCGCGCCCACGCGCTCTCGGTGTTCAATCGCGTTGATCGTCTCCAAAAATGCTGTCTCATAGCTTAAGCTTCTTTGTAAAAATTTTGACATCGTGGCAGTACATTCCAAATCATATGTAGGGGACGAAAATATGAGGCCATCCTGAGCTAACATAACATCCATAATGCGCTTTTTGTCGTCTTTGTCATCATATACGCAGCCCACATTCTTGCCCTGTGCCATCCCCATGGTACATGTTGTGCAGCCGCTGCAGTCGATGATATGATAATCTCTTAGATTGATCATCGTAATCTCGGCCCCGGCTTCTTGACAATATAACAATGCCTCTTTTAGTAGGATTTCGCTATTTCCATCACGCTTTCCCGCTGTAATGCCCATTACCTTTTTACTCATTGTTTATCTCCCTTTCGTTAAGATTTCTTTATGTAAATGATAGCATTAATGACGGGTATTTTCCTCAATCAAACACACGATATTTTGACTTTTTTTTTACATCTTTTTGGACAAATGCCTAAGGGCGGTTTTTTCTAAAAATAAGGATATTATCAATTGATAATATCCTTATTTTCTACGTATCAGTATTCTCTTTAATGACCTGTCTTATTCTTTCTTCTACTAATTTGGTGATTTCCCCAGTCTTCATATCTTTGTATTCCTCATACTCAATCGGTTTAAGATAATGCACTTGCACGGTAATCTTTTTAATAGAATTAGTGTCAAAAGCTTTAAACGAATCAATTAATGCTGCCGGCACAATCGGCGCCTTTACATATACGGCACTTTTAAAAGCGCCGCCTTTAAATGGTAAAAGCTCATTACCTTTTCTGCTCCTTGTTCCTTCCGCAAAAATAATGTAATTTTTCCCTTCTTTTACCTCCGCTGATATCGCCTTGATAACCTTCATTGACTGTCTTAAATCACTGCGGTCCATAATCTTTGCTCCAATAATCAAGCGAATCTGCTTGACCAAAAAAGTATTCTCAACTTCCTTCTTCATGATGATCGAAAAAGGCCTGCCAAGGGTTTCAAAAAATGCAAGCCCATCAAATAAGCCCTGATGATTTGGGAAGATGACAAAGCCATCCTCCTGCGGCAAATTCTCAAGACCGCTGTATTTAATCGACACCCTGCCGACACGGTTGGCCTGTATCGTAATTTTCCGAAGAAAATTATATCTGAATACATCGTCATATTTTTCATGGTCTACATCTTTGGCATATTTAAAAATCAGGAAAAACCATAGTGGCAATTTAAAAATAAGCCTTATGACCATAAAGGTAATTCTTTTCATCTAACACCCGTCTCCCTTCCGCTTGTGCAAAATTAATCTTCACATTACCTCTATTTGCAGCTCTACAGGACAATGATCAGAGCCATAGATATCACCTAATATATCGGCATGAACCAATTTATCCTCCAGGCATTTTGAAACAATAAAGTAATCTATACGCCACCCCGCATTATTTCTCCTCGCATTAAATCGATAAGACCACCATGAATATATGCCCCCCTTGTCCGGATAATAGTACCTGAACGTATCAATGAAGCCATCTGCCAAAAGCTCCTTGATTTTTCCACGCTCCTGATCGCTAAAGCCGGCATTCTTACGATTGGTTTTTGGGTTCTTCAGATCAATCTCTTCATTTGCGACATTTAAATCACCGCACAAAATAACCGGTTTTACTTTTTCAAGCTCCTTTAAATATCTTCTAAAGGTATCCTCCCACGCCATTCTGTAGTCTATTCTTGCCAGTCCTTCCTTTGAATTGGGTGTATATACATTTACCAGGCAGAAGGTCTTATATTCTAATGTGATCACTCTGCCCTCCTGGTCATGCTCCTCAATGCCAAGTCCATACATGACGTTAAGGGGTTCTATTTTTGAAAATACAGCCGTTCCCGAATAGCCCTTTTTCACTGCATAATTCCAATATTGGTAATATCCGGGGAGGTCTAGATCAATTTGCCCCGCTTGAAGCTTAGTTTCTTGCAGACAAAATATGTCGGCATCCAAATCTGCAAAAACCTCCTTGAAGCCCTTGCCCACAACCGCTCTTAGCCCATTAACATTCCAAGAAATAAGTTTCATCTAATGACTCCTTTCTTCAGTCAAGGTAAAGCTTAATACAACCGTAAAAGAATTGTCTTTTGTTGACATCACTTTGTATTTTAGCACCTTAATATAGTCACAGCGCCGTATCTCTCTTTCCAAAAGCTCTTTTTCATTGGAATAAAGAATGATAACCCCCTGATCTGCCATGACCTCTTTTAGCTTATCGAAAAAAAGCCGATATAGTGCTTCAATTTGCCCGCGATCTACCTTGGCGGTCCGCCTTGGCATATTGGTAATAATCTCATCAAATTTATATTCATGCTTAAATTCAAAAAAATTGCGGTTAATAAAGTTAATGACAATACCTGCTTCATTGGCGTTCGCTCTGCCACCCTTAATGGCCTGTCCGAAAGTATCTGTTCCATAGAGGCTTCTGGCCTTAAGGCTTACATTCCTTTCGATCAGCATTGTCCCAACACCACAAAAGGGATCTAGCACATTCGCCTTTTCTTTCATAAATGGTCTGCCTATTTGGACAACTGTCGCAGCTATCGCCGGATGAATCGATGCCGCCAAAGAATATTTGCGATAGGCAAACCGTTCATCTTTCATGGTGTATAATTTTAAGAAAGCCAAGTACCCGCCTGATTGATTCTCAACTAAACGTATTTCGATTTCGTAATGTGAGGTCGAATTGATTAATTGGTGCCCGGAAAGCTTTTCTAAATTGGTGGCGATTTGTCTTAACAGCTTTGACTTTTCTGAAAGATTCATCCTAGTCCTTAAATCCAGGCGGAAGTAATAAGCGCCTTTTCCTTCATGCATTTCTTCAAGGTAGGGCAGCAAGCCTTGATTAAGCAGTGCCTTTGCCATCGCATTACAGTCGCCATCAATTTGGTTTTTATCCCAGGGCATTAATAAAATGCTCTTATACGTGCGTATTTGCAGCACATCTGATAAACGATCCGATTGCACTACAACACCGCCGGATATTTTATCTGATGCAATGTGCTTATCCTCCAATTGGCTCACCGTTATATCTTCCAGCTTCTTAGGAGTAATTAAGACCATTTTTAACATTATATCATAACCAGTGAAGATGTGTCCCTTAGGTTTTTCGATGAGTAAGATCATTTCTGTCAATTGGCGGATTTCATCTTCTCTATGCTTTGCCTCTTCGGGAAGAATTGTATCCGTACTAAGAAGCTCAAGTTGCTGCTTTAGCGCATTCACATACTTTCGATAATCTAACTGCTTCATAGCCGCCAGGTAAGATGAGCGTACAAAAAGTTTGTCCTCTTTATCATATGCATCAAAAATTAAGTCCAGACTTGCCTGTACACCCAGATCGCCCAAAATCAATGCAGCGTTCTTCCGTACCTTCGCATCCTCGTGCTGAAGCAGTTGATTGAATATGGAAAAATCCTCTTCAAGAGACTTCATGAGAATACCTTTTTGATTGTCATCCTTCATACGCTTGCGAATTTCTATTAATTGCTTTCTGACATCCTCCTGCCGCAATAGTCTATTTAAGCTTTCTTTAATCATATTAACCTCTCATTTCGCAGTGTCATCCAAAAGGGGTTATCCATGCGGATAACCCCTTAGGTAATCACTGATATTACAATATAGCTTCATTCTAAATTAAAATTCTTGAAATTTTATATGATAGAACAAGGAATACTGAAAATCTTGCCGATTATAATTTTAATACGTTTGTTGCCTGTGGGCCCTTTGCGCCATTAACAACTTCAAATTCCACTTCCTGTCCTTCTTCTAAAGATTTAAAGCCATCCATAGCAAGACCAGTGTAGTGTACGAATACGTCGTTTCCGTCTTCATCGGAAATAAAACCGAAGCCTTTTTGGTTGTTGAACCACTTAACTGTACCCTTATTCATTTTTAATCCTCCAAAAAATATGATTGTATCACGTTTTGTCCGTAACATCATAAGAATACCACAGCAATCTATATCTGTCAAATCTTATTTGCAATTATTTTTAGAAACATTTAGAAATAGTATTAAATTTTAAAAAACTATGGAATAATCCGCAATTTTGTATTATTATATTTGATAGGGCAGCGAGCACCTATTATACAATTTTACATCGGAGGTATTTATGAGACATTTAATCAGTCCCTTAGATTTATCTGTTGAGGAAACAGAAGAAATTTTAATATTGGCAGAAGATATTGCGGCTAACCCTGGTAAGTATGATTCGGTATGCAAAGGTAAGAAGATTGCTACTCTTTTCTATGAGCCCAGTACCCGCACCCGTTTAAGCTTTGAGGCAGCGATGTTGAACTTAGGCGGCAGCGTCCTTGGTTTTTCCACTGCCGATTCAAGCTCAGCAGCTAAAGGCGAGAGCGTCGCCGATACAATTCGAACAGTCTCCTGTTATGCTGACATCGTTGCCATGCGTCATCCAAAGGAAGGGGCGCCTTATGTAGCATCTCTTAATTCTTCTATACCAGTGATCAATGCCGGTGACGGCGGTCATCAGCATCCTACTCAGACTTTAACCGATCTTTTAACAATCCACAGTTTAAATGGAGAACTTAATCACATAACAATAGGGCTTTGTGGCGACTTAAAGTTCGGGCGAACCGTACATTCTTTAATTAATGCATTAGTCCGTTATCCTAATATCCGCTTTGTTATGATATCTCCTGAAGAATTGAAGATCCCGACATATATACGTAAGGATATATTAACCGAGCAGAATATCCCCTTTAAGGAAGTAGAGGTCTTAGAAGATGTCATGTCGGAACTAGACATTTTATATATGACTCGTGTGCAGAAGGAACGCTTCTTTAACGAAGATGACTATATTCGTTTGAAGGATCGATATATTCTTGATGCAGTCAAAATGAAGCTGGCTAAGGATAATATGCTTGTCCTCCATCCATTACCACGTGTCAATGAAATATCTGTAGAGGTTGACAAGGATCCAAGAGCTGTCTATTTCAAGCAGGCGCAGTTTGGTGTTTATGTAAGAATGGCACTTATTATTAAATTTTTGGAGGTGAATCTATGCTAAGTATTAGTGGTATTGACAACGGTTACGTTATCGATCACATCAAAGCTGGTAAGAGTATGGATATTTATGAATATTTAAAGCTCGGCAAGTTGGACTGCCAAGTCGCAATCATCAAGAACGCTACCAGCAATAAGATGGAAAAGAAAGATATCATCAAGATTCAGGGCGAGTTAGATCTAGACTTAGATATTCTTGGTTTTATTGACAACAACATTACGATTAATTGCATAAAGGGCGGTAAGATCGTAAAAAAGAAAAATCTCACTTTACCTAATTTAGTCACCAATGTAGTCTCCTGTAGGAATCCAAGATGCATCACATCCATCGAGCAGGGACTGACTCATATATTTAAACTGACCGATAGCAGCAGCAAAACATATCGCTGTGTCTACTGTGAGGAAAAGCTAAATCAGAAATAAGGTGTTTTCAAAGAAAAACACCAAGGAGTGGACCAAATATGCTTAAAGAGAAATTAAATCGAATGATGAAGGCTATTGAAATGGAGCTCAGAGAACACAAAAGCTCCTTTATGGTCTATTTCGTTCTCAGAATTGTAGTCATCTTAATGTTGATACTGCAAATATATAATAGAAATTATGAAAATGTGTTCTTATGTATACTAACTCTATTTCTGTTTCTTTTGCCCAGTATTATCCAAGTGAATTTCCGGATTGAATTGCCGTCAACGTTGGAAATCATTATACTTGTATTCATATTCGCCGCTGAGATCCTTGGGGAGATCAGTTCTTATTATATCAAGTATCCTATTTGGGATACTGTTTTACATATCATCAATGGCTTTTTAGCGGCAGCGATCGGCTTTTCGTTGGTCGATATACTTAACAGAAACGAGAAAGCTAAGTTTGATTTATCTCCATTATTCATGGCAATTGTTGCCTTTTGTTTCTCAATGACTATCGGCATTATCTGGGAATTCTTTGAATTCGGCATGGATACATTTTTAGGCTTCGATATGCAGAAGGATACGGTTATCCATACAATTAATACGGTATATCTGGATCCGACAGGAACTAATACAGTGGTGACTATCAATGATATTAAAGATGTAGCTATTAATGGAAAATCCCTTGGCATTAATGGCTATCTGGATATCGGGCTCTTTGACACTATGAAAGATTTATTTGTTAATTTTATTGGCGCATTGATCTTCTCTGCGATTGGTTATTTCTATGTGAAAGCCAGAGGCAAAGGCAAGATAGCAAAAAGATTTATTCCTACTCTTAAGAAAAAAGAGAAGGATTTTCTTAGGATTGTTAAAGAGGAAGCGAAAAATAAAGCCGAAATAGAAGCTAAAGCCAAAGATGTCTAAGAATCGCTTTCTTAGACATCTTTGGTGATCTTGTTCATAAACTAGTAATTATTCCTTAATTTCCTTTTCCGATTCAATCTCCGTCTTCTGATCTCCTTCATCCAGTATAGCCATGAATTCCTTGCCGGTGATTGTCTCTCTCTCTAATAAATACTTAGAGGCTTTATCCATAATTGCCTGATTCTTATCCAGAATATCTACTGCCTGTGCATAAGATTCTTCCAAAGTTTTGCGAATGATTTCATCTGCTCGTTCCATTGTCCCCTCGGAAGCAGTCTTCACCGGACGCCCATCCATATATTGGCTTCCCGGCAGTTCTAAGCCCATCATGCCAAATTCTTGCGACATACCATACATAGTCACCATACGCCTTGCTAGATCAGTTGCTTTCTCAATGTCATTGGCCGCTCCTGTCGTGATTGTGCCAAATCTGACATCCTCTGCCGCTCGCCCGCCAAGCAAAGTGACAATCTCTTTAAGCATCTCATCCTTTTTCATTAAGAAGCGCTCTTCCTCAGGCATTTGCATGGTGTAGCCAAGCGCGCCTGACGTCCTTGGGATAATCGTGATCTTCTGAATGGGCTGTGTCCCCTTTTGCTTGGCTGCAACAAGGGCATGCCCCACCTCATGATAGGCTACGATCGTTCGCTCTTCCTTACTTAAAATATGATTCTTACGCTGTTGGCCTGCGATAATCACTTCAACAGATTCAAACATATCCGCTTGTGAAATCGTCCTCCGATTAAATCTAACAGCCCGCAATGCCGCCTCGTTAACAATATTCGCCAAATCGGCTCCAGACGCGCCTGATGTCGCCAACGCAATCTCTTCTAAATCAACGCTTTCATCCAAGCGAACCTTCTTCGTATGCACCTTTAGAATATCTATTCTGCCCTGTTTGTCTGGCTGCGTCACGTTAATTGTCCGGTCAAAGCGTCCCGGTCTTCTAAGTGCTTTATCAAGTATCTCCGGTCTGTTCGTAGCCGCAAGCACAACAACCGCTTTTGAAGCATCAAAACCATCCATCTCAGAGAGCAGCTGATTCAGCGTCTGCTCCCGCTCATCATTCCCGCCGATATTATTATCTCGGCTCTTACCTATAGCATCAATCTCATCAATAAAGATAATACATGGAGCTTTTTCAGCAGCCTGCTTGAATAGATCACGCACCCTCGAAGCGCCCATTCCAACGAACATCTCAACAAAATCAGAACCTGATATTGAAAAGAAAGGAACGCCGGCTTCTCCAGCTACCGCCTTTGCTAATAATGTCTTGCCGGTTCCCGGAGGTCCAACCAATAATGCGCCCTTTGGCAGCTTCGCTCCAATATCCTTATATTTTGCCGGATTATGAAGGTAATCTACGATCTCCATTAGCGACTCCTTGGCTTCATCCTGACCGGCGACATCTTTAAAGGTGATCCCGGTTCCCGTCTGAACATATATCTTGGCAGTGCTCTTACCAAGACCGCCACCCATGCCTTGACCCATCTTGCCCATTAGCCTCTTACTGAAAAACGAGATCAGCCATATGGTTAGAAGAAAAGGCCAGAGCAAGCTAAGAAGTGACATTAGAGGTGACGCTTCGGTTGGTATCTGCGCACTTAAGGTCACATCATACTCATGGAGAAATTCAATTAATCCGGGATCATCTATGATGCCGGTATAATAAGTTGTTTTATCCTTAGTATTCTCAGTTCCCTTAGGAATGATTACAATACGGTTGTTCTCATTCTGAATGACAACTGAATCAACCTGACCGGCTTCCACCTTTGAGATAAACTCAGTGTATGTGATCTCTTTAGTGGTAGCGTTCAACAAAGCCGGAGTAAAAAAAGTATTAATTATAATTGTTGCGACAAGACCTATCAGGAGATATAGACCCCACTTGCCAAGTTTTGGTGGTGTTCCGGTTCCTCCTGGAGTTCCTCCTCCCGGACGATTGCCCAGCGGATTACTACCGGTATTCGTTTCCTTTAAATTCAAACCTCTATTATCTTCTTCTTTCATCAAATGACCTCCCTGTTTATTGTGTATTATTTTCAATCCTATTCTATCTGTCAGATCTACGTCACTATACTCATTTGTATCGTAATATTTGCTAGCACTCTATTCGACCGAGTGCTAGCAATACTTATATTGTAACACATTGTTTGTCATTTGCAAGTACTTAAAAGGTTATTTTTAGAAATTTTATAAAATTTTTAGTAATTCCTTTATTTCATTCGTTTGGAAATCATAATCTTTATTACAGAAATGGCAGTGCACTTCCACCGGCTCTTCATCGTCAATCATCGCTTGGAGCTCCTTCTTTCCCATGCTAATCAGCACCTTTTTTACCTTCTCTTTAGAGCAGTCGCAGTAAAATTGTGTCGGTATTCGGTCTAGAAATTGAATCTCCAAACCATCAAGCACCTTATTAACGATATCCTCCGGTGTGTATCCAACTTCCAGAAGTGCGGTAATTGAGTAAATATCCTTAATGTTGTCTTCTACCTTCGCAATAACTTCCTCCCCAGCAAATGGCATCACTTGTACGATAAAGCCTCCTGCTTGTTTGACGGTTTTGTTTTTTTCAATAAGGACACCAAGGGCTACACTTGAATTGATTTGCTCTGAAGTTGTAAAGTAATAGGTTAGATCCTCGGCAATTTCACCGGAAACCAAATGTATCTGTCCGGCATAAGGCTCTTTAAGTCCCATATCTTTGATAACACTTAATATGCCACCTAAAAGTGCTCCGCCCACATCTAATTTACCGGCTTTATTTGGCGGAAGCATTACCTGGGGGTTGTCTGCATATCCTTTGACCATCGCTTTGGCATCTGCGGTCACAGTTAATCCACCGATTGGACCATCACATTTAATCTTAAGCGTCAATTTATCTTTATCTCCTTTTAGCATTGTTCCCATCATCGCCCCTGCCGTTAGAAGACGTCCTAATGCTGCTGTTGCCACCGGACTTGTCTGATGATACGCTCTGGCCGTTTCAACAAGCTCTTTAGTTGTTGCGGCAAAAATCCTTACCTGGTGATTCGCTCCTGTTGCTCTTATTATATAATCTGACATCGTTAGTTAACTCCATTCATTGTTTGTTTGTCCTTCTCTCTGGCAATCATATAAATACGCTCACTGTGCTCATTAGGAGGGTCACAAGTAAAAGCATCCAATATTTCGACTAATTCCAAGCCTGCTTTTAGGATTAACTCTTTAACCTTTTCCAGTGAGTAAGCCCTCTGATAATGTTCTTCAGTAAATCGGGTGAAAAGCTCAGCGCCTTCATCTGCATTTAATTCAGACTTTATGAAGATGCTTAAATCATAAGTATTAATTCCGCTTTCAATATCATAATAATTATCCCAAATAAAGCTTAAGTCTTCCCTATTTTCAGCAAAGGTTCTCTCTCCTAATACGTTTTCATATTTATAGAGTGTGTTTAAATCAAAAATAAATATACCTCCAGGGTCCAAGTAGTTATTGACCAATTCAAATACATGAAGCAATTCATCTTCATCTAGTATATAGTTTAAACTATCGCAAATACTCACAACGGCTTTCACGGTACCATACAGCTCAAAATCCCTCATGTCCTGGCTTAAGTACAAAATATCCTGATTGTTCTCTAATGCTTTGTCCTTTGCAATCGTCAGCATATCCCAAGAATTATCAAGCCCTATCATATTATAGTGAGCTTCATGCAAAAAACTGGTAATATTACCGGTTCCGCAACCCAAATCTAAAATCAGTCCCTCACTGATCTCATACTTTTTAAGCAGGCTTACAAGATATTCTCCCCAATCTTCATAAGGAATATTATCCATTAATATATCATATACCTTGGCAAAACTTTGATATGCTTCCATAGCTTTCCTCCTTATTCTTACTAAACCATTATAAACGGAATGATATAATTTTAGCAAGTAGTAACTATTGACACTCCTAAATTCTGTGCTAAAATTAAAATAAAACTCTGCAGAGTTGTTTCTACAGAGTTTTACTTTGGCTGGGAAATGGAGATTTAGATGAAAATTATTGTTGATGCCGACGCCTGCCCGGTTAAATCTATTATTGAGGCTGTTGCCAAAAAAAATGGAATCAATGTACTCATGTTTGTGGATACAAGCCATCAGTTATATTCCGATTATAGCAAGGTTATTACTGTAAGCAAGTCTTCGGATGCGGTTGATTTTGCGCTCATTAATCAAACCAGCCCCGGTGACATCGTCATTACCGGTGATTATGGCGTGGCAACTATGGCTCTCACTAAGGGCGCATATGCCCTGCATCATAGCGGCAAGCAATATACCAATGCCAATATCGACCAGATGCTTTTTGAACGGCACCTCTCTAAAAAGCAACGTAAAAGCGGTCATTACCATGGGCATATTAAGAAACGAACTACTAACGATGATTTAAGCTTTAAAAATGCATTGATTAGGTTAGTTGAAGAATTGCATCACAAATAATTATAGCAATTCCTTTAATTTCCTAAGCCCGTAGGTCACCGCATCAATATTACCAAAAGCGCCTGCTTTTGTGATGACCTTCAATCCATCATATTTTCCTTTAGATATGCGCATCATTGGTATTCCCGCCAAAACCTCTCCGATAATCACCGAGCCTTCGGCATCAATTCTTTCAAAAATCCTCATAGCAGTATCGCCACCTGATAAAAACAATCCTGAAATGCTCACCTTACTCATAATCTCATCGGCTAACCCTCCGATGATTTCCAAAGCTCTGACACTAACCGTTTCCTTCGTTAATCCCAAGCTTGCTGCAATTTCTATTGTTTTGTCCAATTCTTCTCTATCATAGGTTGCTGAGGATAGCAGAATGACATCTTCATTATTATTTAAAGTCTGTATCGCTTCGTCAATATACTTTTGCCCACCACCAGCCTTGAGCAGCTCATACACCGGCACCTTAACTAATTTTACCCCTTTGTCCTGTGCATATTTTACCTGTTCTCTGGTTACTGCGCTGACGCTGGCAATTAATGCCATGGCCGGCTTCATCGGAATCTCACTCTCCAGCAAATGATCTGCGATGGCCGCACTGCCAATCCATAAAGTTTTCTTGCCTGTCATCTTAACCTTCTCCACAACCGTTTTCATATCTTCATTTGTTGCTGCATCAAAAGAAAATACTCTCCCCACATCTAAGTTGATCGCTTGATTTCGAATCTCATCAATACTCACATGAGTTATCCCCTCATCGTAAGCAGATGCCATAATCTTATCAAGCCGGTCTTCTTCAACTGGTGTTTTAGGATCTTTAGATAATTCCGTCTCCGTAATCGGTTTTCCATTCAGTCTATGTATGCCACCTAAGGTTGTTCTATTTAAATCGGGAAACGCCGGCATAAAAATCACCAGTTCGCTTTGCATGACATCATCAATGGCCTTCACCTCTTCGCTAATGTTACCTCGCAGTGTCGAATCTACTTTTTTAATCAAATATTTAAAGCTATTTAGTTCAATTCCCTTCATATGCTGCTTTACTTTATTATAAGCCATGCCCTGACTAAGGCTTCTGGATTCTGTGTCCAGAACATATGAGGATTCATCAGCTTTAATCGTCTTCTCAGTCAACACCACTTTTGTATAAATACCTCTTCGTGCTAATTGAACGCCAGTATCATTAGCTCCTGTAAAATCATCTGCAATAATTAAATATCGGTTCACTTTTAACACTCCTTAGCTTACGCACTTTTTAAGACACTTTATTTTTCTTTTCTCGCTTTGCTAAAAAATTAACTAACAATGGGCAGCATATGGCCGTAACAATGATCGCTGCCGCAACCTGTACGGTCGATACGGCAGCCACTGCTGCTAATGTGGGATCTGCAACTGCTACGGCTTCAGGCGTACCTACCGCATTACCGGCAGTCGTTCCAATCGCCGCACCTACCTCCGGATTCTTTGATTTTAACAGTTTCATCATCAAATATCCACCTAGACCGGTAATTAATGTTACTAAAACACCCAAAATAATCCCTGGTGCCCCTGCTTTTATGATTTGGCCAAAGTTTAACCCTGCACCTAATGCAAAGGCAAAAAAAGGTATCGGAAGTACCGTCCCCTTTGAAAACAGCTCCCTTAAATCTTCATCTAAATTCCCTAAAATAAAGCCAATGAGAATCGGCACAATACAAGCAACCAAAGTAATAAACGGGATATTGGCAAGTCCTGATGCCCCCAGTGCGATCATCGTAAAAAACGGTCCATCATTGATTGATAAAATGGATACTGCACCCACATCACCAGCATCGCCATATTGACCCGCCAAAGCAACATACAAACCTCCGTTTGAATTGGTCATCGCTGCAATTATAGCTAATGGCGTAATCCCCAGTATTCCTTCCATACCGAATATTTTACCGATGCCCCAGCCAATCAATGCTCCTAAAATAAATTTAATAAAAGTTAGGGCAATTCCTTTAGCCAATGGAGTTCCCACTTGTTTCACTCTAATCTGCGCACCGTTGCAAAAGCAGAAAAATGCAATTAATGTTGTTGCCCCAGTCTTAAATAGCGCCGTCGTAAAACCTCCTATTTCCAAGGCTTGTGGTGCAAAAGTATTGATTGTTACTGCTAATAATAGCGGTACTATCATTAATCCACCTGGTATCTTCTGAACAGTTTTTAAAATCTTCATATGTCCTTCTCCTCCTTATTGCTTGTTTTTTGCCAGCTTAACCGCATAATCAATAGCGTTAATTAAACTCAGCCCGTTAGCAACTCCCTGGTAGGCTAGGTCAAATGCTGTGCCATGATCTACGGATGTCCTGATAATTGGTAATCCCAGCGTAACATTCACCCCTGCAACCGCCTCCCATTCTTTCTTGATTCGGTTAAAAACGAATCCTACCACCTTAAGCGGTATATGCCCCTGATCATGATACATGGCCACTACAATGTCGTACCACCCGCCTCTTGCCTTTGAGAAAATCGTATCCGGCGGCACTGGACCCGATACCAGAATGCCTTCCTTTTTGGCTGCCTCAATCGCTGGGATGATTTCATCAATTTCTTCCATTCCAAACAGCCCATTTTCACCGCTATGGGGATTCAAACCAGCAACGCCAATTTTAGGATTTTCAATTCCCAAATCTATACAGGCTTGATTGGCAATGTGAATGACTTCCAAAACTCTTTCCTTTTTCACTCTTTCACATGCTTCTCTTAAGGATACATGGGTCGAAACATGTACCACTCTAAGGTTTTCATGAGCCAGCATCATCGTATACTTTTGTGTTTTTGTATACTGGGCATAGATTTCCGTGTGTCCCGAAAAATGATGACCGGCAAGATTAATAGCTTCTTTGTTCAAGGCATTTGTCACTGTTGCATCAACCTGATTAGCCAAAGCCAGTTCGATAGCTTTGATGATATATCTAAAGGCAGCCTCGCCAGCCATAGCTGAAACCTTTCCCTTCACTAATGCCCCAACATCGACAAACCCCAAATCCAAAACATCAATAAAACCATAAGAATATCGCGCTTCTGATATCTTGGATATCCTATTAATCTTAAGATTCTTTGTGTTCGTGATTTTCATTGCTTCTTCCATAACTGCAGCATCGCCAATAATTAAGGGGCGGCAAGAATCATAAATCCGCTGTACTGCTAAGGCTTTAATGGATATTTCAGGACCCACGCTTGCGGGATCACCCATTGTAATGGCTAATATAGGTTTATTCATCGTATCACCTCCAAGCTCATGATGTGTTTCAATTATAAACATGTCACACCTGCTCTTTTTATGTATATTACACTTTTTCGACAATTTTTTCAAATCACTTAACGATATTTCTTGTTTAATTGTGAAACATTCACTTTTTCTATTCCAATTATGATGTTTTTATAGTATAATTGTTTCATATTTAAACTTGAAGAAGAGGTACGGTTTTAGAATGGAACAAATCAAGATTTTAGCCATTGCCCCATATGAGGGTATGAAAAATATGATAGAAAATATTACTCAAACCAGGGATGATATCACCCTGACTGCTTATGTGGGCGATCTTCAGCAGGGTGTAGATATCCTCTTGGGACTTGACGAAACCTCATTTGATGTTATTATCTCCCGCGGGGGGACTGCTCAAATGCTTAAGGCGGTTGCAACGATTCCTGTTTTGGAAGTCCCCCTGTCCCATTACGATATTTTAAGTGTCATTAAATTAGCTCAAAACTATGCCGGTAAATTTGCCATCGTTGGATTCCCCAGCATTTCTGGTTTTGCGCGAATGCTCTGCGAGATCCTACAGTATCAAATCGAGATTTTCACAATAAGCAGCAAAAGCGACGCGGTACAATGTGTCGATCAATTAAAAAAAGACGGCTACTCGCTAGTGCTCAGTGATATGGTTGCGACAACCTATGCCAAATCCATCGGGCTAAATGCAATGCTTATCACCTCAAACAGCGACAGCATTTCGCAAGCATTAAATCGCGCTGTGGAGCTCTGCCGTTACTATTCTGAGTTGAAACGACAAAATTCTTTTTATTATGCCGCCTTACATGCAGGCAAGCAATCCCTTGTTGTCTACTCCACAGATGGCACGCTGCTTTTTAGCTCAGATGCTAAAAATGATACCCAAATCTATTCTTTTATCAAGAAACTGCTCCCTGTCGTTCTTCGGAATAACAATCGGCAGCTCGTCAAACAAATAAGCAATAAAAACTTGATGGTAACAGGAGAAAAAATTTTAATCCAAGAGGAAACTTACGTCCTCTTTAGGCTAACCGAATCAAAGCGTATTGCCAAAATTAATTCTTTTCATATTCAGCAGAAAAACAAAGAAGATGTCGCCCATCAGTTTTTCAACCTCTTCTATAGAGGTTCTGTCCACGCCAAGCTCAACCAGAAGGTGACACAATACAGCAAATCCAACTTCCCCTTACTCATCATCGGCGAAAAGGGCACAGGCAAAGAAAAAATGGGAACTTTAGTATATAGTCGCAGCCCTTATCAAGATACACCGTGCTATCTTATCGACTGCAGCAGCATGACCGACAAAACATGGCAATTCTTACTGGGAAATGTTGATTCTCCCTGCATGGATGTCAATAACACTCTCTATTTTATGGAAATCGGACTTTTAGATAAGCTTCGGTTACAGGAGTTGTACGCATTTATTGAACGCACTAGATTAGACAAAAATAATCGACTCATGTTTTCTTTTACTGAAAATATTGAAAACACCAAGGAAGACCCCTCATGTATTTATTTGAAAAACGAAATAGGCTGCTTAACTTTAAATCTGCCTCCATTAAGACACCGAGTCAGCGACATCCCCAGCCTTGCAAGTCTTTATTTAAATGACATCAATGCGCAGAACGCTACGCAAATAGTCGGTTTCGAGCCTGAGGCAATGTCACTACTTCAAGGCTTTAGCTGGAAATACAATTTAGACCAGTTTAAAAGAGTCCTCAACGAATTAGTCACAGTGGCATCTACACCTTATATATCTACTGACAATGTACGTGAGGTACTTAAAAACGAAAAAAGACAGCCTGAGTACGATGCTGTCTTTTGGAAAAATATCGATTTAAGCGGAACGCTTGACGAAATCACCTTTGAAATTATTAACATCATTTTATCACAGGAAGACATGAATCAAACAAAAGCCGCTAAACGTTTAGGGATTAGCAGGACAACATTATGGAGAATACTGAATCGGTGAACTTGGCAGCATTAAATGGGATTGACCAAAAGAGCTTGTACACACAAGCTCTTCTCAACGTTTTGGCAGCTACTCATGCCCCATCGCCCATCTCCAAGCTTTGGGCTTCTTTCATCATCTCTTTTTTCCGTTTTGTCATAAGCCCGCCGATCCGACCGGACTCTTTAGCTGTCAACGATTTCCAGCCACTTTCAAGAACCTTATCAAACAAGCCTATTTCTTGTGCTATTTCAAACTTCAATTCTTCTTCCGGTGTTAGATTATGAATATCAATCGCTTTTTCCTTATTTTTACCCATTGTGTACACCTTTCTAATATTTAACTTTTCCATAATTATTATGACGATTTTCGCATCGATCTATACAAGCGCAAGCAAACATAATCATATTTTCTTATAATGCCAGCTCCCTCCCCAAGGCGAAAGAATAAATATATTTCTCCGAGACCTTCATATTAAGCAATTGTTCAATAGCTCTTGAATAATATTTCAACTGATTTTTATATCTATGAATCAGTATCTCTTCCTTTCCGTCTTCCACATAATCAGTTTTATAGTCCACTAGTATCACGTGGTTATCTTCAATAAAATAAGTGTCAATAATTCCCTGCACAAGAATCGTCTCATCACTTAACAATGCTTCATCTAGCTGATTCGCCCCAATTCCTATCACAAATTGCTTCTCTTTATACAATTGCCCCAACCCTTCAGCCACAGCCATGCGCTTTGCTAAACTGGTTCTGGTAAAATGATATATTTTCCAGCTATCTACAAGTGTAGCTTCTTCCAAAGTCATTTTCTTGCGTTCGATGAGACTAGCAACCAGCTTATCGACATCTTGCTTCGTTTTGATCTGGCTTAAATTCATTTGTTCCAAAACCCGATGAATGACTGTTCCCCTCAAAGCGGCATCTCCTATTGAGATAGGCTTTACAGCATTAAAGGACCAAGCCTCATCTTGATTCTGCCCGATTTTTTTAAGCTCCGATACAGTCATTTTCGTATATAAACGAGTCTCATTGTCATATTTATACGTCCAGTTTAAACGTTCGTTAATCATCCGGCCGATGTCAGCATCAAACGCTCCGGCTTCATCTTGGGCAAGTAAATCCTGCCGCTGCATCTTATGTGACGCATGAGCGCTTATTTCCTTTTTCATCAAGTCGCAGATATCTATTTTTTGTATATCAAAGACATCTTTTAACCCCTCTGCCACCGGCATCACCCAGTCCAGATAATGACTTGCCGAGACCAGCATATTTAAAGGCATTTTTCCGTCGCCTCCAGCTTCCCTACGCCGCCACTTTTGGGCGGACTTCTCGATATCCTTAATTGTTCCGGTCATGATCAGTTTTTCTTTAGCACGAGTCAGGGCAACATATAAAACCCTCAACTCTTCTCCCAAATTTTCTAAAACCGTTTTTTTTGCCATGACCTTTTTAATCAATGTAGGACATTTTGTCCTCAGTTCTAAGTCGATGGCATCAGGACCGAATCCATAATCAGAATGCAGAATCAAGGACGCTCTGGCATCCTGATGGTTAAATGATTTGCCCATGCCGGATACAAAAACCACCGGATATTCCAAGCCCTTGCTTTTATGAATGCTCATAACCCGCACTGTATCTTCATGCTCTCCCAAAATAATTGCCTCTCCAAAGTCCACGGCATATTTTTTAAGTTGCTCGATATAGCGGATAAAATTAAATAAGCCTCGATAGCTTGTCTTTTCATAAGCAATCGCCTTCTCTACTAACATGTCCAGATTAGCCTGTCTTTGCTCACCCAAAACCATTGCTGAAGCCATGTAATAATAACCTGTTTCATCATAAATTAAATGAAGCAGTTCATGAATGGCCATAAATGGCACCATCCGCCTAAAACCGTTAAGCAGCTCCAAGAATTCCTTAAGCCGCATTTTGATTTTATCGCATTTATCCAAATCGAAGTATTCTTCTAAAAACAGATCTGCTTCCGGCTTTAGAAATGCTAAACAGGATTCTTCCATAGTCACTTCTTTATTCAGTGACCTAATGATCGCTACCTCCTCGTTGGTAAATCCGCCAATAGGGGACGTTAAAACAGCCGTAAATGAGATATCCTGCTTGGGATTATCGATAATGCTCATCATCGATAGAATCGTCTTAACCTCAGTCGTCTCAAAAAAGCCCGTCTTCGTATCCGCATAAGCCGGTACCCCCTCATCTGCCAGCACTTTTACAAAGGTATCTGACCAACCGTTCATCGTCCTTAACAAAATCACGATGTCTCTATATGAGACATTCCGATACTCGCTTCCCGACTTATCAAGCACCTTAAGACCCTTCGTTTTATGGACTAATTCTTTAATTTTCAAAGCGACGGCTTTAGCTTCTAACTCTCTTTCTGCATATGGCATATTATCATTATCTTCCAAAAGATTCTTGGCAACATCAATCAGCATAATATCTGATTTTGTGCTAATATTTTCATCAGAATCCGGAAATTTAGCGCCAGGATAGAGAGCTGCCTCTTCATTATAGTGAATGCCGCCCAGCCTCTTTCCCATAATCTTATCAAAGATATCATTAATTGCATCAAGCACACAGCTTCTGCTTCTGAAGTTTTTATGTAAATCTATTCTTTGGCGCAGGCTGTGATCTAAAGTATAGGTTTCATATTTCTCCATAAAAAGCTCCGGTTTAGCCAGTCGAAACTTATAAATACTTTGCTTGACATCTCCTACCATAAATATATTAGGCTGCCCTAAACGTTCTTTAGATATAGTCGTTAAAAGGGTTTCCTGAACCAGGTTGCTATCCTGGTATTCATCACACAATATTTCTTCAAACCGTTCACTTAATTCGATCGCCGCCGGTGAGGGCGAGGTTATTCCGTCTTTCTTTACCGTCAGAATCCTCAACGCAAAATGCTCTAAATCATTGAAATCCAAGATATTCTTCTCGAGCTTAGCGCTTGAAAATCGTCCGTCAAAGTCTTTTACCAACCTGACAAGCCATTCCATCGGAGCCTTGACCGCTTGAATATCCTTTAAAATCTGCTCCGGCTCCTGGAAGAAAAAGTTCTTTTGCATATCTTTGATAATGCTTTTGACGTTCTCCCGAAGCTGCTTTACCTGATCCTTTTTCTCATCTAAAGCATCTGGCATCCGTTTTCTTGAAAGTGCCGTAAAGCTCATAGCGCTCAAGCACCGGTAATAATCGTCTAAGCTTTCGGCTTTCTCAAGCTGGCCAATAAGAGTCAAGTCATCTAGCAACGCCTCCTGATAAAAGACCGGCCCATCGGTCTCGTTACAAATATCAATAGCATCGGTAATGTCAGTTTTCATCTCCATTATCATTTGATTTAAATAATCTTTTAAAAATAAAATCAACGGCGCCTCTTCCAATGCCTCGATGGAATTTAGCGAAAGCCAGTTAATGCAGTCGTTAAGCCATTCCTCCGGCCACGGATAACTTCTGGAATACTTATATACTTGAGCAATCAGCTCCTCAATACCATAATCTTGCTTCCCTTTCGAATAGCATTCAATAAAGTTTAGGAAGCCTTCTTCCGCCGCTGCATAATAGTCTTCTAAAAGACTCTTAAGCACATCTGCCTGAAGCAATACTAATTCTGTTTCTTCGGCAACCCGAAATGATGGGTCAAGGTCAATGATATTAAAATAATCTTTAATGATACTTGTGCAAAAGCTGTGAAGAGTCATGATTTTCGCACTATTTAGCAAAGTGACTTGGCGTTGCAAGTGAGTATGGCCAGGCTCATCTGCAAGCCTTTTTTTAATGGCATTTCCAATCCGCGCCTTCATCTCGGCTGCCGCCGCATTTGTAAATGTGACAATGAGCAGCCGGTCAATATCGATTGGATGATCAGTGCAGGTAATCATTGCGATTATCCGTTCAACCAGCACTGCGGTCTTTCCCGAACCCGCCGCGGCTGAAACAAGAAGATTGCGGTGACGCGATTCAATCACTTTTGTCTGCTCTTTGGTCCATTTCATTTCCATGCCCATGTGTCTCCTTCTCAATATATTCCCATACCTCTGCTGCCGCCAGCTTCATCAGGCGACGGTACTCATATCCATCAATTGCCTTATCAAAACCGCAGACTGCGCTATATTTACAATAATCGCAGGCCGACTGTTTCCCTTTCAGATAGGGATTTACGTCAATTTTACCTGCCATAATATCTTTTCCTATAGAGATGATTTTTTGATTGGTAAATTCAGATAAAGCTTTAAACTGACCGCTTGATATCGCTCCTGATCGTTTATTCAGGCCGCCGTCCCGATTGAGGGCAACCGGAATAACATCTGAGCTTGACGAAAACTCCCCATCCATTAAGCGGATAATTTCCATGTCATCATTGACCAGCCCGTTCATTCTAAGCTCCGTTAAAATCTTTTGGTCAAGGGAATTGGCATCATCATCTAAAAGCTCTTCTCTTGAAATCATCGGGTCATCAATATTGTAATATAAAATACCGGCCGGAATCACCTGCTTATCGGGATTCCTATTCTTCTCCATCATGGCAGCGGCATTCATATAAACAACCAGCTGTAAGGAGAGCCCATAATAAAGCGCCACCAGATCAAATTTCTTACTGCCCGACTTATAATCCACAACCTTGAGATAAACGTTTTCGCCATCCTCATATCGATCCAATCGGTCAATCGTACCTTTTAATTTAAGAACTGCCTCTTCCGACAACTTGATATTTGCCGTGTCTATAGAGCTTTCACCGTCAAAAGCTATTTCATATGCTGCCGGAATGAATTTCCCTTTCTTCATTTGCTTTTGCAATGCCCAAATAGTTCGTTTCGTAATACGTATAAGACGCATAACCAAGTATTGATTTCTTGCATTATCCAGTAATATCGTATGATTAAAGGTTTCTGCCGCCTTCCTCACACACGCATCGGTCAATTGATCTCTCCTAGCATCTGGAATGGTAAACCAGTCATAGCCTGTATCTTCCAGTTGCTTTGAAAACATTTCAATGGCATTGTGAAAAATAATACCCAGATCAGGGTTTTCAAGGCGATACTCCTGACGTTCCCGAAGCTTTAGCCCATAGGTCAGAAAATGCGCATAAGCACAGGAGGCGTACAACTCAAGGGTTGTTACACTATTATTCAGGCATTCGCCATAAACAGCTTTAACCGCTGCCCTTCCCAATGCCCCATCACTATGTATCATTAATGCCGCATCAACGAGCTTTTCGATGGTATCCTTATACTCCTCACTGCCCTTAAACCAACCAAAAAGCTCCCGCCATACGTCAGACGGCGCCTCATCAGCATATGACCTTAGTCCGGAAATGAAATAATTCAAACTATCTTTTTCATTGGAAATCAAAGCCTGTTCATCGTTAAGCGCTTCGAGGTCAACCACTTTAAGGGTTGAAAAAAGAGCTGTTATCTGGTCAATCAAGGAAGATTCGCGCATAGAATTGCCGGAAGAATCAACCTTACTTAAGGTGATATACAAATGCTCACTCGGTTTAGTCAGCATCGCATATAGGTAAAACTGCTCGGTAAAGGACTCCTGCCTCTTAGTAGGCGCCAGTTCGATGTCATGCTCTAAAAGAAGCTCCTTGTCATCATCCGTTAACAGCCCGCCGCCTTTGTAGGGTGCAGGGATAACGCCTTCATTAACACCGGCAAAAAAAAGTATCTTAATTCGATTCAGGCGGGTCCTCCTTATATCCCCAACCACAACCTGATCAATACTCGGAGGAATAAGCCCCAATTGCGCTTCGTCGAAACCGGCATCTAAAACCTCCAGGTACTCACCGGCAGACATATGCTCTTCACCTAAAATACTGCTCAGCTTATCTAGCAGCTCCATAACAGCTGAATAAACCTGCTTATATTCCCTTGACAGCGACAAATTATCCATGGCTTCAAAGCTTTCACTATAATTGTTTAGCTTTTCTTCTATATTCTTCCCAGTTATAAAATCAATGAGCACCTTCGTACAATCAGACACTGTCTTTGAACGATCCTTAAACACTTCATACACCGGCCACATTTCCTGAATGATGATTTCTCTGATTTGATTAACGGCGAGCAGTTCTTCTTCATCCAAGCCTTTGTATTGTCTTGTCCATCTTTCATTCCAAGCAGAGGCTCCTCGGATTCCGGTAGCAATAACGTAGTTCTCAATGATATCTATATCATTACGTTCTACATCCAGCAGCCCTGACTTTAAGTATTTGAACACGCTTTCGTAAGATAGATTCTGGTAGATAGTTTCTAGTAACGAACGGATGAAGTCAACAAAACAGTTAGACATGACACTTCGCTTATGGTCAATAAAACATGGGATCTCCATGTCCTTAAAGGCATGGGTGATGACTGGCTGATATTTTTCTAAGTCGCCTGTGGCAATAGCAATATCTTTATATCTATAGGATTCATCCCGTACCAAGCGCCTGATTTCTCTGGCGATAAAAGCAATCTCCTCGCTAGGATTCTTTGCAAGATGTATTGTAATCTCTTCTTGTTCTTTACGATACACGTTATTCTTGAATCTAAAAATATTCTTTTCTAAGAAGCTTAGAGCTAAACAACCCTGGAAGCGAATATTCTTCGGTGCCTCCAGTAAGGAATCCTCGTCACGATCAACTTTTAATTGATAGCACAGCTTATTAAGCTTATCGATCGTTTCCTTCGTCAGATAAAACAATCGATGCTTCTTTCCCAGCTTGTAGGGCGTATCAAGCGGATCAACCGTTAAAGCTATAACCACTTTTTTGCTATGAAGCAGCAATTCTCCTAAAAGTCGGTACTGTGTCGGCGTAAAGCCGGTAAACTCGTCAATATATATCATGCTATCTTTGATTTTTTCAGACAAATAAATTCGATCAGACAGTATATCAAGGATCTCTTCAGCAGTAATATAATGTCCTTGAATATATTGCTTAAACTCTCTATAAATAATCGATATATCATTAAGCTTTCCGTTTAAAAGCGGCTTATTCTTCGTCATGGCAACGCAGACCTCTAACTGTTCGTCATCAATTCTATATTGAAGCAGCTCACTTACCATAGATTTGATTTCACTGATAAAGCCACGTTTTGTTATATTGCCTTTAAAGACCTTAAGCTCATTCTTCTTACCCTCAGCCACCTTGCGCAAAACCATATTCTTACCAGTATCCTCAAGAACAACTCTGTCATAGCCTCCAACCTCATCAAATACACGATATGCCAGTCTGCCAAAGCTGACAATATCGATATTCATAACACCTTTCTGAGGGTGCATGTCCACAATGTTCTTCTGGGTCAGCATTGTATACTGCTCAGGAACGATGATTATTAAATTATCAGCGGGGTATTCAATAGCGTGGTTGATCATATGCTGATACATATAGTGGGATTTCCCGCTTCCGCTGCCACCCAGTATTAACTGTAAAGCCATTGCAACTTCTCCTTGCCTGCTATTTTCTATTAAAATATCATAGCATAACCCGCAAGTTGTTGCAAACTTTCTATTCATATTTAGATGAGTTCTATAATAAGATATATTAAGCAAATTTTTGGGAGGGTAATTTATGAAATCAAAGACACGAATTTTCGTTTTACATCACAAAGAAATTCTATATACCGCACTATTTGTGTTATTCGCTATCGTTCTTGTGTTTTTACTTGTGTTTATGCTCAGAAACAAAAACGATAACACTGAAGCAACCTCTGCTTCCAAGTATATGGCAGGTGTCTATACATCTTCTATTGTATTAAATGACAATGTAGTGGATATACAGGTTGTCGTGGACAATGACCAAATAAATTCCGTGTCTATCGTAAATTTAGAAGAATCTGTTGCGACCATGTATCCGTTATTGCAGCCATCTATAGATGACATTTCAACTCAGCTTAACGCCAACATTCCTCTGGAACAGGTTACATATTCATCTTCCAATCAATACACCGTAGCTATTCTTTTAGAAGCAATAGAAAAGGCGCTTGATAAGGCAGCTCCTTAATACTTGCTAGTGATTTAAGAGATAAACGTAAGCGTGACAGTTTTCGGCTGTCACGCTCTTTGTAAGTCTGGTGTGCTTTATAAATTCCTATGCTAAATCCTTTTGCTCCTTATAATCCGCCTTGCTCAATTCCTTTATTTTCCCACAGTGAGAACACATGATTCCTCTTCGCTTTACTCTATGTATAATCGGTATATAAAACAACTTAAATACAAATACCTCTCTCATTAAGTATGTTTTTTTCGTATAACCACAGTTCTCACACTTGCTTGTTTCCAATTCTTTATCCATTTTAAATTCTGTTCCCAGATTATATATGATAACCATCATTATTCTCCCTTGCAATTTGTCGTAAACGATCTCTTAAAGTATCCACCGCATTGTCCTGCTTTGCCCTGCGCTTAGGTGTAATATAATACACTGCATCATGATTCGTCTCTATCGCTATGAACTCCTGGTTTTGTATTTTATTATTAATAATACTACAGGAATAGGCATTGATGATTTCATCAAGTGGTATAATAAGCAAGTTGGTTTTGAAATTATAAAGATATCTCCTTGATAGTACTATTTTCAACTTTTTATCATAATTATCTTTAGCACTTAAAAAGTCCCCTTCACATGCTGCTAAGAGTCCATTTTCTTCATATGCTCTTAAACCCTTCATCAGCTTTCTGTGACTGGTCAATATTATTATTGCAGAAATCAATAAACTAATGACGACAATGGCTGCGAAAAACAGTACCATAGGAATACTATCATCGCTCCTATACGTTGTATCAAAATAGTAGGCACCGAAATTCTCCTCCAGATTATCAGCCGTTATTTCATTATAGAAACCCATCAAATAAGTTTTTAATTCTTCTTCCATATATTCTGTTCTGCCCTCGATCAAAACAGGCTCTAACGATTCCAGATCAGACTCCGTTATATCTTCACCATAGACGGGAATCTTGCCACTGTATTTGTCTGCGCTTAGCACAAACACATCATCTTCTGTATAAGCTACGAAGAATTCTGCTGACGTGTCAATATTTTCCGCAAACGGCCCATCAAGAAAATAGACTTCCATAGTCTTTAAACCGGATGAACTTCTCTCTTTGTTAAAAACTCCATTGGGTTCGGGGTCTTTCGAAAATGCTGCGAGGGCAACAATGGATGCCACTATGGCAATGAGTGCAAGAACCACTATCTTAGCCATTTTTTTGTTTCGTAATCCTGATATGAATTTTTTCATATAGTCTCCCTTTCGTGTCTGCATGTTGAAATGCTTAGTAATACAATTATACCTTAGTTTTAACATTCGGGCAACTATATGATTTCATCAATTTCCTTTATCCACGCCTGCGCCGACGCATCACTTGGCATTCTTAAATCCCCTCTGGGAGAAATGCTTACCGAGCCGACCTTCGGTCCATCAGGCAGGCAGGAACGTTTAAATTGCATTTGAATGAATCTTCTTATGAACACCTTCAGCCATTTCAATATTGTTTCCTTATCATATAGATCTTTAAAGGCATTTAAAGCCAGCCTGTAAATTCTTGACGGTCTGCTGCCATAGCGCAGCATATGATAGAGATAAAAATCATGAAGCTCATAAGGTCCCACCAAATCCTCTGTTTTCTGGACAATCTCGCCCTCCTTCGGCGGAAGCAGCTCTGGGCTCACTGGGGTGCCCAGCACATCAGTCAATGTCTCCTTTAGCGTGGCATCGCTGGCACTATCAGCATAATACGCCACAAGATGCCGTATCAGCGTCTTAGGAACTGAGGCACTAACACCATACATAGACATATGGTCGCCATTATAAGTCGCCCAGCCAAGCGCCAATTCAGACATATCTCCGGTGCCCACTACTAAGCCATTGTAACGGTTGGCGACATCCATAAGCACCTGTGTGCGTTCCCTTGCCTGAGCATTTTCATAAGTCACATCATGACAACTAGGATCATGACCGATATCCTTAAAATGCAGCAACACAGCTTCCTTAATATCAATCTCTAACAAGGTCGCTCCAAGGCTTTTAACCAGCTTGCAGGCATTACCGTATGTCCTGTCAGTCGTTCCAAAGCAGGGCATCGTTACTGCAATAATATTCTTTCTCTCAATATCTTGCATATCAAAGGCCTCGACTGTAACTAATAATGCCAATGTCGAATCTAGTCCTCCCGAAATGCCGATCACCGCCCGCTGGCTATTGGTATGCTTTAAACGTTTCTTTAAGCCCAGCGACTGAATCATCAGTATTTCTTCACATCGAGCTGCTCTTTTGACCTTGTCATCAGGAACAAAAGGTGTCGGGTCAAATCGCCTGATCAAATCTAGGGTTCGGTACTCTAAATCAAACGGAACAATCAGATAATCGCTGTTTAAATCCGCAATATAGGTACTTATTCTCCGCCGTTCACTTTTTAACTTATACAAATCCATATCCGCACGAATCATCTGATTCTTGAAACGCTCTGACTCAGCAATTAAAGAACCATTTTCCATAATCAGGTTGTGGCCGCCAAACACCAAATCCATCGTCGATTCACCTTCTCCGGCGTCAGCATAGACATAACCGCATATCAGCCGCTCTGATTGCCCCGTTACCAGCTTCCTGCGGTAAACATCCTTCCCGGTGATTTCATCGCTGGCCGATAAGTTAGCGATCACAGTTGCGCCTGCCGTTACATGGGAGATGCTTGGTGGTGCCGCCACCCACAAATCCTCACAAATTTCAACCCCTAAGACAAAGGCATCCATTGCCTTGCACTTAAAAAGGATATCCGTACCAAAAGGAACTGATACATGGTTGATTAAAATGTCAATTGGTTTTTGATTTCCTTTGGCAAAATGTCTTACTTCATAAAACTCAGAATAATTAGGTAGATGCGTCTTTGGAACAATGCCAAGTATTGTTCCATAACTAAGCACAGCTGCCACATTATACAGTTTAGAGCACACCATCAGCGGCAGGCCGATGACCACTAATATATCCTTATTCTTCGTAAAGTCTGTTATTCTGACTAATTCATCTTCTGCCTGGCATAACAGCGCCTCCTGTAAAAAGAGATCACCGCAGGTATAGCCCGTTAAGCACAGCTCCGGGAAGACAAGTAATTGAATCCCCTCTTTAACCGCTTGATCAATCAGTTCCATGATTTGTGTCGCATTATGATGACAGTCCGCCACTAAAATATCTGGTGTCGCCGCACCAACTCTTATAAATCCATCTTGCATCTTTCAAAAACCATACCTTTCCACATCCATGCTATTGAACTTCCCTCAAAAATCCCTGTCTGTAAGCACCCAGCAAATATTCAAGGTCTTCAATCGTTTTAATAATGTCCTCCCCGCTATCCGTGTCCGCCACCCGCAGTCTGGTGGTAAGCTTTTCAACCAAACAAAGGTTAGAGCAGATATCCGTTTCTTCTACGATCGCCTTCTCTAAGCTTTCAAAAGGTTCGTGAGACACCAGCCTTAAGCCATATGAATTATAGATCAGCGTATACCCGGCGATTCCGGTTGTCTTCTGATAAGCCTTAGAAAAACCGCCGTCAATAATCAACAGCTTGCCATTTCCCCTAATCGGGCTTTCTCCGGCTTTAAGTTTCACAGGCATATGCCCATTGATAATATGCCCTGTCTCCGGATCCAGTCCGAACTCGCACAAAATCATATCGCATACTTCTTCCTTTTCAGTCAGCTTATAATAAAAATCCTTCCGCTCTTCCTTTAGATGAGCATCATCCACATAATAGCTTTCAAAGGTCGCCATTTTTTCCTTGCCAAATACCGGAGAGTTCTCGCTGGACCAAATAAACCACATAATATCCTGGCCGTAAGCCTTCTCCTCAGTATTATCGGTTTGATAATAACCTTTGCGGGCATACATTTCAAGAAAATCATACAAGGCTTTACCACTATATTCTTTTCCCTTTAATGCAACCTTTCTGAAGGTGCCATCCTCATTAAAGGGCACGCAGCCATGGTAAAATAAATTCTTATTATAGCACAAATACATGCTGCCTGACTTAAACAAGAACCGCGTATGCTTCTGAAGCTTCTCACAATTAATGAACGCATTAGTCAGACGGTCCATCAGATCTGCTTCTTGGGGTGAGAGCTCATAGGGATTCTCACGGTCAATCGTCGGGAAATTACTTTCTAATAGTTGATATGTTTGATCTTCTATCGTTATCGTACCATTAGTATAGTCAATTTTCTCCAAAAGTAATCGCTGTTTCATATTAAATTCTGTACGTTCCTTAATAATCTGGCCTTCCAATTTAAATTGAATAATTGTAATCGCCTTGTGCATCTTCTTTTCCATCTCAATATCAATCTGGCTCACCTCGTCATCCCTGTGAGCCACAGAATATAATAGACACTCATCATCTGCATAAACTGATGCCGCAAAGTTTAATAACGGTATCAAATTAATACCATAATCGTCTTCTAGCGTATCCAAATTCCCATATTTTGAGCAAATGCGGATGACATTGGCAATACAGGCCTTGTGTCCGGAAGCCGCCCCCATCCATAGAACATCATGATTCCCCCATTGTATGTCAAGCGAATGGTAGGAGGTCAAATGATCCATAATAGCTACCGCTTTTGGGCCTCTGTCATAAATGTCGCCCACAATATGTAGGTGGTCAATGACTAGCCGCTGAATCACCTTGCACAGGGCAATAATAAAGTCCTTCGCCCTTCTTAGCCTGATAATAGTTGCGACGATCTCATTGTAATAAGCCACTTTATCAACGATTTCTTCCTTTTCGTTAATGAGCTCTTCGATAATATAGGCAAAATCCTTCGGCAATGCCTTTCTAACCTTTGATCTGGTATACTTTAGCGAGACTCGCTTGCAGACCGAAATAAGACGATGCAGGGTGATTTTATACCAATCATCAATATCATCTTCTTCCTTTTCAATTAAGGCAAGCTTTTGTTCCGGATAATAAATCAATGTAGCCAGACGCTTCTTGTCTTTGATGCACAGGGAGTTGCCGAACTCATCATCTATCTTTGCCCTGACAGCACCGGAACCATTCTTCAATACGTGAAAAAACTGCTCCGCCTCACCATGAATATCACTCACAACATGTTCCGTTCCTTTTGGTAAATTTAATATAGATTGTAAATTAATAATCTCCGTTGACGCTGTTGCGATCGTCGGATATTTATCTGAAAGCAGTTTTAGATATTTGTAATGTTGATCATCAATATTCCCCATCATGATTCCTTTCTTATCCAATAACATCCTTCATATCATATAATCCCGGTTTCTTTCCCTTAAGGTATTTGGCCGCCGACAAAGCACCTTTTGCGAAAATCGCCTTGGAGTAAGCCGTATGCTTAATCTCGAGGACTTCATCCGGTCCGCAGAAAAAGACCTCATGTTCTCCCACGATGCTACCGCCCCTGGCCGCTTGGATCCCGATTTCCTTCTTATCTCTCTTAACGCGCTCCTGACTTCGGTCCAGCTTGTACTCATAAGCGTGATTCATGGCTATATTAATGGCATCTGCAATCGCCAATGCCGTTCCCGACGGAGCATCCACCTTTTGATTGTGGTGCTTTTCAAAAATCTCTATATCATAGCCGGCTGTTGCCAGAACCTTAGCCGCCTCAGCCGCCAGCTTAAAAATCAAGTTGATGCCCAGTGACATATTAGCCGACTTCAATATCGCTACTTCCTTCGATTTCTTCATAATGTATCCTAGTTGATCTTCATTAAGTCCCGTTGTGCATAGTATGATCGGTATCTGGCGAATTACCGCATAATCAATAATAGCATTCGTGGCCTTTGCAACAGAAAAATCAATGATGACATCTGCCGAAACATCACATTTTAAAGCATCAGTAAATACCGGATATCCATTATCTTTATTGTCAATCACATCTATACCGGCTACGATACTTAGATCTTCATCGTCTCTGGTTAATTTAGTAATAACCTGCCCCATGGCGCCATTGCACCCATGCATAATTACTTTCGTCATACTGAACACTCCTTATTTTATCACTTATTTTTAGTTAATTTTACTCCACTCTAGCAGGATAAGTCAACCTAGTCAACATAATTAATTGTTTAACGGTGACTTTTCGATGAGAATATAGTAAAATAAAAAGGAATTTTAAAAAGATTGGAGATTAAAGATGGATAAAATAAAAATTGGAATCGTTGGCTATGGTAATCTTGGGAGAGGTGTTGAAATGGCCATTTTGCAAAATTCCGACATGAAGCTTGGCGGCGTCTATACCAGACGGGACCCAGAAGCGCTCACTATAAGCACAAAAGATGCTAAGGCCTACCATATTAATGACGCTTTAAGGATGAGGGACGAAATCGATGTCATGGTCTTATGCGGCGGCAGCGCCACCGATCTCCCCACTCAGAGCCCTGAATTTGCTGAACATTTCAATATCGTCGATAGCTTTGATACCCACGCAAACATTCCCACACATTTTCTTAATGTTGATAAGCTTTGCCAGAAGAGCCACAAAGTCGGTATTATTTCTGTCGGCTGGGATCCCGGACTGTTTTCCATCAATCGGATTTACGCAGAATCTATTTTGCCTGTGGGAAGCAGCTATACATTCTGGGGCAAAGGGGTAAGTCAGGGCCATTCTGATGCCATTAGGCGAGTTAAGGGAGTAGAAAATGCCGTTCAATATACGGTTCCTATTGAAAGTGCGGTCGCGGCAGTCAGAGCCTTTCAAACCCAGACATTCACAACAAGGCAAAAGCATTTAAGAGAATGCTATGTTGTCGCATCAGAGGGTGCCGATCTTAACCGGATAGAGACTGAAATTAAGGAAATGCCTAACTATTTCTCAGATTATGACACTACCGTCACTTTCATTACAAACGAGGAGTTTGCAGCCTCGCATCGGCAGATGCCACATGGCGGCTTTGTCATGCGCAGCGGCAAAACTGGTGAGAATGAGGCAACTAATCAAATGATTGAATATTCCCTGAAGCTTGAGTCAAACCCTGAATTTACCGCCAGCGTGCTTATTGCTTACGCAAGAGCCGCCTATCGCCTGCATCAGGAGGGGGCTTATGGCGCTAAGAGCGTCTTTGATATTGCCCCGTCATATTTATCCCCCAAAACTTCCAAAGAGCTTCTTGAAGAATTGCTGTAGTCTGGATATATCTGGCACACATTGAAAAAGTCCGTCTTGCCCACTTGCAAAACGGACTTTTTCTTATTCTGCTATCGGCAGACTGAAATCTTTCATTGCCTGAATCAGTACCGGTTCATTGACCTTTTCTAGTTCTGTCAGCGGAAGCCTTAAGCCCCCCACCTCCATGCCCATGAGATTCATCGCTCTCTTGACAGGAATCGGATTCACTTCACAGAACAAAGCGTTACATAGTGGCATCGCCTCTAATTGCAGCTCCATACTGCCCTTAATATCTCCGGCCATATATTTTGCAACTATATCATGGGTCTGACGTGGCGCAACATTAGATAAAACAGAGATAACACCCTTGCCTCCTAGTGACAATAACGGAACAATCTGATCGTCGTTGCCGGAGTATAAGTCAACACGGCCCTTGCCCATACTCATGAGGGTAGCCACTTGGGAAATGTTTCCGCTTGCCTCTTTAACACCTACGATATTGTCACAATTCTTCACAAGGGTCACCACCGTCTGCGGCATGATGTTAACACCTGTCCGTGAAGGAACATTATAAAGAATCATGGGGATATCGCATCTTTTAGCGACCTCTGTATAATGTCTGATTAAGCCCCCTTGCGTTGCTTTATTATAGTATGGACTTACTAATAATGCGCCGTCCGCTCCTAAGCTTTGGGCTTCCTTCGTTAAGTAAATCGCTGTATCTGTGCTGTTAGAGCCTGTGCCGGCAATTACCGGAACTCGTTTTCTCGCGGCTGCGATCGCAACCTTAATACATTCAACATGCTCCTCCTCACTTAAGGTCGATGACTCGCCGGTAGTGCCACAGATGATGATACTATCTGTACCGTTATTAATTTGAAAATTAATGATTTCTTCCAGCTTCTCAAAATTTACTTTTCCATCGGGATACATTGGGGTTACAATTGCTACTCCTGCGCCTTCAAAAATTGCCATATAAATTCCTCCTTTAGTTTAATCGAAAATAGAGACGGGAAGCTGCAAAACGCAAAATAAGCCAGCTCCCGCGCCGACTTGTAAGAGTGTTGTATTATTATACATCATTAAAAAAGCATAATACTTGATTCTTATAGCAGCGCTCCATCTTACGATGACAGTCATACAGCTCTTAACTGCATGCCCAGAAATATACATATCAGGATATATATTCCTTCGGCACCTTCCCCTTTCACGCGACGTCATCTATGCCTGACATATCCTTCTCGTTACTGATGTAAGATGCACCTCTACTCATTTGATAATAGACTAACACCAAAGTAATCGGATGTCAAGAAAATTATCTGTAATCATCAGAATGCGCCAGGGCATTCTGATGATTACAGAACTCCTTTTGTTGACATGATTCCTGTAATTCTGCGGTCATACATTGTTGCGATATCCAATGCCTTAGCAAATGCTTTAAAACTGCCCTCAGCAATATGATGGTTGTTGACTCCCTCCAGTTGTTTAATATGTAGGTTCATGGCGGCAGAATATGATACCGCATAGAAGAAGTCATGAATCATCTCTGTGTCAAGCATGCCTAACTTAGGCACCGTAAACTTGGCGTCATATGCAAAATATGGCCTGCCGGACAAATCAATTGCGCACAGGATCAACGCTTCATCCATGGGTAATAAAGAGCTGCCATAACGGCTGATCCCTTTCTTGTCCCCAACCGCCTCTTTAATTGCCTCTCCCAGAACAATCCCGATATCTTCTATACAGTGATGAGAATCCACCTGCAAATCACCTTTACATATTAAGTCTATGTCGAAGAGACCGTGCCGTGCAAACCCCTCTATCATATGATCAAGGAAGCCTATTCCGGTTTCACAACGACAAACACCAGTTCCATCTACGTTAAGCGATAAGATTATCTCTGTTTCCTTCGTTGTTCGCTTAATTGTAGAAATGCGCTTTTCCATAAGCTCTTTCTCCTTATCTTTAGGGCATCGTATTCTTCATGGTCTTAAGCATACAGACATAATCCACATATGAATATAATGCATCAGGCATATTCTGACCGGTCAAGATAAGCTCCACTTCCTCATCCTTAACCTCGATTAGCTTAAGAACATCTTCCAAGGTTATAATATTCAAGTCAATTAGTCCAAGTATCTCATCAAGAACCAATAAATCACACTCTTCTGTGACAAGCACCTTTTTGGCAAAATTGATCCCATTGAGAATATTCATCACTTCTTCTTCCTGACCCTCTTTGCATAAATCCACATAATGCTCATCTTCCTTTTCAAATCGGAATACTTTGATTTCTGGTTCTAATCTGGTAAAATACTCAAGCTTTCCAGCCTGCTTGCCTTTTAGAAACTGGACAACGATAACTTTCTTTCCCATTCCGGCACATACGAGCGCATGCCCTAATGATGCTGTCGTCTTCCCTTGCCCTTCTCCGCAAAATACTTTAATCAAACCTTTTCCCAAAATAATCACCCCAATCAGGCTTACCCTTAGTATATTAATACTACAAGTATAGTTAATACCATATAAGAAGGCATTCGTCAATCATTTTTTTAAATATTTCACATTTTATTCGGTGGCACATTCAATTTTACTAACAGATATTTCATAAGCCGTCCTTTTTTCTACCATATCGGCATCTACTTTCTTCTGATAGGTTCTGCTCTGAATGCGCCCCCATAAATGAATATGCTCGCCAACCTGGAATTTTCCTGCAAATCTTGCATTTCTACCCCAGCAAATGCATGGCAGATAATCAGATTTGCCATAAGGACGGTTAACCGCTAAAAGTAAATCAGCAATCTCCCTGCCTAGCGGCGTCATTCTATATACCGGCTGCTTACAAATATAGCCATTTAAATAAACGCTATTCGGCTTACTGAATTCTAAATCCTCCTCAACCTCTGTCAATTCTCTTACAAACACAGATAATATCAAACGATTATGACCTTCCTCATGCTTATTATAGGATCTGAATTGCCCCTTGACTTCAATCGTCCTGCCTATGTAGTTATCATTAACATCAATGAGACGTTCGGAAACCATGAGTGGAATGCGATCAGCCATATTACTTAGTCGATTGACGATAACCTCCATTAAATAAAATCCTTCACCAAATACCTCATGGCTATAAGTAAACTCTGAGTCTACGATTCCTACAATACTCACTTGATTATTATCCAGCACCTTGTCTGTCATTGCTTTTGTTCCCCTTTCTGGTTATACATTTATTTTTTTTGTATTTTTAGAATTGAATATCTTAAATACAATTTTAATCTCAAATTATATTTATTCAGCAGTTCAATGCTTTAGAACATAATATTCTATTCTTTTACTCCGGAAGTACAATTTTAACTTTACCACATGATTTGTCAGGAATAAATTATCATTTAACTTCCTTTTTCGACAATTTCTTGCGTCAACAGAATGAGAAACATAAACAAGAATTAGTGTTATCCTTGCAATATCCGCAGAATGTGGTAGAATGTAAAGGTTATTTGTAATGTACTCATAGAAAGAAGGATTTTAGATGAATATCGAACGTGAAGATATTAGAAACGTTGCAATCATTGCTCATGTTGATCATGGCAAGACTACACTTGTCGATGAATTGTTAAAACAAAGTGGCGTTTTTAGAAGTAACCAGCTTGTCCAGGAAAGGGTAATGGACTCAAATGATATTGAGCGCGAGCGGGGTATTACGATACTTTCAAAAAACACTGCCGTTTCCTATAAAAATGTAAAAATTAATATTGTCGATACTCCCGGCCATGCTGATTTTGGAGGAGAAGTCGAACGCGTCTTAAAAATGGTGGAAGGTGTCATCCTTGTTGTCGATGCATTCGAAGGACCCATGCCCCAAACAAAATTTGTTTTAAAGAAAGCTCTAGAATTGAATTTATCAATTATTGTCTGCATCAATAAGATTGACCGCCCTGAAGCACGGCCCGAGGAGGTGATCGATGAGGTCTTGGAGCTATTAATAGACTTAGACGCTAAAGACGAGCAATTGGATTGCCCGTTTGTGTATGCATCGGCCAAGTCAGGCATTTCCGTACTTCAATTGTCTGATGATGCAAAAGATATGCAGCCACTATTCGAAACCATTATCACCCACATTCCTGCACCTGTTGGAGACCCTGATGATGGCATGCAGATCATGATCAGCACGATCGACTACAATGAGTACGTGGGACGTATTGGGATCGGCAAGGTTAGCAACGGCACGGTTCGCATCAATCAGGAAGCCATTATTTTAAATGCCCATGATACCGAAAAGAATGTGAAGGTTAAAATCAGCAATCTTTATGAATTTGACGGTTTAAAGAGAGTTGAAGTAGAAAAAGCCACCGTCGGCTCCATCGTGGCCATATCAGGAATTGCCGATATCCACATCGGAGATACCTTATGTTCTCCTGAGAAGCCAAGAGCCATTCTCTTTCAAAAAATATCCGAGCCAACCATCGCCATGCAATTCCTTGTCAACAACAGCCCCTTTGCCGGCCAGGAAGGCAAGTATGTCACTTCCAGACATTTACGTGACCGCTTGCTAAAGGAGCTAAATACCGACGTCAGCTTAAGGGTTGAAGAAACCATGGACACTGACTGTTTCAAGGTGTCGGGACGGGGCGAATTGCATTTATCTGTGCTGATTGAAAATATGCGCCGGGAAGGCTATGAGTTTGTTGTCGGCAAAGCAGAAGTGCTTTATAAAGAAGACGATAAGGGCCACTTACTTGAGCCTATCGAAACAGCATTTATTGATGTTCCCGATGAGTACTCCGGAGCAGTCATAGATAAGTTAAGCCAACGTAAAGGAGAATTGACCGGTCTAAGCAAAGCCGGAACAGGATATACCCGTCTTGAGTTCCTGATCCCCGCCAGAGGTCTCATCGGCTATCGTGGCGAGTTTTTGACAGATACTAAAGGTAACGGTATCCTTAATACATTATTCCACGGATATGGACCATATAAAGGGGATATAGCTTACCGTCAGACCGGCTCCCTAATCGCCTTTGAATCTGGTGAAACAGTTGCCTATGGGTTGTTTAATGCCCAGGATCACGGTATCCTTTTTGTCGGTCCCGGCGAAAAGGTGTATCAGGGCATGGTCGTAGGTGAAAATCCCAAAGGCGATGATCTGGAAATCAATGTCTGCAAGAGAAAGCAATTAACAAACACCCGCGCCTCCGGTGCTGATGATGCGCTTAAGTTAACCCCGCCCAAGGTTTTAAGTCTTGAGCAGGCGTTGGACTTTATTGAAATTGACGAGCTTGTTGAGATGACGCCAAAGAGTATCCGCATCCGCAAGAAAATCCTCGACCCGAAAGTGCGGGCAAGGGCAAATAAGAAATAGAAAAGCTTATGGAGAAGAAGGCTTGTTGCCACCGCACACCCATCGTCGCGCCTTCTCCTCATAAGCTTATGATTAATTAATTTTAGAAAATGCCGCCTCATCTCCGATAACAGTTACATCGTTATGCATCTGAAGAATTGACGCCGGAACATGCGGCGTCACCGGACCTGTCAGAACCTTCTTAAGAATATCCGCCTTACCTTCTCCGCTTACAATAACTAGCACCCGCTTCGCCTGCATAATCGACTTGATTCCCATTGTATAAGCATATCTGGGGACATCGTCAGGATTATCAAACAAGCGTGCATTGGCATCGATCGTACTCTTTGCCAGCTTTACACAGTGTGTTTCTAAGGCAAATGCCTCATCCGGCTCATTGAACCCAATATGGCCGTTGTGACCCAAGCCCAATAACTGCAAATCCACACCGCCTAAACGGCGAATCACTTCATTATATCTGGCACACTCTTGATCATCATCTTTGGCCATACCATTAGGAATGTTGACATTATCCGGATTAATATTCACGTGTTTAAATAGATTCTCATTCATGAAATAATAGTAGCTTTGATCATGTTCACAAGAAAGACCTTTATACTCATCGAGATTAATCGACTTAACCATTGAAAAGTCCAGATCTCCTTTGTTATATTGCTCAATTAGCCGTTGATATACACCAATAGGTGAGGAACCGGTAGCCAGCCCCAATACTGAGTCCGGCTTTAAAACCATCTGTGAAAAAATAACCGCCGCTGCCTTTCTGCACATATCATTATAATTCTTCGTTTGATAAATTCTCATGCTCTTTCTCCTCCATAACTTACGCCATTACTTATTCTACAATGGCAGCTTCATATAGTCAAAGGTTGCAAAATAATCCTCTGGTGTCTCTGCTCTTCGTATCAATTCTGTCGTTTTATCAGTTTTAAGAAGCACCTCAGCAGACCTTAATTTACCATTGTAATTATATCCCATTGCAAAACCATGAGCACCTGTATCATGGATTATGACTAGATCACCCATGTCAATCTTCGGGAACATACGGTCTATCGCAAACTTATCATTATTCTCACAAAGCGATCCTGTCACGTCATACTTATGGTCACAAGGCGCCTCTTCCTTACCGGCTATCGTTATATGATGATAAGAGCCATACATTGCTGGACGCATGAGATCTACCGCACTGGCGTCAAGGCCGATATACTCCTTGAATATATGCTTTTCATGGGTGGCCCTTGCGATCAGATGGCCGTAAGGTCCTAGCATAAAGCGTCCCAATTCAGTGTAAATCTCAACATCGCCCATGCCTGCCGGAACCAGTACCTCCTCATAAACCTGGCGCACTTTCTCTCCAATAAGAGCAATATCATTCGGCTCATCATCAGGATGGTATGGAATGCCAATTCCCCCTGACAGATTAATAAACTTAATATCCACTAGCGTTTCATCTCTAAGCTCCACTGCCGTCTGAAATAGTATTCTAGCAAGCGCCGGATAATATTCGTTAGTTTTCGTATTGCTGGCTAAAAATGAGTGGAGGCCAAAATTCTTAACGCCCTTTTCTTTTAATACTTTAAAGCCTTCTGTCAATTGTTCTCTTGTAAAGCCATATTTAGCCTCTCCCGGCGTATCCATAATGGCTGTGCTGATCTTAAAATCACCGCCGGTATTATAGCGGCAGCAGATTGTCTCCGGCATGCTTCCTACAGCCTTTTCATAGAATTCAATGTGCGTAAAATCATCCAAATTAATTGTAGCGCCTAAATCATTGGCAAAAACGAAATCCTTAGCAGGTGTCGCATTAGATGAAAACATGATTTCATCTCCCTTAAACCCACAAGCCTTAGCCAACATCAGCTCAGTCATGGATGAGCAGTCTACGCCACATCCCTCCTCTTTTAAAATCTTTAAGATGACCGGATTCGGCGTCGCCTTTACAGCAAAATATTCTTTAAATCCTTTATTCCAGGAAAATGCCTTGTTAACCTTCCTGGCATTCTCTCTTATTCCCTCTTCATCATAAAGATGGAACGGTGTCGGATAAGTCTTAATCATCTCCTCCAATTGTTCCTTTGTCACAAACGGTGTCTTTACCATAGTTTTTCCGTCTCCTTTCTAAGCATTTACTTTAACGACCCAACCTTTAGGACCTTCAACCTTTCCACTCTGTATCCCGGTAAGAGTGTCATAAATCTTTTGGCTCAGCTCACCAATCCTTTCATTATTCACCACCATATCCTTATCTCCCCACAGCAGCCTTCCAACCGGTGAAATAACTGCGGCGGTCCCGGTTCCAAAGACCTCTAAAAGCTTACCCGACAGATATGCCTCATATATCTCATCGATGGGAATTCTCCTTTCACATGTAGGGATATTCCACATCCTTAAAAGCTCAAGCACAGAATCTCTAGTTACCCCATGAAGGATGGAGCCAGTCAATTCAGGAGTCATTAAAGTACCGTCTATATTAAAGAATATATTCATTGCGCCAACTTCTTCTATATATTTGCGATGTACGCCATCTAACCACAAGACCTGTGAATAACCCATGTCATGGGCTTTGACCTGCGATGCCAAGCTCGCAACATAGTTGCCTCCGGTCTTAGCCTCACCGACCCCGCCTTTTACCGCTCTTACATACTCATCTTCAATGAATATCTTTACCGGGTTAATCCCTTCTGGATAATAAGCGCCAACTGGCGAACAAATAATCATAAAACGGTAGTGAAAAGCAGGCCTGACACCAAGAAAAGGATCCATCGCAATAACAAACGGGCGGATATATAAAGTTGTGCCCTCTTTGTCAGGAACCCAATCCTTATTCGCTGCTACCACCGCCTTGACTGCTTGAATAAAATCTTCTTCATCAATCTCAGGAATACATAATCGGCGGTTGCTCATTCTGGCACGCTTGGCATTCATATCCGGTCGAAACAATTGAATATCTCCGCCTTCCGTCTTATATGCCTTCAATCCTTCAAACATCTCCTGCCCATAGTGAAACACCATCGCCGCAGGTGAAATCAAAAACTCCTGAAAAGGCTCGATCCTAGGATCAATCCATCCCTTTCCTTCAATATAGTCCATCGTAAACATATAATCAGTAAACACTGTACCAAATACCAAATTATCTGGATCAGGCTTATTCATATAGTTCTCAGTTTTTACAAATTTAATATTAAGCATAACTGCCGCCCTCCTCTACTAGTTATATTACCTTTAAAATATTATTCTACAAATAAACCTAAATGTCAAGAAATACTATTTAATTGTTGCCATTATCCTGATAATTTTTCTAAGCCACCTCTTTATTGTCCGTACTATTGAACTTGCGCCGACAAAGACAATAAAAATTTCCAATCTGCCAAGCAGCATCCCTGCCATTTCAACAACCAGTGTCGCTGCATCAGTACTGGAATTGGTCAAGCCATTTGAAATCCCAACCGTACCAAATGCTGAAGCGAACTCAAACAATGCATCAAGCAACGAACATCCCGCTGTCAAGGTAATCAGCAAGGTTCCAACAATCAAAACCCCCATATAGCAGGAAACAAACCCAAATATATCCTTGACGAGAGCATCGTCAATTAGGGTTTTCCCCTGCACGCTGTAGTAAGAGGGCGTCGTTACGCAGCGTGCAGGGGATATGCGTTTGCGGATATTTTCGCGGGTGATTTTAATTAACAGATAAGTACGTGACAGCTTGATCCCACCGGCTGTTGATCCAGCTCCTCCCCCAATAATCATTAGCAGTATCAAAAGCCCAATTGTAAAGGCCGGCCATTCGGCATAATTCATCGTCGAATAGCCAGTTGTAGAAAAAGTAGTTACGACACCGAACAACGCCTCGTGAAAACTCTCTCCGATGGCAAGACCGACCTCACGATTCAATGATATGGCTATCAACGGAACAAAAACAATCAAAAGACCGATCACAAATCTAATTTCTGCAATGTTAAAAACTTGTCGGAACTTGCGTTTAACAAGCAGCATAAGAATTGCAAAGTTTGTTGAGCCGATTAGCATAAGCAGGATGGTAACTATCTCTATGGACAAGCTTTCGTATTCTCCGATACTTCCCACACGAGTCGAATAACCTGCTGTAGATAATGCCGACATCGTGTGGCAGACAGCGTCAAATAGCCCCATTCCAAAGATCCGGTAAAGTATCGTTCCCACTAAGAGAAAACCATTGTACAACAAAAAGATTGCCTGAGCTGTCCGTTTAAGGCTAGGCATGAGCCGGTCAGGATGTCCTTCCGCATAGTAGAGATTCATGGCCTGCTTTACATGCACAATCATGGCAATCATAATAATAAAACCTACCCCACCGCAATATTGCATAAAGCTACGATGAAACAGAAAAATATTGGGCGTATTAGCTATGTCTACGACAGTAAGCCCAGTTGTCGTCCAACCACTGACTGACTCAAATAATGCATGTAGAAAGCCTTCCTGTCCTGACAGCACAAAAGGGATCGCTCCTAGAAAAATCGCGAAGCACCAGCTAAACATAACAGGCTGACTTCCCTTTTGTAAGGGAGATTGCCATTCAGTGACCGACTCTTCTTGACCCGACGTTAAAATGCACACCACAAGCCCTAAAGCAACAGACAAGACCGATGGTATTAGAAATGCGGGGATATACTTTATTTCCTCCGGATAAAAAGGTAAAACAATAAGCGGAAGCGCAACAAGCACGCCTATGAGCATTATCAGCTTGCCATAGTTGCTGCATCCGGCAAAGTATTTTTTCACTTACCCTCACCACCTGTCAACTCGTTGATCGCTTTCGTTTCATTTTCATCTGATGAAATAAGAACCAGTATATCTCCTGACAAAATCCGTGTGTCACCATGGGGTATCATGCTTTTATCACCACGCAAAATACATCCTATAATGACCTTTTGAGGTAGATTGAGTTCCCAGATTTTTTTATTTACGGCAGGTGCAGCTGTGGATATGTACACTTCTGCGATTTTAATACGGTCTTCATTAGCTGCCACTAAAGTCTCCATTTCGTCCATCAACGCCTGCTGTTCAATAATCCCTGAAATTGTCGTGATGGCGCACACAACAGAATCAATACCCATACGATAAAAGAACTCTGTTTTGATAGGATCTGAAATAATGGCGACCGTCTTTTTAACATTGAACTTCTTTTTACACAGCTCGCATATCACAAGATTGTCGTCATCCCTTTTGGTAAGCGCAATTGCTATATCAGCATTATATATGTTGGCATCCTCTAGGACAAAAGGCTTTGAGCCATCACCATGAAATACCATCAAATCATCTATTTTTGCAAGCTCCTGGCAATCATGCATATCATCATTGATTGCCGTTACACGATACCTCTTCTTAATTAGTGATTTTGCAAGAAAATTGGTCTCCCTGAAACCACCGATAAGAAATATTTTCATCTTCACAAAGCATCCTCCTTCGGCTTTGCGATATTCAGCATTTTACCGATCTCTTTGATGGATAAAACAGCTGGGCATACTGTTTCAATACCAAATTCACGATATACACATTCCCGCTCAGGATCATAAAGCCGGGCAATAACATGCTGTATATGGAAAAGCTCTTTCACAATTTGAGCAATCAATATATTTGTATTATCTTTATTTGTAACCACAATAACCGTCGTTGCTTTTTCTATTTCGGCCTCTTTGAGCACAAATATTTCCGTAGCGTCACCCGTAATTACAATGCCGCCAAATAATGGCGAAAGTTTGCGGAAAGCATCTTTATTGCTATCAATGACAATTACGTTCCCCCCCTCTTCAGACAGGGCATTGGCAAGATTCGCACCCAAGCGTCCGCAACCGATAATAATAGTATTTTTTTCCATTTTTCGATTAATAAATACTCCCATGTTTATCCTTTCCCTAGCCAAAAACATTTCATTTATATTGCATACCTATAATAACAGTAATGCTGTGAGAATGGTGTGAGGAATGGCTGTTTCCTGTGAGGATGATGTGAGAACGGGCGTACCAAAAAAACTGCATGGAAATTCTCCGACACAGTTTTGAAATAAGTTATATGATCATTTACTCGTCAAGCAACCTGTAGCCGACACCGATTTCTGTCCTGATATATCGTGGCTTAGTTGGATTTTTTTCGATTTTTCTCCGCAGGCCGGCCATTAACGCTCTTAATGCCTGTGTATCGGTTCCATATCCTACGCCCCAGATTTCCTTGATGATATTCCCGGTAGTTAGAACCTTCCCAGTATTTTTAAACAACAAGGACAAAAGGCTGTACTCCATTGGCGTTACATGAACTTCTTTATCCTTAAGATAGACCAGCCGTTTATCAAAATCAATTTGCAGATCGCCTACCGACATGACAACCTGTTTACACTGGCTAATTTGCTTATATGAATGACGCAGGGCGACACGTATACGAGCCATAAGCTCAGTTGCAGAAAATGGCTTGGTCAGGTAGTCATCGGCGCCGCTATCTAATGCCGCTGCCTTTTCTTTGTCCTGATCTCGTGCAGATACTACAATAATGGGCATTTCCGACCATTCTCTCACCTTCTTTATGACCTCCATGCCATCTAAATCAGGCAACCCTAAATCTAGCAGCATGATATCAACAGATTCAGAAACAACTTTGCTCAATGCCTTTTTTGCGTTTTCTGCAGCAATATAGGAAAAACCTTCATTTTTCAGCGCATAGCAAATGAAATTCTGGATTTGCATATCGTCCTCTACAACTAAGACGTTTTTATTCATCTTGATCCTCCTTCATCGGCAGCGTAAAGATAAATTCCGTTCCTTGTCCATCGATTCGTTTATGCGCTTCTATATTACCACCGTGTGCTTTTATTATTGTTTCACAAATTGCAAGTCCCAATCCAATCCCATGCTCTGTCTTAGCATTTATAATGTCGGTCGTATAAAACGTCTGAAAAATATACGGAAAATCAGAATCGCTGATACCTGAACCCATATCTGATATGGTGAATTGTGCCATGTTTATAGACTCATTAATCTCTGCTTTAAGAGCTATTTCCTCTCCCTGTTCAGAATGCTTGATGGCATTATCAAGCAGATTGATTATCACCTGCTCGATCAGCTTCGCATCCATTGGCACAAGAAGTAACTCATCTGGTATATGAACCGTAATTTCATAGTCTGGAGCCCGCTTCGCAATACGGCTGAGCGCCTCGCCGATCACTTCCTCAACAGCCTCTTTTTGCTTATTCAGGGCAATCTTGCCGTCCTGCAAGCGCGTGAGATTTAAGATATTCTCTACCATCGAGTGAAGCCAGTCAGCGTCTTTTTGGATGCCACCTGCCAAAGAATAGCGGGGATCTTCTTGTTTTGTCATATTCATAAGCATTTCCGATGTTCCGATAATGCTGGAAAGAGGCGTGCGTATATCATGTGATATTGCCCGAAGCAAATTGGCACGATATCGCTCCTTAACGATTTCTTCTCTTGATTTCATCCGCTGCTTGGACGCTCGGAACCGGTCCATAGCAAGGGCTGTGCTCACGATCATTGAACGTAAAAGCCTTACCTGAGCCTCTTTCATGACCTTTGCCTTTTCTTTGGGAATACGGATAATGCCAAGAATGGCTTCTCTTCCATTGATCGGCCAATCAAAAAATTCTTCACCGATATCATAGTCCGTCTCAAGTTCTTCGATCCGACGCTTGACCTCCTGTATATCCGGAACCTTCCGCCTGATCTGCTTATTCCCATATGTCTGCTGAATAAAGGTTTGTTCCGGCATGCCGTTTTCGTCAATGCACAGGCAGGCAGCGTTACAGGAGAAGCTATCACTTATAGATAATACAGCGATTCTAGCTATTTCATCGATATCCTCAGCATCGGTTAAATGGTTTGTAAGATTATAAATCGCTTTTGCCTCTGCTTCCTTTTCCTGTGCTGACAATGCGCTTTTTCTTGCATGAGAGGTCAAAATACTTGTGACAAGCGCAGTAAACATCATCGTAATAAATGTCACGATGTAGCTAGGATCATTTACTGAAAAGGCAAGTAAAGGCTCAGCAAACAAATAATTAAATGAAAATGTCGCAAGTACCGACGCAACAAACCCAAACATAAAGCTCTTGGTAAGCCATACAGTGATAAGTACCGCCAGTAGATATATCAAAACAATATTTGTATCGGGAAACCCGATATGTCTAAATATGTATCCGACACCGTAAGTCACAGCGAATACTACCAGCACTAATAAAATCTGCTGAACACTCTTTTTCAATCCAACCATCATATATTTTCGTTCTTTCTATCGTTCTATATTCGCAGTTAAAGCACACATCTGTATCTTCAGCTATTGTATATGATTCTATCACGTACATTTCTAAAAGTCCATCATTTACATTTTTTGCATAAGTCCATCTATTTGGTCAAATAAACTTTCGGTCATATAGAAGTGCCGCAATTAAAACAACCAATACCGATCCCGCATTATGTACTAAGGCACCAGTGGTGGGATTTAGAACCCCCATTATCGAAAGGATAATTGCCGCTAAATTGATTGCTAAGGACAATCCAATACTAAATTTGATTGTCGCAACTGTCGCATTAGAAAGTCTTTTCAGATATGGGATTTTGCTAATATCATTGCCCACCAAAGCGATGTCTGCCGCCTCCACGGCAATATCACTGCCCATGCTTCCCATCGCAACACCGACATTTGCGGTTTTTAGGGCGGGGGCATCATTTACGCCATCACCAATCATACAGATCCATTTACCTTTAAGCTGCAATTTTTTGATTTCTTCAACCTTCTGTTCCGGTAATAGTTCGGCATGTACGGCAGTTATTCCGACTTGCTCCGCAAAATAATTAGCTGTTTGCGCATGATCGCCTGTCAGAAGGACAACCTCTGTGTGTATCTGCCTAAGCTCATCAATCATATCTATAGCATTTTCACGGATGGTGTCCGATAGGGCAATCACACCGATACATTTATCCATTTTCGCTACCATTGTAATAGCCTTCCCCTGTTCCCTCAGTCGTTTTATTGTGTCGGAAACAGTGCTGCTTAGCTGTATGTTGTTTTCCTCAAGCCATTTTATATTTCCACAAAGAATCATATCCTCTTGCAAATTTGCACGGACTCCCTTTCCCGGCACCATTTTAAAATCACTGACTGCCCGAACAGTTATGTTTTGTTCTTTTGCATAGGCCACAATCGCTTTTGCCAGTGGGTGCTCTGAAAAGACTTCCACGGAAGCAGTCAAGCGGACTATTTCCTGTTCAGATAATTCTTGGTCAAAAGACATGATATCACAAACAGCTAAGTTTCCGTATGTCAGCGTGCCGGTCTTATCAAAAGTAATGCAGTCTACTTTTCCCATACTTTCTAAGCCCCCACCTGATTTTATGATCACTCCATATTTTGTTGCCTGTCCAATCGCCGCCATAATTGCCGTTGGTGTCGCCAAGACCAAAGCACATGGACAGAAAACAACTAAAATTGTGACGGCACGAACAATATCATCGGTCGCAAAATAAGTGATGACCGCTGTAATCAAGGCGACCGGCACAAGCCAGGATGCCCACTTATCCGTGATGCGCTGCATCGGAGCCTTATTATTCTCGGCCTCACGCACCATACGGATCAGCTTTTGTAAAGAGCTGTCCTCACCAACTTTTGTCGCCTTAATGTCGATCGCGCCAAATCGGTTTATCGTACCACAAAAAACACTGTCGCCAATCTCCATATCTACAGGTAGGGATTCACCCGTTATGACGGATTGATCAATTGATGTATTTCCACTTATGATTTCACCGTCAACCGGAACTGCTTCACCGGGAAGTATCCGAATCATATCATTTTTCTTGATCGCCTCGGCTTTTACCATCTCTTCGCTACCGTCTGACAAAATCCTGCGGCCTTGCTGCGGAGCAAGGTTAATTAAGTTCTTAAGTCCCTTTTTCGCCCGCTCGGCAGTTCTTTCTTCCAGTATCCCTCCGATTGCCATGATAAAAGCGACTTCGCCCGCAGCAAATAAATCACCAATGATAATTGCGGCAATCATCGCAATTGTGATGAGCAACGCAGACGATATCTTGCTTATCCCTTTATTGAGAAACATCCTTGATATGGCAAGGTATAAAAGTGGCAAGCCACAAATCAAAACCGTTATCCACGCAGGATCAATTAACACTTCTATATCCAGTAGCATAAGTACAAGGCTTGCCACTATAAATACGCCGCCCACAATCGTCATAGGTATACCAGTCAAAAAATCAGATGTTTTCTTAATCATCATTCCCACCTCTTATACAATTCGTGAGAATTGCTCAATTGCGGAGGATAGTTTTTTAAACGTTTCTTCTTCTTTACCTTCACGTATCCCGTCAAGTACACAATGCTGTAGATGACCCTCCAAAATGACTTGCCCAGTTTTATGTAATGCCGCTTTGGCAGAGCCTATCTGTATTAAAATCTCTTCACAGGATTTGTCTTCCTCAATCATCTTGATAATTCCACGCATCTGTCCTTCAATCCGTTTTAATCGTTTTGTTACCGCATCAACATCCATGCATTGCTTCATGATATTTCCTCCGTTCTTTTGGTATATACTATATACCCCTATGCCCTATTATATGATGTTGGAAATAGTATGTCAAGACTTTTACACGGATTGGACACCAATTATTGCGTCTCAACGAACTGTACAAGTCTTTGAATATCCTTCTCTATTAATGGTCGCATTGTATCCTTGAACTTCGAACAATCGATTGCAAGCGCCATTTCTTTAATCTTATTGCCTAATTCTTTTTTATATGGCACAACATACTCCAAATATTGCAGTGCCTGCCTAACCGCAGTTGGCTTTTCATCATTTACAGCAGCCAGTATATCTTCAATAACCTCATTAATTCTATTATCTCTATCCCATTTTGCTTGTTTGCAAAGCAGTCTGAAGCCTCTTACTCGAATAGCATATTTTTCGCTTTTTATCATTTCAATAAATTCGTCCAAATAAGGATAGAGAATATCTTCTTTTTCGCAAATCAATTCCAGTTCCTTTAGATTCGCATATGCATTCTTCGTATCCTTATCATAGAGACATTTTATTTTATCGCTTATTTCCATTGAGTCAGACTCCTCTCCTTATAATTGCACCTTTTCTTCGATTGTGCTCTACTTTATGACAAGTATATCTTAAGGTAGTTGTAATGTCAATCATTACATGCTATGCTAGCTACAAGGAGGTGTTCATTTGAAAATCAACACAAAATGCTCGCTGGCACTCCATATACTTCTCGTGACGGCCGTATTTTCCAATCGTCACAAAATGACCAGCGAGGTTATAGCGAAAAGCACAGGGAATAATCCTGTCATTGTCAGAAATATTTTAGGCAGCCTAAAGCAGGCAGGTATTGTGAAAATCCAGCGCGGTAGTGGTGGCGCAACATTAGCCCTTAAGCCCGAAGAAATCACGATATGGCGAGTTTATAGTACTGTTGACCCTACTTCTCTACAAAACCTGATTGGCATGCATCCAAATCCGTCATCCACCTGTCCGGTCGGCAGACGGATCCAAGATTTGCTAGATGAGCCATATAGTACAATACGGCAATCTATCAAGGAATCCATGTCAGAACAAACTCTAGCTGGACTGATTGCGCAATACCGATTATCTGGCGTTTAAGATTATAAAATTATTTCAAAGAAAGGAAGACCAGGAAATCTGGAGTACAGAGAACACAAAGGGGTTCCTTTTAAACCAAAGGCAAGCTTTAGCTGTCGCCGCAAAAGTGATGAAAAATGGAGCCCTACTATGAAGGAGATACGTTATGCAATTGATAAATAATATAAATAATATAACCAAAGAATTCATCTGGGAAGACGGTGTCGGGCTTATCATAAAATCTCTAGGAGCTGTAGCTGGCAGCCAAAAATTGTATGTCAACATTGACAATGTGCCCCCTAAAGCGTTTAGTACAAAATATCATAGCCATTCACAACAAGAAGAATTTTTTTTGATATTGGATGGAAGCGGATTATTGCGTATAAACGACAAAGAATATAAGGTTCAGAAAGGGGATTTTATCTCAAAGCCTGCGGCACAGAACATTGCGCATACCTTTTATAATTCCAGCAATGATATGCTGATGATTTTAGACGTTGGCACAGTAGAAAGAGAAGATACCTGTTACTATCCTGATGAAGATATTTATTTACATAAATCTAACGGTACAAATAGTGCGTTTAAAAAACAATCTGCTCTTAATGACTGGACATCTGATCCTAATGCCTTTTGAAACAATACCGCATTTAAGCCTCTTAAGTTCGATATGCATTACTTCGGTAGAGCACCTGTGATCCTCCAAGACCGGATCACAGGCTATTTCCATACTGACACCAATAGGCTAAGGCGTACATTTCTTTCGCATCTCTTCAATCATCTCTTCTGGGCTGTCGTTGAGTGCATAAATCTGCTCATTGCTCTGACCTAGCTTGATGGCATTAACCACAATTTCTTCCTTGGCTTTTTCCATGCCTTTTTCCATGCCATCCTCAAAATAAGCCCTGGTTGATCTTATCCAGTTCCTCTACTGCTTCCTTGATATATTCGTTCTTCTCAGACAACAACCTGTATTCCTCCTTACTCTTGGCATTGATAAGCTCGCACCAGTGGAACAACTCGTTTCCTGATTCGTCAGGCGATGCGTACTTTATCTTCTTTAATTCTATCACAGGAATACTATTTTGTCAGATGTTGAATGGAACTTCGGATGAGCAAAACATAGATTTAAGTCGGATCATTAAAAGTTCACAACATTTACTGGTACTCCATTGATAAAAGCCTTAAGGTTATCTACAGCTATATCCATAAGTCTCTGGCGGCTCTCTTTGGGAGCCCATGAAATATGGGGCGTAATAAAGCAATTCTTTGACTTGAGCAATGGATTGTCACCCTTGATAGGCTCTGTGGAAACCACATCAAGCCCAGCAGCGTAGACTTTGCCGCTGTTTAAAGCATCTGCTAAATCTTGCTCTACCACCAAAGGACCTCTTGAATTATTGATTATGATTACTCCATCCTTCATCTTGTTTATATTGCTTTTATTGATAATGCCCTCTGTTTCAGGAAAAAGAGGACAATGCAAAACGATTACATCAGATTTTGAAAGCACTCCGTCCAAGGATTCATATTTACAGGTTTCTGATTCAAGTGCGGAATTCTGATAGGAATCATATGCAATGACATTCATTCCCAGAGCATGTGCAATATGACCGGTAACCTGTCCGATTCTTCCATAACCCAGTATACCCATAGTTTTATGAGCAAGTTCGATCAGAGGATAATCCCAAAAGCACCAGTCAGCATTACTTTCCCACTTTCCTTTGTGAACCGCATTATCGTGATGTCCAATGTGGTGGCATATCTCCAATAACAGGGCAATTGCAAACTGTCCAACAGCATTTGTTCCATAGGTTGGAATATTGCAAACCGGAATTCCCTTTTCCTTTGCCGCTGCAACATCTACCACATTGTAACCTGTTGCAAGCACACCTACAAATTTGATATTAGGGCAGGCATCAAATACCTCCTTAGGCATAGGCGTTTTGTTCGTGTAAACTACTTCTGCATCCCCAATGCGACTTTTTACCTCAGCCAAATCGTCATGAGATGTTCTGTCATACACCTTCAATTCTCCAAGTGCCTCAAATGCTCCCCAAGAAAGATCCCCGGGATTTTCAGTATAACCGTCAAGTACTACTATTTTCATAGCTGCTCTCCTCCTAGAAATATTATTGTTCAGGCGTTTATTAAACACCATAAAACTTAGGTTTCATCATTTAACAAATCATTATCCATTTCCTTAAGCTCCATAATCTTGAAAGAAATAAAAAGTTGCGCGATATCCTCTGCTGAGTCTATATCTACATCCAAGATTTCACATGCTTTTGATACCCTGTAACTAACAGTATTTCTGTGAAGATACATTTCATCACTTACTTTCTTTATATTACAGCCCTTCAAAGAATATCTTTTCAAGGTGTTAAAAAAATCTGTTCCATTTTTTAAATCATCTTGCTTAAGCTTGTCTAAATCAAAAACACAAAAGCTGTTAATAAGTTCATGTTTTTTAATAGAACAAAGCAAATTATAAAAATAGACATCCTTAAATGGCAAAATCTTTTCCGGTAGATGTAACAACAGACCTGTTAAGGCACTCTGTATTGCTTCTTCGCATTTATTTCGTAGCTTGAGAATATTTTCGAACATAGAACTAATACCTGCGACCAGATTATTCAATCTTAAAAAAGTGGCAAAATTGTCATATTTTCTATAAATTGATTGTTGATCTTCAAAATCCAGAAATACAAGTATACCATTTTCAAATATCAAACTAGATGTCCACGGAAATTTAATGCTAAAGTCTTGTCGTAATGAAGGCAATAAAGCACTATGCTTTTTTTCTGAAGCAATTTCATTATCTGGCTTAATAAACATTAAATACTTGAATTGCTTTACACTCCAATTGATGCTTTCTAAACGGTCTTTGCAAGTGATAGCATCAAAAATTTTGCCTTGTAATAAGGACAATATAAAATGCTCTCGTACATCACTCTGCAAATATACATAATGATTTTCTAATCGGTTATTTAAATATAAAATATGTGCTATATGTTGCATTAGCTCTGAATCATAGGGACCAAAAGCATGATTTAGTTCGACTAACGTTATAAAATGGTTGTGCCTATAATCCAAGTTCTGTACTCCTATTATGAGCCTGCGATATTTGAAGCCCGAACCGACATCTAAAAGAACAGGCTGTCTTGAATGTATTGCACTATCTGCTATTGACGCCCAATTTATTTTTTTAACAAAATCATATGGAACAAAACCCAATATCAAAAATGATATTCTCCAATTCTGATAAATGTATTTCATCGTCACGATATACCGCAAAGTAATCTCGATCATCATGGAGGAATTCTTTAAGTGGCGCAAAAGAAAGTAAATTGAGAATTTTTTTAATATGTGCCATCGTAGGTTTAACCTCTCTTTAACAGTTCTTTTCTTAAACATTGAGCATAATCTTCATTATCTCTACTCCTTGGGAGCCACTCAGCCCCCACTTCATATGGAGAACCTGGAATAGGCATCCAAGCCTCAAGAACTGTTTTCCGTGTTTGAATCCTCCATGCACCGCCTCTTCTTGTAAAATGATCTACATATCGATTAAAAGTGAGTTTTTGAGCTTTCTTTTCATTTTCATTGTCGGAATCAGAGCTTGCATTGTCTTCGCTACTAATTATTCTTTCAAAGCTCCTTCCTCTGTGTCCATTTTCCTAATATTTCTCTTCCTGCATGCTGTTTAGTTGTCAAATTTCAGTTAATATCTCTTTTATTGAGGTTCCGAGAAGTTATATATTCATTCTATTTATTTCTATTAGCAATGTCATGGGTTTTTTAACAAATCATCATTGGATTTTCTTTGTTGTATTGTGCACTATACATCTTTGAGGCATTAAAGAAATGCACTAACAAAGCCCACAGTCCTTTACTTTCAAGAACTGTGGGCTTGCTCTAATCATATCTCCCCATTATAAACTACACTCTTTAAACATCCGAATCTTATTCTTCATTTGCTCCACATCATTTTGAAGCTTTAGTATTGCGCTTCCTATAAATGCCGCATCGGCTCCGGCCTCCTTCACCATTTTGACATCCTCCGGTTGATGCACCCCGACACCGCAATAAATCGGTCTGGTAATTCCATAAGATCTTAAATATTGGATACACTCTTTTAAAGCCTTGTATCTCTCATGAACAATTCCTGCCGTTGGTTTTGCCTGAAAATAGACGAATCCGTTTGACATCTTTGCTGAATTAATTTCGTCTTCCAAAAGCTGATATTGTATATAGCATGAAACGAGCAGACCGTGCTCCATCAGTTCATTTTTAATGGACGCATCTTCATGGCTAACTAAAATAATATCCTTAAATTGATGCTCTAAACAGTAGTTAATAAATACTTCAACGCCAATCTCTTTGATGGTTTCCTCATATACTAAAATAATAAACTTTGTTTCTTCCAACTCTTGCTTCATCCGAGCGACATTGTCCATATATTGATGATAGTCATCACATATCTTAAGTGCCTTTGACATTCGATTTGATATGTACTCACTCTCTAAATAAGGATCTCGCGCCGGAAAATCAATTTCGATGATATCACAGCCGGCATCCACGTATTCAAACGCCATTTGATAGCTTTCCTGAATCGTTGGATACCCATTGGACAAATAACAGATTATCTCCATACCCTATGCTCCTCTATAAACCTTGATAAATAACTCTTTAAACTGCTCTATTGTAGGAATAACAGGGTTGGTTTTGGTGCATCCATCATTAAGCGCCGCCACTGCTAAAAGATTCAATTGTTTCATGTATACGCCATCTTCAACCCTTTCCTTCAAGCATGCTGGGATTCCTAGTGTCTTATTTAATGCTTTGACAAGCTCTGCCAATGATTCTTTCTTACATTCTTTTGCTAAGGCATCATATATTTTACAAGCCTCCTGGTTCTGAGCGTTAAATTCAATGACATATGGCAAAACCACAGCATCCGCAAATCCATGAGCCAGCTTAAAGTAGCTCCCTAATGCATGCGCCATCGAATGGACAATGCCTAGCGATACATTTGTAAATGCCATCCCAGCGATCATCGATGCATTTAACATGGTTTCTCTTGCTTCAATATCGCTGCCATCTGCCACTGCCTTAGGCAATGTCTTGATAATATCTTTTGCCGCCTGATAGGCAAGCACATGGCTTACATAATTGGCTCGGTTAGAAACCAGCGCTTCCATCGCATGGGTCAGCGCATCCATACCTGTTTCGGCAGTGATGTGCGGGGGCATGGAGAGCGTGACTTCTGGGTCGCATATTGCCACATCAGGCATCATTTCCATATCACCAATTCCATATTTTAGGCCTGTTTCATTGTCTGTTATCACAATCGATCTGGATACCTCACTTGCTGTTCCGCTGGTGGAAGGGATGCAGCAAAGCCTTGCTTTGTTTCTTAATTTAGGGATTGGATTTGGTGGCACGATTGCTTTTAACGTTTTAAGCTCCGGGTGTTCATAATAAACCCACATAGCCTTTGCGGCATCCATCGCCGATCCGCCCCCCAACGCAACGATTAAATCAGGTGAAAAAGCGATCATTTCTGCAGCGCCCTCCAAAACAGTATTAATCGACGGATCCGGCTCTACCCCTTTAAAAACCTTGGTTTTTGCACCTGCCTCCATAAAATATCCGGTAACCTTTTTAAGCATTCCAGACTTCTCCATACTGCTTCCACCAACGACTATGAAAACATTTTTATAAGGCATTTTCTTTATATATTCCAGGCACCCCTGCCCGAACATAAGCTCGCTGCCTGCTAATTTCATTGGTCTCATCATATCTTTCACATTTCTCCTTCTATCACAGGAGCGCATCCACTAATTCCCGCACCAAATGATAAGATATTGGATTGGTAATCACGCCATCTTCTTTTAAGCTAGAACCAATGATCGCTCCATCTGCTATTTCAAATTGTTGATTGATATTATTCTTATTGACGCCACTGCCTGCAAATACGGGTATATTAACAACACTCTTTGCCCGCTTGATCATTTCTAAAGGCGTTTGCTCCCCAATTAATGATCCGGTCACGATGATGCCGTCCGCGCCACATTCTACTGCTGATTTTGCTGATTGCTCAATCGTAATATGCGGCAATAGCATATGTGTGTGCTTCACTTGTATGTCTGCGATAACCTTCACATGTTCGATGCCCAACTGCTTTCTTGTGATCATACATTCTCTTGCGCAGGGCACTATCACGCCATCTGTAAATACGACCGTATCAACAAATACCGGAATGCGAACAAAGGCACCGCCGATGATTGCGGCAATAGAAAGCGCCGTCTTACAGTCGTTAAATGCCGCATCAATCCCAACTGGAATCGCAACTGCCTGCTTTACTAAGGCTGCTGCCGCAGATAATGCCGTTATTTGCTCCACACCCATTTTTGCTGCAAAAGGCGTATCGCCCATATTTTCCACAATAACTGCATCTACGCCTGCTTGCTCCATCGTCTTAGCATCTTGAATGGCCTGTTGCAAAATCTTATTAAAATCGCCGTCAAAATTGGCTGTTCCCGGCAACGGCAGGCAGTGAACGACCCCAATGATCGTTTTTGAATTTATTTCAAAACAATTTGTCTTCATACGCATTCCCTTCTACTGGCGTACTGCCAGATTCCTTCAAGGACGGTTTTGCAAAGGAGCTCCTCGGCATCAATCCGCTCTTGTCCTTTTAATGCACTCTTTAAATTCTCTAGCACCGTTGCCATCGTGACAATACAGGTCTTGACGCCCATCAATCGCCCTAGCGTCAGCATGCAGGAGGATTCCATGTCGATTCCGGTTACCTTTATTTTTTTTAGATAGGTAAAGGTTTCTGACATATCAATGTTCGATTCTAATGAAAATTTTGAATCATGCATCTGACTGTAAAATCCATCTAATGTACAATTGATGCCATTTCGATATTCCGAACCCATTTTCACTACTGTTTCATTCATACAGTTTAGCAACTCAATATCAGCCACGGCCGGATAAGCCTCTTCGACATAAGTCTTACTGGTGGATTCTTTTCTGACTGCAGCTAATGGAATTAAAAATTTTCCAAGCATGTCGTCTTCTAAAGACATAACGGTCCCCATACGCACTGCTACTTCCATTCCCGCTTCATACATTTCCTCCATGGCAATGGCGGCACTTGGCGCCCCTATCCCAGTGGAAGTCACGGTGATCGCGGTGCCTTTATAAGTGCCTGTATATGTATTAAACTCTCTTAAAAATGCTACTTTCTTTGGTTCATCCAGATACTTTTTCAAAACCTCTACTCTCCATGGATCTCCTGAGAATAATACGTATTTTGAAATCGTACTGGAATCTACGCCTAAATATAAAGTTCCCACTTCTCTCCTCCTTTACTTCCTGGTTCGATTATATAGTTCCTCCTGCGAAGGGAAATTTGTACAACATCCTTCTTTTTCTAAGACAAAAGCAGATAATGCACTGCCCAGCTGACAGCAAGTCGTAATGCCCTCACCGTTAAAATGTCCATATAGAAATCCCGAGATATATGCATCTCCGGCACCTGTGGCATCGACTACTTCTTCGACTTTGCAAGCAGGCGTCTTTCCTGTCAAGACTCCGCTTGAGGTTCGTTGCTCATATCTGCTCCCGTCTTTCCCATATGTCGTGATGATCATATCAGCTTTCCCATCGGCGAACAGATCGGTCATGCTTCTTAAATAATACATCTCTTCGATAATCGCCCGCTCTGCCTCATTGGTGAAAATAATCTGACTGTTACAAAGCAGCTCCCATAAAAACTCTTTTGGAAAGGCATTAAAATCAGCTTTCATCCCAAATGCAATCGGGATCTTATGTTTCTTGCACTGCCGATAGAATTCCTGATTATCTTCCTTGGCTGCGACAGTTATCACGCCATAACTGCAATCTTCAAAAAGCGCATCAGAAAGACTGGTTGAATACCGATTATCCATTGCCCCCGGATAGTATATAGTAATGTGGTTGCCGTCATTGTCTTGGATTAAATAGCAAGTAGATGTCACTTCCTCTGCCAAAACTTTTATTCCTTCAGTAGGTATCTCATTTTCATTCAGAAACGCTTTAAATCCATTGGATTCATAATCGCCCCCAACCCGCAGCAATGGCATTGTCTGAATGCCTAACTTGCACAATGCGGCGGCAATATTAACTGAACATCCGCCATAGTAAATCAAAGTATTCGTCTTATTGGTGACAATGGAGGTGCGCCCTATTTTAGCCGGAGTATTTATTTTGATGATGTGATCCATGCTGACATAACCACTGGATAATACTTTCATTTTTTTCATCGCCGCCGCCTTTCTAAAGTTCCTTTTGTTCCAACTTCTTGACAAATTGCTGGCTTGTCATAACCGTGCCCAAGTACTTATGAATATCTTCTAAGTGCACGCTTTGTGCCGCGGCAGAATTTGTTGCCACGCAATCTCTTAACACGATGCCGTCATAATCATAGTAAAATGCATCTGTTACCGTAGCCCGTATGCAGCAATTTGTCTTAGTTCCGACAATGACCACTGTTTTAATTCCATTTTCTCTTAATACCAAATCTAAATCTGTGCCAAAAAAACCACTATATCTCCTTTTAGGGATTACATAATCCTCTTCCTTGACTAAAAGCATGTCATCGATTTCCACACCGGTGCTGCCTTCAATACAGTTTGGGCGCATCTTCTCAATCCTCCGGTCGGACTTTCCTTTTCGATTGCAATGCTTTAGGAATACAATCAAGACCTCGTGTTTTCGGCATTCTTCCAGCACTGCTTTAATTCTTGGAAGAATTTCACGATTCTGTGGGTAAAATACTAAGCCGTCCGGTTGGGTGAAATCTTTGACCATATCTACAATTATTAATGCTGTCTGCTTCATGTTTTCCGCCTCCTGATCACTCTAATTTTATGATTCTGGATTTTGAATTGCGATATTTTAGTGCAGACACAACTGCCAATACGATTACCATTACGATATACGGAATAATATCAAATAATCCGGATGCCGCTCCTGCATATATGCTTAAATTAATGGCCAGAGCTCTTGCGACTCCAAAGAGAATCGCATACATAGACGATGCGACCGGTTTCCCTTGCCCGCAATAAATGGCTGCGATTGCAATAAATCCTCTTCCAGCTGTCATATCATTTGTAAAAAGAGCCAATCGCTCGAGGGATAAGTTGACTCCAGCCAGGGCACAGCAAACGGATCCGATTAGAACTGCCGCATATTTAAATAAATCTGATTTTATTCCAAGACTTTTGGCAGCATCCTCATTTTCACCAACCACTCTGACATAAATCCCAAATTTTGTATGATACATCAGTACCGAAAGCAGGGCAATTGCAGCAAAGCTTAGATAGGTTAACGGTGGATGCCCGCTTAGCATGCCTCCTAATAAAGGGATATCTTTGATGATCGGAATGTTTATTTTAAATGCTGTGGCATCGAGCATGTTCAGGTTGATATTGGAAGTGCTCATCAGTTGAAGAATAAATGCGATTAAGGCAGGAACAAACAAATTAACAGCTAAACCAACAATGATGACATTTCCTTTTTTAGTAATTCCCATAAAGGAAAAGATCAGGCCTAATATTAAGCTGGAGGAAATCCCTGCCACAATGCCTAATGCGATACTCTCAGTCAAAAGTACAATTAAAGCAGTGAAGAAGGCTCCGCTAAGCATCATGCCTTCTAGTGCTATGTTTAAAACATTTGCCTTATAAGCAAACATCCCACCTAATACACACAAAATTATTGGTGTGCTGTGGTAAATCGTGTCATATAAAATATGATTCAGTAAATCCATTATGACGCCCTCCTCTTTATAAACTTAACTGCGAGGAATAAAATAATCAATCCTTGTACCATTGCAACGATTTCTTTTGGCACGTTTGTATATAGATTGATGTTGTCACTTCCTGTCTTTAGTGCGGCATAAAATATCGATGCCACCAATACCCCAAGCGGGTTATGCCCACCAAGCAAGGCAATCAGCATGCCATCCCAGCCAAGGCCCGGGCTTCCTGAGAAGCCTAAGGTAAATTTAAACTGCTCACTCATCATATACCCTGCGCCGGCTAGCCCCGAAAGAGCGCCACTGATCATCATCATGATCATGATTTTGCGCTTTACATTCATTCCGGCAGCTTCTGCAAATTCTGTATTCTTGCCAATCGCAGTAATTTCATATCCTAATTTCGAGTGCTTCATCACAACATACATGATCGCCAGGCATATGATCGCAATAATGAAAAACATGGTGAGGCTTGAAGCGCCAAATCGGTTAAACATGGCACTTTCTTGAATAGTTGGTGTAGCGACATATCCCGAGCCTAAGTCACGGAAAACACCGGTCGCTAAATATTCCAGCACTTTTAAGACGGCATAATTTAACATGAGGGTTACGACCATTTCATTGACATTACATTTTACTTTTAACAAAGCCGGAACCAGTGCAAACAGCATACCGCACAAAACACCGACTGCCAGACAAATCACCTTATGGACAAGCGGGCTCATGCCGGTCAAATAGGCTCCGGTTATCCCTGCAAAAAAGCCTCCCAGCAGCATCTGGCCTTCTACCCCCATATTATAAAGATTCGCTTTAAAGGTAATGGCGATTGCCAGCCCTGTTAAGATCAGCGGAGACGCATAATGCAGGGTATTCATCAATCCTTTGCTAGTAAATAAGGATTTCTCCATTAATATCCAGTATGTTTTTAGTGGGTTCTCACCGATGGCCAGAATTGCAATCCCACCAATAAGGAAGGCCAGAAAAACTGGGAGAACCGTATTGATCAATCCATTTAAATATTTCACTTTATTGACTTTCATAAACTGCTCCCTCTTTCACTGATCCCAGCCATCAAAAGACCAATCTGCATCTTTGTCACTTCTTTTGAACTTAACTCCCCGACAAGTCGCCCTTTAAACATAACAATAATCCGGTCTGATAAGCTTAAAATTTCTGATAATTCGCTTGAGATCAGCAAAACGCCTTTCCCTTGATCCCGAAACATGATCAATTGCTTATGGATGAATTCAATGGAACCAATATCAACCCCTCTTGTCGGCTGACAGGCTATTAGTAATTGGGGATTCGCTTCTAATTCTCTGGCCACAATGATTTTTTGCGCATTTCCTCCTGATAGGTCAGAAACATTCCCCTGAACATTCCCGATGCGAATATCATAATCCTTGATATATTTATCGCGTCTGTCACAGATGCATTTTTTATTTAAAATCCCTAATCTACAAAATCCTTTGTCATCTTGTTGACCTGCAATACAATTATCCGCAATACTCATATCTTTACAGAGCCCCTGGCCATAGCGATCTTCTGGGATAATTCCAATGCCATTCTTTCTCAATTGCTTCGGCCATATATTGGTTAGGTCCTTGCCTTTTAGGAACACGGTTCCCGCAGTGCTTTCCATTAATCCTGTCAGTACTTTGACAAGCTCGGATTGACCGTTTCCCTCTACCCCGGCTACACCTAATATCTCACCTTCCTTCACATGAAAGGAAATACGATCGATCAGTTCTTTTCCACTTTCGTTGATCGTGGTCAGGTTCTTTACTTCATAAAGCACTTTCTCGCTAATATCAGTATTTCGCTCTGATATCGCCGGCAGCACAACATCTCTTCCAACCATTAGCTGCGCTAATTCTCCCTCAGATGTATCTTCTGTTTTAAGGTTCCCTACTACTTTTCCTTGCTTAATCACGGTCACACTGTCACTAAGCTCCATCACTTCCCGTAATTTGTGTGTGATAACGATAATGGTTTTTCCTTGTTCTCTTAACTTCTTTAAGTTCACCATTAGCTCATCCACTTCCTGGGGGGTCAAAACTGCAGTGGGCTCATCTAAGATAAGAATATCAACATTTCGATAAAGCATCTTTAATATCTCTACACGTTGCCTGCTGCCTACTGAAATGTCTTCTATTTTATCCGTTGGGTTGAGTTGAAACCCATATTGTTCAATTAAAGCGGCTACTTTTTTAATTTCTTCTTTTTGATCGATGATTGGAGTACGTCCTTTATTGACCTCCACACCTAACATGACATTTTCATATACGGTCAAACTATTTACCAGCTTAAAGTGCTGATGAACCATCCCGATGCCATGTCTTATGGCATCGGTTGGCCCTTTTAGTTTAATCTCTTTATTTCGTATTAAAATCTGTCCACTGGTTGGCCAGAGCAAACCGTAAAGCATATTCATCAAGGTGGATTTACCAGCGCCGTTTTCACCAACAATACATTTTATCTCCGTCTCTTCAACGGAAAGATCGATGGAATCATTCGCAACAAAGTCCCCAAAGCATTTTGTTAAACCGACTGTTTGTATTATGTTCATTAAAAACACCTCTTTGCTTTATTTAATCACCACATTCTCACAAGCGCTTTGATCAAATTCCTCTCCAATTGCAGCATTGGTTACTTTGATTGTCCCGTTGCCAATTTCACCTTCTACTTCTTCGATATAAGCCTTAATTTCGGTCCATTTTGCTTTTGCTTCTTCCGTATCGGCAATTGTTTTTTCTATTTCTGATAAATCAGTGATGCCTGTCGCCCCAGTTGAAAGTGAAAATGTTAATAATGATTCCTGTTCCGCTATTTTCCCTTCTTTTAGTGCCTTTGAAAGTTCATAGACCGGCACTTCTGTATTCTTCAATACACTTGTTAATACGAAGCCCGGTTGCTGGGCATCTTTGTCGGCATCTACTTGAATGGCTAATTTGCCGACTTCCTTTGCTTTTGAAGTAACGCCATCTCCGACATTTCCTGCTACTGCATATACAATATTCGCGCCTTGATTGTAATAAGTGCCAGCTACAGTGCTTCCTAGTGCCGGATCAGAAAATCCTGCATCATATTTCGAATAATAGTTATAGGTGGTGCCGGCATTCTTCGCCGCATGATTGATTCCTTCGATAAATCCATAAGAAAACACAGTGATGCCATTAGAATTCGTTCCCCCTATAAAGCCAATTGCGCGGCCACCCTGATCCACTGGGGTAAAACTATAATTGTCACTTTCGAATAAGATCTCTGCATTTTCTAAAACCTGAACGCTTAAAGCGCCAGCTAAGAATGATCCCTCATGCACATCAAATAGCACGGAAATTACATTATCGTGGATAGGGGTTCCATCCTCATTGACATTTGGATTATCATTAAAACAGACAAATGTTGTGTCAGGATAAGTCTCCGCAATTGGTTTCGCTCCACCTACCCCTTTAATTAGTGCATCAAAATCATACTCTAAATTAAATACGATATCATAACCGGCTTCCGCTAATGATTCTAATGCCGCCGGAACGCCATTGGTCGGTTCTACTATTTTTGTCTCAAAACCAAATTCTTCCTGGACCTTTTTCGCACCTTCGACTGCCGATTGATTGTATCCATTGTCATTTTGTCCTGCCGAGTCGCATATAATCGCTATCTTCTTCGTTCCCTCGTTAGTTTGTTCACCAGCTCCACATCCGGTAAGTAATGCCCCCATCATTGTCATAATACTGATTACGCAGATTATGCTTTTCCAATTCTTTAACATATTAGCTCCTCCCTAATGTTATCTAACTTGGTTGATATAAAACTTAAATTTATCAGTTCGATAGTAACAAGTAAATGCTTCTATTGGCACCTCCCTTCCATTGATATTCGCTAAGGTGATGCAGTTAAATAAAATAATTGGCATCCCCTCATTTACATCAAGCAACTTAGCGATTTCACCCTTCGCCAATATTGCCTCAAATGTCCTTGTAGCTTTTGTGAACTTCACTTTATAATCATTCTCCAAGATTTGGTATAGCGAATGTTTCCCAAAGTCATATTGATTGATTCCCGGGAACAGCTTTTCCGGAAGAAATGATACTGTATAATTCAGGGCTTCTTGATCTGCCAATTGTACTCTGGCTAATCGAAAGACTGAATCGTCTCTTGTTAGGTTAAGAGCTTTGCATCGTTTCGTATCTGCCTTTACCATTCTTGCATCCACTAGTAGTTTTGACGGCACCAGACCAAATCGCTCGACGTCCTCAGTGCAGCTTGTGAGAGAGTATAAGTCTTGGCTATATGCATCACTTTTTACATAGGTTCCTTTTCCGTGGATCTTGTATAAGTATCCTTCATTTACCAGTTCATCAATGGCTTTCCTTACAGTAATACGGCTCACTTTATAGGATTCTATTAATTCCCGTTCACTTGGAATAGGTTTATCAACCTCATATTCCTCCAACTCTATCTTCTTAATAATTGCCTTTTTTAAAATGAAATACTTAGGTACTCTATCTTCCATGCCCTTACGTCCTTTCTGTCAAATTGTCAATTTTACGATACTAGTAATGACGTCATTACCAGTTAATTTAATCATACTCCTTTTTTTATTACTCGTCAAGGGTTATTTATCTATCGAAAAGAAAAAATTAGGGGGAAGCCATCTAAGCTTCCCCCGTTGCATCCTAATTATATTTAGAATTGATCACCATAACCATACTTTTCGACGACGAAATCAATATCTTTGTCACCCCGCCCACTTAAATTCACAAGTATTGCGCCTTTTTTACGCTCTTTGGCAAGCTTCATTGCAAAAGCTAGGGCATGGGCGCTTTCAATAGCTGGAATGATGCCTTCAAGTCTGGATAGCTTAAAAAAAGCTTCTACCGCTTCTTCATCGGTCACGGAACTATAATTAATCCGCTTCATATCATGCAGCATGGCATGTTCCGGTCCAACGGAAGGATAATCTAATCCGCTGGCTATCGAATATACTGGTGCCGCCTCGCCATTTTCATCCTGAAGGAGATAGCTGTCAAAACCATGTAGAACACCTTTCTTGCCATAAGTGATAGAAGCCGCATTGTTTCCTACTTCTGATCCTCGTCCCATTGGCTCGACACCGTAAATATCTACCGGATCGCCAATAAAGGGAACAAAGGTACCAATCGAATTACTGCCACCGCCAACACATGCCACAACTGCATTCGGAAGGATACCAGTCATATCTAAAAACTGTTCCCTGGCTTCTTGTCCAATACACATTTGAAAATCACGTACCATCATTGGGAATGGATGCGGTCCCACTGCGGATCCGATACAATAAATGGCATCCTGATAATCTCTTGCATAGGCTTCAAAGGCCGAATCCACAGCTTCCTTTAAGGTCTTAAGCCCACGAGTCACCGGCACCACCTTGGCTCCAAGGATTTTCATTCGGGTCACATTGGGCGCCTGCTTTTCGATATCAACCTCACCCATATGAATCTCGCACTCAAGACCAAAGTAAGCAGCTGCCGTGGCCAACGCCACACCATGCTGACCCGCTCCTGTCTCTGCGATCAATTTCTTTTTGCCCATATATTTTGCCAGCAGACCTTCACCCATGCAATGATTTAACTTGTGCGCACCGGTATGATTTAAGTCCTCACGCTTTAGATAGATCTGGCAGGTTCCGTCACCGATAGATTTAGAAAGACGTTCACAGTGATAAACCGGTGTTGGACGCCCCTGAAATTCTTTTCTGATTCTGCGCAGCTCGGCAATAAATTGTGCCGAATGGCAAATGGCCTGGTAGGCTGTCGTGATTTCTTCAAATGCAGGTATTAGCTCATCAGGCAGAAAACTTCCTCCATATTGTTCATAATAACCCTTTTCATCTGGATATTGCTTTAAATAATTATATAGTTCCATTCGTATTCCCTCTCACAGTACTCTTATAGAGTTGACTCTTTCTATATTACTTTATTAGAAATACTGTAACATATATTAGCTGAAATTTCACGTAAAATATTGAAAAACCTCTGGATTATCAGTTTATCACTCATGGATTTCTTCTGTTTGCCAAAAATCCTAATAGTCTTTGTGTCTTTTCTAATATCTCATCAGCCTCATCATCAAACAGTTCCTCAGCCCATATCCTGTCTATCGTTCTGATTTCAGGCTTGTTCAGATTGACAAATACTATATCATCTTTTATCGCATTTATTTTGTTGATGGTGTTTTTAGAAATGGCATCCAATTGCGGAACATATGCCTTTTTAATGTCATTGACTTCCATCTTTCTCATGCCATCTTGGTCTTTTGAGGACACTTCACAAATTAGTTGAAAGAAAATACTTGTCATCCATGAAGATAGCGTTAGCGCCTTATCATAAGAAGGCAACGTGCATACAACAAAATTTGTCGAAACGAATACTTGCTCTCCAGATAAATATGCTCTTCCAACCGCTCTAATCGCACGAGGGATAAGAACAGAATTCGCTGAAAAACCATTACGACTTTCTTTTTCTAGAATTCGTTTCCATTCCTCCTTGTATTTCTGCCGTCTTTGCTGTCTGCCACTACGAGGGGGCAGCTGAATATATGCATCAATAATATCACCTACCATCATCTCATCATTCGCTGTAACATCTAAATACTTTGAGTCACCATTACCGATGTCAAGAGTGTCCAACCGTGCATTTCGCATCCCTGCCTTTAACACAGTATTCTTTCCTTCAAATTGACTATATAAGTCCTTTCGCGAATCAAAAAACAGAATATCACTGCCTCCACTATTGCCAGCACAACCACGTTTCACAGGAAATTCATACTCTGATAAAGCTTTCATAACTGGAGAGTATGCGAAATTATCTTTGACAAATGCGATAGCATCCACCATCTCACTATTTAAAGAACGCCAACCATCTGCAATGCTATTTCTCAACATCTCGGCAGAAACTTTACGCGCAACAATGCCTGGCATCAATGGCATAAAGTCTTCAGAAAATGCTTGGGTTAATGACTGTGAAAAACGGTGCGTATCTAAATCCGGGATTTTTTCGTAGCTGGACACAACCTCAACATAAGGACTTGGTTTCATCGCTTTACCTACCAATACGCAGGTATCTTTAGTTACATCGCCAAAAATTTCATCGCCAGGATATGTGAACACTAATTGTAATCCTAGATTATTAAGGATTAACCTCCTTATTAACTGCGCTTCATTACCACGCGCCATCAAGTGTGTTTTTGGAAATATACAAGCAATTGTAGTTCCAGGTTTTACTAAATAGGTCATTAATTCAAGAAAAGCCGCCTCTAATGGCATCTGTCCAATATTCGTTTCGGTATCTCTTCCCGCCAATGAATGAATTTTACCGTAAAATGCTTGTTTTCTCTCTACACAATTAATGCCTGCCACAAATGGGGGATTCATTACAATTACCTTTACCTTGTCAAAAAAAGATTTACCTAGATCGGCAACATTTTTATTGTGGATTGAAGGAGAATTATCACGAGAAATGGTCTTCGCGAAATTCAAGCCTAATCTAAGTGATAACAGCTCCAGTAGTTTTGGGTTCCAATCATTTACAAGAATCTGTGCTGGTCTTAATCCAAAAGCGTCCACTGCTGAACTAACAAGGTTTCCACTGCCTGCTGCCGGATCACATAACAAATCTTCTGTATCCAAATCACCGTTGATGTACTTTGCTAATTCTGCAACTATGCGACCTAATTCCAAATCTGTTGGAACTTCACCTTCATGCTCATGTCCGGCAGACACAATTTGATGCAAAACACCAGACACAGAGTCTCCTGAAATATTTTGATTGCCAAAATCATATAGATTGACAAGCGCAGAATTATCAACGACAGCATTCTGTTCAAACACAGTATCTTCGTAATTAAAAATATCCTTGAAATTAACCCTTGCTGCTTCATTACAAATCCTTGCAATATCATTTTGGAATATTCGTATATCTAACAGATCATTTCTATTCAAAAAAGTAAATGCTCCTCTAATATACTCATAAAGCAATAAGGCCAAATGACTCTTCCACCGTTTTGAATCATCTTTAATCTGCTCCATATGCAGTGCGAATTCTTCTAATGTGACCAAATAATCGTAAGTATCAGTGCAGTATTCAGATATTTTATCCTTAAAGTATTCCGCAAGTTTCTTAATGAAGATTTCTTCATCATCATCTGTAAAACTACCTATAGTTGAAAGACCTGGCTTCAACATCTGTTGAAACACTCGAGGTCTGCTTGAATCATATCTAAAAGCGAAGGCATATTCTAAATTGGTAAGAATATAAAAAGGCTTCTCAGATTCATTCGCATTCATTTGTACATAAGACATTGCCTGGAACTGACACCTCGCACTATGAACATCAGAGGGAGTTCTTTTAACTTCTATAACACAGAGATATTTCCCAGTAGCAATATTTAGCAGCGCAAAATCCATTTCCAATGTACCGGTATACTGATGATGCACAACTCTATATTTGCTCTCTTTTCCAAGCAACTGCAAAGCATAATTCAATGCTCTTTCACATACTGGATGGAATCTATTAACTTCTGAATCAGAATAAGAAATCCACATAAGTTTCCTCCTGTCTAAATATAATTTTTCAATTCCTTTGCAATAATCTCGGCCAATATAGGAGGAACCGCATTCCCAACAATGAGATTTTTACCTTGTTTACTTGATGATACTATCACATATGAATCAGGAAAGGATTGCAATCTCAATGCTTCTCGAACTGTTATTAAGCGCTCCGCTGAATAATGAATATTGCAACCTACATTAGGTCTGTTAAAATATGTGTTTATAGTATAAGACGGAGCATCCGGCAACAAACGACCATAGCAGGTTGTATGTCCGCCATCTTGCTGTAATCTTCTGATTCTTGTGGAATTCACATCTGCCGGAATATCCATATAATTACCACCAGGTTTTACATGTGATATTATGTACTTATCTAATTCACTCATTTTAGGCATAAAATGCTCAGATACTTTACCAATTGCTCGCATTCTTTTTTGGTATTCATTCTGAGGATTCACCAAATAATCCACAGTTAACTTCTCATCTTCAACTGCTGACGGCAAATCACCCAATGCCTCCTCAACACCAACATAACGCTTAAGTCCGTTGCCGTCTTCACAATGGGTAGCGGCAGGAAAATTAAATAAATCCCCATTTTTCAAACCAACAATGATTACACGCTTTCTTCTTTGAGGCACTCCATAGTCAGCCGCATTTACAGTCTTTGTTGATATCATGTATCCAATTTCACTGAACGCCTGTTTCAAAAGCTCTATTATCTTTCTACCTTCCGAATTCTTCGCAGAGAGCAGTCCAGTAACATTTTCAAATACAAACGCTTTAGGCTTCATCTGCTCGATAATTCGGATGTACTTCCAAACCAATTGCCCTCGTTCATCTTCAGCATTTCTTTTCCCTGCAAGGGAAAATGACTGGCACGGCGGACCACCAATCACCACATCTGCACACGGAATGTTCGTCACATCAACACTGTTAATATCAGCGCAAATGATATGATCCCCGATATTAGCTTTGTATGTTGCTACAGCATTACTATTATTATCAATTGCCCATACAATATTGTACCCAGCACTATTAAACCCAAGGTCTAACCCTCCACCTCCTGAAAAAAGGCTCACTATACTAATTGCCATTTGTTCAACCCTCCAACCTCTGTCTCCTGATTTCGTTGTATTGATTGGTTATTTCTTTAAAGTTAACATCGGAATAAGTAGCAATCACTTCGGTAATCTCACTAATAAGTGACTCATCTCCATCAGTAGATAACCGCATAGCCAATTCGCTCAATCTTATTTTATCATTTTCCGAAATAGTGTCAATATTCAGAAATTTCAAATCTTCTATATCATATCGTTGCAGTTTCAACAAACCCGCACCGTATTTCTTACCTACTTTTTCAAGCTGATAATATGTGTAATAGTTGTTTAGCAAAGCAAATAACAACATATGATCAATTCTAGGATAGATAATATAAAAGTTGTCTCGTGCCAGTGTGCCAAGACTATTGTCTATAAACTTCATATCATTTCTCACAAAATAACTAAACAAGATTCCACGACTATCGAAAGGTCTAATGCTGTACCAAGATACCCCTTGTCGAATCTTCTCGAACAATATCTTAGGAGTTCCTGTTTGCAAAATATGATTTTCCCAAAATGAAATGTATGTCATTATCTCTTCATTCAGTCGGATATCATTTGTAGGGGCAAATAGTATATCTGTTTCTGCAGTATTAGTACTATAGCCATCTATAGATTTAGGTGAAGAAATGATTGGCACTAATGCTTTTTTTGATGATTCATTTTTCAAAACAGGATTAATAAACATGGTATTAAAACCAGTGGTTAATCCTCTCCTTACTCTTGCATATTTCTCAAACCTCATATTAAAATCTATGGTTCCATTAACAGCACAAAATACTTTATCAACAAACTGTCCATTTAAAATTTCTAAGTTTTTTGTTTCAGATTCGATAGCAACCTTTCCCTTTATCAGCTTTAAGATCACAACCTCTACTAAGGCATCTTTTTCAAACACTTCTCCAGAAATATGTATTTGTTGTTTTAGGGTACATTCCGAATAAAGCAGCTTTTCAAATATCCTCCCACTTCTTGCTTGTAGCCAACTACTCGGAAAAATCACCACTAATTCCCCCTTGCTTTTTAGTGCATCAATTGCCTTGAATATGAAATACATATACATATTTGCGGTTCGCGGCAATTTCGCAAAAAGATGATTCTGTCTCAACACATCTTTGGTAATATTATAAGAATGCAGGTCATCTATCTTCTCTTGTCTTATATATGGTGGATTCATAATAATACCATCGTACTTAATTTCAAAGTTTGTACATAAGAAGTCTTGGTTATGCAAAGCAAAATCAGGATATTTCTCCTGTACCTCTTTATAAAGAGTTTCATCCAGTTCGTATCCAGTGACGTTATTATACCCCTGATTCATGCAAGCCTTTAAGAATGCGCCTGCTCCAAAACACGGTTCCAAAATAGTTGCTGTATTATTTAGATTAAATAATGACACCATATATTCTGCAACATTTTCATTTGTAAAAACTTGACCCAAGTCCATTTTATATGATGCCTCACTTTTTAAGTTTAACTTGCACTCCATCCGTTCTAGATTTATATTATAGCACACCAGTTCGATTTTTACAACATTATTTCACCTTCAAACCTGATGATTTTTAATGTTCTTCAAATATTGGTGCATTACATGCGCCGTCTCTACATATATAGTATGCAATTCCCTTATTAGGAATAGGATAATCCTTTGTAAACGGAGCAATTTTGCATAATACATCTTCGTTATCCTGTGTTTTAACAAGAACATTTAGATTAGTGCTGCCATACTTCTTAATGAATTGATTGATTCTCTTATTATTCTGCTGCTTCGTAACACAGATTATCTCTACTGTCGGATGCAGTACATTAAGCATCGCAATCAGGGAAAAGCTGTGCGCCATGGGATTACGTGCAGCTGCACCAGCAAGATAAGAAAGCTGCTTATCGCTGTATCTACGCCATTGATCTGACGCAGTAATATGGCTTAGACGAACCAATACCAACGCCGCAACTGAATTTCCTGACGGAATCGCACCATCATATATTTCTTTCGGGCGCACAATCAACTGCTCTGAATCACTGGAAGATAGATAAAAGCCCCCTTTTTCTTCATCCCAAAATAGAGCAGTCATTTTATCAGCTACTGCGACTGCCTTTGCTAAATAGTTTATATCAAAACTACTCTCATACAATTCTATTAATGACCATGCATAAAAAGCATAATCATCTAATTGTCCGGCGTTGGCAGCGTGACCTTCCCGCCATCGTACAAAGAGACGGTTGTCTTGTAGTGTCAGATACTTATCAATAAATGATTGTGCTTTCTTAGCTAACTCCAAATAGTTTTCATCACCAAATACAAATGAGGCTTTAGCCAATGCCGCTATCATCATCGCATTCCAGGAGGTTAGTACCTTATCGTCCTTGTGAAGCTGATTCCTGCTCAAACGATAATCATATACCGCTTGTCGGGCTGACTCAAGCTCCTTTTTTTCATGGTGATAGCTTGTGTTCTCTAATAGATTCGGTATATTTTTCCCTTCAAAATTTCCATTTTCATTGATCATATACCATTCACAGAATTTAGTTCCGGTGTCATGCCCCAGCAGATTGAGGATCTCATCTTTATCAAATACATAATACTTGCCTTCAACACCTTCACTATCAGCATCTTGTCCACAATAGAAACCGCCCTTTTTATCTGACAGTTCATGCAATACATAACCTATTATCTTCTGCGCAATTTGACTAAATAATTGAATCCCCGTTAATTGAAATGCTTCAATATATACATATGATAATAGCGCATTATCATAAAGCATCTTTTCAAAATGCGGTACAAGCCACCTGTCATCCGTAGAATATCGGGAGAATCCTCCACCAATATGGTCAAATATTCCACCAAGGTACATATGGATTAATGTATCTTCTGCCATAGTCAAGGCGTTTTTGCATCCCTCAAGCGTTCCATAACGCAGGAGAAACAGCAGATTATGTGGCATCGGAAATTTAGGAGCCGATCCAAATCCTCCATGCACGCTATCATAGCTGCTTTGGAATTGGGCAACCGCACGTTCAATGAGCTGTATGCCCGGATCCTGATTATCATTTTTCTCCAAAGCGGCTATGGTTAAATGTTTGTAGACGTCCTCTCCCACTTTACGCAATTCTTTTTGTTCTTTCTGCCACTTATGCATCGCTTCCTCTAATAATTCGATCAATCCAATATGATTGTACCGTGAATGTATCGGCAGATAAGTGCCGGCGTAAAAAGGCTTTTGTTCTGGAGTCATTAGGATCGTAAGCGGCCATCCACCAGAATGTGTAAGCATCTGGCAAACGGTCATATATACCGCATCAATATCCGGTCTTTCTTCTTTATCCACTTTAATCGCTACAAAAGAATGGTTAAGTATATTCGCGACCTCTTCCTTCTCAAATGATTCTTCTTCCATCACATGACACCAATGACAAGTTGAATAGCCAATAGATAGGAAAACAGGCTTATCCTCACGCTTTGCTTTCTCAAATGCTTCTTCCCCCCACGGGAACCAATCCACTGGATTGTATGCGTGTTGTAACAGATAAGGGGATTTTTCATTGATTAGTCTATTGGGTATTTTCTTTTCTGATAACATGAGGAACCACCTCCTTTGTTAAAATTGATTTTCACTTCAATAGTATTGCCATCACGCAAGTAAACAATACTATCAAATGCTGCTTTTGAATTTAACTAACAATATTTAGCAAGGTTAATAAAGCATAAATAGGCTTAATTAAAACAATTATATATAATATATATATAATATGCAAGGAAGCAGGTGTTTATTATTAATACAAAAAAATCAATTTCTAAGGCACAGGTATTATCATTTATTTTTATGCTAATTGCAATAACGCAACATCATTGGATAATCAATGCATCCGCAGCGGCAGTGCATGATATAGACGTTTTAAGTTTTGATCAAATGAAAGACGCTATAGATAATGCGGAGAATGGCGATACATTCAATTTCAGAATCAAAAATGATATTATTTTCAATAATACAATCGTAATAAGAAAAGGTATAAAAATTAACTTTATAAATAATAGCGGTGCTGACACCGTTAACCTTACCGCTAATGGCGGGAGCTACCGCCATTTTTCGACCGGAGGCACTGCCGTTTCCAATTTGTCTATGAGTTTAGGCAATGGCATCGTTCTTAACGGCAGCGATACAGGTGGCGGAATTTGGATCTATGGCTCCGATTGCTCTTTGATCCTTAACGGATGTACAATCACGAGATGTAAAAGCAGCGGAAACGGTGGGGGCATATTAGTCGGAGGTTTTACCAGCAGGAGCAGACTTATAATAAATGATGCTCTTATTGAAAAATGCCAAAGCGGCAGCGGTGGCGGCATATTTGTTTCTGACTGCGATGTTGAAATGAATTCGGGAACAATTACCGGCAACTATGCAGTCTCCAGCGGCGGCGGCATCACTACTGCACCGGGCGGTAATAAGTTGGGTTCCACTCTTACTGTCAGTGGTGGGGAAATCAGCAATAATTCAGTAGGGAGCTATGGTGATGGCGGCGGGATAAACGCACATGATTCCGTTGTTGTGATCAAGGATGCAGAAATAATTGATAATACCGGGGATAATTTTGGGGGCGGTATTAATATTATGCAAAGGGAATGTCCCGAAGACAAAACGAAACTTATTATTAATTATGGCACAATAAAAGGTAACAGCGTAAGGAATTATGGTGCGGGTATTGCAATACAGAGAAAAATAAGCGAATTTACGATCACCGGAGGAGTGATTACTGAAAATAAGGCTGATGTATCAGGTGGCAGCAATCAAGGCGGCGGTATATATTGCACTGACAGAAACACACTCACAATGAGCGGAGGAAAGGTGATTAATAACGGTGCAGGCAGCGGTGGCGGAATCTTTTTAAATTTTTCTAACCTTGTAATGAATGGAAACGCAATGATTAGCGGAAATGAAGCATATACAACTGCCGGCGGAATTTATGGATATCAAGGCTGTGCTATTACAATAGATGGAGATGCAAAAGTTAATGGAAATAAAGCATATTGCAGTAATAATCCCGAAAATGATTTGAGGGGTGGCGGCGGCATTGCGATCCTTTCTTATGGCTATGTTTCAACCCTGACAGTAAAGGGAAATGCAATAATCAGTGACAATACTGCTGTGAGTTACGGGGGTGGTATTTGGACCTATCCGGTCTATGGACCTGCTCCTGTTATTAATATCGAAAGCGGAACTATTGAAAATAATTCTGCAAACTATGGCGGTGCAATTTCTATGGGTGAGATTACCGATTATACTCCCGCCTTATCTATAACTGGCGGCACAATAACTAAAAACACAACAGTCAAGAATGGTGGCGCAATCATTTTAAAAGGTTCGACTGCGGCAATCTCCGGCTGTAAGATAATGGATAATATTTCGTCAACCGGCAACGGAGGCGGTATCTATACAGACAGTAATAGTACATTAACTGTTGAAAATGTTCTTACGGAAATCACCGGCAACAAAGCGATGAACGGTAATGGCGGAGGTATTTATACGGAAGATACGACTTACGAAAATCTTATTATTGGAGACCAAACCTCTTTTAGTAATAATGCGGCGTCGGCAGCTTATGCTCCTCCCAATGATGCTACAAACCTGTATCATCATATAAAATTTAAAAGTGTAAGTATTGAAGACCATCCCCTGAATAATTACGATATTAACCATACAAGCGAAGAGCATTTAGCCTATAATGTGAATTATGATGCTAACGGCGGTGTCGGAAGCTTCACGGGCCCAGATATTGTGCCCGGTGAGGCAGATGTGGTTTTGACATTAAATGATACCGGGATCAGCTGGACAGATTATGATTTTATGGGCTGGAATACCCAGGCGGATGGAGGAGGAACCACTTATTCTCCTGGTGATCAGATAATCTTAAAAAGTAACATTATACTCTATGCCCAATGGGCAAAAATATCAGAACCGGCACTGCCGGAAGTATCAGAAACTCCTAAAACCGGAGATGATAATGTGTTTTTATGGTTTGGCATATTCCTCCTATCGCTTTCAATAATGGTATCTATGCTTTATATAGTTATTGACAAAGGAATAATCATCCATTATAATCATACTATTATTATAGGTATTATAGACTTATAAAGAGAGGGATCTAATATGAACAGTAAAAAGAATTACAAATTTGAAACACTCCAGCTGCATGTAGGGCAAGAAGCTCCTGATCCTGCCACCGACTCAAGGGCTGTTCCGATCTACCAGACAACTTCCTATGTGTTTAAGGATTCCGCACAGGCGGCCGGACGTTTTGCCCTCACCGAGAGCGGCAATATCTATACCCGATTAATGAATCCAACCTCTGATATTTTTGAACAGCGGATCGCCGCTTTAGAGGGTGGCCAAGCTGCCCTCGCAACGGCTTCGGGGGCAGCTGCGGTTACATACGCAATCCAGAATATTGCTGTATCAGGAGACCATATCATTTCTGACAATGCGATTTACGGCGGAACCTATAACCTGTTTGCCCACACTTTTAAGGAGCAAGGCATTTCGGCGACATTTGTAGACGGCAAGGATCCCGTGAACTTTGAAAAAGCTATTCGCCCCAACACCAAAGCTATCTTTATTGAGAGCCTCGGCAATCCCAGCTCCACTATTGTAGATATTGATGCAGTGGCTAAGATTGCCCACAAGAACGGCATAGTGCTGATTGTCGACAATACCTTCGCCACGCCTTATTTGCTACGGCCTATTGAGCATGGCGCTAATGTGGTCATTCATTCAGCGAGCAAATTTATCGGCGGTCACGGCACCTCCATCGGCGGCGTGATTATCGACAGCGGTAAATTTGACTGGGCTAAGAATGACAAATACCCGGGACTAAGCAGACCCAATCCCAGTTATCACGGGGTCGTCTTTACCAATGCCGCAGGTCGCCTTGCCTATATCACTAAGATCAGGACGACTCTGATGCGCGACACCGGCGCAGTGTTGTCCCCCTTCCATGCCTTTATATTCCTTCAGGGACTTGAAACGCTGTCCCTGCGTGTTGAACGGCATGTGGAAAATGCCCTGAAGGTGGTCGATTACCTTGCTGGGCATCCTGCCGTCCTAAAGGTAAACCACCCGAAGCTCCCCAAGCACTGTGACCATGTCTTATACAAAAGATATTTTCCGAATGGAGCAGGATCAATTTTCACTTTTGAAATCAAAGGCACTGCTGACGACGCAATGAAGTTTATCGACCATCTTGAATTGTTTTCACTCCTCGCTAACGTAGCAGATGTGAAATCCCTTGTGATTCATCCGGCATCCACCACTCATTCACAGATGAATGAAGGCGAACTGCAAGCTTCCGGCATCAGGCCTAATACCATCCGCCTGTCCATCGGTACCGAACATATCGACGACATCATTGCTGATTTGGAGTGTGCCTTCCTAAGCATCCGATAACCGTAATACTATATAGCTTCTAACAACAAGCCGTCTTCTTCTGACGGCTTGTTGTTTTCGTAAACGGCCGCATCTGCTGCCTGATAAATTTGATTTGAATCCGATAATGGATAGCATGATTCTATCTGGTTATATCATCTTTATAACAGTCTTGATAACATCATCTTTTCTAGCCAAGCTATACTCAATTGCTTCAATGCAATCTTTAAAATCATAGACATGTGACACCACTTTTTTCAGCGGAATCACACCTGAGGCGACCGCTTTGATTGCTTTCGGATACAGATTGCGGTAACGGTATACAGAATAAACTGTTCCCTCCATCGCATTCAGAGTCGCGACATCTAGTTCAAGATGCGGCTCCGGAGATACCCCGACAAGCGTCACCTTCCCTGCTCTTTTAATCAGCTTACAGCTCTTAAGGGTTGTTTGGCGATTTCCGGCGCACTCATAGACCTGATCCACACCACCGCCCGGAAGCGTTTTCGCAAACTCCACAATATCCTCTTCTTTGTCATTAAACACCTTGGTCGCTCCAACTTCCTTTGCCCTCTTAAGACGCTTCTCCATAACATCCACTGCATAGATCTCGCTTACGCCCCGTGCCTTTAACGCCATAATGGTGACTAATCCAATACAGCCACAACCCAATACAATCGCACTCTCGCCTAATTTTGCATTGGATAGCTCACACCCATGCATCCCAACCGCTAACGGCTCAATAAGTGCGCCTTCCATGGTATCAACATTATCAGGAAGCTTAAAGCACATACTCGCATCATGGGTACAATACTCCGAGAATACCCCATCCTTTTCCTTCGGGATCGCCATAAACTTAACATCTTGGCAAAGATTATAATGACCTGTTCGACAGTTGTCACAGCGACCACATGGCACGCCTGGCTCGATGGCAACCCGATCACCGATTTCAAACCCTTCCACATTCTCTCCAATCGCCGTTACGGCACCACCCGGTTCATGCCCTAGCACCAACGGTCCATCCGGCACCCAGTTTGCCAGCCTTCCTTCATCATAAAAATGAAGATCTGATCCGCATACACCCACATACTCTACTTTAATCTGTAACTCGCCTGCCTTCGGCTGCGGAATATCATACGCTGTCCACTCCAGCCTTTTTGCGCCTGTCATTACACAAACCTTCATTTTCCCTTCCATTGCTTCATACCTCTTTTCTTTTAGCATGGTAGTTATTTGGTCAATATATTTGAAACTGCTTTTTTCCAACCGGCATATTTTTCATCTCTGAGCCGAATGGCCATCTGCGGCTCATATTTGTATCTGTTTATTTTTTGAAAAATACTTTGATCCCACACGCCTAATGCAAGCCCAACGGCATAAGCCGGCCCGATTCCCGATAGCTCTTCCGAATCCGGAATCCGCACAGCCACTCGGGCAATATCACTTTGAAACTGCATCAGATAAGCATTTCTGGTAGGACCGCCATCAACCCGCATTTCGTTAACCACAACGCCCGAATCCTTACTCATCGCTTCGACAATGTCTGTAATCTGGTAAGCAATGCACTCGAGGCCCGCTCTGACAACTTCTGCTCTTCCGGTCGTTCTGGTCATTCCGATAATCGCTGCGGTAGCGCGGCTATCCCAATAAGGCGCCCCCAAACCTGAAAATGCCGGAATCAGATATACCCCATCATCAGAAACCGCTTCCTTTGCCAATGCTTGTGTTTCGTCAGGTGAATCAATCAGCTTCATATCGTCTCTAAGCCAGGTAATGACCGCACCTGTGTAGTTCAAATTTCCTTCTAATACATAATCCACCCGTCCTCCCATACACCAGGCTAATGAAGTCACCACGCCATGACTGCTAAGCACCGGCTGCTCACCAATATTCATCATAATGGAGGAGCCCGTTCCATATGTCGTCTTCATCATCCCCGGTTTGAGACACCCCTGACCGAACAAAGCGCCATGAGAATCACCAAGGACACCATGAATCGGTATCGGCTTTGGAAACAGGCCATCAAAATCAGTGTCGCCAAAATGTGAATCCGAATCACACACCTCCGCCAGATTCTTTGGATCAATTCCAAATAATTCACATATTTCTTCATCCCACTTTAAATCAAAAATATTAAACAGCTGTGTTCTTGAAGCGTTTGAATAATCCGTTTGGTAAGATTTACCACCTGTCAATTTAAAAATCAACCAGCTATCCACTGTTCCGTGGCATATCTGGCCGGCTCTTGCCAGCTCCTTAGCCCCCGGTTCATTTTCCAGTATCCATGCGATTTTAGATGCCGGGAAGTAGGGCGACAGATTAATCCCCGTATGCTGACGAACCAGCTCCTTCGCACCCCGTTTTTCCACCCGATCACATACTGCCACAGCTCTTGCGCACTGCCAGACAATAGCCTGCCCAATCGGCAGTCCAGTTTTTCGATCCCACGCCAGAGAAGTCTCTCTTTGGTTACTGATTCCAATTCCTATCACTGCTGTTTTCTCTATGCCCGACTCCTCCAAAAGGCACCTAACTACATTGATAGTATTTTCATAAATTTCCATAGGATCATGAGATATCCAGCCTTTATCATTGATGATCTGTTGATGGGATTTATCTGTGCGCTTTATTAAGTCTCCATTACCGTCAAATAGCAGCGCTTTTGTTCCCTGAGTACTCTGATCAATGCTAATAATGTATTTTTCTTCCATTTACAATATCAACTCCATCGCTTTATTTGCTATTCCTTCTGCATTCATACCATAATAATCAAATACTTCTTTTGAAGTTCCCGTTATCACCGGCGCATCCGGCAAGGCGATATTGACTACTCTTCTTGGGCACTCACGTCCGACCACTTGACTCACCATCGATCCAAGACCGCCAAAGGGTGAGTGCTCCTCTATCGAAAGCACTGCTTTTGCACTGCTTGCCGCCTTGATTATCGCTTCCGTATCCAATGGCTTTACGCAGTACATATCCAATACTGTCGCCGTCACGCCTTTTTCTAAAAGTAGTTTCGCCGCCTCGTAAGCCGGTCTGACCATTTCTCCGCAGGCGATCAGGGCAACATCGCTGCCCTCACACAAAACCGTTGCCTTATCCATTTCAAATGGACACTGCTCTCCCGAATAAATATCCTCCACCGGATTTCTGCCAACACGTATATAAGCCGGTTTTTCATCCTTAAACAAAGCCTTAATCAGCTTTTCTGTCTGAAACCGATCACTGGGCAGATAGACCCGCATGTTGGGGATCGCTGACATTGCGGCAATATCCTGTGCTGAGTGATGACTCATCCCCAGGGCTCCATAACTGATTCCACCGCTGATTCCAATCAGTTTTACATTGGTGTTTGAATAGGCAACATCCACCTTGCACTGCTCATAGCTTCTGGTGCTTAAGAAGCAGGCCGGAGATGCTGCAAAGGGCTTCTTGCCACACTTTGCCAGCCCAGCAGATACACTGACCAGATTCTGCTCGGCAATTCCTATCTCTACAAACTGCTCCGGATAAGCCGCCGCAAAAGGCGTCAGCGACGCAGAGCCGCGGGAGTCACTGCAAAGTACCGTAATATCCTTATCTTTCTTCGCCTCTTCCATTAACACTTCACAAATAGCCTGTCGATTCGGAATTTTATTCATCCTGCAATGCCTCCTTTCTTGCTTCAAAATCTTTCATTATCTGCGTAAATTCTTCTGCAGTCGGAACCTTATGATGCCAGCTTGGATTGTTTTCCATCAGATGAGAGCCTTTTCCCTTGATTGTATTCGCAATGATGACACTCGGCTTGTCCTTTGTTTCTTGTGCTTCTTTAAAAGCCTCCTTAAGCTGCCGGACATCGTGCCCATCGGCGACATCGATCACATGCCAGCCAAAGCTTGCTAATCTCTCATGGAGATCATCATGTCCCATGACCGCTTCTGTGTTCCCTGATATTTGAAGGCGATTACGGTCAACGACTGCGCACAGATTATCTAAATGATACTGATTCGCCGCCATAACGCCTTCCCAAACAGAGCCTTCGGCTAACTCACCATCTCCCATCACCGTATATACACGATAATCCTGCTTATTCATCTTTCCAGCCAGAGCCATCCCGACACACACTGGGAGGCCATGGCCTAAAGAGCCCGAATTCATCTCTATTCCAGGAAGCTTATTATTCGGGTGGCCAATATACGGGGAGCCAAATTTACTGAATCTTACAATCACGTCTTCTGTATCAAAAAATCCTTTTCTGGCTAGAACAGCATAATACGCTTCCACAGAATGCCCTTTACTCATGACAAAGCGATCCCTGTTGGCATCCTCCATATTTTCAGGCGAAATATTCATCTGCTGAAAGTAGAGCACCGTGAGAATCTCCATTGCACTCATGCTTCCGCCGATATGTCCGGTTTTACCTTCGACAATCATGCGTACTGTGTCTTTCCTCAAATCGTATGCCAGTTTCCCTAATTCATTCATAGCTTGCACCCTTTCATCATTATCTATACTTAATTTAATTTAGTTATGTATTTTCTGTCATGACCTTATTGATCTATTTTTCAACCACTATTTGTACTTCCTTACTAAAGAGTATCAATAAATCCCTTGTTTGTCAATATATTTTCTGGATTTTATTTAATAAATTATATTATATTTTACTTAATAATATTTAGCTTATCATAAGAGTTCCTCAAGCACAATAAAAAAACAAGGGATACAGTCTCTAGTTTTGCATCCCTTGTTTTCACTTCGTAATATTTTTCACACTTTCACGAATCACTAATTTAGTACCGACATCAATCTTTTTAGAATATTCTCTTCCTTGCTCCATCTTAGAAACCAGCAGACCCACCACATCTGGTCCAAATATATTTTTCGGAACCTCGATCGTCGTCAGCTGCGGCTTAATCATCGTGCAAATCGGCCGATCATCAAAACCGATCACCGACACATCATCCGGAACCTTGTACCCGGCCTCTATGAATGCCAGAACCGCATTGCACGCAATCAGATCATTCTCAGCAAAGAATGCCGTTGGAAGACTTTCCACCTTACTCAGGTATTCTGCCACATCATGCTTCACAGCCGATTCTGAATACCCGACCTCGATGATATCCGCTTCATTAAAGGTAAGTTTCTGCTGTCTAAGCTCGCTTATAAAAGCCACATAACGCTCTATAAAGCTGTTTATGATAACTTTACTTTTAATATATCCGATTCGCCTATGCCCCATATCACGTAAATGCAGCACCGCTTTGCTTGTTCCTTGCGCATTATTGATCGCCACCGAATCGATATCATTTTCTCTAAATGAATTATCCAGGATTACAAAGGGCAGCCCTGATTGCTTAAACACCGGCAAATCATCATGAAACATCTCCACCGCATAAACGATTAAGCCCTTGCATTTTGCACTCTCAATCTGATACCGCTGCTCTGCAATAGTCATTCTTTTATTAACATAGATAAAACTCAGTGTATACCCGTGCTTCCTTGCCGCATCCGTAATTCCTTCCAGGATATATGTAAAAAAGGGGGATTCGTCAACGATGCTGCCAGCTCTTTTATACACGACAAACCCGATATTCCCATTATCCACGATACTGTCCCTTAACATATAACCGCAATCCAGCTCTTTTATTTTCTGAATTATTTCTGCTCGCCGCTTATCGCTGACCCCCGGTTTGTTATTCAATACCAATGATACCGTGGCAGTCGATACCCCTGTCATCTTCGCTATGTCTTTCGCTTTAAGTGCCATAGTCCTCGCTCCTTTTTTTCATTTTACTAGATTAAAATGAAATTTACAACAAAATTTTTCGTGACAGCTCAGCCATCGATGTCATTTTGTTGATTTTGGAGCGCAAGTATTCCATCTTACGCCTACTCGCTTCGCAGTGCTTCAACCGGATCTTTCCGTGCGGCAGCAGAAGCCGGGAACAGTCCAGAAATAAGTGCCAATAATATACTGATACCGATCAGAATCAAAGCCGCATTCAACTGTAGCTGAACTATATTTTGAATTCCTATTTTATCGTAGACAATAATATTAGCTATGATACCAATCAAATACGTAACCACGACGCCCAACAGTCCGGCAACAAAACCGATGATTATAGTCTCCGCATTAAATACACGCCGGACATCACGTTTGCTGGCTCCAAGGGCGCGCAAGATACCGATTTCTTTTTTTCGTTCCAGCACTGAAATATAAGTGATGACGCCAATCATAATCGAAGAGACGATCAAGGAGATGGCGACAAAGGCAACCAGTGCGTAGCTGATAGTATCAACAATATCAGTCACTGAAGACATCAAAGTGCCTACCAGATCAGTGTAATTGATAACCTTCTCATCGTTCCCTGATTCTTCCATCTTGACATTATAGTCATCCAAAAAGTCTACCACTTCTGCCTTAGCATCGAAATTATTCGGGTAAATATTAATTTGCAATGGGGTATCCATAGTGGCATACCCAAGCTTCCTTAAATTGTTTTCATAAGTGCTGTCTTCCTGATTCATCATAGCCGTCATCAGTTCCATAATCTCGCTCTCTGACATATTCACCTGAAAGGCTTCGGCAAAAGCATTCTGATCGATCCCGATTGCTTCTTGTAATTGCTGGGGCAGCTGCTGCATGGCTGTTTCCATCTGGCTTTGAATCTGGGTTGATAATTGATTTCCAAGCTGGCTCATCTGACTTGTCAGAGCACTTTGAATCTGGGTTTGCAGCTGTGTTGCCAACTGCGTTTGCAGATTAGCCATCTGGCTTCGCATTTGGCTCTCGATCTGACTCTGCATAGCAGACATTACCTGTTCCATATATGTTTGCATTGTTGCTTGTAGATACTGCCCGATGATTTCATTAAGCTGGCTCTCAAGCTGCGAGGTATCGACCAATTGACCGATTTGTCCAATAAGCTGCGCCTGCACCTCCGGTCTGCCAAGATATTCTTGGAGATTAGCGGCAATTTGAGTTGGATCCTGAATACCCTGAGCCATCTGATCGGCCAGAAAGCCCTGGAGCACCTGAACCATAATCGCATTCAATGCATCAGCAGGAATATTGACTTGACCGGCCAAAGCAGCGGTCAGCGCACTGAGATCCATCTCCGGCATCTCCATTGCTCCCATATCAACATTTAAATCAAGACCCGACAGATCCAATCCTGATAAATCCATGCCTGATAAATCCAGCCCCGACAAATCCATGCCTGATAAATCCATGCCTGACATATCGCCCAAACTTGAAAAGTCAAGATTTATTTTTGATTCATCGATGGTAAAGGCATCTGTAATTGCCTCTTCATCAATTTTAATTAAATCGGCAAAATCAAAGTCTGATTGTGAATCCTCTTCCTTTTCTTCCGCAAAAGTCTTAGCAGTTAAAACATTAAACTCCGGACTTTCAAGCTGTTGCTTAACAACGTCCGCATTGGCAGCCTCTTCCATCAAATATGTAATTAATTCCGGAGTATAATTAATCCCTGAAGATAACAAGGTCGCTGTGATGTCAGGATCAGGCTGAACCACTCCAACAATCTTTAAATCAATTCCTTCCTGGATCACTTTCTTCATATAGGGTGTATTGTCTGAACGATCAACCCAGACACTGTATTGCTCATCATATTGATAACGGCTGGCAGCGTCAACCACTTTAAACTCAGCGGCCATCAGGTCTTCATAGGTCAGTTCAATCGCCTCATTCTCAAGCTTCACCTCTTCATCAGGATTACTAAGCAGAGCAGATAGCATATCCTTTAATTCACTCCGATCTCTAAGACCCATTGCATAAAGCGCATAATCAGAAATACTGCCAGCAGGCATCAACACCAAAACTGCTTCATCATAATTTGTCGGCCAGCGTCCGGCCATAATCTCATACTGGTAGTCATACAGCCCGCTCTCGCCAGGCAACTCATAAAAGATATTCATTCCTGAGCTGCTGCCACCGCCAAACAGGGAAGTCACAGCGCTGCCGGCACCAATACCATAACTGCTAAGTAAAGCATCTGGGCTCACTTGTTCAATCCTCTTCGTTGTATCACTTAAGTAAATCTGCGGAGTGACATCATATGTATATTGAATCGTCTTGACATAAGGATTGATTTTGGCTTCATTTTGCTCAATATAGGTTTTAAATGATTTCAGATCATTCTTGTTCTGGCTCTGAAAGAGACTTTCAACGATCCTTCGTTCAGTGACCGTCCCAGTCTTCTGATCCGTACTTTCCTGTCCCCCGCCAGCGTCTGTCGCATCAGCACCGCCTGTACCAAAGCTGGACAGCAAGCTACTAAAATCAATCCCCGATTCCTGAATCGTCAGCGGATAGATGCTCATCGTCTCCTCTTCGATATTGGTTATATAGGCATTAATCCCACTTGCCAAAGCGAGAATGGCAGCAATACCGATAATTCCTATTGAACCAGCCAAAGACACCATAAAGGTACGGCCCTTCTTTGTCATCAGATTACTAAGCGATAGCGAAATAGCCGTGAGAAGCGACATGCTAACCTTACGAGGCGCAGTGATTAAATGCTGTTCTTCTTTCTCTGTATCCAGCGGATTGGTATCGCCGACTAGCTTTCCATCCTGCAAGCGAATAATACGATTGGCATATTCAGCAGCCAGATCCGGATTATGCGTAACCATGATCACCAGTCGCTCCTTGGCAATTTGACGCAAAAGCTCCATAACCTGCTTACTGGTTTTAGTATCCAGCGCTCCAGTGGGCTCGTCTGCCAATAAAATCTCCGGATCATTAATCAACGCTCTGGCAATCGCCACCCGCTGCATTTGCCCCCCGCTCAGTTGGTTCGGTAATTTTCTGATGTGATCATGAAGCCCCACATCATTTAAGGCCTTTGCGGCACGTTCTCGGCGTTCCGCCGGGGAAACACCGCTTAAAGTTAACGCCAACTCTACATTAGCCAAAATCGACTGATGCGGAATCAGGTTGTAGCTTTGAAAGACAAAGCCGATACGATTGTTGCGATACGTATCCCAGTCACCGGATTTATATTTCTTTGTTGATATTCCATCAATTTCCAAATCGCCGGAATCATAACGGTCAAGTCCGCCGACGATATTTAGCAGTGTTGTTTTTCCAGAGCCCGAAGGTCCTAAAATCGCTGCAAATTCACTGTTTCGGAATGATACTGTAACCCCATCAAGAGCTGTTTGAGTAAAGTCAAAAGTTTTATATGATTTTCGTATTTCTGTTAGTTTTAACATAAGTAGTTATCCCTTCATATTGCTATTTGGTTGGATCATTTCCAATATGGACTTGGTCGCTTCTGCAAATTGGCTCGCACTGCTAATAAATCGCTCGGTATTTTCACGCCCCATCTGACCAATCAATTCTATAAACATCTCATTGGCGACCCCTTCTAATTTTCCCACAACCTTAAGTCCTGACGGTGTCAGCGTGATAATCAAGGAACGGCGGTTTTGCGGGCTCATCTCGCGCTTTAAGTATTCTTTCTGCTCCAAGGCACTTAGTATTTTGGAAACTGCGCCTTTCGAAATGCAGAGCCAGCTTTGAATATCACGACTGGTAATATTATTAATTGCATCGGTCGCATTCTCCTTAACCATCTTCATTAATGTCACTTCAGCCGCGCTTACACCGTAAGGCTTCATCTGCGCATTCACTTCAGTATGAAACAGCGATATGACTTGCCTGACCTGAAAGAAGGTATGCGTAAACTGTTCTTTTAAATCAATTATTTCTTGATTCATATTGGCACCCCTATGTATATGGTTTCTCAGTAAACTGTTTCTTAGTAAACCTTTTTAAATATTATAGTAAAAATTCCCCTCATTGTCAACACGGGAATTTTTGGTGAATCCACGCCCACGGAAAACCAAGGTTAAGTGACCCACTAGCCATACATCCCAGATTCATCAGGTGCTCAGTTTGGAGTTAAGGCTTTCCGTGGTATTATCATTTAATGATACATTTTACAAATTATGATATTTAGGAATCATTTGATCAAATGTACAGAATAGATCAAATCCGATTACCTTTAATTCCTTTTTGACTTCACCTATACGATCCGCAAGATGTGCTGTTTCGTGTGTATCAGAACCAACTGTTATGATTGTTCCTCCCAATTGACAATACCGCTTCAATATACGTTTAGAGGGCATTAAATCTCTTAATCCGTATTTAAAACTGGAAGTGTTTACTTCGATTCCTTTACCGTCCTTTATAGCCAATTTAAGAATCGGTTCCACATATTTCATAATTTCATCATCAGGAAAATCACCATATTCGTCGTACCGCTTAATCATATCTAAATGTCCTAAGACCGAATAGTCCTTATACCGCTTCATCACCTGATAAATTGCCTGGTAATAATCTCTTTGGTATTCCCGCTGCGTTTTCCCTTTCTGATAAGAATAATTCCAAAATTCCTTGTTTTCTATTTGATGGTTGCTTAAGATCACAAAATCAAAGGGATATCTATTGATATCCTTCTTGAATTGCTCAATGGTGTGTAACTGGACACCAAACTCAATCCCCTTTTTAATGACGATCTGACCTAAATACTTTTTTTGTAAATGATCTATTTCCGAAAAATAAGCTTCATAATCACAGTTTAAATCTGTCTTCACCCCATAATCTACATGATCAGTAAATGCTACTTCAAAAAGTTGCTTTTGGATCGCTGTTTGAATCATTTCTTCCATTGTGCATACTGAATCGTCGCTATATTCACTATGCACATGGTAGTCCGCTAAATAAGACATATTAATTTACACCATACCTTTCTTTCAGTACATCAGTGCACTGCTTGAATCCACCATAATATTAACACACTTTGGAAGAATTCGCTATATGGCATAAAACTTCGCCCGCCTTTGCCACAGAAGGAATCAGCAGACAAAGACGGGCAACAATTTCATGATCTGTGCAGATAAAAAAAATATTTTTTTCATACGAATAATCTCCCCATCAATTATAAGACTACTGAATATTTATATAGATAGTATCATAATTCATTTTTGATGTCCATGCACTATATTTACTCTCCATTTACGTTAATCTAAAATAGGTTTTTAGTAATCAAAAAGCCTATTCACAGGACTCTCATCCTACTAATAGGCTTTTTACATTTACAAAACGGTCGGCGACTTATTTCATTTCTTCCTCATCCATCGCCTCAAGCGAACCGTTAAATATTAACGGCCGCAAAATAGCCTTCTCTTACTGCCATTTCAACCGTACGGGCTTTCTGACAGTCGCCAACAATCCAAAATACAGGGGCAGCGCTTGCCAGTGCATCCGCCATTGCTGTCCGTGGCTTCATTCCAGCAGCGAGAATCACGTTATCAGCAGATAAAATGATTTCATCTATGCTTTCACTATAAACGACCCCCTGAGGAACGATCGCCTTGCAGCAAGCACTTGTGATTGAATGTAGGGACGGCTCCTTGCTCATTTCAGTTAGAATATCCCATCTATGAGTCCTTGAAGCATCAGGCGCTAATTCCTCCTGCATTTCCAGTATCGTAACCTTTTTGCCAATTTTCGCCAGATGAAGTGCTGTTTCACAGCCAACCTGACCGCCTCCGATAACGACTAGCGATTCCCCAAGCTCCTTTTCCCTTCCATAAGTATCGGTCGCAAAAACAGCATATTCTATGCCTGGAATCGGCACGACCACCGGTTCTGCCCCAACGGCTGCAATGACCGCATCATACGTTTTCATTTGTAGCTCTTTAGCAGTGACGGGACTATTTAAATATACCTTGACTAAAGACCGCTCTACTTGATCGATTAGATAATTCTTGAACTTTGCAAGAGAATACTTAAAATCCACTTTATCGGCAAACTTTAAAGTTCCTCCCAAACAGTCCGTTTTTTCATACAAATCAACGCTATGCCCACGTCTGCTTGCTGTCAGCGCCGCATACATTCCGGCTGGACCGCCGCCGATAACAGCGACCTTCTTCGTTTCATTAGCCAGAACAATCATGTGATCCAAATGATGCATGATGCCGATGACAGGATTGACCGAGCATTGGAAGAAATGGCCATATACCGTACTGTCATGACATCGCATGCATTTAATGCATGGCACCACGTCTTGTGCATTTCCTGCGATACTCTTAGGAATCAGTTCCGGATCCGCAATCAGAGCCCTTGACATGGCAACAAAATCAGCCTTGCCTGAAGCAATGATTTCTTCCGCATCCGCTAAGCTGCCAATACCGCCAATCGCCGTTATGTAAACAGGAATCCTGCCCGAACGCTTAAATGCTTCTGCAAGGTGCACGTTGGGGTTAGGTGGCAGGAAATCACAAGGGTGCGTACGGCATGTGAGCTCCGGCGTCACCATTCCACAACTGGCCTGGATGATATCCGCATATTGTGAAAGCCGCTCCGCAATCTTAATGCCTTCGTGGAGATCAATGCCACCTTCCTTGAATTCACTGGCAGACATACGGATCTCAATGATCATATTGTCTTTCACCCGTGCTCTAATGGCTTCTAGTATCTCCACGATATAGCGAACCCGATTTTCAAAGCTTCCGCCATACTGGTCGGTTCTTTTATTTGTCAGCGGTGACAAGAACTGCGCAATCGGTATGCTGTGCCCGAAGTGGAGCAGGATTCCATCATAACCTAGTTTTATAAGTGTCTCTGCCGAATAGGCATACCCTTCCTTGTAGTTCATCATTTCACTTATTGGAATTTCGCGCCCCGGGGTCATGCCATCCATCAGCAGGCCTCCATCCGAGGCAACATAACCATCATCAAAAATACCGATAAGCTCCATCGATGCTTTAGCACCATAGAAATGGATGCGTTCAGCCAGCTCGGCCAGCCGATTTAAGGCATTATGCTTATACAGGCTCCAGTTGGCATGTTCACCGTCATCCGAAACCGGCAATAACTTAGCGCCTGCACATACGACAAGACCGGCTCCCGCCTTTGCCCGCTGAACAAAAAAGTTCATAGCGGACTCGGTGGGATAAATCTCTCCATTAGAAGCCGTGTGCAGGGTAACCGGAGCAGCTATGATTCGGTTTTTCAACAGATGTTTTCCGACCCTGATCGGACTCATCACTTTTTTATATCTAGTATCCATAATGCATTGCTCCTTCTTATTCTTCTTTACGCTATTGTTGCGCCGTTATCGACAATAAGAATCTGTCCATTTACTCCTTTTGATTCATCACTGGCAAAATACAGACACGCATAGGCTTGATCTTCTGTCGTTACCGGCGGAACCTCAATATTGAAATGCTTGCCGCACAAATCGGCAAATTCCGTATCAAAGGTTGCTGCTTGTTCGGGCGCATTAAGCGGCGTCGGTGTCGGACCGGGGCATACGCAATTGCATCTGATGCCTTTTCCCGCAAACTGGATGCCGATATTTTTCGTCATGCCAAGAAGTGCGCTTTTCGATGCGCTATATGAAATGCCTGCGCTTCCATGTACACCTCCGATTGACGAAATATTAATTATCGAACCTGTTTTGGCCGGCTCCATATACTTAAGCACTGCTCTTGTCATATAAAACACTGCGTCCTGATTGATGGCAATAACCGTTCTCCACCACTCATCATCGGTACGAGTGATGGGGCGGTGTTTATCCGCTATGCCGGCATTGTTAACAAGAATATCAATGCCTCCAAAAGCTTTTACAGCTTCTTCGGCGACCCGGTCACAATCCTCTCTCTTGGTCAGATCAGCAGTAACCGAAATAGCAGTTCCTCCGTTTGCCTTGATTCTTGCCTCAACTTCTTTTAAAAGCCCAGTCCTTCTGGCAGTCAGGACGACATTAGCGCCTTCCTTGGCAAAAATCTCTGCCGTTGTCTTTCCTATTCCGGAATTTGATCCTGTTATAATCGCCGTCTTTCCTTTTAGTCGTTTCATACCTATATACCTCATTATTCTTATTTATTTGTTATGTAATCCCGGTCAGCTACATTTGCATCTGGAATATTCCACATAGTAAAGATCGTAATCATGGAGACTATCAACATGACAATCAAACCATAATATGCCATATTAGCCATATCTCTTTCAAAAAAGAATCCCATGTAATACAAAGCAAATGCCATAATAATTGCCTGAATAGTCATAATCCATTTATTAGCGCCTTGATATTTCTTTCTTCCATAAACATAGGATACCGAGCAAGGATGCATTGTCGGCACTCCACCGGTCATACAAGCCACGCCAAAGGCCCAGATGCCCATTAATAATTTATTGCCGCCGACTGGCATAATTGCCAACGGAACGACTGCAATAAAGAACAGGATATTCAAGACCAGAGAGGCTTTGATCGTGCCGATTTTATCATCAATCCAACCGAGAACATAGCTCATCGGAATGCCAAGTGCAGCGCCCACGGATAAAAAGAATACTGCTTCTAACCATAATTCCATCGGATTCTCGGCATTGGCACTAAGCATCATATAACGGGCTACCATGTAGCCCATCATAGCGTTAATGACGAATTGCATCAGTCCATAAGAAATAATCAGCTGCCATGCGACTTTTGACGTAAGAATTTCTTTTAATGAGACATCCTCTTCTTCTTCTCCACTTTCGGAAATAGGCGCATGATCCGAACCGTCGGGGAACAGACCTATATCCTCCGGTTTATCCCGTAATAGCAAGAAAATCAGAACGCCCAATACAATAATGATAATACCGAACACTGTGTAAGCCATATTGATCGCTCCTAAGGTAGTATATACCCAAGTCAGAATTGATACGCCGACAATTGAGAACAAAGGAGAGCCGGCAGTAATGATCCCCATGACTCGCCCTCGGTACTTGATAAACCAGTTGGCACAGAGCATGAAACCGCCCATTTGCAATGGAACTACTAGCAGACGAACAAAAAACAGGCTGATATTGTACCAGATTAAGCTACCGTTATGCGTTGCTATTCCAAGGATAATGGTGAATATACCTAAAACAATCGTAGAGGGAACCAAGATTTTACGGACACCTATTTTTATAAATGCTGCGCCGCAAATCAGGTAAAAAATCACCACGGCAAAACCGGCAATTGTAACCGGCAGATCGGCAGCTGTCTCACTAAATCCAAAAACTTCAAGGGCTATGGGACGCAAAATATTTAAATGGTCATTCTGGAACCCAGAATAAAAGAACATCATAATAACGCCTAAAATACAAAATATAACTGCTTTCCATGCAAATTGTTTGTTTTTTAACATAACTTTTCTCCTTTTCTCATTATTGGACTATTTATGTATTTACTGGAACTCATCAGAATCCATAAACTCTACTGCATTGTACCCAGCCATTCTACCACTGTTGATCGCAAAACTCATGGTGTTGCCCGGCATAAAGAAGCAGTAGCTGTCACCATAGATATTGCAGGCGTCCATGCCTGATGCATACAGACCCGGAATTTTAATTCCTGACTGGTCAAGCACTTCCATCTTGTCATTCGTTTTTGCGCCACCAAGACTGCCGTATCCTGCCGGGAAATGTCTTGCGGCATAGTATTTCCCGCCTTTTAGCGGCTTCATATACTTATGCTTCTTAAAGAACAACTCATCCTCACCGGCGCATCCTTCATTGTATTCTTCAATGGTTACTTTTAGATTTTCAAGATTGATGCCTGTTTTTTCGCATAGCTCTTCTAATGTATCAGCTACAAAGACATTCATCTCACTCTTCTGCTCTTCGTTGTGCAGCATGCTAAGTCCCGAAGCCTCAACCTCACCGCCGCTTAAGTATGTCTCAAGCTCCTTCTCCCATTTATCAATCGCCTTGATATTATGGTGTTTCGTTATGTAGTCCAGACCAGTCTTTCTGTAAGTCTCTAGGATACTATCATCAATAATGGTAAAGACCGCCCTCTCACGTTGGATGGAAATGGCGTTTCCAGTGTAAGTCGTGTTATTCATAATCGCTTCATTAATGAAACGGTTGCCGTCTAAGTTGACCATCAGATTAGGCTGACGCATGGTTTCACTGATAGTTTTAAATACATCTGTCACACCTGGGGTCGTATAAGTCAGCTCCATGGTCGGACTCATTTTCCCAGCGCCTGCTTCCCAAAGCATCTTAAGGCCTTCGCCCTCTACACCCGGTATTCTAAAGGAGTGCAGATCCTTGCCCCATTCATATCCGAGAATGTCGTGAAGCATTTTAGGATTATTGCCAAAGCCGCCGGTTGATACAATTACGGCATTACACAGGGCAGTCATCGTTTCACCATCTGCATTGACTAGTTCCACACCGGATACATACCCATCATCTTCTTTTAGGATTTTCGTCGCCTTGGTATGGTACATGATCTGTACATCCATTTCTTCCGCCTGCTCTGTCAGTACCCGGTATATATTAGATGCTGCTCTTTCCGCCGGAAGATTGCTGCCCTTGGTCTTTACAATATGCTCAGTCTGTAAGGACTTCTCAAAATACTTAAAGGCACCTAAAAATTCCACCCCCATGCTCTCAAGCCATTCTATCGTTTGGCTTGATTGATTGTGATATTTTCTGACAAGGCGGGCATCGACTCTCCAGTGGGTATAATTCATAAAGAAATTAAAGGCGTCCTCTTTTGAAAGATCAACCATCTGCGCTTTCTGATATTTGGATTCCACCGCAAAAATCCCCATGCCCATATTAGCGGCCCCGCCGGTGGTGCTCCCTTTTTCTAATAGAATGACGCTAGCACCCTTTTCGGCAGCCGCCACAGCTGCTGTGATCCCTGATGCGCCACCACCGATGACAATCACATCGGCTTCCAATTGCTTACTCATAAACAAAAACCTCCTTTATTTTAGATAATTTAATATCATTGTAAAATTGATGCTGCGTAACTCAACCCCGCCTTCTTCGGCGTCTGCCGGTACCATCTTCACTTCTTTGAAAGCTTCCGACCGGCACTAGCTTATCAGGCAGCTTAGGCTTCATTTGGCCCGCTTTCATGATGGCGCCCTTTGGGCATACAGATAGGCATGTCATTGATTTTTGGCAAACCTCAGTGTTAATCATGTGAATCATTCCTTCCCCACCGGTAATTGCCAAATGAGGACAGCTGTTAAGGCATTTGCCACATCCGTCACAAAGCAACGGGTCTACATAGAGGGTAAAAGTACCTTTGCATACTAAATTGGTACACCGCTTCCGGCGGATATGCATATCCCACTCGTCTTCATGCATCTTCATCAGCTTTATGACACGCTCTGACGCTGTCTTTGTCATTTCGCAGGATGCGCCTTTAGCCATATTCTCAAGAATATCCATCAGCAGCTCGAAGTCGTCGCTATGGGCATTTCCTTCTGTTATGTCTTTGATAATTTCATAAGCCTGCCAAGTTCCTTCTCGGCAAAAAACACAAGTTCCGCAAGTTTCTTTTCTAGCAATATCCATCAAATTCTTACTATAATCAACCACGCATGCATTACCATTTGCAGCTTGATTATTGAAATCTTCCCAATCTGGCAACAAAGAGCTGTTTACATTACAAATCATACCTTCACTCCTTTCACCGTCTTGAAATGCGGATCTACCCAATATTTGGTTTTTTGAATATCAAGCCTTAAATCACACTGGAGACAGCGGACCGATTCACTATAAGCATCACATGGGCTTTTTAAAGTATCCGTACGTTCCATTTGGGCAAAATGCTCTAATCCGCCAATATTTGGATTTTGTGTTTCTCTTTCAAACAGCATCTCCTCAATATTCCCGTCACCGCCTAAATACAGATCCATATTCATGGCAACCTGACGCCCAGATGCGATTGCCTGTACGACTGACTTTGTACCATAAACCACATCACCTGCCGCAAAGACGCCTTCCACACTTGTTTTCATTGTTTCATCTACTTTTGCGAAGCTATTTCTGACTCGCTCAATGCCGAAGGATTCCCCTAGATCTGGCTGTTGCCCAGTCGCAAAGACCATTGTCTCGGTCGCAAACCGTTCCTGCGAATCCGGCAAAATATCAAGCTCCAAGCCCTTAACAGTGAATTTAAAGCCATTGATGCTTACCATCGATAACGCTGTGGCCTTGCCATCTGATTCTTCAATATTCATAATGGCCTTACCGCTTAATATCTCAATATCCTCTTCTAAAGCACTGGAAATCTCTTCCTTGTCTGCCAACATTTCTCCACGTGCCTCCATGCATATGATCCGGACAGTGCCAACGCCTAATTTCTTAGCCGTTCTCGCACAATCAAAACCAACATTTCCACCGCCGTAGACCGTTACCACGTCTCCTAGCTCCGGCAACATGCCTTCACTGGCCATTCTCAAGAAATTCACGGCATCGATGGCATTGCTCCATGGCTTGTTATAATCCGGTGGTCTTTTACCCTTGCCGGCACCGATGGTAATCAATATTGCATCGTAGCCTTTCCCACTTAACTCATCGATTGAGCGAACGGGAGAATCGGTGTGCATCTTGATGCCTTCCTCCATCAAAATCCCAATCTCTTTGTCAACGACCTCCTGTGCGATTCTGTATTTGGGAATCCCATAGGAAAGCATGCCTCCGGCTAATGCTTTTTGTTCATAAACTTCTGTTTCATAACCTTTTTTCGCCAGATAGTATGCCGCTGTCATTCCGGCAGGACCACCTCCAATAATTGCGACCTTCTTCCCATTGGCTTCCTTGCGCAATACTCGCTTTCTCCACGTTTCTGCTTCGTCATTTTTCACTGCAAAACGCTTAATTTCCCTAATTGCTATGGATTCATTCAAATGATCCCTTTTGCACCCTGCTTCGCAGGCATGAGTACAGATATACCCCAGAGAATGCGGAAAAGTTAGCTTTTCCCTGATGACGGAAACCGCATCACTATAACGCCCTTCCTTTGTCAATCTAATGTACAAAGGGATCTCTGTATGGGCAGGGCATTCATTTTTACAAGGAATCAAAGACATATTACGGGGAACATCTGCTGCGAAAACACCCTTTTGATCCTGAATTGCCCCAGTGGGACAGACTTCCACGCAGGCTCCGCAGAAGCGGCATTCTGTATCCGAAAGCAGCACATCACCGACCGTACCGATATAGGTCTCGCCATTCTTTTTATTGATTGATAATGCCTTAATGCCGCGAAGCTCATCACATGCGCGAACGCATCGCCCACATTGGATGCATCGCCGCATTTCCCTTTTCACTAAATGGTCGGACTTAGTAATCTCAGTATTATCTTTATCAATTTCACGAAGCCTGGAATGAGCCACCCCCATATACTGCATTAATGCCTGCAGCTCACAGTTTAAATACTTATCGCATGATGTACAATCCTTTGGGTGGCTTGCCAGCATTAGTTCCAATGCCGTCATGCGAAGTCTCTTTGCCGCTTCAGTCTTAGTATTGACTATCATATTATCTTTGATAACTATTTCACAAGACTTGACAATCCCGGACTCTCCTTCTATTTCTACACTACATAAGTTGCAGTTGCCCAAAGGCGTCAAATCGGGATGATAACACAGATGCGGGATGTATATGCCGGCATCCAATGCTGCCTGCAACACATTCTGGCCTTCCTTTGCCTCAATCATGTATCCATCAATTTGCAAACGTACTTTATTCATAAGCCACCCCTTATCACGCTGCCTTATTCAGGCTCTTCGCCTGATTAAGACGTCTACTTGCAGTATTTAAAAACAGAACCAATAAAAATCCAACCACGCTCATGCCGGCCACGGTCAAGAATGCCAAGTTATAACCACCGCTCGCCGTCCTGATTCCAGCTGCAAGCTGCGGTCCAATTGCCCCGGCAAGACCATATGCAACATATAGAAATGCATAATTGACAGCAAGATTCTTTATGCCGAAATTGTCTGCACATACCGGTGAAAACATCGATGTGAATCCGCCATAGCAAGCACTAATCGCCAATAATTCAACAACAAATACCGTGCCATTTGACATTGTCAATAAAACCATGGAGCCACATATGACAGCAAATAGCAACATCATAATCCGGTATCTTCCGAAATAGTCGGAAATGGTTCCAAATGTAAGACGTCCTAAGGCATTAAAAATGGAAATCAATCCGACATATAGCGCCGCCTTTTCAGCCGAGAAGCTGAGCGTTTCCTGGAGCATCGTCGCTGCATGCCCAGTAATCATCAGTCCTGCGGTAGCGCCCAGTGTCAATGCCACAACTAATATGTAATATCTGGAAGTCTTTAACATCTCCTTCCATGTGTAATCTACTGCGGATGTTGGATTGGAATTCATCTTTTTTACTTTTTTCCCTTCCTTTGGCAGTGGGCTAAAATCAGCAGGCACGGTTTTTATCAAAAAAGATAAGGGAATCATCACAACAGCAAAGATTCCTGCCAGCAAACCAAAGGATGATAATACGCCGAAGCGTTGCATAAAGGTTGTCGCAATCGGTGCCCAAAGAATCGCGCCGCTGCCATAAGAGCATGCCAGCAAGCCGGAAGCCATTCCCGTCTTATCGGGAAATAGGCTTGTGCTATAGGCCATTAAACTGGGATAGAGCATGGCAATGCCAATTCCTACGACGATGCCATAAACAAGGTATAAATAGCTGATAGAGCTAGTAAACATGGTAGCGGCAAGTCCAATTACATAAATCCCAATTCCTACCCTTAAATAATTTCCAATACCAAGCGTCTTTTGGAATTTACCAAGGAAAATAGGTGCAATTGTGGATATCATGATTTGAATCGTGTATGTAAGCGAGATGACATTAAGTTCCCACGAAAATCCTTCCATTAGTGGTTTTTGGAAGACGCTCCATGCATATCCAATTCCGGAAAACAGGGCAAGCAGCATTGCTGCAACCATACATTTCCACCTTCGACCTTGAAAATCCATATTTCTTCTTCCTCCTACTTCGTCATTTCTATAATACAGGCAGCGCCCATGCCACCACCAATGCACATGGTCACAAGTCCGTACCTGCCTCCTGTGCTTTCTAAGTAATTCATTGTCTTTGCCAGCAATATGCCGCCGGTCGCTCCTAACGGGTGCCCTAATGCCAATGCCCCGCCTCTGGGATTCACTTTGTTTTTGTCCATTCCCAATTGTTCCATGGAAACAAGCGCCTGCGATGCAAAAGCTTCATTTAATTCGATGACATCCATTTCTTTTATGGTAAGACCTGTTTTATCAAAAATCTTATTGACTGCATAGATTGGCCCCAATCCCATATATGCGGGATTAAGCCCCGCTACTGCAAATGATACAAATCTCGCAATAGGTTCTATGCCCAGCTCCTTAACCTTGCTTTCAGACATCAGTACAACAAATGCCGCCCCATCGCTTCGTTGTGATGATGTCGCCGCCGTCACCAGTCCATCCTCCTTAAAGCAAGGCTTTAGGTTGGCCAATGACGCCATATTGGTTCCTTTCCTGTAACATTCATCTCGTTTGAATACCACGGGATTCCCCTCCCCATCACAACCGGTAACGGGAATAATTTCCTTATCAAACAAGCCTTCTTCCACAGCTTTTGAAGCCTTATCATGGCTTTCTACAGCCAACTGCTCCATCTGTTCTCTGCTTATGTTAAATTGATCGGCAACATTCTCAGCCGTGATTCCCATCGGCACATAGGTCTCCGTATTCTTAACAAGCCATGGATCTAAATATTGCTCCTCAGATGACATCACAGGACAAGTCATGGATTCCACGCCGCCTGCGACGACCACATCCTGCAGGCCGCTCATAATCATGGAGGCGCCGATCGCCACCGCCTGAACTCCCGAAGCGCAAAAACGATTGACCGTCTGTCCGGACACCTCATCGGGAAGCCCTGCCCGGATAACAATATTCCTAGCCGGGTTCAATCCCATCTTCCCTTCCGGTATGGCACAGCCGACGATGACATCGTCAATATCATCCGGATCAAGCTTAGACACCTTTTTAACGACCCCTTTTAACACCTCGGCCCCAAAATCCACCGGGTTTGCTGCTCTGAGCGTTCCTTTGCCGGCCTTGGCTATAGCTGATCGCCCATATGCTACGATTAAACAGTTCTCCATTCTATCGATAACCTCCTATTTGCTTCTGGTTATTGTATTTATTATTGTTGACTTTGGTTTCGCTCCTATGATAAAATTTAATCAAATTACGTCGAGCGCCTTCTAAAACAGGCAGATGGGAGCCTCTATGAATATTGAAATGTTGCAGTATTTCCAGTATATTGCCAAGTACAAGAATATCACTAAGGCTGCGAAGCACTTTTATATCAGCCAATCAACACTGAGCCGACATATCATGGCATTGGAAAACGAAATTGGTGTAAAGCTATTTGAACGAAATAATAAGCAGGTCGAGTTGACGGGAGCCGGCGAAGTGTTCTACAATGATTGTGATTCCTTTGTGAAACATATGGAAACCATTATTAAAAATGTTCAGGCAGCCAATCAAGGGTCTTCCGGAATTCTTAGAATCACTTCTCCGAGCAGTTTAAGCCATATTCTTACCAATACCTTGCATGTCATGCAGGATGAGCATCCTTTTATAAGGCTTGTGGTTGAAGCGTATGATTTTAATGAAATTCCCAGCGCCATTAAGTATGACCTTTACAACATCGGACTGACTTATGATTTCGCTTCACTCAATCATGAAGAGCTAAAGAGCATCCCGGTGGGGACGGACGATTTCTCTATGGTGGTGTCCTCAAGGATTTTTAATAACCCAACCAAGGAAACCATTGCCCAAATTGTCAAATCGCTGCCCTTAATTCTGCCCTCCCATGCAGAACCGCCTTTTATGAAGCTGCTATTGCACCATTTTCAAAATTACGCTGCTATAAAAAGCATTAATACCATCTTTCTCAACACCACGGAGTCCGTCATGTTGGAAGCTTCACTAGGTCTTGGGTTCGGTATTGTTCCCACGACATGGAAGAATTCCTACAGCCATACCAAGAACATTTCCTTTATAAAGCTAGATGAGTTTCCAACAAACTGTAATATTGTCATGCTCTATAAGAAGGAAAACCCTCCGGAGCTGGTTCATCACTTTGCCGATATCGCAACGTCCCTTTATGAGAAAAAGCAAGCATCGGATTTAACTGAGCATAGCACATAACAATATGGAACAAAGCTTTTCGTTCATGCTGGCACTTCGTGACGTCAGCACGATCGGAATATCCGCTCCTACTAAGCACCCCGCCAATACATTCTCGGGATCGGCATTCCATATCTTGCTCATTACGTTTCCAGTAACCATCTGTGGTACCAGAAGCATATCCACGTCGCCTGCATAAGGAGAGTCATATCCTTTGATAACGGCAGCTTCTTTTCGTGTGGCTAAGTCAAAGGAGATCGGTCCGATTACGACCCCTTCCCCGAACTCATCATTTTCTGCCATCTGCTGTAGTTGTTGCGCCTCAACGGTTTCCGGCATTTTCTCGCTGACGGTTTCCGTAGCGCACAAGGCACCGACCACCGGCTTTTGATAGCCTAATTTCCGTAAGGTCTCAATTCCCTCATTCACGATCTTTTTCTTATCGCCAAGAGAAGGGTGGGGGATCACCGCACTATCGCTCATAGCCAACAGCTTATGGTATCCTTTAATCTGCATTAGCCCAAAATGGGTAATGAAGCCTTTCTTATTCAGCCCTGTTTGTTTATTGAGGATTGGCCTTAACAAATCCTTTGTTTCTAATTTGCCTTTAATAATGAAATCGCCTTTGCCTTCATGAATAAGCTTTACTGCCATCTCCGTGGGGTTTTCTCCGGATTTAACAGGGATGATTTCATATGCCCGTTCGGCGTAATTCATCTGTTGAAGCAATTTCATTATTGCTTCTTGTTCCCCTACAAGAACCGGTCTGGCATAACCTAAATCCGCCGCCGTGAATACGGCCTCCAATGCATGTTCATCATTGGCGCCTGCAACAACGGCGATTTTAGGCGATGCGTTTCGGCTAAGGCAGGCAGTTTGCAATTCTTCATAATTCTTATACATACATTTTGCCTCACTGTTAGTTTATTCCAAGTATTTCCCTTGCTTCTTCCGGGGTTGCTGGCTCTTTCCCAAATTCCCTAACGGCCCTTACAGCCCTTTCCACCAGGCTCACATTGGTAGCTAATTTCCCGTGGCTATAATAGACATTGTCCTCAAGACCTACCCGAATGTGCCCTCCTAAGGATAAGGTTGCATACATAATCGGCAAATGCTGTCTTCCCAATCCGAATGCGGACCAAGTGGATCCTTCCGGCAACATCTCATAAAGGTATAGCAGGTTCTTCACAGTAGCTTCGATGCCGCCGAGCACGCCAAGAACAAATTGGTAGTGGCACGGTGCCGTTAACACTTCTTTTTTTACATAATACTTTACAATATTCATAAAACCAGAATCAAAGATTTCCATCTCCGGCTTAATGTTCAACGCTTTCATCTTCAAGCCGAGCTGCCCTAAAAACTGTGGTGAGTTGTCAAATATGCCGGCAGGCATCCAGTTGAAAGAACCTGCATCAAAAGAGGCCATTTCGGGCATTACATAAGGCAGATGTGCCATCCTCTCGGCGGAGCCGGCTCTATTGTCGCCGGATGTCGTACAATTGATCACAATGTCACAATCTGTTCTGGCTTTAATCAAATCAATGGTTTTTTTAAATTTTTCCTTATCCATGGTTCCCTTGCCTTCTTCATCCCGCATATGCAGATGAACGATCGCCGCCCCCGCCTTCCAGCATTGATAGGCATCTTCTGCAATTTCTTCAGGCGTCATCGGAATTGATGGATTCAGTTCTTTTGGCGTCATGGCTCCTGTTAAGGCAGCCGTAATGATTACTTTATTGTTAAGCGACATTTCACTCTGACCTCCATTATAATCTGGTTGGTTGGTTGATTCACTCTGGCACTCAGGCAAGATGATTCGGATTGTCGATAATCTCCTGAATAGAATGATAACCTTCGGGATAAACATCGTAAGGATGGATTTCTTCTACTTTATTAAGCACACGTAGTGCCCCTGCTGCTAGAGCTTCCATCTCACGTTCTCCGGGAACAATGCTGACCGGTGCAATAAAGGAAACCTTTTCCTTAATCCAGTTTGTAATTCTCTCACTATAAGCGATCCCGCCGGTGATAATGATCTGATCGACTTTACCATCCCTTACAACCGAGAGTTGTCCGATACTTTTTGCAACTCCATAAGCCATTGCCTTTAAGATCAGTTCTGCTTGTTGATCTCCTTCATCAATCATCTTCTCAATGACTCTGACGTCATGAGTTCCAAAATAGGCAACCAAACCGGACTGTCCACATAAATACATCTTCATTTCCGCCAATGTCTTATCGCTGTTATAACACAAATCAGCCATATACCTTGTTGGAATTGCTCCTGCCCTTTGAGGAGACATAGAACCCTCATCGTCATAAACCCAATCCGCTATCCGTCCATGATCATGAAAACCTAATGTGATCCCGCCGCCGAGCTGAACGATGATCAGGTTCAGATCCTTGTATTTCTTTCCGACCGACTCTGCATAGGTGATTCCTGCCATTTTCGTATTTAGTAAATGGGCAATCGTCCTGTTCCTTATTTCAGGGATTCCGGTAATTTTCGTGATTTCATCACCGGAATTAACACTCGTCGGATCATAGACAATTATCGGAATATCCAAACCTTCTGCCAGCTGATTAGCAATCAGGCAAGACAGTGTTGAAGCATGCTGTGCCATTGGCGCATAGGTAACAGTGGCAATCATCAATTCATTGACTTCATATGCCCCATCATATAGAACGGCTGGAATCGCTCCTGCTCTGGCAACAATCATGTCGAATTCAGCTGGGTCAAGATTGTTGTCCGATAAGAATTCCTTGACCTGATGTGTCCGATAGTCCAGCTGATCTAGTACCTTCGGCATCTTCTTAAGCTGCTCTGCCTCAATATCTAAGGATACCTTGCTGATCATTCGATCGTCTTCAAAATACGCTGCTTTGGTAGAAGTGGAGCCACAGTTAATTGCAAATATCTTCTTCATTATCTTCACCACTATCTAATTTTGCCTTTCAGAGGTGGGTCAATCTTTCCTTCCAATCCTAAATATTCGATCATCGATAGCAATTCTGAATGCAATTCATCAGCACAGAACATCCCAAACAATTCTGTTCCAAATGCCATATCCAAATCGTCTGATATCCTCTTCTTCCAGTTTCTTCTAACTAGCTGTGTGGTAAGTCTTCTGGCAATCCTGTTTTGAGCCATTAACAGATCAGCGATTTCATAAGCGCGATCCATAAGCTTTTCTCTTGGAACAATTTCTGAGACCATATTCAATCTGAGCAGATCCTGTGCCGTCATCTTATCGCCGGTCATCAGATACCAGGCCGCCGCCCTTGCCGGCATCAGTTCAAAGAAACAGCTATGTATGCCATCGCCAGGCACATTGTTTGTTCCCGGAAGCATATGGGGGTCAAGCACCGTGATATCGTCAGCAGCAATCGCTAAATCACACATCAGGGCTAATTCCGTATGTCCGCCGGAACCGCTAAGAACGCCGAGTGTCGGTACTTCCACATCCTGAATCATCGTAATGATCATGCGGCGTCCGTCAACGAACATATGATTATATCTAGTTTCGCCCGGGTTATTTCCTTCCGGTGCCCAGCTGGCCGCCTCAAAATCTGTAACCCAGATGTTGCCTGTGCCGGTAAAGATAATCATTTCCGTCTCCCGATCCGTCCCAAGCAATCTCCACATCTTTCCAATTGCATCATGCAATTCCATTGACCAGATCAGTGGGCCGCCTTTGCAATGCATACGCACGGTTACAACTCCGTCTTCCCTTCTGTCCATAATAAAATGCTCTTTGAACATTTCCTTGATTTCTTCAAAAGTTGGCCAATTTACATAGCCTGCGTTTGTCTCTTTTACGTTTGACATGTCATTTTCCTCCAAATATAAATTTTTTCAGCAATCGTTTAATGAGTAGAATTCGATATATATAAATTATAAGTATAAAAGGATGGATTGTAAAATTCATAATTTGCATCGGTTTTTGTAGTTTTTGTCTGAATTTTTATAGAAAACTTTCTTTTTATTTGTTATAATCATAGCCAACACTCAATTAATGGGGAAAATAATAACGAAGGTAGTGGTAATTATGAACAAAACCAATAGCGATGAGAAGGGTATGCTATCAATTGAAAGCAGGAATATATTTACTATATTGAAGAAATGGCTATATACAGAGCAGGATATTGTGTTCCGAGAACTGATTTCCAACGGAATCGATGCCATAGAGAAACTTTCCGGGTCGCAAAAAACAGATGGTCGCATTGTTGTTACGCTGGATACTCAGGCAAAACGCCTCATGATCAGTGATAATGGCATCGGCATGAATAAAGAAGAGGTCCATAAATACATCAATCAGATCGCCTTTTCCGGCGCGACGGAATTCATCAATCAAAACAATGAGACTGGCAAAGACACCATCATCGGTCATTTTGGAGTAGGCTTTTACTCGGCCTTCATGCTGGCCGATCATGTCGCCTTGGTAACAAAATCCTATCAGAAAGATGCTCCTGGGGTCCGCTGGGATTGCTTGTCAGATATGTCTTATCATATGGAAGAATATACAAAGTCCGAAATCGGTACCGATGTCATTTTATATTTAGATGAAAACAGCACTTATTTGCAAAAACCTGAGCTGATCGGCGAAATCATTAAAAAGTACTTTGTTTTTTCGAAGACACCCATCTATTTTGAGGTCTCAGGGCAAGAACCGGTTCTTATGAATCAGCCAAGCCCAATAAGGAGTCAGTCAGGAACCGAAATCGAAGCAGAACAGATGAAGACATTCTATAAAGAATTCTTTGAGGATGTATCCGATCCATTGTTTTGGCTTTCGTTTGAAAGTGTGGATATCGGTGTAAGAGGCATTCTTTTCTTTCGAAATACCAAAAATGGCACTGCCGAATTGGATGGCACCATTAAGGTTTACAGCAGAGGGGTTTACATTGGCGAAAACATTCCTGCCCTAATTCCAAAGTTCGTCAATCTTCAAAACGGCATCATTGAGTGTGATCATCTGCCTCTTTCGGTCTCTCGATCAAGCATTCAAACGGAGCACCAGGAGGATGACATTATTCCATTAATATATGAAACTTTGTCTCAGGAAGTCACAATAGCGTTTGATGACATGTTTAAGAATCAGCGCAGCACTTATGAAGCCCATTGGCCTGATATCCATGCTTTTGTTAAATATGGGGTTTTACAGGATAAAGTCTTTGCTTCCGTTATAACCCGGAAAGTCATATTTATGGATATTCATAAGAAATATTATACCATTTCGGAATACCTTGACAAAGAGTGGGGTTCTCATCCCGACACCATCTATTATGCCTCTGACGAGCTGGACCAGGCACATTACATCGACCTCTTTAAAAAGTGTCATTTAAACGCTTTACTATTCAGCCATGTCATCGATCAGCCATTTATGCGTAAATATGAGGCGCTTCATCCTAATTTGAAATTTGTACGCATTGATTCCAATATCAAGTCTCTGTTCCATGGATATTTGAATGAAGATGATGGACCGAATGTCAAGGTACTGACAGAAAAGTTCTATCAGGCATTGGGAGAGCGATTAGGCGCTATGACTTTGAAGATAACCAACTTAGATCATGAAAACATCTCAACGCTCATTATTAATGATGAAAAAGCCCGCCGAATGACAGATATGCTGGAAATATACGGCTTTCTGGGGTCGGGCGATCTTACTGCTAAAGGACAGCAGTCAAAAAGTACTTTGTTAGTCAATATGAAGAATGAGATCGTACAGTTTATATTGAAGACCTCCGATGAATTGGCCATCGGCATTGTCGTCAATCAGCTGTTCGATCTATCCCTTTTGAGCCAGCAATCGCTGAAGCCTGAAGATATGGAGCAGTTTATCAATCGAAGCGAATCCGTATTGTCTAATTCTCTTGCAGCTATGTTGTCAAGGGATTAGTATATCGGGGCTTTTGGTATCCTGAAAGGCAACACTAGTTCAACTAAGAAGGCGGTTTATTTCCACAATTGCAATGGCATCTGCACATATTTTTCATCTATAGCGCAAATACTATTACGATTATCAGAAAATTAATCTCTTATATGCAAGGAGGAAGAAAATAAATGAACGAAAAAGAGCGTCAGCAAGAAGAGCAAAATAAGTTTAACAGTGTCACCCAAAAGGTAAAACCAGAGAATCAGAACCAGACACATAACTCCAGAAAAGAGGGAATTGCCCCCATTAATCAAAAACGGTAGACCGTATTATGTAGTGCCGTGAATAAATCGCCTCGCCGGACGGCGAGGCGATTTATTCCATATTCACGATCCACTTTCCAACCCTTGTTGAGCCCATTCTGGAAATAATGCCTTCTTTCCGTAAAACAGCAATATTCCTCTTAACAGTAGTATCGCTTTCTGAGTCACTTGCAATATCCTACTACATTTGAAAACTTACATGGGCTTTTATCGAACAGTATTACGAAGTCATCAGCATCATATTCTCTCCTCATACCACATCACCTATTGTGTCTCACCATCTCGGCAGGAACCCCCACTCTTACCGAAACAAGTATCTTATATAGATATTATTCTTTTACTCAGCTGATAGCGCTGCCATAGTAATATAATTATAAGGCTGGTTGAAATGTGGAAGAAAGAAGATATCCAATAGTTTCAGTTTATCAATTGTAACCTGCTCCTGGATTGCCAGTGAGAACATATGGATTGCCATAGATACATCATATTCCGAGCATAACTGTGCTCCCAGGACGATTCTTGTCTTCTTATCATAAACAATTCTGATCTTCACCTTATAGTTGCCGTTCTCGATAAACAATGCTTTTTGGTAATCTTCAAAATCTGTCGCTGTGGCATCATAACCGGATTTCCGGGCTTTTGCCAGTGTCAGACCAGTCGAAATCATATGGAGGCCCCAGATACTAATTGCATTAGAACCCTGTACTCCAATAGTCTCAAGTTTTGTACCGCAGGCATTATGTGCGGCAATAATACCTGAACGCACTGCGTTGGTGGCCAATGCAATATAGTTCACATCCTGAATCGCATTATCATACACGGTTGCGCAATCACCAATTGCGTACACGTCTTTCATACTAGTTTCCTGAGAGCGGTTTATCAGATATGCCCCATTGTCATATAGCTTCAGCTTATCTTTTCCCAATTCAGTATTGGGATGGAATCCAATTGCAAGCACAACCATGTCCGTATCATATTCTCCCTTATCCGTCACAACCTTCTTCACCTTTGTGTCGCCGACAAGCTTTTGCACCATTTCACCAAATGCCAGTAAAACCCCGTTTTTCTCCAAAGTATCTTTCATCCGTTCCGTAAATTCCGAATCAAAATACCCAGACAAACAGGTGCTGGCGCAATCAATCAAAGTCACCTCACGCCCGTTACGTTTGAAAGCTTCTGCTAATTCTACACCGATGTATCCTGCCCCAACAACAGTTACATGTTTAATGGATTCATCTTCTAATTTATCAATCACTCCCTGCGCATCCTGAAACAACTTTACAAGCTGCACATTTTCCAGATTAACACCCTCAATCTGAGGAATAATCGGCAACGAACCCGTAGCCAGAATTAACTTGTCATATGAGCGCTCATACTTTTCACTTTTTCCTTTTGCATAGACAACTTTATTTTCAAAGTCAATTTTTTCTATTTCTGTTTCCATATAGATTTTTGCGCCTTTTTTCTCCAGAGTTTCTTTGCTGGAATAAAACAATCCCTCTGAAGAAGGGATCTGCTTACCAATCCAAAGAGCCATTCCACAACCAAGAAAACTGATATTTGAATTTCGATCAAATGCAATGACTTCTCCCCCCGGATAGTGGTCTAAAATAGTATTAAGCGCTGCTGTTCCTGCGTGATTTGCTCCAATAACAATAATTTTTTCCATTAGAAATCCTCCTCAATCTGCTTTTAATTATTAGATACATGTTTGCATTATACTCTATCTTTTGTCTTTATCCAACCATGTTTTTGCCATCACAAAAAATTTCCCTAAAAATACTTTCTTTTGGATTTGCATATCTCTGTGATGAACATTTTATCCAAGTCGGTAAGAGCATAACCGTTTCGATAAATTAGAACATCTCGATAGATTTGTTTGTTTGATTTACATGGAATTTGCACTAAACCGTATTTATCAAGCGTCTGCTGCGGAATAGGGGATACCCACATAAAAGTATTAGGCACTTGTTGCAGCAAATCAAACTGGCTGCCTCGCTCAAATATAAATATCCTTTTATCGATTTCACTGATCAATTCTTCTTCTCTTACCTTCGACAAGGGCAGTGAAGGCACCAAAGTGTCGGTGTGTGCGATTTCAATAAAACCCGCCAAGTCTGCATAGTCTAAATCTGCTTTACATGACAGCGGATTGATTTTTGCCATTACCACGATATAACTAAACTCACAAAGCAGTTCGCTTTCAAGTCCTTTTTCAGTGAGCATTTCCTTGAAATGGTCATCAAATATCTGCTGATACCGGATAATGCCAAGCTTATAATCCGCAACAAGAATATTGTCAATGACACGAAGCGCATTTGTTTCCTTATAATAGATCTCGACCGGTTTTGTTTGGTCAATAAGTTTTGAAAACTCCACAAACGCTTCGGAAATGTATGATGCGCAGGGAACGGAAACGGAAAAAATCTGTTTCTTTGTCTCAGTATTCCTATATATAGCTTCTACCTCATCAACCTGACGAAGAATGTTGGCTGCATAGAGTAAAAATTCATCGCCACATGGCGTAACGGAGATTCCCTTAGATGTTCTGTTGAAAATGCTGATACCGAGGGTATCTTCCAGTTCTTTGATCGCACGGCTCAAATTGGGCTGCTTCATATATAGATTTTTCGCTGCTTTACTGATCGATTGTGTTTTAGCAACCTCAACAGCATATTTCAAGTGCAATAAATTCATATCAAATAATCCTCCAGTAATATCAATCATCAACTTCCATAATTTTCTATAATAACAGCTATAATCGTATCACATTTCAATTCGTTTTTCAATCCCGACGTCTATTATTATTCCAAACGGAATTGGAGATATATCGATAACTATATGACGATATATTATTTTAGCATTTTACAAACGTAAAAAGTATTGTTAAAATAATAACAAGCAAAGGAGGGGAAAAGGATGACTACTCACGCCGACAAAATTATCGCCGTCAGAACCTCAAAGACCGTTTACCGTGATGGTAACTTGGTAATCAAGGTTTTTGACGCAGATTATTCCAAAGCTGACGTTCTGAACGAAGCTCTGAATCAAGCAAGAGTTGAAGAAATGGGGCTAAATACTCCAAGTATTTCAAAAGTTATCAAACTTGACGGGAAATGGGCGATTATTTCAGAATTTATTAAAGGGAAAACCTTGCAGCAGCTGATGGACGAGCATGTCAAAAGGAAAGATGAATATTTAGAGATGTTTGTCAATATTCAGTTGGAAATGCACGAAATGACCGCACCGTTACTTAGCAAGCTTAAAGATAGATTGAGCCAAAAAATAAGCGTTAGCGACCTTGATGCGACGACACGTTATGAATTACACAACCGTCTTTATGCTATGCCAGAAAATAGAAAGCTGTGCCACGGCGACTTTAATCCGAGCAATATTATCATTACCGACGAAGGCAGGGCTTACATCGTAGACTGGGCACATGCGACACAAGGCAATGCATCCGCCGACGCCGCAAGGACTTATCTTCTTTTTTGTCTTGCCGGCGATATTGATAGCGCAGAAAAATATCTGGAATTGCTCTATAAGAAAAGTGATACCGCAAAGCAGTATGTAAAGAAATGGCTGCCTATTGTTGCTGCGTCGCAATCTGTAAAAGGAAAGCCAAATGAGCGCAAACTCCTACTTAGTTGGGTTAATGTGACGGATTACGAATAGAAAGGGGTGTTTAAAACATGAAAATTACAGTATGTATAGGAAGCTCTTGCCATTTAAAAGGCTCGCGACAGATAGTAGAAGCATTGCAATATCTGATTTCCGAAAACAAACTCAAGGAGGAAATTGACCTTTCGGGTACTTTCTGTATGGGAAATTGCCAAAACGGCGTCTGCGTCACTATCGATGATCAGCTGTTTTCCCTCTCACCTGCAACAACAACGGATTTCTTTAATAAAGAAGTCTTAACAAGAGTTAAAGAGGGGTAGGGCACGATGTCTAATTGCTTACAATTAAAAAAATCCAACTGCAAAAACTGCTATAAGTGCATTCGCCATTGCCCAGTCAAATCCATTCGGTTTTCCGGCAACCAGGCACATATTGTTGACAATGAGTGCATCCTTTGCGGCGGCTGTTTTGTCGTGTGCCCGCAGGACGCAAAAGAGATTGTCGCAGAAACCGAAAAGGTAAAGGTGCTTATTCAAAGCGGTGTTCCTGTGATCGCCAGCGTCGCACCGTCGTTTGTTGCTAATCATAGTGGCATCGGTATAAATTCTGTGCGAAAAGCTCTTAAACAGCTTGGGTTTGCCGATGTGGAAGAGACCGCAATCGGCGCAACTATTGTCAAAAAACAATATGAAGAAATTCTACGTACAGGAAACCGGAATATTCTCATATCCTCCTGTTGTCATAGTGTCAATCTGCTGATACAAAAACATTTTCCAAGCACACTGCCGTATCTTGCGAATGTCATTTCCCCAATGCAAGCACATTCCCTAGATATCAAACGGAGAATGCTTGGCGCAAAGACCGTCTTCATCGGTCCTTGCGTTGCTAAAAAGGATGAAGCTGACTATTATGGCGATATAGTCGATGCCGTGTTGACTTATGAAGAATTAAGCAAGTGGTTGAATGAGGAAGAAATCGAGCTCATGCAGGAAGCAGATGCAGAAGAAAAAAGCAAAGCCCGGCTCTTTCCGACAACCGGCGGTATTATAAAGACAATGGTAAAAAATGCCGAATACACATATCTGGCTATTGACGGTGTGGAGAACTGTATTTCCGCCCTTAATGATATTGGAAAAGGTAAATTGAGCAAGTGTTTTATCGAAATGTCAGCCTGTATCGGAAGTTGTATTGGCGGTCCTGTAATGGAAAAACGTCACCGCTCGCCTGTGCGGGATTATATTGCGGTTTTAGGGTATGCCGGCAATAACGATTTTGAAGTCTCGGATTTACCCGAAACCTTGAAAGAAAAAGAGCTGACTCATATCGCAAATAAGCTGCAATTTCCTTCCGAGTCTGAAATCATTGATATTTTGAAGCAAATGGGAAAATCTACAAAAAAAGATGAGCTCAATTGCGGCTCTTGCGGGTATGATACCTGTCGTGAAAAAGCCACCGCCATTTATCAATGCAAGGCAGACCTTTCGATGTGCCTGCCATTTTTGAAAGACAAAGCGGAAAGTTTTTCAGACAATATTATCAATAACACACCGAACGGCATTTTAGTATTGAACGAAAAATTGGAAGTTCAGCAAATCAACCGAGCGGCTCTAAAACTCATGAATCTGCGTTCGGATACAAACGTTTTAGGAGAGCATGTCGTCCGTATTCTTGACCCCAATGTGTTCTTTGATGTTCTTGATAGCGGACATGGTATTCAAGACCAAAAAACATATCTTGCGGAATACGAAAAATATGTTGACCAAACAGTTTTGTATGATAAAGAGTACCACATTATCATTTGTATTATGCGTGATGTGACTGACATTGAAAAAGAACACGTAAGAAAAGACGAATTTTCTCGTCAAACTGTCGAAATTGCAGATAACGTAGTCGAAAAGCAGATGCGCATCGTTCAAGAAATCGCTTCTCTTTTGGGCGAGACTGCCGCCGAAACTAAAATCGCCTTGACCAAATTAAAGGAGGCGATTTCAAATGAATAATCTTTGCGCCGATATCGGCTACTGGAGTGTCAATCATTTTGGAGAAGAGCTTTGCGGCGATCATGTGGACATGGTTGATCAAGATGGAAAAACTACCATGGTTGTTTTAGCGGATGGCCTGGGCAGCGGGGTAAAAGCAAGCATCTTATCAACGCTTACTTCAAAAATCATTTCCACCATGCTTGCTGCCGGTTTGTCTATTGAAGACTGTGTGGAAACAATGGCAGCGACGTTGCCGGTCTGCTCGGTCAGAGGGGTTGCTTATTCAACCTTTACGATTATCCGAATTGTTGAAAATGACAGGGCAGAAATTATTCAATATGACAATCCACAGGTGATCCTTCTTCGCAATGGCAAAAATTATGATTATCGTAAATCAGAGATAACTATCGGTGGGAAAAAAATATATAAATCAGATATCAAATTGCAGGAAAACGACATCTTTATTGCAATGAGTGACGGATGCCCTCATGCCGGCATCGGCCTGTCTTTTAACTTTGGCTGGAAACGTGAGGATATTATTGACTTTATGGAAACCTTCGCTATGGTTGGATATACTGCTAAAACACTTTCCACCATTCTGATTGATGAAGTTAACAGGCTATATGGAAATAAGCCCGGTGATGACGCAACCGCCTGCACGATCCGCATACGCAAGCGCGAACCGATGAATCTGTTGATTGGACCTCCTTCAAACCGTGATGATTGTGACCGAATGATGGCCCTCTTTTTCTCAAAAGAGGGCAAGCACATTGTCTGCGGAGGCACAACCTCATCTATTGCTGCAAAACATTTGAACAAAAGACTTGTTCCAACGCTTGACTTCATCGATCAAGATGTTCCGCCCATTGCTAGAATTGATGGTGTCGACCTTGTGACGGAAGGTATTATCACCATCAATAAAGTGCTAACCTATGCGAAAGATTATCTGTCGAACAATGAATCTTATCAGCAATGGAGCATTAAACATGACGGAGCTTCATTGATTAGTCGGCTCTTGTTTGAGGAAGCAACCGATATCAACTTTTATGTTGGCAGGGCAATCAATCCCGCTCATCAAAATCCTGATTTGCCGATTAATTTCAGTATAAAGATGAATTTAGTCAGCGAACTGTCCGAAGCGCTGAAAAAAATGGGTAAACGTATTAAAGTAAGTTATTTTTAGGAGGATGTTTATGAAAAAATTTGATACAAAGGTACAGAATCTAAAATATATGGTCCTGCGCGAGACCGCAAGATTTGAATGGAGCAATACCTTGCTTGAAAACTTACTTAATATTCCGAACATGATTATCTCGGGCAACACTGCGACGATGCGCTGTTGTGTCTACAAAGAGCGTGCTATTGTAGGTGAACGTATAAAGCTGGCGATGGGCGGCGACAAAAGCAATCCGAATGTCATTGAAGTCATTGATATCGCCTGTGACGAATGCCCGATGGGCGGCTACGAAGTAACTAGAGCCTGTCGCGGCTGTTTAGCGCATCGGTGCGAAAATATTTGCAGGCGCGGCGCAATTTCTTTTGACGGCAACCATGCGGCTCATATTGATAAGACAAAATGTGTGGAATGCGGCCTGTGCGCAAAAGTCTGCCCCTACAGTGCGATCATCAATTACAAACGCCCATGTGAACAGTCCTGCAAAGTAAAAGCTATTTCCATGAGTGAAACCAAGGCTGCACAAATCGACAACGATAAATGCATATCCTGTGGAGCTTGTGTTTATCAATGCCCTTGGGGGGCGATTATGGATAAATCTTTCATATTGAACGTCATTGATCTTATAAAAAAAAGTGAGGCTAATCAAAAATTCAAGGTGTACGCCGTTGTCGCTCCGTCTATTTCCAGCCAGTTCACCTATGCCAAACTCGGTCAGGTCATTAGCGGCATTAAGGCATTGGGGTTTCATACGGTTGTGGAGGCGGCATTGGGTGCTGATATGGTCGCTTACGCCGAAGCCGCCGAGCTTGTCGAAAAAGGCTTTTTGACAAGTTCCTGCTGCCCTTCCTTTGTTGATTATGTCAAAAAACAGTTTCCTGACTTGGTCGGGCATATTTCACACAATTTGTCACCGGCAGCAACTATTGCGAAATATATAAAGGAAAAAGAGGGAACCGCCAAAATCATTTTCATCGGTCCTTGTACCTCGAAAAAAATGGAATTTCAAACAGAGGCTGTGCGCCCATATGTTGACTGTGTCATTACATTTGAAGAACTACAGGCTCTATTAGATAGCAAAGACATTGAGCTAGAGACGCTTACAGAGGATGTCTTGGACAACGCCTCCTACTACGGCAGGATATTTGCAAGAAGTGGCGGCCTCTCAGATGCAGTAGCACAGGCAATTAAAGAGCATGGAATGATCGATTTCAAGTTGAAAGCCGTACCCTGTGATGGCATTGAGGCTTGCCAAACCGCACTTCTCAAGGCAAGCAAAAATAAGCCAGACGGCAACTTTATCGAAGGGATGGCATGCATCGGCGGCTGTATCGGCGGCGCCGGGTGCTTGACGCACGGAGAAAAGAATAAGCGTGAAGTTGACAAGTATGGTAAAGAAGCACTGGAAAAAACGATTTGTGACGCAATTAAGGTGTTAAATTGATTGGCATTTATACAAACAGCAGTAAGCTAATTGCCATAATCAACATGCCCCCAATCAATCCGTATATGGACAGGTGATGTTCTCCGTATTCTCTGGCAGCCGGAAGCAATTCGTCAAAAGAGATGAAAACCATGATTCCTGCTACTGCAGCAAACAAAATACCGTACACCATGTCACTCATAAATGGCAGCAGAATTAAATAGCCGATAACCGCTCCAACGGGCTCTGACAGTCCGGAAGCAAAGGAATAAAGGAACGCCTTCTTCTTATTGCCTGTTGCATAATAAATCGGCACCCATACAGCAATTCCCTCCGGAATGTTATGAATTGCAATGGCAACGACAATTGGAATTGCCAGCGCAGGCTCCTGCAATGCTGAAACAAAGGTTGCAAGCCCTTCCGGAAAATTGTGTATGGTAATTGCCAGAGCCGTAAACATCCCTGTTCGCATAAGCTTGTCATTGACTGTATTTGCCTTTTCTATATCCTCAGTTTTATGGAATTCGTGAGGATTATCCTTATGTGGTATGAGCCGATCAATCGATCCGATAAAAAACATTCCTCCAAAAAATGCTGCTACCGTGACAATAGAACCAACCTTCTCACCGAGGGTTGCCGTCAAAGAATCCTGTGCCTTAAAGAATATTTCAATCATCGATACATAAATCATAACACCGGCTGAAAAGCCCAGACTGACTGCCAGAAATTTAGTATTTGTTTTCTTTGCAAAAAAGGCAATGGCACCACCAATTCCTGTGGATAATCCTGCAAGAGCTGTCATGGCAAATGCAAGTAGTACATTTTCATTCATAATAACCCTACCCTTCGTCATTACTAATTCATTGGGCATCATACGACATCTCATTTATTTTACCATAAACCATAGTTCTTTGCTACCTAATCAATTCAATAAAAAATCTATTACCTGCCGATTGAAGTCTTTACCTTCTCCATATACTCCGTGACCAAGCCCCTTATATATAAGCAGCCTGCTCCCACTTATTTTCTCTGCGATTTCTGTTGATGCGTCTTTACCCACCACCTTGTCATCGTCTCCTCCGATTATAAGCGTTGGACATTCTATTTTTTCAAGTTCATTATAAGCGTTATGCGTTAGGCAAGCATTAGCCTGTATAAGAAATCTGCTGAAATCTTTAGGATTTCCCACTCTACTCAAAAGCGGGTAGAGAAAACGATGCCTTTTAAGATACCTCTCCGAATATGATTTTTCAGTCGTGTCAATTATTAAGCCCTTATAATCACCTTGCTTCGCCATTTCCATCCAACGATTGATGACTTTTTGTATCGTTTTATTTTGTTTTGACAGAGTAACTACTAGTACAAGTCTATTAACCAACTCTGGGTAATCAATCGCAAGGTATTGTGCAATCATTCCGCCTTGAGATACTCCCATAATATCCGCCTTAGGGATGCTAAGCATCTTCATGACCTCGGCTTGGTCTTTAGCCATATCTCTTGTAGAATATCCTTCTTTTAGGTGATTCTTTCTGCTGAAAACATATACTTTATAATTTGCTGCATATGCTCTGTATGCCATTGCAAAGGGGAGCGCCGTTCCCTTCACTGTCGATAAGCCATCACTCAATCCAAGAATCATTATCAGAACTTTATTTCCTTTTCCAAAAGAGATGTAGTCCATCTCTGTATTTCCAATCGTGATAACTCCATTTTTTGCATTTAATAGCATAATTTTTACTCCATTCTATTTCGTAATGCCTACTTTTAGTATTTTCATATACTCTGTAAGGCTTTTTACATATTCATTTTTTATGTTTGCAATTTCAATACTGCTTTGCACTTCCGTTGTACTCATAAAATCTTCATTGAATCCTTTTAGAAACCATTTCAGGACGTCAATCGTTTTTTGTTTGTCCCACTTGAACTGTTTCGTGTCGATATCTTCTAATAATTTGTAATAAATATCCTGTCCCGCAAGATTGTATCTTGACTCTATTTTTTGATAAATCTCAGTATCGCTTTTTATAAATGCCTTTGTAATAAGCTTGCATTTGTCAGGATTTTGAATATACCAGGCAAATTCCAACTCCGAATACTTTATAACTCTTTTGAACAAATCTTTCGGAAGGCTTTCTGTTTTTTCTCCCAAGCTTGCCGTAAGCTCCGCAGTTATGCAATCAAGTATATAAAAATATAATTCTTCTTTACTCTGAAAGTACTTAAAGAGACTCCCTTTACTTATGCCGGAGTTTTTTACAATTCTGTTGGTAGAGCTATTAATATAACCGTGCTTAGCAAATTCAGAAATTCCAACGTTAATTATTTTCATTTTCTTATCATTGTTCAACTGGTAAAATAAATCTGTAGGCATATTATCTCCTCCTTGTACAATGACCATGTGGTCACCATCTTCGCAAATGATTAATGACCACATGGTCACTAACAATAATATAACTGGTTTATTAATCTTTGTCAAGTGTTTATTATATTTTCTTTTAGCGAAGCAATCCATGCTTCGATTGTTTGTGCCAATATAAACTGTTGCTGCAAAACAGCCCACAACAATCATTTCCCAATTTACAAAAGACGATATCGAAATGATTAATATTGGGCAAAAAGCATTGAGAGTAAATGGCTTCTCCTTCCTGCTCTTCGGGTTTTATACTGTTTATTCATCCCTTTTCCTTGCTTTGGGAAAAGGGATGAAAGGTTTTATCCTTGGCGCTTGCAGACAGGGAATTTGCTTTGTACCTATCATCCTAAGCCTTCCAATGATTTGGGGTATCAATGGCATTCTTTATGCACAACCAATTTCTGATGTTGTCTCTGCTATCATTGCTGTATTTATGGCTGTATATCTTCATAAGGAATTATAATCTTTCACATGATTCAATCAACGGAATGACTTTTTATAAATTTTCACGCAATCCTCATGGCTAAGTTCACAAGGATTGGCAGCGAACAGACCGCCCATCGTCTCCTGCGCGTTTCTCGCTAGTGCTTCAAACTCGGAAGGCTCAAAACCGTAATCAGACATTTTCAAATCTGCCACGCCACAATCCTCCTGCAATTTAATCAGCATGGTAATGAAATCCTCCGGTTTTGCGGCATTCTTCATGCCGAGTGCCTGTGCCATACGAATAAAGCAGTCGTCACAGGCATGTTTTTCGATGAAGAATTCATGAAAAGCCTTTGAAATTATAATTAGCCCCGCACCGTGAGGGAGGTCGGGATGGTAAGCAGACATGGCGTGTTCTAATGAGTGTTCCGCTGTTGTAACACTGACTGTCATTACTACACCTGAAAGTGTATTGGCAAACGCCATATGTTCACGCGCTTCTATATCACTACCGTCCTTAACCGCGCGAGCGAGATATTTACCCACATTTTCAATGGCAGTCAGAGCATACATATCGCTCATCATGCTAGCAAAGGTTGAGATGTAGCTTTCCGTAGCGTGGAACAGCGCATCAAAGCCTTGATAAGCGGTGAATTTGGGCGGTACAGATACCATAAGCTCTGGGTCAATAACCGACAGAACCGGAAACAACGAATCATACCCGCCGACGCCAATTTTTTCATTCGTTTCTTCATTTGTCACAACGCCCCACTGGTCTGCCTCGCTGCCCGTTCCCGCTGTGGTGGTGATGCAGACGATGGGTAAGGGATCGCTCTTTATCTTAAGGCCCTTGCCTGTGCCGCCGCCGACATAATCCCACAGATCGCCGTCGTTGGCCGCCATCATGGCAATCGCTTTTGCGGCGTCCATAACGCTCCCACCGCCGAGCGCAACGATAAAATCACAACCGTTATCGCGGGCAAATTTTGCACCGTCCATAATAGCCGTTTTTGTCGGGTTCGCACCGATTCCCGCAAACAGAGCGATTTTAACACCTGCCAATTTCAATTGTTCCTCGGTGCGGTCAAGCGCACCGTTTTTACGGACAGATTTTCCATTTGATATGGTGAGCATGGCCTTTTTGCCGGGTAACTTCTGCTGATGCAGTTCACTGAGACGGCCTTTGCCGAATACAAATCGTGTTGGGACATACATATTAAAACTCATAGTTATATCCATTCCTTTCGCTTCGCTCAAGGCACAAAACGTAATGAAAAATGTTGTCTTCGAGCGTATTCTTATTATTATAATCTAGTCATAGGGAATTCGGTATACTACAAATCACGGGGAGGTGAGTGGGCTGCTTTGCTTGCAAAGTGACCGTATAGTTATATGTGTAGATTGTCTTTTCAAGCACAAATAAGTGTGCCGCCGAGCACGTAACCTTATCTTT
>Ga0153924_1000014_pt1 | contig 165930 bp, 156 predicted proteins | sample TSNJ008MetaG_FD_104709 | JGI IMG/M metagenome (GOLD analysis project Ga0153924, IMG submission 104709) | Attine ant fungus gardens microbial communities from New Jersey, USA - TSNJ008 MetaG | ecosystem: Host-associated > Fungi > Mycelium > Unclassified | place: USA: New Jersey, Wharton State... | reverse complement strand
TGTAGTTGGTGTTGATTAGAGCGAGGGTCCACCCGTTCCCTTTCCGAACACGGAAGTTAAGCTCGCTTCTGCCCACGATACTTAGCTGGAGACGGCTCGGGAAAATAGGTAATGCCAACATAAAAAAGCGCTGTGTGTAGATTAGATTACGCACAGCGCTTTTTTATGTTGGCATTTGAATTAAAAAACTTTTGAGTAATAACGCGGAGTTGACTACCTGCCGGACAGTATGATTCTGGGCTTCATGTATGTGGCCCCTCATCCTCATCGGATTGCCATTTACAATTGGCAGAATCGTTGTCCTTTGCTGCGTCAGATTGTATTTTTATCTCAAGTATGATACAGAGTGCAAACAAAAAGATAACAATCATTAAGTGCATAAAATACGCTCCTTTCTGAGCAAAGAGGACACCGGTAAAACGCTGCATATGTTCCGTCTATGTTTTGTAGTGTAACTGTGGTATCAATCGAGAAGTTTGTTCCTTGTGATCCGCCCCGTATTCTTCGTTAGAGGGCGCTGGTGGATTTTCTGGGGTACGGAGGCGCTTCGCTCAAACATAGCCTGCCTCAAGGCGCTCCTGAACAGCCCCTGTAAGAGGGAGAGTTTTTCCCGCAGTTGGGTGCATTGATCCTCCATTGCACCCCTCTCCATTTGGATATTAGTACAGGTGTCCTTTTATAAGCGTACAGATGCCTGTTATATTTGTCAAGAAAATTTTCCTTCCATGGCAAGGTAAAACCTTGTTATTTATGAGAGCTTTTTCTTTTTCGTTGTGTTTCTCTTGTCAAAGAGCCTGTTTTATGAGAAAATATAGGGCAAACTATACCTGCAATAGAAGTGCAATGCCTATAGCACCATAGGAGAATCAGGGAATGGATGATCTGCTTTTAAAATCTGCCGCCACACTAGAGTTGCCGTGCGTTTTAGAATTGCTCTCTGACTGCGCTTCCTCAACGGAGGGACAGGAGCGCTGCCGCATGTTACAGCCTATGACTGATTTGGACGATGTGGTCCGTGCACAGCGGGAGACCGCTGCAGCGGTTAGGATGCAGGTGGTGCGGGGGAAGCCATCTTTTTCTGGAGTGAAACCAGTGGAGAGCAGCTTGCAAAGAGCGTACCGGGGGGGCAGCCTTAATCACCGGGAGCTGCTGGATATTGCGGTTGTGCTGCGGACCGCCCGTACAGCAAAAGAATATGGAGCCACAGAAGAACAAACAGCCATCTCCCATTTATTTCACATTCTGAAGCCGAACCGCTTCCTGGAGGAGCAGATCAGCGGCTCGATTTTGAGCGAGGAGGAGATTGCCGACTCCGCCAGCAGTGAATTGGCTTCCATTCGGCGGCACATTCGCGCGACAGAGGCCAGGGTGCGGGACATTCTGCAAAAGCTGATCTCATCCAACCAGGCCAAATATCTGCAGGAGGCGATTATCACCATACGGTCGGATCGATTTGTGGTTCCGGTCAAATCAGAGCATAAAAATGTTATTCCCGGCCTTGTCCACGATGTGTCCTCGTCAGGCTCCACTTTTTTCATTGAACCCATGGGTGTGGTAAATGCCAACAACGACCTGCGGGAGTTGCATTTACAGGAAAAGAAAGAAATTGAGCGGATTCTGGCGCAGCTCTCTGCTCAGTGCGCCGAAGATAAGGAGGACATTTTAGAAAATTATTCCACGCTTATTTTTCTGGACTGTATCTTTGCCAGAGGGGCGCTGGCCATAAAATGGGAGGCATCCGAGCCTGAGCTGTCGTTCCAAAAGCTCTGTCTGTACGCCGCCTGGCACCCGCTGCTGGATCGGAAAACAGCGGTGCGAAATGATCTGGAATTGGGGGAGCGCTTTGATACCCTGGTGATCACCGGCCCAAATACAGGTGGTAAAACGGTGATGTTAAAAACAATCGGACTGATTACCTTAATGGCACAATGCGGCCTGCATATTCCGGCGAAAAGCGGCTCCTCTGTTCGGGTATTTCAGAAGGTGCTGGCGGATATCGGGGATGAACAGTCCATTGCACAGTCCCTTTCTACCTTTTCTTCTCATATGAAAAACATTGTCTCTATTTTAAATGAGGCCGATGGAGACTCCCTGATCTTGCTGGACGAACTGGGGGCGGGTACCGACCCTGTGGAGGGGGCGGCATTGGCTGCTGCAATGATAGACAGTGCCCGGGGCTTGGGCGCAAAGGTAGTTGCCACCACCCATTATGCGGAATTAAAGGTGTACGCGATGACGACTGAGGGGGTGGAAAACGCCTCCTGTGAATTTAACGTGGAGACGCTTGCCCCCACCTACAAGGTGGTGATGGGAATTCCGGGGAAATCCAATGCGTTTGCCATCTCCCGGCGGCTGGGCCTGCCTGACTATATTATTGAAAAGGCAGCGCGGCGTTTAGATGCGGAAAATGTGCGCTTTGAGGATGTGCTGACACAGTTGGACCGCCAGCGGCAGGAAATGGAACGGGATCGCACGCAGGCCCGCAAGCTGAAGCTGGAACTGGAGCAGTCCGCCAAAACAGCGGAGGAATATCGTGAAAAACTCAACGCTGAACACAGCAAGGTGGTGGAAAAGGCCCGTGCCGAGGCCAGGGCAATGATTCAGGAGGCGAGAGATGCCTCGGATTTGGTCTTTTCCGAGCTGAAGGACATGCAGCGCCAACAGGCCAAAGAACAAAACTGGCAGACGGTGAATGAGCGCCGCACGGCGGCACGGCGGCTGTTAAACGAAGCGGAGGAGCAGTTAGACGGGGAGGCCCCTGTCTATGAGGCGCCTCCCGCCACCAGGCCCGCACGGGAGGGGGACACGGTGGAGCTGGTTTCCATAGGGGCAAGGGCCACGGTACTCACCGTGAATAAAGATGGCGTCTTACAATTGCAGGCGGGCATTTTGAAAATTTCAGCCGGGCAGGAGGAGGTGCGCGTGGTGGAGGGAGAGCCTCAGACGCAGAGGGAAGCCAGGCGCATTGTACAATCGGCAAGCCGCACGCTAAACATGAAAGCCGCGCCATCGGAACTTGATCTGCGTGGGATGGAGAGCTTGGAGGCAGTTGCGGTGCTGGAGCAATTCCTGGATGGGGCCACCATTGGGAAATTGGAGTCCGTGTGTATTATTCATGGAAAAGGAACCGGCGCGGTGCGCAAGGCGGTGCGGGATTACCTAAAACGCAGCCGGTATGTGAAATCGTTTCGACCTGGCCGTTATGGCGAGGGAGAGGACGGGGTGACTGTGGCTGAGCTGAAATAGGCAGGTCTCACAGAATATGTTCCGGTGAAAATAGGAGCGCATGGGAAATGAAACAGAAGAATTTGTGTGATTTGCTGCTTTTCCCCCGTTTCTGTCGTAAATTTCTCTGCGCAAAAGATGATATTTGTGAAAAATGTCATTGACGGAGGCTGCAAGAATTTGGTATAGTGAGAGCACACAAAACGATGAGCGCGGAGGTACATTTATGTATAGTCAGGAAGCGGTCGTAAACAATCAAGTAGGCCTGCATGCCAGACCTGCGACTTTCTTTATTCAAAAGGCAAACGAGTTTAAAAGTTCTGTTTGGGTGGAGAAGGAGGAGCGCAAGGTAAATGCCAAGAGCCTGCTGGGGGTTCTCTCCTTGGGGATCGTAAAAGGCACCCCCATCAAACTGATTGCGGATGGCCCGGATGAAAAAGAAGCGGTTGAGGCTCTCTACAAGATGATTTCCTCTGATTTCGCTGAGTAAGACAATCCCTAAAAAGGCGCCGCTTTGCGGCGCCTTTTTTGATGGCTCCGTAGAAGCATTGTACATAGACCTGGTTGGCCAAAGGAGAGAAGGACATTATGACATTGGATGAACTTAAGGAGAAGGCGCATACCCTCCCCTTCAAGCCAGGGGTCTATATTATGATGGATATCGGCAATACTGTCATTTATGTGGGCAAGGCCAAGGCACTGAAAAACCGGGTGTCCCAATATTTTCAAAACTCTGCCTCCCATACGGAGAAGACCAGGGCCATGGTGTCGCAAATTGACCACTTTGACGTCATCATCGCAAACAGTGAATTTGAAGCGCTGGTATTGGAATGCTCCCTGATTAAGCGCCACCAGCCCAGATATAATATCCTGCTGAAGGACAGCAAGGGCTACCCCTATATTCATCTCTCCATGCGGGAGGAATATCCCCAATTTTCTCTGGCCACAAAGGTGGCTGAGGACGGGGCCAGGTACTTCGGTCCCTATGGCAGCCGCCACGACACCCAAGCCATTATTGATGCCCTGCGCAACGCTCTGCGCCTGCCGGCCTGCCGCAAGAAATTCCCCCGGGATATTGGAAAGGAGCGTCCATGCCTCAACTTCCATATGGGAAAATGTGATGGATACTGCAGGCCGGGGATGCCGAAAGAGCGGCATGACGATGCCATTGCACAGGCTACCTCACTGCTGGAGGGACGGTTTAAAGAGGTGCAGGTGGAGATTCAAAGCGAGATGGAGCGCTCGGCGGAGGAACTGCGGTTTGAACGGGCGGCGGAGCTGCGTGACCGCTTGCGGGCCATTGAGCTTTTGAGCAAGCGGCAGAAGGTTGTGGCGGCCACCCTGGCGGACACTGATGTGACCGGATTTTTCCGCGGCACAGCAAAGAGCTGCTTTGTGGTGTTACACTATGTGGACGGTGAACTGGCGGCCAAGGATATGGAGCTGTTTGAAATCCCGGTGGAGGGGGACGAGGGAGAGGTTGTATCCTCCCTGATCCGGGAATGCTATACCGGACGCGCCTACCTTCCGCAGCATATCCTGCTCCCCTGCGAATTGGACGACCAAGTTCCCCTGATGCGGATGCTCTCGGAACAGGTGGGACGGCGGATTGAGCTGATCACGCCGCAGCGGGGGGCGAAAATGGATCTCATTCGTCTGGCCAATGAGAATGCCCGGCAGGAAGTGGAGCGCGCGACCACACGGGAGGAGCGGCAAAATAAGCTGCTGGAAGCCCTGGGACATATGCTGGCGCTGGAGGATGCCCCCAGAAGAATGGAGTCCTTTGATATATCCAATACGGGAGCGAGTCATATTGTGGCCTCCATGGTGGTGTTTCAGGACGGAAAGCCGCTGAAGCGGGACTATCGGCGGTTTAAGCTGCGGGATATGGAGGGGCCGGATGATTACGCCTCCATGGCTCAGGTTTTGACCAGGCGTTTTCAAAGATATCTGGAGGGAGATGAAAAGTTTGGGGCGTTGCCCGATTTGCTCTTGATTGACGGAGGGCTGGAACATGTTCGGGTGGCACAGCGGGTTTTGGAGGAATTGCGGCTCTCTGTTCCCGCGTTTGGCATGGTAAAGGACGACCGCCACCGAACCCGCGCGCTCATCCACCCGGACGGGCGGGAAATTGGAATCCAACAAAATCAGGCTGTCTTTGCCCTAATCGGTCAAATTCAAGAGGAGACCCACCGCTTTGCCATTGAATTCCACCGCCAGCTGCAAAGCAGCCAGGTGAGAGGCTCGGTGCTGGATCGCATTCCCGGCGTGGGGGAGAAGCGAAAGCTTCAATTGCTAAAATATTTTAAGAATGTAAAGTCCATCCGGCAAGCGTCCCTGGAGGAACTTTGCCAGGCGGTGCCCCAAAATACGGCCCAGGCCGTGTATCAGTACTTTCAAAGGGAAAACAACAGATAACCTGCGTTCAGGAGGAGGAGCGTCATGCGCGTCATCACAGGAACGGCCCGCGGAAAGCGGCTGAAGGAGCTGTCAGGCCTGGAAACCAGACCTACCACAGCCCTGGTCAAAGAATCTCTGTTTAATATTGTGCAGTTTGATCTTGAGGGGCGGCGGATTTTGGATCTCTTTGGGGGCACCGGACAGCTGGGGATCGAAGCGCTGTCCAGAGGGGCGGCCCATGTCACCTTTGTGGAGCTGCGTAAGGAGGCGGTGAGGCTCATTCGGGATAATCTTGCCGCAACAAAATTACAGGACAGGGCAACGGTGCTACAGGGGGATGCGCTGGCATTTTTATCCCGCTGCCGGGAGAGGTACGACCTTATTTTCCTGGATCCTCCCTATGATTCGAAGTTATTAGACCAATCTCTGGAGTCTGTCGTAGGGTTTGACATTCTTAACGAACATGGTATAATAATCTGTGAAAGTACGGCAGAGAAGCGGATGCCCGTATTGCCGGCGCCATATGAAAAAGGACGGGATTACCGGTACGGGCAGATTCAGTTGACCGCGTATTCCCGGCAGGGGAGTGACCCAGGAACATGAAAACCACCGCCATTTACCCCGGCAGCTTTGATCCTGTCACGTTGGGCCATTTAAATATCATTAAGCGGGCCGCCGCCTGTTTTGATAAACTGATCGTTTGTGTGATGGTAAATTCCAACAAACGGCAGTCCGGTTTGTTTTCTCCAGAGGAGCGGGTCGATTTTCTTCAGCGCGTGACAGCGCGTTTTCCCAATGTGGAAGTGGATTTTTCCAACGATTTGCTGGCGGATTATGCCCGGGGGAAAAAAGCCCATGTGGTGATCAAGGGGCTGCGGGCGGTGTCTGATTACGAGCGTGAGGTACAGATGGCGGTGATCAACCGCAAGCTCAACCCCAGGCTGGAGACGATGTTTTTGGCTTCAAGCGATAAGTACACCTATCTCAGTTCAACAATTGTGAAAGAGATGGCAGACTATGGGGCAGATCTAAAAGAGTTTGTTCCCCGGGAAATTGTGGAAGATGTAGCAAGAAAAATCAGAGAGAAGAAAGGATGGGTGACTGATGGCAAGCGGTGTGGAAGAATTGCTGGAGATGCTGTTTGAAATGATCGATGAGGCGAAGAGCGTCCCGCTGTCCGCCGATAAGTGTATGGTTGAACGGGATAGAGCCTTGGATCTGATTGATGATATTCGTGCGCAGTTTCCCATGGAACTGTCTGAGGCGAAAAAGCTGATCAATACCCGCAATGAGTATATCGCCTCCGCGAAGCGCGAGGCGGATCTCCTGCGCCAGCAGGCGGAGGCGGAGTCGCAGCGTCTGACGGCGGAAAACAGTGTATTGCTGCAGGCCAAGCAGCGCTCCACGGAGCTGATGCGGCAGGCGGAGGAGCGCAGCCGGGAGCTCAAGCACTCTGCCAATGAATATTGTGAAGATGCTCTGCGCCGCACGGAAGAAGCGGTGGCGGAGGCTTATGATGAAATCAAAAAATCCCGCGCCCGTTTCCGGGCCGCCTCAGGAGGAACCGGTCCCGCAAAGCCGGCTGCCAGTTCCAGACAGGTCTATGATGCCGCTGCGGATGAGATTTAACAGTTTAGCTGTAATGTCGAAACTCGGGGAGGGACACCGGTGAAGCTGTTTTGGCAGGCTTTGAAAGAAAGCCCCTGGGACGAGGTGCAGTGGTTTGTTTCGTTAACGCTGATGAAATGGCGTATGCCCCTAAATCAAGACTGAAAATAGTTGAATCAGTGGTTACGTAAAACAGAGCTTGAAGGGCCTGACACATCTGTGTCAGGCCCTCTTCTCATATTGCTCCCATAAATTGATCCGATGTACGCTCCTTCCAAGCATGCCGCACGCGGGTTGCGCGACAAAGGGATATGGGAAATGTAATTCCGCCTAAAAAAACCGAATTGAACAGCGCGAATATGATAAATATCTTTATAAGCTTCGTCACGTGGTCGAGAGTACCCTCATGCTTCTCAAGCGTTGGCGCGGCATAGCGATGCGTTACGTCAAGAATATTTTGCCCCTTAGAACGATTTGAGGTCAAATTTCTTATAACCTGATCATAAAGCAGATATCTTACTGTACCCACTTCAGGCGGCTGTGGGGCGAGGCATGAGCTCTTTTGGAGAAGAACTAAAATCCCCGTCTCTCTATCTGATTCAGCCAGAGAGACAGGGATTAAAGCACTGCTTTTTTGGTGCTTCCACTTCACATAGTTGTAAATTAACTGGACAAAATACAGGATGATCAGGAGGATTGAGAACACTTTGAAAATCGGATCAGCCTTGGCCCCAAATAGATACATTATCGTACTGCCCACAACGAGGAGCGGGAAAGTATACAGTGTTTGTATAAATTTTCCTTGATAATCTGATTCCCAATAAGAAAAAAAGTCTCGCCAGCTGAATTTTTTGCGCAAAGTGCCACCTTCCTTTCATTAACCATAATTAATTGCGCCCATAAGTAAACTTCTTTGTGTTGAAGTATTATTATGTTAAAGCACCAAGTAAGCCGGCACTCCCTGATGTAAAAACAATATAATCATTTTAGCCTTCGACTATATCCGTAGTATAATAAAATAAATATTAATTGTAAATACGAAAACATTATTTATTTTGTAATTTTAAGGTTTAAAATAAAATTAAATGGTCTAACCACTTTGCGTTGCGCTTAAAATTGATGTGAATCACACTGCTTTAATCCATCTGCTTTTTGTGCACTCATACAACCCCTGTCCCTGTTATGTTTTATTTGCGATCAATAAATTGATCTATTGCTGGCCATTCAGCCTAAAGTTCCTAAAATTTCCAGTTGGAAGCCACAGGGCAATTTTGTAAGAAATCCGGTGCAATTTGCGGAAACGGAAAAGATATCCAGCCAAAATTCTGTATACTCAGCTCAATCTTGCGGATACTAGGTGTTGCTTACCAAAAATACCACCGCAGGAGGAATCAGAGATATGAAAGCCACTGGAATTGTGCGGCGCATTGACGACCTGGGCCGCGTGGTTATTCCCAAAGAGATCCGCCGAACTATGCGTATCCGGGAAGGCGATCCGCTGGAGATTTATACAGATAAAGAGGGATGCGTCATTTTTCGAAAGTACTCCCTGATGGGGGGCGTGAATGAGTTTGCCGCACAGCTGTGCGCCACACTCAACCGCACCACTGGGCGTGTTACTGTCATCACAGACCGGGACAGCTGTATTGCCGTGGCCGGTTCTCCCCGGAAAGACCTGCTGGAAAAACATATCTCTTCCGCTCTGGAGCGGGTAATGGAGGGCCGGCAGATTTACCAGCACCGCAGCGGCGATGAGTGGGTTGCCCTTTTGGACAGCGATGAGCGGTATCGCGTTACCACTTCGGCGCCCATTCTCTCTGAGGGGGATGTGTTGGGGTGCGTGCTGTTCCTCGTTGAGGAGGAAACCGGGACAGAGGACAGCGATACCGAGTACAAGCTGGTACAGTCCATCGCGGGCTTTTTAGGCAAACATATGGAAAGCTAAATTAAATTCTTGAAAATCGCAAGTGCCCCACGCAAGCCGCGTGGGGCGCATTGCGATTTATCTGAGCTTGTCGTCCCGGTCCCGCAGCATGGCCTCCACCTCGTGCTTGGGGCACCGGAAATCCCCCTCGCCCCGGCGGTAATAGGAGCCTGAATAGGGATCCTCTCCCACATAGACAGGTCGCAAGTGAAACGGAGCTCTGGGTACGAAGATGCAAACGATCCTATTGTTTCCGCTGCAAAGAATGGATACGTCCTCCTCTTGAAGGAGGTTGGCGCTGATGAAGTGCCTGTCGTTCACCCTGTGCCAGAATTGCCGCACCAGTGCCTGCGGGTCAGGGAGGGGGACGGAATAGAGGGCCTTGTCCTCATCCTCCGCCACGCCCAGCAAAATAACGCCCCCGAGGGTGTTGGCAAAGGCGGAATAGGTCTCCCAGAAGCTCCCGGGAAAGCCGCCTTGGGCGCGCTTGGCTTCGATCCGGTGATTCTCTTTGTATTCCTCCAAAAAATCCAAGGTATCCATTTTGCACTCTCTTTTCTATGGAACAACAGCCCCGAAGACTTGGCCAATCGGGGCGGAGATGAACAGGTCGGCATAATCATCGTATGGGGTGGGACTCTGGTTGATGAGAACCAGGCGGCGTCCTTCATAATAGCGCAACAGTCCGGCAGCGGGATAGACGGCCAGGGACGTGCCGCCCACAATGAGCAGATCTGAGCGCCGGATGTCTTCCACAGCCCCCTCCAGGATGTTGCTGTCAAGTCCCTCCTCATATAAAACGACATCCGGCTTCACCATTCCGCCGCAGGGGCAACGGGGGACCTCCGGCGCGGAGAACACAGCCTGAGCAGGAATGCTTTGCCCACAGCGCATGCAGAAGTTGCGGTGAATGCTGCCGTGCAGCTCCCAGACACGGCGGCTGCCCGCCTTTTGGTGCAGACCATCGATGTTCTGTGTGACGATACTGCGCAGCTTGCCCGCCTGCTCCAGCTTGGCCAGCTTCAAATGGGCTGTATTGGGCTGTGCGGCGAGACAGTTCATTTTGTCCTTGTAAAAGCGGTAGAACTCCTTAGGGCTGCGCAGAAAGAAGGTGTGGCTTAAGACTTCCTCCGGAGGATCGGTATACTGCTGGCTGTAAAGTCCGTCTGGGCTGCGGAAATCAGGAATCCCGCTCTCGGTGGACACGCCTGCCCCGCCAAAAAAGACTGCGGTACAGCTCTCGTTGATCCACTGGCGCAGCAGGTTCAGTTTATCTTCCATTGTATCTCCTCCTTACCGGGCCGCTTGGAGGGCCGCCCACCTTGCTTTGCTGACATTATACCCCCAGCCTGTTTCCGGCGCAATCCTAAAAGAAACGTTTTTTCTGGACGTGACTCCTTTTTTGCGGTACACTATGTGGTGGTTTGAGAAAAACCAAGTGGTGATTTGAGAAAAACCGAGGAGTTTGACAGATGGAAGCGATAATTGATCTATTATCCCAGGAATTTTCCCGCACCCGCCAGCAGGTGGAGCAGGTGATCGCCCTCATAGACGAGGGGAACACCATCCCTTTTCTTGCCCGCTACCGCAAGGAGCTGCACGGGTCAATGGACGACCAGCGGCTACGGGAGTTGTCCGAACGTCTGCAGTATCTGCGCGCGTTACAGCAACGCCGGGACGAGGTAAAGCGCTCCATTGAAGGGCAGGGCAAACTGACCCAGGAGCTGGCCGCCGCCATTGACGCCGCCGCGATGCTGGCGGAGGTGGAGGATTTGTACCGCCCCTACAAGCAAAAACGGCGTACCCGGGCCACGATTGCCAAAGAGAAGGGGCTGGAGCCCCTGGCCGACCTGCTCTTTGCCCAGGAGCGGGACTGTCCCCTGCCAGAGGTGGCGGCATTGGGCTATGTGGACCCGGACAAGGGGGTGGCCGATGTGCAGGAAGCCCTTCAAGGGGCCAATGATATGATCGCGGAGCGGATTTCGGATGATGCGGAGATCCGCAAGAGCCTGCGGGAGCTGTTTCTGCGCCGGGGCATTTTGCGCTCCAAGGCGGCGGAGAAAGAGCCAGAGGACTCGGTTTACCGGCTGTATTATGATTTTAAAGCCCCGGTCAGCAGGGTGCAGGGCTATCAGACCCTGGCCATCAACCGGGGGGAGCGGGAGGGAGTTCTGAAGGCGGAGGTGGAGCTGGAACATGAGACCGCGCTGGTTACGGTGCGCCGGGCGGTCATTGTTCCGGGGGCGCCCTCCATGGCCTTGATCCGTTTGGCGGCGGACGATGCCTATGACCGGCTGATTGAACCCTCCCTTCAGCGGGAGATCCGCAATCATCTCACCGGACAGGCCGATGAGGGCGCCATCCACATGTTTGCGCTGAACCTGCGGCCTCTTCTGATGCAGCCGCCGGTACGGGGAAAGGTCACCATGGGGCTGGATCCGGGGTACCGCATGGGGTGTAAGGTAGCTGTGGTGGACGGCACCGGAAAAGTGCTGGACACCGCTGTGGTCTACCCCACCTACGGGCAGCGGCAAAAGGAGGAAGCCATCGCTGCCTTGGCTAAGATGATCCGCCAGCACGGGGTGGAGCACATTGCCATCGGGAATGGGACAGCCAGCCGTGAGACAGAGCAGATGGCGGTGGAGCTGATCACCCGGGTTGGGGGCGGTGTCACCTACATGATTGTCAATGAGGCGGGGGCTTCGGTCTACTCCGCATCTAAGCTGGCGGCAGAGGAATTTCCCCAGTTTGATGTGAATCTGCGCTCTGCGGTTTCCATTGCCCGGCGGCTGCAAGACCCCCTGGCGGAGTTGGTGAAAATCGATCCCAAGGCCATTGGGGTGGGCCAATACCAGCATGACATGCCACAGGCCCGCCTAAGTGAGAGTCTGGAGGGCGTGGTGGAGAGCTGCGTCAACGCCGTGGGGGTGGATGTGAATACGGCCTCTGCTCCCCTGCTGGCCCGGGTGGCGGGACTCAATCACACCACGGCGAAGAACATTGTGAAGTATCGGGAGGACAACGGGGCCTTCACAAGCCGAAAGCAGCTTTTAAAGGTGCCCAAGCTGGGGCCCAAGGCCTTTGAGCAGTGTGCGGGATTTCTCCGGGTACCGGAGAGCAAGCTGCTGCTGGACAATACCGCCGTCCACCCGGAGAGCTATCAAGCGGCCCAAACGCTGCTGCTGCTGTGCGGGTATACGCTGGATGATGTTACAGCGGGGAATCTGGGCGATCTGCGAAAGAAGATGGGCGCAGTTGGGGAGGACTCCCTGGCCCGGGAGTGCGGCGTTGGTGTTCCCACGCTGCGGGACGTGGCGGGGGAGCTGCAAAAGCCCGGCCGGGACCCCCGGGATGAACTGCCCCCGCCCATACTGCGCTCCGATGTCATGGAGACGAAGGATTTAAAGCCCGGCATGGAGCTGCAGGGGACGGTGCGTAATGTCATCGATTTTGGTGTGTTTGTGGATATCGGCGTGCACCAGGACGGGCTGGTGCATATCAGCCGTATGACAAAGCGGGTGCGTCACCCCTCGGAGCTCTTGACGGTGGGAGATGTCATCACGGTTTGGGTGGTGGAAGTGGAGGAGAAGAAGAAGCGGATTGCTTTGACTATGCAGGGGCCCGGACAGGAGATAGGAGCAAAGTGCACGAAGTGATTTTTCTTGACAGGGGAGGAATGGTCATTTACAATAAATAGAACAAAAAGAGTGCCATTGGGAGGTTGCGCCCTGTGAAGGAACTGAATTCTCTGTACATCATCGGTGAGTCCCGCACCAATGCGGACAATGCCATCACAAAGATGTTTTCCTCCTTTTATATGGCCTCTGAAGTGCATAAGGAGACTGGTGAGATTTTAGACTTCAGCTGGAGTAACAGAGCGGTTTTTACAAAAGCTGTTTGTGGGGCAGGGCTTTGCGGAGTGTGACCAGTGGCTGGAGAGGGAATTGGAGCGGCGGTATGGCGGCTCCTCCCGCAAGGCGGTGCTGGTCTCCCACCGGGATGCGCTGAGACGCTGCAAGACGATGACAAAAAGGGAAATTTAAAACAAGATATGCTGCTTCATTTGGCCGGATGTGGTCACCGCCATGTCACCGCCAATGAAACCCAGCGGAACAGGCGTTGCTTGACGTCTGCTTCCGCTGGGTTTTAGCATATATTGGGTGAGAGTCCCGCATAGATCAATCATGGATGAAAGAGAGCGTAATCTGGGATCACCAATGGATTTGCTTATGTGACGGTCCGATTGTTCCGGCGGCCCGCCTGGTGAGATGATAAGAGCGGATCCAATTGAATTCGTTGTTCCGGTCATTTTGCGCTATTTTCTGGTCATGGTGTTCTGCACGTTGGGCGGTGTCAGCCCGCCGGGAATCAAAAACAGAAAGGATGAAAGCGGATGTACCCAAAAGCAATCATTGACTTACACTGCGATACCTTGACTGAATTGAACTACACCGCCACGGGCAATCAGGATACGTTGGACGATCCCAAGCGGGCGCTGTCCCTCTCGAATATCCCGCAGGGTGTGCATTGGGCGCAGTTCTTTGCTATTTTTATCCCCGATGAGCTGCGGGGGCAGGAGGCCATTGACTACTTTGAGTTGAACCGCGAGAGCTTTGTGCGGCAGATGAGGCGGTTTTGTGACCGTGTGGCGCCCTGTCGCGGCCTCTGTGATATGAAGTGCGCCTTTGCGCAGGGCAAGACAGCCGCGTTTCTCACGGTGGAGAACGGTTCCGTCCTGGCCGGAGATTTGAGCCGCGTGAAGGAATTGGCCCAGGCGGGGGTGCGGTGTATCACCCTGACCTGGAACGGGGAAAATGAAATCGGATCCGGCCATACCACCGACCACGGCCTGTCCCTGTTTGGACGGGCGTTGATCCCGGAGATGGAGAAATGCGGTATCCTGGTGGACGTGTCCCATCTCAACGACCCGGGATTCTGGGAAGTGGCGGAGATTGCAAAGAAACCCTTTGTGGCCACCCACTCCAACTGCCGGGCGATTGCAAGCCACAAGCGCAACCTGACCAATGAAATGATCCGGGAAATGGCGCGGCGGGAATGCCTCATTGGCCTGAATTATTACGTGGCCTTTCTGGACGATGAGAAAAATGTGCCCAGCCTGGATGTGCCCTACCGCCACGTGATGCATTTTTTTGAGCAGGGAGCCGGGAAAAGTCTGGCTCTGGGCTCCGACTTTGACGGGGCGGCGCTGCCCGAATGCCTGAATTCGATGGCAAAGGTGGCCGGTTTTTTTGAATACCTTCTGGCGCGGGGGGTGCCCCAGCATCTGGCGGAAGGCGTGATGTTCCGTAACGCGGAGAAGTTTTTCAGGAAGAATTTGTGCTAGGCAGTTAAGCCGTATTCATATAATCAACAGCAGCGCGCGGGATTTTTAAAAATCCCGCGCGCCGAATTCTGTTGCAGGAAGTGTGGCGCCGGCCATTTCATATGTCAATTGGCGTTGGAAAAATAAATAAATAAAAATAAATTATATATTGATAGATATGTTTAAAATATATTATATTAGATGTATCAATTGATGTTAAATCTATTTTTACGAAAAAATGCGGATTGATATTGCCATACAGAGTGATATCATCAGCAGAATAAGTATTTGCAAGAGAGCGAGGTGGGTTGATAAAAATAATTCAGTAGTTTATGTCTGAATAAATAGGGAGTAATCGTAATGAAACAGAGAAAAAGAATCCTTTCTAGCATACTCGTTATTGCAATGCTATTGAGCTTAAGTATCTCTGCCGCTGCCAAAACTTCACCAATAACCAGTCTTCCTTATTATGGATAAAAGAACGTATGTGCCATTTGTATTATTTATTGTTGCCTCTACTTTTTTCTTAATATATGTAAACTACCTATATGGCTTTCAGCTAAATAGAATTTGGTATTACATGCTTGGTTTTTTGCTTGCCGCTACATTTTTTGCTTTCAGAAGCTTTAAATATAAAAAAAGACAAGTATAGCCATAAAATCTTGTGTAGTCATCCTATGGGGGATATGCTTAATCTTTTTTTATTTTAACTTACCAAAGTATACATACCAAAGGGCACAGGAAATGATACAAGAAAGCGTTCCTGCTCTGAGCTCATATCAAGCCTCACGTGAACTGCAAGGATATATTCAATATTTACCGAATCCAACCAATGGCAGCAAATTGCTTTCTTATTCCTGCTATATTCTATCATTTGATGACCCAAATGCCTCTATCTTCTTTTTTGATCAGTATTCAGGCCAATATGGTATATTAGATATCAATGATTTTTCTATACCAAAAGACGAGCCTATCTCCCCAAAGGAACACCCTCTCCGGCTTTTGGCCGGAGAGGGCGTTCCTTTGAATAAAAAACTACGCTCCGTAGTAGGCCATGAGATACAGTTCCTTCAACTCGTTCATCAGGGGATAGCGGGGGTTGGCGCCGGTGCACTGGTCGTCAAAGGCCTGCTCCGCCATCTCATCCAGTGTGGCCAGGAAGGCCTCCTCCTTCACGCCGTAGTCCCGGATGGTCTTCTTGATGCCGATTTTAGCCTTCAGTTCCTCCACTTTGGCAATCAGTCCCTCCAGCTTATCCTGGTCGGTTTTGCCCTTGACGCCCAGGTGATCCGCCACTTCAGCGTAGCGGGCCAGGGTGTGGGGGTGGTCATACTGGGGGAAGGTGCCCATTTTTTCAGGGACCTCGGCGGCGTTGAAACGCAGGACATGGGAGATCAGCAGGGCGTTGGCCACGCCGTGGGGTAAGTGGTGGAAGGAGCCAAGCTTGTGCGCCATGGAGTGGCAGATGCCCAAGAAGGCGTTGGCGAAGGCCATGCCGGACAGGGTGGCGGCGTTGCCCATCTTCTCCCAGGCCACCGGATCGTTTGCGCCGTTTTCATAGGTGCGGGGCAGGTATTCGAAGATCATCTTCAGCGCCCGCAGGGCCAGGCCATCGGTGTAGTCGGTGGCCATCATGGAGGCATAGGCCTCCAGGGCGTGGGTCGCCGCGTCAATGCCGGCGGCGGCGGTAAGACTCCTGGGCGCGTTCATCATCAGGTCTGCGTCCACAATGGCCATGGTGGGCATCAGCTCATAGTCGGCCAGGGGGTACTTCAAGCCGTTGTGTTCATTGGTAATCACGGCGAAGGGGGTGACCTCCGAGCCGGTGCCGGCGGAGGTGGGGATGGCCACAAAGCTGGCTTTCCCGCCCATCTTGGGGAAGGGGTAGACCCGCTTGCGGATATCCATAAACCGCATGGCCAGATCCATGAAGTCCACCTCGGGGTGCTCGTAAAGCACCCACATAATTTTCGCCGCGTCCATGGCGGAGCCGCCGCCAAGAGCGATGATGCAGTCGGGGCCGAAGGCCGTCATGCGCTCTGCCCCCGCTTTTGCGCAGGCCAGGGTGGGGTCGGGGGCCACATCAAAGAACACATCGTAGCGGATGCCCATCTCATCCAGCTTGTCGGTGACCGGCTTGGTGTAGCCGTTGGCATAGAGAAACTGGTCTGTGACAAGAAAGGCTTTTTTCTTGCCCATTATGTCTCCCAGTTCAGTGAGCGCAACAGGGAGCGAACCCTTCTTAAAGTAAATTTTTTGAGGCGCGCGGAACCACAGCATGTTCTCTCTCCTCTCAGCCACAATTTTGATGTTGACCAGATGCTTGACGCCCACATTCTCCGATACGGAGTTACCGCCCCAAGTGCCGCATCCCAGGGTGAGGGAAGGGGCAAGCTTAAAGTTGTACAGGTCGCCGATTCCGCCTTGGCTGGCTGGTGTGTTGACTAAAATGCGGCCGGCCTTCATCCGGGCGGAGAATTGATCCAGCTTCTCCGTTGCTGTCACAGGATTGAGGTAGATGGCGGCTGTGTGTCCATAGCCGCCGTCCGCCACGAGGCGGTCCGCTTTGTCCAGGGCGTCATTAAAATCCGTGGCCCGGTACATGGCCAGCACGGGGGAGAGCTTCTCGTGGGCAAAGGCCTCGGAGAGCTCCACGCTCTCCACCTCACCGATCAGAATTTTGGCGTGCTCAGGGACCTGGATGCCCGCCATCTCTCCAATTTTATGGGCACTCTGCCCAACAATTTTGGAATTCAGGGTGCCGTGAAACAAAATGGTCTCACGTACGTGATCGGTCTCATCCCGGTTTAAAAGATAGCAGCCCCGCCGCGCGAACTCCTGCTTTACCAGGTCATACACGTTATCCAGGACAATCACCGACTGCTCGGAGGCGCAGATCATGCCGTTGTCAAAGGTTTTGGAGTGAATGACGGAGTTCACGGCCAGCGGGATGTCGGCCGAATCATCAATAATAGCCGGAACATTGCCGGCGCCTACGCCGATGGCCGGTTTTCCAGAGGAGTAGGCGGACTTTACCATGCCGGGGCCGCCGGTGGCCAGGATCAGATCACTCTCCGCCATCAAGGCGGCGGTCAGCTCCAAGCTGGGATCGGTAATCCAGCCGATGATCCCTTCGGGCGCCCCGGCGGCAACCGCGGCCTCCAGTATGACGCGGGCAGCTTCCGCGGTGGACTCTTTGGCTCTGGGGTGGGGGCTGATGATCATCCCGTTTCTGGTTTTCAATGCGATGAGGGTTTTGAATATGGTGGTGGAGGTGGGGTTCGTAGTGGGGATCACAGCCCCAATGACGCCCACAGGCTCCAGAATCGTTTTTGTGCCATAAGCGGTATCCTCCTCCACCACGCCACAGGTTTTGGTGTTGCGGTAGGCGTTATATGTGTACTCGGCGGCATAGTGATTCTTAATCACCTTATCCTCCACCACGCCCATGCCGGTTTCCTCCACAGCTAGCTTTGCCAGGGGGATACGGGCCTGATTTGCGGCCATGGAGGCCGCCTTGAAAATATGGTCTACCTGGGCCTGCGTATAGGTGGAGAACTGCTTTTGTGCCTGACGTACCTGTTCCAGCAAAGAATGGAAGCGCTCCGGGCTGTCCACAACAGGGTATTGTTTGTTTGTCATAGTGTTCACTCCTCACAGTTCAATGTTGATAGATGGGAAAGAATTCATATTGTCAGCAAGTTAAATTGTTAATTATTTAACTAATCTGCACTGCTATTCTACCAGACGCAAGAAGAAAAGGCAAGACCTTTTGCTGCCTTTTCATGATAAAGTTTCATTGCAGCTCAAGTCATAATAATATTAATTTATAAATTTCAAAATAAAATATATTTAATAAAAAATTGAATAAAATAACAATTGATAATATATCATATGTTGCTGATAATAAATTAACCTAATATAAAAATATGTGTTTGGGAGGGTTTCATGGAAATCAGAAAAGTATAGGTTATTCCTATGCTGGGGGTTACGCAGAAATCATAAGCACATACAGCCGTGAATTCGGCACAAAAGCATCTGTCGTAGTCGGCTGGAAAACCCACACAACAGCCACGGTTCCCAGTGGTGTAACTGGGCATCTGTGAAGATAGGTTCTGATATTACTGTTACATATTTCCAGAAATATTAATCTACTTTTTATGCGTATTATGCGCAAAGTAGAGGGATATCAAGCGAATCTTGAGCAAGCAAAAGGCAGAGGGTAGATACCCTCTGCCTTGGTTTTATCAGGCTGCAGAAGTTCACGCATGTGCGGCGCGGCGGATCCTCGCTGTGCCCATCGATTCCCAGGAAACGGGATTGGGCAATCATCTTGGCAAGGAAACTCCCGCCTGGTACCTAGATAGATTGGATGTCTTGTCCCACACTTCGATTCCAGCTTTATGGCGCGGCCTTTTCTTTTAGGAGAGAGCCATGGCGCAGCGCTTTCACCACGGGGAGCTCTTCGCCGGCGAGAAAGCGGATCAGTGCGCCGCCGCCGGTACAGATGTAATTGATTTGGCCGGGGGCGAGATATTTTGCGGTGGCGGCAATGCTGTCGCCGCCGCCGATGATGGTATACGCCGCCGTATCTCCCAGGGCGTTCCAAACGGCTTGGGTGCCAAGTTCTGTGGCTGGCTGTTCAAAAACCCCCATGGGGCCATTGACAAACACCGTCTTGGCGTCCAGAATTTCCTGGCAATAGGCGGCCGCGGTGCGCTCACCGATATCCAGCGCGCAGATGTCAGCCGGAACGCGGCCAATGGGACACTCCTGGCGAAGATTGTGTTCCGTATACGCCAAATCCTCCGGCAGAAGAATTTGATCGCGGAAACGTGAGTAAATGTCTCTTGCTTTTTCAAGATAGCTGCCATAATTTGACTGGTGGATGTAAGAGAGGCTGCCGTTGCCGATGTGCTCGCCCTTGGCGGCCAGCAGGATATTCGCAACCAGACCGCCGGTGAGGACTTTGTCGGCGATGCCGCTGGAGAGGACTGTGCCCATCATCAAAAACGCATCGGAAATTTTAGCGCCGCCCAGTACAAAGAGGCACGGATGCTCCGGCGCCTCCATCAGCGCTGAGATGACGCAGTACTCTTGTTCGAACAAGCGCCCCATCGCGGACGGCAGTACCTGCTCAAAGCCGCAGAGGGAGGGCTGGTCGCGGTGGGCGGCGGCAAAGGCGTCACAGATGTACAGATCCGCCAGCGGAGCCAGCTTTTCCACCAGCAATGTTTTAGCCTGCTGCGCATGGGTCAGACGGAGCTTCAGTTCGAACAGGGTCTGCTCTTCCGCCATAAAGCGCACGTTGTCCAGAAGCAGGATATCGCCGGGTTCGAGCTGCTGTATCCTGTTTCGGGCGGCGGGGCCACATACATCGTCAATCCACTGAACCTCCCGCGCCAGCAGTCGGCTGAGTACTTCAGTATGGGGGCGCGTACAGTAAAAATTCTGATACTCAATGTCGCTGCCCTGATGGGCCAGCAGAACCAGGCGCGCGCCCCGGCCGGACAATTCCCGAAGCGTGGGGGCGCAGGCTTCTATCCTGGCGGTACTCCTTAAAGCGCCAGTGGCGCGGTCCACCGGCTGGTTGATGTCAATCCGGCATAGAACAGTTTTACCATAGACGTCCACTTCGTCCATCGTACGGATTCCAAAACGCATATTGCCTCCCTCTTTTGTTTCGATTGTCAGAGAAGATGGAACCTCCGTCTTCTCAGTCCGGAGCAGTCCGTTGGAAGGGCATGCATGCTCATTTGAATGCTCCGATGCGCAGATATTGATTGGTTGCCGCGGTTGCCTCTGTCCCGTTGGGCTGCATGTTCATTGCGGCCCGAACCGCATCGATTGTCTCGGGGATGGTAACGCTCTCCTGGGGAATGTTGATCGCGAACATAACGTCATTTCCGGATTCAACGACAGAATCCTCCCAAAGGGCGATTTCGTACATGTCGCCCCGGCGGTTTCCCAAATCACGGGCATATTTAAAGAGGCTCGCGTTTCCTTTGAACCCATTGTTGATGGATACCACACGGATACGGGGATGTGCCTCAAAGACCGCCAGCGCATCTGCGCGGGTGATCTTTTTTCCGTCTTTCCCTGTCGCCAGCACGGTAATGATATGTCCGTGGGTTACAGGGGTGTGAACCAGAATACCGGTGGCATTGACGTGGGGCATAATCGTCATCAGATCCAGTGCCTGGTGGCTGGGCGCCTTCTCCAGTTCCAAGGCGTTGGTCAGGCCGCGGTGATAGTCGCCGGGGTCTGCCACCCGGCGGATGATGGTGATGGCCACTTTTTCAATTCCAAAAGAGCGGTCCAGGCAATCCACACAGCGGATGAGACCGGTGGTATTGCAGGAGGTCAATTTGAGATAATCCTTGCCCAGGCCCTTTTCATAATTGGCATAGCCGTGGAAGAATACGTCCGCGACAGAGTTGTCTTCCCCGCCCTGAAAAATTGCTTTTACACCCAATGCCTCATATATCTTTTTGTTCTGCGCCCCCACGCCGCCGGGCGAGGAGTCCAGTATGACATCTACAGTGCGGCACAGGTCCTCAAAACCGCCTGCAATCGGGATATCCTTGGCTTGAAATGCGGCTGTGTCTGCGCCGCTGACCAGGTACAGGGGATACTTGACGCCGTTGACGCCGATCATATCGCGCTCACGCAGGGCCTGAAGGGGCAGTGTGGGCGCAAAATCGGCAATTCCCATCAACTCCATGTCTCCCTGCATAGCAACGCCATCGGCCAAGCGCTGTCCAATGGTGCCGTAACCGGCAACGCCAACTCTCACTTTTCTCATAACTGTCTCCTCTATCATTTGATTGTCTTGATCCTTGGAACGGTGCGCCGGAAGGATAGAAAAACTTGGAAATACGCAACGGTGCGCTTTTTATAAATCGAGGGAAGTTCATAGATTGATTTGGGGCCGGCAAGGCAAACCATGTCAAACAGTTCAGGCGCGCTGCGTCCGGCAAGATGCAGGGGTACAAGAGCGTTTTACTCCTGCAATTCGAGAAATGCCTCAACTTCTGTTTTTCCGCTGTTGACCAATCCCTGGCGGTACTCATGGGAGTAATGTAAACACCAGGAATTGCAGGATTGAATAATGGGACGCAGCGTCTTGCCCAGCTTGGTAAGCGCATACTCCACCCGGGTTGTAGAGCCTGGATAGATAATGCGGTAAATAATGCCAAGCTGTTCCAGTTCCCTCAGGTTTTCCGTCAAAACCTTTTTTGTGATGGAGTCCAAAAAGTATTGGAGCTCTCCGAAGCGCATCGGTCCGTTAAAGAGATGACAAATGGTAAGAAACTTCCATTTATCTCCAAAGATGCGCCGGAGAATATCCATGCTGGAAGTACGGGAAATATCAGTATTGTTTGCCATAAGTAAAATCACCCCTCCATTCCATTTGTTCACTGGATTTATAGAACCCACTGCGTTTTATGTGCTCAAGCGCTTTGCACAGAAATTGGCAAAATGCACAAAGATGGTTACTTTGAAGTGCCTAATTTACATTAGGTTCACCAAATGATATTGTAATAATAACAGATTTGAAAAAACTGTCAAGGAGAAGTTGAAAACAAAATGATTTCATGTATTCTGATATCTCATGGCCCGCTGGCGGGTGCAATGATCAAGAGCGTGGAGACGGTCATTGGAAACAAGAATCGCATGTATGCAGTGGAGCTGGAGGTTGGGGAATCTGCGGATAATTTTGTGCGCAAACTGGAGTCGGTGCTGCGTCTCTTTCTCCAGTTTGGAGAAGTCATTGTGGTGAGCGATTTTTTATTGGGAACACCGTTTAACGCGGCGGTTCAGCTGTCAGAGCACTACCGGTTTGAACATGTGACCGGTATGAGCGCCCCTATCCTTCTGGCTATTTTAAAGGAATGTGATGAGAAGATCGGTGCGCAGGAGCTTTGTACACGGGCGTTGAACGAGGCGGTCAATCAGACGATGGATGTGAATCGATTTATAAAGGAGATGATAGATTGATCATCGTATTAGCAAGGGTGGATGAGCGGCTAATCCATGGTCAAATTATCAATCAGTGGATCAGTACTGTGAATGCATCTCATGTTTTAATTGCCGATGAGGAACTCGTCAAAGATAAATTAATGTCTAACATCTACAAGATGTTGGTTCCGCTTGGACTGGATGTACAGATACTTTCACCAATTGATGTCGCTTTGTTTCTCAAAGAGTATGACCAAGAGGAGGGGCGTGTCCTTCTGCTGGCGAAAACGCCACAGCCTTTTGAGCGGTTGGTCCGCTTGAAAGTGCCGCTTGAACACATTATGCTGGCGGATAAGGTATATTATCCCAATAAGCTGGTCCTGCCAGCGGAAAGCAAGGATTCTATCAACTGGCTGATTGCAAACGGCGTCAGGGTTGAGATCCAAAACTTTCCGATTGATGAACCGCAGCCTGTTCCCCCATACAAGCTTTAACCATCGCGGCAGGGAGTCGGATCTCTTGATTGCATAGAAACACAGGCTTTTGAAAAGAAAAGGGAGGGAACGGATCATGGTAACAGCAGAGGTCATAATTAAGAATAAAACTGGGCTTCACGCCCGCCCGGCGGCGACCTTTTCCACCACGGCGGCCAAGTTTAAGTCGGATATCAAAGTGAAAAACCTGAATCGGGACAGCGCCGAGGTCAATGCAAAATCCACAGTTCGGGTTTTAACCCTTGCAATTTCACAGGGAATGCGGATTCAGCTGACGGCCAATGGAGAAGACGAGGAGCCCGCGGTTGACGCTTTGGTCGCTTTGATTGAAGGGGGATTTGGAGAACTGTGAGGGAGGTAATTACCTATGGAGTATCGGGGTAATATAGCGTCTCCGGGGATCGCGTTTGGGAAATCCTTTGTATTTAAACCGTACATACCCTGTGCGGAGCAACGGAGTCTGGCGCCGGAGGAGGTGGAGCAGGAGCTAGAGACGCTCGCCTGCGCTTGTTCCAAAGCGCGAGAGGAACTGAGCGCTATAATCGGCCGGCTGAGTATCGCAGAGCCGGACCAAGCGGATATCTTTGCCGCCCATCAGTCCATCCTGGATGATGTGGAGCTTTTGGAGGAGATCCGTCAGGATATCACAGTCAATTTGCACTGTGCCGCTTGGGCGACAAGAAAGGTGTACCATGAGTTTTCCGCTCTGCTTCAGGAGGTGGACGATCCCCACCTTTCGGAGCGGGCGAGCGATATGGAGGATGTATGTAACCGGATTCTCCGCTGTGCCGATGGGGTGGCAGAGGTTACTCTGTCCAGTCTTCCCGAGTCCTGCGTGGTGGTGGCGGTGGAATTGTTCCCCTCCGATACCGTCTTGATGGATGCTTCGAAAATTTTGGGTCTGATTACCGAGCAAGGGGGGATCACTTCCCACACGGCGATCATTGCCAGGGCCTATGGAATCCCAACACTGCTTGGAGTAAAACAGGCAACCCAGCTGCTCCCCACCGGGACCGGCTTGGTGCTGGATGCGCTGGAAGGCAAGGTGATCACCGATGCCGATGACACAACAATGGAACACTACACGGCATTGCGTGAATATGAACTGCAGAAACGGGAGATCGCCGCGACTTATTTGGAAAAACCCGCCTTTACCCGGGATGGCGTGAGGATCGATGTGGAGGCCAATCTTGGTTCAGCCGCTCCCTCTGCACTGGCAGCCGCCGGCTATACGGACGGAGTGGGACTGTTTCGCACGGAGTTTCTCTACATGGAGGCGAGCCAGCTGCCGGATGAGCAGATACAGTATCAGGCCTACCGCGCCGTGTTGGAGGCGTTCGAAAACCGGCCGGTGGTATTGCGCACGCTGGATATTGGCGGGGATAAAACGCTTTCCTATAAAACACTGCCCCGTGAGGAAAATCCATTTTTAGGGAAACGGGCCATTCGCCTTTGCCTGGATGAGCCCGATCTCTTTCGAACACAGCTTCGGGCCGCGCTGCGCGCCTCTGCCTGTGGAAATCTTTGGCTTATGTTTCCGATGATCAGCGGGCTGGATGAGCTGCGCGCGGCAAAACAAGCGGTGATGGAGGCAAAAGCAGAGCTGGACCGTGAGGGACTCCCCTATGATCCGGAGATCAAATTGGGTGTCATGATTGAGATTCCTTCCGCCGCGCTGATTGCCGACCTCCTAGCAAAGGAAGTGGACTTTGCCAGCATTGGAACCAATGATCTGATTCAGTATCTCACCGCGGCCGACCGGCTTAACAGCGAGGTGTCTCAGTATTATCAGACGTTCCACCCGGCTGTATTCCGCCTCATTCAGACGGTGGCCGATGCGTTTCGCAGCGGTGGGAAGGATTTGTGTGTCTGTGGCGAGCTGGGAGGAAATCCGGCCGGCGCGGCCGCGCTCATCGGACTGGGGCTGAGACGGCTGAGTATGTCCCCTTCCAGTGTTGCCGAAATAAAGCATTTGATTGCAAACCTTGCGCTCACAGAGGCGGAGGAGGCGGGAAGGAAGGTACTTACCATGTCCACAGCATCAGAAATCGAGGCATACCTGAAGCTGTTTGTGTCGGAAAAGATCAAGGCGGAGCAGAAGGTCTAAGCCTGTTGCATCCGGGATGAACTAAGGCTGTGCCGGGATGAGCGCGAATTTTTAAGGAATAGGAAAATCAGGGGATGAGAGGGGAGTGGAGCGCATGGAAAGAATTGCGATTGTCAATGTAAACAGCTTTGGGCGGGAATATCCTGAATTTCTGAAGGAATTGGAGGAAAAAGTTGGTCCGGTCAAAAAATTCAAGTTTGCAAGCGATGCGTCAGGCCTGGAGGTGGCAAAGGAGCTGTCGGGCTACAAATATGTCATCCTGGGGACAAATCCTCAATTTGGGGCGGAATTTTTCGAACACAATCACGATGTAAAGCTGTTGGCCCGCCACGGTCTTGGATTTAACAACATTGATCTGGAAGCGGCAAAACAGCACAATGTGTATGTGACCAAAGAGGAAAATGTGATTGAACAGGATGCCGTTGCGGAACAGGCGGCGGCCTTGCTCCATGCCGTGGGCAAAAAACTTGTGCTGGCCGACCAGATGGTCCGCAACAAGGAGTGGGCGGTCAGGCGTGAACGCCTGGTGGGGGTTCAGTTGACCAACATGACCACCGGGGTCATCGGCTTTGGAAATATCGGCCAGCGGTTCGGCGAGATCATGAAGTGCGGCTATCGAAACAGGCTTCTGGCCTACGACCCATTTTTACCTCAGGAGAAGGCGGAAGAATGTGGAGCAACCCTTTGCGATTTGGAGACCCTGTTAAGGGAGTCAGATTTTGTTTCGCTCCATGCAAATCTCACCGATGACAGCCGCCACATGATCAACGCGGAGCGTCTGGCCTTGATGAAGCCCACCGCCATTTTAGTCAATGCGGCGAGGGGGCAGCTGGTGGATGAGGCCGCGCTGGTCCAGGCGCTAAAGGAGCACAGGCTGGGGGGATATGGGGCGGATGTGGCGACCCATGAGCCGATTGAGGATGACAACGAGCTGCTGAGCCTGGAACAGGTGGTGATGAGTCCCCATGTGGCCGTCTATAACATGGAGTGTACCCGAAACATGAACCGCAAGGTCATGGAGGATATCTATCTGATGGAAGCGGGAGAAAAGCCCAAAGTGATTGTCAATGGACTGTAAAAAGGAGTTTCAGAAGATGTGCAGGGAAGAAACGATTCGCAAAATTACATTGGAAAAGATCGTTGTCATTACAAGGGGGATCTATGGTACGGAGCTGATGAAGTTGAGCCGTGCGCTTTACGAAGGGGGCATCCGGTGTTTTGAAATCACCTATGACCCCGCCGACCCGGATACCATGCCAAAGATCAGAGGGGATGTGGAGGCGCTGCGTGCGGAATATGCAGACGATTTGCTCTTGGGTGTGGGTACCGTCTTAACCGCCGTGCAGGTACAAAATGCCGCCGATGCCGGGGCGAACTTTATTGTTTCCCCCAACTTTAATCCCGCGGTGGTGGCGCAGACAAGAAAGCAGAATTTGGTTTCCATACCTGGGGCGATGACGCCCACTGAGATTTGCGGCGCGGATGAGGCCGGAGCGGATTTTATTAAGCTGTTTCCGGCGGGGACACTGGGCATTCAGTACTGCAAAGACATCTATGCGCCCCTTCACCATGTGAAGTATATTGCAACGGTGGGGGTGACAGAGGAGACGTTCCGGCAGTACCTGGACCTTGGGTTCGCGGGTGCCGGGATCAGCTCTCAACTGGTGGACCGGAGATTGCGGGAAGCCGGAAATTGGGTGGAGCTTACAAAGCGGGCCGAAAGATTTGTGGCCATTGCGAGAGCGTATCAGTGAAAAACGATTTGAAAAGGAATATGGGAGGTAAGCGACATGGAGAACCTCAAATTGGCGAGAATTGATTTTCGTCTCATTCATGGACAGGTCATGACCCGTTGGGTGAAGCATTACGATATCCAATCCATTGTGGTGATTGACGATCAGTCCTTAAAGAGCCCGATTTTAAAAAAAATTCTGATCAACGCGGCCCCTGCGGGAATTAAGGTGGAGGTGGAGTCGGTGGATTCCGCCGTGAAGCGCTGGAAGGAAGGGAAGCTGCCAAAGAACAATCTGCTGATTTTGTTTAAAAACCCTGAGATGGCGGAGCGGGCTTGGACCTCGGGAATCCAGTTTGACAGCTTGCAGGTTGGCGGGATTGAGGGAGCGGGCAATAAAAAGAACATTTGCCGCAATATCACCATGTCGAAGGAAGATGTTGACCATCTGAAGACGATGTACGATGGAGGTGTCAAAATCTTTTGCCAGCCAATTCCGGAGGATGCGGAATACCCCTTCAGCAATGTGCTTGCAAAGTTCTATTGATTCATAGGTGGAAGTTCAGAGGGAATATTCCGTTGAGAGGCAGGTGGCAGTCCAGAGATGAATAAGCGGAGTTAATCAAAAAGCCGTCCGAGAGATAAAACAAAATGAGAGGAAGGGAAACATATGGTACAAGCGTTATTGATGGCACTGCTGGCACTTTTAAACGGCATACAAGGACCCACCCAGTGGTATCTGTTCCGTGAGCCCGTAATGGCCGGCTTTTGGGTTGGCCTGATTTTCGGAGATCCGGTGCAGGGCACTATGATCGGGGCCACAATCAATGTCTCTTATATGGGCTGGATCAGCGCCGGCGGCGCGAACGCGTCTGACCTGTATTGGGCCGGTCTGCTGGGAACCTTTGTGGCCATTAAGGGAGGAATGAATATAGAGCAGTCTGTGGCCTTTGCCGTCCCGATCGGCCTGTTGGGCAACTACGTCCATGTGGCCTACATGACCCTGGCTTCCTTCTGGCCGCAGCGGATGGATAAGCTGGCGGAGCGGGGCGACTATAAGGGAATTCGTTGGTTGCAGGTGCTTGGCGGCCCCTCCCTTGTCGTAGTCCTGCGCGCGCTGCCGGTATTCTTAATTACCCTGTTTGGCAGCGAGTACATTGAAATACTGATTTCCAGCCTGCCGGTATGGGCGATGAACGGCCTGGGCGCGGTCGGCAAACTGCTGCCCGCTTTGGGTATGTCAATGCTCTTCCGGTTTATGTACAAGAAGGAAGTGCTCCCGTTCTTTATCCTGGGCTTTGCGGTGGCGGCCTATATCGGCATGACAGACCTGCTGTTCTATGCGATTGTAGGCATCGCTCTGGCCTTTGTGCTGATCAAGGTTGGATTTGGAGAAGAGAAAGAGGAGGCTGAGCAGTAATGGCAGACGTTAAGTTGGATAAAAAAGACGTAAAAAAAGCATGTTTGTTCTGGTGGCTGACCTCGCACTCTACCTATAATTATCAACGTCTTCAGGCCGGTCCCATGGCCGGTATGATGGGACCGATCTTGGATAAGCTCTACAAAGGTGACAAGGAGAAGGTCAGCGAGGGTTTGACCCGCCACATGCTATACTTCAACACAGAGCCGCGCTGGGGCGCCATCCTGCCCGGGATGACAGTGGCGCTGGAGGAGACGCTGGCCAACGACACAACCGGAGAAATGGACGGCGCCGTCATTACAGACATTAAAACCGCTATGATGGGCCCGCTGGCCGGGATTGGTGACACCATCTGGGCCGGTCTCATTAAGCCCGTCATTCTGAGCATTATTCTGGCCTGGGCTATGCAGGGGGTCGTTGGGGCAGCTTGGATCTGGGGCGTAGGTGTCATGCTCCTGGACTTCGCCGTAACTTACATTATGTTCCACAAGGGCTATGAACTGGGCCTGAATTCCGTTGATAAATTCCTGGATGGCGGATTTATCAAAAAGATCACCACATTCTTGGGAATTGTTGGTATGTTCAGCTTGGGCGCCATGATCGTGAAGTATATTTCCGTACAAGTGGTGCTCTCTGTTGCAATGACGACCACAACACTGGAATTTGGCAGCATTCTGAACCGGATCATTCCCTGCTTTGTCCCCCTGTCCCTTACGCTGCTGGCTTACTGGCTGCAGAAGAAGGGCAAGAGCGTTACCTTCGTTTTGCTGGTTCTGTTCGCGATTGGCTTTGTCGGCGGAGCGTTGGGTATTCTGGGCTGACGGGACGTCCCGTTGTTGAACCCCTTTGATAGCATTCAAATTGAACCTGTGTGCCTCTCTTGGACGATTGTTACAACTGCGCTGACCGCTTTGGGATTTCATGTCTGGAAGCCGAGGGCCCTTCCTGTGGGGATTGGCTGTCATAGTCTGGCACGGCCACCCATAGAAGGGCCCGAGGCTTGCCCTTGCTTTGTTTATGCGGCATCGGGAATGAGCCCGAAAACTTCAAAATAGTTGGTGATGAAATCATGGTGAAAGTTTTAATTGTAACGCATGGCCCCTTGGCCAGTGCCATGAAAGAAAGTGCGAAAATGTTTTGCGGCGATGCCGCAGATGGTATTGGGACAGTTGAGTTATTTCCTTCTGACAGTCCGGAAACGTTAAAAGAGGAACTGAAAAAATCAATTCAAACCATGGACGATGGAAGTGGTGTCCTGATTTTTGTAGATATTTTTGCCGGGACGACTTATAACATGACGGCGGTTGCCATCGAAGAGTTGAAACAGGCGCATAAATTGGAGTGCTTTACCGGAGTAAACATGCCTCTGCTGATTGAAGTCCTGCCAAACTGCCCTGTTGGCACATTGGAAGAATTGAAGGACTCGGTGGCAGAAATTGCCCGGGATACCATCATAGACCTTCGCAGTACGCTGGATATCTGACAACGGGAGCGCCAGTTTGAATGAAATCAAATTACATTTGATCCAAGCGGGTGGCGCTCTCGCTGCGCGAAACCGGGCTACACGCACAATTTTTGAATGAGATCCCAAGAGCACAAGCTGAACATGAGGTGCGATTGGCGTGGACGAACGGATGCACGCTCATCCCCATACAGCGGGGATGAGCCGCAGACCGCCATGTTGGCGTTGCCTCCCGGAGCGGTGTGGAAAGGAATGATCATAACTATGATTTTGGGAATTCAGACGGAGCTGTTTGAGGATCAGAAAAACCGAAAAATTCTGCGGATCAAGACAACGGATGCGTACTACCATGTCTCCCAAAAGGAGGAGCGCTTTGTCCGGTTGTTACAGACCAATATTGTCAACGCAATCACACTGAGCTTGATCATTGGTATGTTCTTCAAGTGGCAGCCGGTGGTTTATGTTGCTGTTGCGGCGGTGATTTATGTGGGATATTTCCTTTATTTTAACAAGAAAATATTTTCTAACCTTCAAGAGGTGCAGGAAAAGAAAATAAAACGAAAAGAGACCCCGCCGCGGGGGTCAAAACAGCTTATGATTCAGGCCGCTGCATTCCTTTTGGTTGGCGTTGGCCTGGCCTACTGCATTGTGACCGGCCAGGTGGATGAGGAACTGACGCGGGTTGCCGTGATCGCGGGGGCCGGAATCGCCTTTCTCTTTGGGATCAAATTGTTGATTCAGTCTTTGATAAAGGCTTCATGATTGCAAAACGGGAATAAGCACAGGAGGCGGTAAAGAAATGGCAAAGGCAAAAGCTTTGGTGGTCAAGGCTGCGAACGAACTTGAGGTGCAGGAGCTGGAGATTCCGGAGATTGGGAACTATGAGGTCCTGTTTCATGTAAAATCCTGTTCCCTTTGCACCGTGGACCGGAGAACCTACCTGGGGACCAGGAACTATCAGCTTCCATTTTTGGGCGGACACGAATGCAGCGGTATCGTTGAACAAGTGGGCGAGGGTGTTTCGGTGGTGAAACCGGGAGACAAAGCGATTTTTACCGCCGCCTACTGTATGCAGTGCGATTTTGACCGGCGCGACCGGGGGACACAATGTAAACATAAGTACCACGGCGCGCGGAAGCGAGCGGAGTTTGAAGGCGGGCTGATTGGCGGCGGCCTGAGCGAGTATCTGCGCATCCCGGCCTGGCAGGTGATCAAACTGCCTGATGATATTGATTTGGATCACGCCTGCCTGACAGAGCCGCTGGCCTGTTGTATCCACAGTATCCGTAAGGCGAGAATTGAGCTCGGCGACACAGTTGTCGTCATTGGCGCGGGCATTATGGGGTATTTTCAAATTAAGTTGGCTCTGATGCGCGGGGCGCGGGTCATTGTCAGTGAGCTTGACCCGGCGAGGAGGGAGATGGCCCTCAGGGGCGGAGCGCACATCGCCATAGATCCCTCCAAGGAGGACGCCGTGGAGGCCGTGCGCCGCCTGACCAATGGAGAGGGGGCGGATGTGGTCATCAACACGATTCCGACCCATGCCATCTGGGCTGGCGCAATCGCCATGCTGGCGCCCTTTGGCAGGCTGCTGGCGTACAGCTCTCAGGATTCTAAGGAACCGGTTGGAATCGACTTTGGGATGGTGCATGGCAGAGAAATTGAGCTCATCGGGACGGTAAATCCCTCTTTGGAGGACAACGAGCTGGCGGTCAAGCTGATCGGCTATCATATGATTGATATGGATGAGGTAATCGACAAAAAATATCCCTTCCGTGCGGGGGTGGAGGCGTTCAAAGCGGCTTGTGAGCCGGGGGCCTACCGGGTCATTATCAACTATTGAGACAAGTGGGGAGGCTTAAATTATGCTGGTAAATTTTAATGAGATGCTCGCCCGGGCAAAACGAGAGCGCTATGCTGTCCCTGCCACCAATATTGACAATGAGCATAATCTTCGCGCTGCCATCGCAGCTTCGGAAGAGATGAAATCTCCTCTGATTTTAAATGTGACGCCCTATGCAAATCCAGATATTGAGTATTTTGGGAGAATTGCCACCGATCTGATCAGGAGAGCGGATACGGCCATTGCCCTGAACCTGGATCATGGAAAGACGTTTGAGGACTGTGTTCAGGGAATCCGGGCCGGGTTTTCCTGCGTGATGATCGACCGATCTACCTGTGACATCCAGCAAAATACCGCCCAGGTGAAGGAGATCGTCAAAATTGCGCATGCCCTGGGATTGAGCGTGGAAGCGGAAATTGGACATGTCGGCATGGGGGACCAGTATGAACATGACGGATACAACGCGCTGACACAGGTGGACGAGGCGGTCAAGTTTGTGGAGGATACGGGAATTGACGCGCTGGCTGCCGCCATCGGAACGGCGCATGGGGTGTATCAAGGCGCGCCCAATATCCGCTTTGAGCTGCTCCGAGAGCTGAGTGAGAAGGTTCCGGCGCCGCTGGTTCTGCATGGGGGCAGCGGGACAGGGGATGAAAACCTGGCAAGGTGCGCGCGGGAGGGGATCTGCAAGATCAACCTCTCCAACGACCTCAAGCGCGCAGCGATCGAAAATTTGTGCAGCCGCGATTTGAGCGGGAACGAGGTGTATCATCTCTATCCGCTGCTGGCGGACGGCTTCAAAGAGAAGATCAAGTATTATATCCGGCTGTTTGGCTGTGCCGGAAAATAATTCCATGGGACAGATTCGGTATATCTTTTCAGATTTGGACGGTACGCTGCTTGACAGCCGGAAGTGTGTGAGCCAACAGACTCTGGCGCTCATCGCATACCTGCGTGTGCACCACGGCGTCAAATTTGGTATTGCCACAGGGCGGGATTTGTCCTCTGTGTATCCTCTGATCAAGCGGACCGGTCTAGACGAAATCACAGACGCCATTGTGGCGAACAATGGCGTTGAGACGGTCTGCTGCCATACGGGGGAGTGCGTCCAATTGCCAAGGGTTTCCCGGGAGAAGATTCAGGAAATCTTACGGTATTATAGAGAAATTCCTGAAATCACGGTTTGCTTTCACAACCCGGACTGCCTTTTTACAACGAGAGATACGGCGCGTGCCCGGGAGATTGCAAGGCGGAATCACCGCACCAGCATGTCAAATCCGTTGAAAGAGGCCGCTTATGAGCCCACACCACGGGTTATGCTGGTTTTTGACCCGGCGGACGATCAAAAAGTGCGGGAGATTGCAAAGGCGCATCCGGTTGCCGGACTGTGCCTCTATCACTCGGAAAAGGGAATCTGCGAATACCTGGATGCGCGCGTTTCCAAAGCGCGGGGAGTGGAACGGTATGTGGGGCGTTATCACCACACGCTCGACCATGTGCTGGCGCTGGGAGACAGCGACAATGACGCGGATTTGCTGAAGCGGTGCGCAATCGGCGTGGCAATGAAAGACGGGACGGAAGCGGTCTTGCGCGTTGCCGATGATGTAAGTGCCGGAACCTGCGATCAAGAGGGTGTGTTTCAATATTTGCGAGACCATTTGCCGCTTTTTGAGACAGATGAGGCGTATTAGAATCAAAAAATAGAAGGTATTGTGATGAAAAATAATCTGAGAATTGTGTTTCGTGAGAAAGAGTTTATCATGGCCACCAGAGTGAATTCCACCTGGCCTCTGATTACCGAGCAAGTCGGGTCCTGTGGGGCCTACGATTATGTTGAGTTTTTGGCGGAGTATGCGCCGTTTGGGCAGCATGATTTGGAAAACCTGGCGCGGGCGGCGGAATTGCACCGGATCGGCATCATTGCGAAGGTGGATTACGCAAACCGCGCCTATGTGTCGCAGAAAGCACTGGCATCGGGCTTTCAAGGGATTCTATTTACCGATCATGTGGGGGCCGATGAGGTGGAAGAGACGATCCGGAACGTCCGCCCTGCTTGCCCTGAATACCAGGGGCGTCTTGGTTTTGTCAACCGAAGGTGGATTGGCAATGCGGATTTGTCCTCACAAATGGATTACGCAAGGGATGTGGCACAGACCGTCATTGGCTTTATGATCGAGAAAAAAGAGGCGGTGGACCATATTGAGGAAATCTGCCAGGTTCCGGGTGTGGATTTTGTTCAATTTGGACCGGCAGATTTTTCCATGAACTGCGGCTTTGATAAGAGCAAGCAGGAGGATGCAGTGAGAGAAGCGGAGGAGACCGTGATCAAAGCGGCGCTGAAGCACGGTGTGAGTCCCCGGGTTGAAATTCGATGTGCCCGGGAGGCTGAGCACTATAAGACGCTGGGTGTCAAGCATTTTTGTCTGGGCTCGGAGATCCGGATTTTGAAGGATTTCTGGAAACAGGAGGGTGACGCATTACATCAATTGCTCTGTTCGCCTTAACCGGGCCGGAGCACGCCCGGCATGCGGGAAATTGAACTAAAATCGATGGAGGGATGATCATGAGAGCGGATTCAATTTGCAGAATCAGAGACACGGGAATCATGGCGATCGTCCGTGTGGAGACAATCGAGCGCGGCCTTGAAATTGCGCAGGGATGCTGTGACGGGGGTGTGGATATCCTCGAAATCAGCTATACCAACAATAACGCCGGCGAAGTGATCCGGGCGATTAAAGACGCGTTTGGAGCAAACATGCTTGTGGGCGCGGGCACGGTGCTGGAGGCCACCACGGGGAGACTGGCCATCATGAATGGGGCGGAGTTTATCATTGCGCCCACATTTGACCAGGGAGTGCAGGAACTGGCGAATCTCTATCAGGTTCCCTACGCCCCCGGCTGCACGACCTACACGGAGATGATCCAGGCATTGAAGGCGGGAGCCTCCTTCATCAAGGCATTCCCCATTTCCAATTACTATGGCCCAACGCTGGCCAATGTGTTTAAGGTTCCCTGTCCTCAGATTCCCCTTCTGTCGTCTGGCGGAGCAACGTTTGACAATCTGGCCGAGTGGTTTCAAAACGGCATCGACTGTGTGGGGGTCGGTGGGCTGCTGACCAAAGGCTCCGCTGCTGAGATCGCCGCCAACGCCAAAAAGCTGCGCGCCATTGCCGATGAGGCGAGGGGCCAAATGAAGTGCTAGATTGGGGAAGAAACATGAAAGGAACCATTTTAATTACACCCCGCGGTTATGCCAATTTTGGGCAGGAGGCGAAAAAACGCCTTGAGGCGCTGGGCTATGAGGTGGATATCAACACAACGGGCAGACCGCTGCCCCGGGAGGTTTTTGCCGCTAAAGCGAAAGAGGCGGCCGGAATCATTGTAGGGGTGGACGAGTGCGATGGGGCGCTGCTCAGACAGTGCGGCGCGCTCAAGGCCATTGTGAAATTCGGTGTGGGTACGGACAACATCGATTTGGATGCCGCAGAGGAGCTTGGTATCTCGGTGGGCCGCTGTGTCGGCTCGAACTCAAACTCAGTCGCTGAATATGCTGTGGGCCTGATGTTTGCGGCCGCAAAGCACATAGTGTCCTCCACGCGGGATGTGAAAGCGGGAGGTTGGGACAAACCCACCGGGTACGAACTGGAGGGGAAAACCGTTGGCATCATCGGATTTGGCAGCATAGGGAAGAAGGTTTCCAAGTTATGCGGCGGGCTTGGCATGAAAACCCTTGCATTTGATCTGGTTGAGATCCCTGTGGAGACGCTTCTGGCCTGCCATACGCGGCAATGCCCACTGGAGGTATTGCTGCGGGAGAGTGATTTTATGACGGTTCATGTCCCGCTGACACCGCAGACGGAGCATCTGATTGCGGCGGAAGAATTTGACAAAATGAAGCCCAATGCGATTCTGATCAACACAGCCCGGGGTGGAATCGTCCATGAAAAGGATCTGCTCGATGCGCTGAAACAGAGGAAAATTTACGCCGCCGCCGCCGATGTATTTACCAGCGAACCGCCTGCTGCCGAGGAGTGGATCGAAGAGCTGCTGCAGTTGGAGAATTTTATTCTGACTGCCCACATTGCCGCCAGAACCAGGGAGGCGGAAATCAACACGGTGAAGCTGTCCGCGGATATTATGATTGATCTGTTGGAAAACCGGCGCTGAGGCAACTTGGCAGCGGTCTTTGCGGCGGGGTTCAAAAGTAACTTCAAGGGGGTGTTTCAATGATGTTAACGCGGGAACAGATGGAGGAGCTGGCGCAGTTTGACACACCAACGGTCTGCAATGCACTGGAGCGGTTCGGATGCAGAAAGAACACGGAAGGGTATATGTTCCCCGGGATGACGCTTCGCACCAGCAACCGAAAAGCAATTGTGGGCTATGCGGTCACAGCAAAGGTCAGCGGAAAACACCCCATCTCAGATGAGCTGAAAAATGAAAACATCATGGGGTATTACGCCTGCGTGCGGGCGATCGGGGTCTCTACCATTGCCGTCATACAGGATATTGACGACAAACCGTGCGCCTCCTTTTGGGGGGAGGTACAGGCGACAGTACACAGGGCCCTTGGGTGTGTGGGGGCGGTCACCCAGGGCGGCGTACGGGACATCAGGGAGGTTGACCAGCTGGGCTTCACCTTGCTGTCTACGGCGATCTGCGTCTCTCATGGCTATATCCACGTGGAGGACTTCCACTGTCCGGTTTCGATTTTGGGTCTGGATATTGTTCCGGGAGATTTACTCCATGCCGATGAGCATGGTGTGGTAAAAATCCCCCCTGAGGCAGCCGGCGCGTTGGCAGATGCCTGTCGGGCGGTCATCGCATCGGAGCTTCCGCTCTTGGAGCCCTGCCGGGCGGCGATCAGAAATCAGGTCAAGCCAACGATGGAAGAGATTGCGGCCTGGAGAGGGGATATGGCACAGCGCAGAAGTACAGGCAAATGAAACACGTTTTCACTTGTGAGTCATATTAGAAAGCGCGCCCTTACCGCGAAAGGAGAATGAAGCATGCTCATGCAGATCAATGGATCATGGCGGGGCGCATCGGACGGCGAGACCATTTTGGTCACCAATCCTGTGGACGGCACGGTGATTGACACGGTACCCTCCGCGACCTACCAGGATGTGTCCGAGGCCATCACGGCCTCACTGGAGGGACAGAGGGCTTGGAATGCCATTGCGCTCCATCAGCGGGGCACAATCCTGAGCCGGTTTGTCGAACTGGTGGAGGCGCACCGGGAAGAATTGGCCTGGCTCGTTTGCAGGGAGATGGGAAAACCCATTCGGGAGGCGCGTGGAGATATCAATACGGTGACCTCGGTTTTTACCGCGTTTGTGGAGACAGGGAAAAACTTTCTCGGCCACGCGATGCCGTTTGGAGTCCAGCCCGGGTTGGAACGCGATTTTGAGGTCATGATTCACGAGGCGCTGGGAACGGTTGTCTGCATTGTGCCGTTTAACGTCCCTCTCATCCTGTTCAGTCACAAGGTCGCCCCTGCGCTGATCGCCGGCAACGCGGTGGTGGTCAAGCCGGCCACAGATAATCCGCTCGCCTTGATCCGCCTCATGGAACTCTTGCTGGAGGCGGGGGTTCCCCCAAAAGCGGCGCAGATTGTAACGGGGCGGGGACAGGCCGTTGGACATTGGCTGGTCAAGGACGACCGGATTGCCAAGGTGAGCTTTACGGGCAGCACCAGTGTGGGTCTTGAAATTGCGGAGTGTGCCGCCGGAAAACTGACCCGGACAAGCTTGGAACTAGGAGGAAATGCCCCCTTTGTGGTCTTTGGAGACGCCGATGTTGCGTTGGCGGCGGAAGAGGCCTTCCAGCGCCGGGCGGCGTATGGCAATGGCCAGCTGTGCAATGTATCCAAGCGCTTTCTGATTCACCGCAGCGTGAAGGATCAGTTTGTTCAGGAACTGATTGCCCGCCTTTCCACGCTCAAGAGCGGAGATCCAACGGTCGAATCAACCGAGGTGGGGACGCTGATCAGCGAACGCGCGGCAATTGAAGTGGAGAGCCAGGTGCGGTATACGGTTACACAAGGCGCGCGGCTGGTTCATGGCGGAGTTCGCAGCGGGGCTTACTATACTGCCGCGGTGCTGGACGATGTGACAACCGACATGGATGTGGCACACGACATGGAGATCTTTGGACCGGTATTCCCGATTATGACCTTTGACACCTATGACGAGGCGATTCAAATGGCCAATGATACCATATATGGCTTAGGTGCGGGGGTGTTTACAGAAAATATGCGCACGGCCATGCGGTTTGCCATGGATGTACAGGCGGGCAGTGTGATTATCAACGGAAACAGCGGTTACCGCAGCCTGCTCATGCCCTTTGGCGGTTATAAAATGAGCGGAATCGGAAGAGAGGGGTTGACCGCGACCCTGGATGCGGTGACGCAGCAGAAAAGTATTGTCTGGAAAAATATTCTTTGATACATGGGCATGTTTCATTCACACGCCAATGGAGAAAAAGCGCAATGGTGCGGACAAGGGAAACAGAAGCTGAGGGGCCGGGGTAAATTCCCCGGCCCCTCAGACTGTCGAAAAAGCCGGCTGACTGTATGTGTTGCGGATTGCAGGGTTTGCTGATATGGAAAAATAAACATTTGACATTTAGGGCAACTGCGTATATGATAAACACAATGCTAAACGTATGTGAAGTATAATTTTATTTTAAAGAGGTATGCTAATTGATCCATCAAGACAAAACAATTGTTTGCAAAGATTGCGGACAGGAATTTACATTCACGGCAAGTGAACAGGATTTTTTTGAGGAAAGAGGTTTTACCAATGAACCTCAGAGGTGCAAGCCCTGCCGCGATATGCGCAAGAATGGCGGCGATGGCAGAGGACAGCGCGAGATGTTTGACGCTGTTTGCGCTTCCTGCGGCAAAAAATGCAAAGTCCCATTTCAACCCAGAAATGATCGCCCCGTATATTGCAGTGATTGTTTTTCCAACCAAAGATAGGTACTTGCATTAAAAAATACGCCTGTGGTTCTTTAACCACAGGCTTGTTGTTTGATTGACAATAAATGGGATCGAACTGCTGGTGATATAGCATGGCCGATAAAAATACTTAAGTTGTTCAATGCTCCAAGACGGCGGCTCATATGGAGAGCACACCGCCTTGGAGTCATATTATAACCGATGCTTACGTAGCACCCGTAAAAACGCCGGATCAACGGCGATTTTTCTGCTACAGCGCGTTAAATTTTCTTGAAATAAACCAATGGTTTCTGCAAAAATTTGCCTTGTCCGGCAAAAAAGCTGCCGCCGCACAGATTATGCAGCTAAGCAAAGACCTGATTCAGTAGCCCCTATTCAGCAGATAAGAGGCTTGATTCCTAAAACTTAGGAAACTAAAATGATAAAATGCCCGGTTTTGCCTCCCGTGGAAAAGGCATTGACGCGAAATTCAGATGTCCGTATGGCTTAACAATTGAAAGGAATAAGGAATCGTCTTTCAGCATAAAGGCTGAGAGATGATTCCTTATAACATATTATAATTGGCTATCTTCTTTTGTGGGATTTTTAATCTCCTTGATAACGACACAGGATTCAATTACACTGCAGGTATCGGTAGATATTGTTCACCGCGTTGGTGATCAGTGCACCGTTATGAGTGGTGAGGACCTGATGATGGGAGGGTATGTTTTATTCGGTGCCGAGGCTGTGATCATCGCCAGTGCCAATCTGATTCCCGGTCCATGGGTCAAGTACTTCGAAGATGCCAAGGCCAAGGACGTTGAGGCTGTCATTCAGTTTCAGAAAACTTATTATCCTCTGTTTGATCTGCTGTTTGCAGAAATTAATCCGGCCCCCTTGAAGTACGCCATGGGTCGTATTGGGATGGATGCTGGTACCGTGAGTACTCCGCTCCAATCCTGCTCCGTTGACCTTCAAAGCAAGCTCGATGATATGCTAAAGCAGTTTGGTCTGCTTTAATTATAGCTTCGTGAATTGTGGAAATCCCCCCCATATATACTGCTGTTTCAATATCCCATAACGAGCTATGCAGAATTTCTGCATAGCTCGTTATTTCATGTTACCCGAACCTTACTTTTGCACAATATGGTTATTATCATATCACGAGCGCGACTTTACTGCAAGATTTCAACGTTCGCAATCTTGACTGCCTCATCGATCAGACTTTCAGAAATCCAGAACTCATCAATGGCAAGGGTGTTTTTTATCCGAACAATACGCGGGGCGTCATAGTTGATAAATTGGCAAGAGGCAACTGCTGCGGAAATTGCGGCTTCTTCCGTAGCCATAATAACCGGAATCTGACAAGACTGAGGATTACAGCAGGCAAGGCCGTTTGAATACATGGCCGCAAAGTCGGTCTGTTCGAAAAACTTTTTAGTAATAAAATCGGCCACAATAAACGTGGGACCACAGGGAGTTTCCGATGCATGCCGGGGCGAGGGCCGCAGCCAGAGATCCCGGTCAGGGGATCTATCAGAGATTCAGGCAACTGTTAATATAGGGCAGCAAGCCTGAAGCGACCTGGGGAAGCGTGGCCAGAAATAGGATATCAACGTTGTCAATTAGTTTCTTTATGCCTTCATTGGTAGAAGAATTGAGGGGAACCAAACCATGCTGATCCTGTAATTCCTTTAGACGTTCCTCACGAATATCGCCGACATACATATCCTGAGGGGGGATAAGGCCTGCCCGCAGGATGCCGCTGAAAATGCCTTCGCCCATGAAACCGCCGCCAATAAATCCGATCTTTTTACCTGTTATTATGCCCACAGCGGGTTCCTCCTACTATTTGTTATTTTTTCAATCAAACTTTTGTTTTTTGGTAATGTACTGACGAAACATTTTGATGTCTGTCCAGAGGATGAATCCATTTCTTCCACCCCGCCGCCCCTTCCTTTATATTTGACCAGACCTCAAAGCTCTGTAATAAAAAGTTTTCGTTACGGGACTTTTCCCCGCTCCACTGAAAGGGCCGTCCGGCGATGCACTGGGAAAGTACAAAAAATGCTGGACGATTACAGCGGAAAAGTCTGTGAATTGAACGGCGTTTCCAAATAAAAAAGGCATGGCGGCTGATACGAAACCGTCATGCCTTTTTCACGCGCTTAATCGTCTATCTTGTATTTGAGGGCTTCACCTGTCGCTGCATCGATCTTTAGAACCTGTATTCACGGCCACTGTACTTAACCTCAATCCCATGGACCGGTCGCCCGTGTTCCTAGTCAAGCTCAATCTCCTTCACGGTACCGCCGCCAACTTTGGCCAGCGCAATTTCGTTTCCTCTCTCAACCGTTATTTCTGCGCTGGAGGCGTTTACGATGCTGTCTCTAAGAGCATATTGATTATGCCGCGCTGATCTGCAGTCAGCTGTTCAAGACAGGCATCAAATATTTCTGAGTCATAGTTTCTCTGTTTCAGTAAAATATCGGCTATGCCCTCGGAATATGCGCCGTCTGTGTTGAGTGCCGCCAGTATCACATACATGTTTCGGTACGCCTGGTCGTTGGGATATATATCGGACCACATTCGCGTTTCTTCCTCCGGCCCGTATACCTGCCCTTCGGTGAGGCAGTAGTCGTTCAGTAACTGCCAAAGGACAGCCCAGCCTTCCGCGCCCCATTTTGCGCCAAAGTCGTGCCAATCTATGAAAGGAAGGCAGCGCAGTATGCTCTCGGGCAAATAATCCCCGCTTTCTGAAAGCAGACTCTCCATGTACATGCCGAAGTTATCATGCCATTCATAATTCAGATAACCCCAGCCGCCATAGCCGCCGCTTCCGACCTCCATACAGACCCATTCCATGTCTCTGACTTGCTCCAAAACAATGAACCAGTCAAACTCCATCCATCCCTCATACTCCGGATATTCCGTGCCGCTGAGCGGCCCAGCCCCTCCGACATACCATTGTTCAAAGCCCTTTGCATCTCTCACCTCACAGACAAAATGCATATAATAGACTATCGTTTTGGGATAGTTGATTACAGATTCTGCGTACATTTCCGATGTCAGGACAACGGCATCTGTGCTGTGCAGTGGGCTGTCCTCCGAAGTGTTTTCAACATACTGCTTAACAAATTCCTCGGCCCATGTGTAGCCAATTTCTTCATAATTGGAATAACCGTTGATTTGGATTGAAAAACCAACGAGAGAAACCTCGGACTCCCAGCCATGCTTTTTATACAATTCAATAGCTGCTGCCGTATAAGCATTTTCATATTGCGCAAGCATTTCGGGCGTGCCGTAGTCCTGTGTGATGATATCGGTGTTAGTCACACAAATACGCTGCCAGACAGGTTCTGCGCCGCTGTCCTCATAGAATAGTAGCAGATATGGCTGTCCAGTGCTGCCCCATTCGGTAATCCAGCCGTCTTCCATAGACATGCCTCCGGCAAGCATGACGTTTGCCGGCTGATCGGAGCGCAGCCGGTATTCCAGCAGATACATATTAATGCTGTTATTCAGTCCCGCTGTTCCGGTGCTTATTTGCTTCAGACCGGTAATTATTGCGTCTGTGATCGTGTACCCTTCGGCCCCCTGCGCAGGGTTCGCGCCCAGCTCTGTATAGTATTCTATGTCCTGCCGGACATACTCCATTGCATAGTCAAGCACAGCACCGGGTATGTCACCTTGAATATCTATTTCAATGGTTATCGCTTCGTCTCCATCTCCGTGTTCCTGTCCCCCCGTGAAAGTACAGCCTACGGCGACTGCCGCGATAAGAATGACGGCAATCAGCGTATATATAGCCATCTTCGGCTTTTTGGCAATGAGAGTGATGCGCTCCTTTATACTGTTTTTACTGCCCGTCATGGTGGTAGCCGTAAGCAACAGCGAGGTGCGTTTTTGGCAGGTCATACCAATAAGGGTACGGCCATAATCGGCGCGTTCATTCTCTCCGATACGGCTGATTGTGCTTTCATCACAGGCCAACTCCGAATCGTTCCGGGAGAGGATTGCCGCCCGCCAAACGAGAGGATGATACCAATGGATGGCAAGGCATACTCCGCGCAATGCAGACCAGATGTGGTCGCCGTGGCGGTAATGTGTGGTTTCATGCTCCAAAACATGGCGAAGAATACTCTCGCTTTGGGTTGCTTTCGGTGTTACATAAATTTTCGGATGAATAAAGCCGTGCAGACATGGAGTTTCTATGCATTGGGTAACATAGACAGGCAGAGGATATCCGGAAACATTGAGCGGCTGCCGGGTTCTTTTTAATCTGACTGAAAAGCGCAGATTGGTAAAGACCAGGCAGGCTGCGATAAAAGCGATACCTGCAATCCATATATACAGGGCCGCGGTTTTCAGCAGCTCAGCTACGTTAGCCCCCCTCATCAATTCGTAAGCCTCATAATCAAGGGCTTCAAGTTCCCTGCCTTCAAGAGCGGAAATATCTACGCCGCGGGATTCATATTCCCGTACAACCTCCTCATAGGCGCTCTCAAAGCTCTGCATTGGAATATTAAGTTGCCCAAAGGCCGATAGCGTCTCTGCGGCAGGCTGCTCCTTTACCGCATTGGAGAGGTTTATCACGCTCAGGCTGCTGCTCCCAATACTGAAGGGGATAAGCAGCCGCAGGAGAACAACCCCCCAGAGCGCGTATTGCAGCCGCAAATTGATTCTCCCCTTTAGGATATGGCGTAGCGCAATGATGGCCGTAATCAGCATACTTGAACTGACAATCCATTCAATCATTGTTTTTTGCCTCCTCTAGCTGGCGCAATATTGCGTAAAGCGCATCAATTTCCTCCTGTGGAAGCGTTTGCTGTTTGGTCAGAGAGCTTACCAGCATACTCAGGCTGCCGTTGTAAACTCTATCGAGGAAATGTTCAGTTTCCCGCAAAGCGGCATCCTCCCGGCGAACCAGCGGCCGAAAGGTTTTGATTCCATCTGCCGTATCACAGGCAACAGCGCCCTTTGTTTCCATGCGGCGCAAAAGCGTGAGTGTCGTACTGCGGTTCCAGCCCATACGTTCTTCCATGCACTGTGTGGCCTCGCGCCCTGTCATTGGTGACCTTTCCCAAAGGCATTCCATGACGCTCCATTCCGAAGTTGTGAGATTTATACTCCTTGTGTCCATATTATCACGCCCCATATTGGTTACGACTGTAAACACAATATATCAGAGGCTGGTTACAGTTGTCAACAGAGAAGCGTCTTTTCTGTGAAAAAATATTTTTGCCCATAACGCCATCCCCCTTTGCAAACAGACAGAATTGCGTGAGGTAAGTTTATTCGTATAATCACTCTTTTCAGAGCAGATTATTGGAGCTCACGAGGCTTAAGTATCCATATACAGCGGAACCCGGGGTGTACCGTCACCGGCAGTGTCTCCGCCTTCCCCTATGCTTCGCGATTGTTTGGTACCAAACAACCTGCAGGAGTATTAGCCGCGGTCGGATACATAGGATATTTGGCTCCTATGCCGCCGCCAATCGTATCAATGACCTATAGAAGTCTGCATTTTTCATCTCACATATATATTTTATTGACAAATGTATCTATTGTGGAGCGTTCAAATCTCCTGGAGAGATGGAAAACCATTTTTATAAAAAATGTCTAAAAATAGAAAAATATGACGATTTAACAAGAAAATAACTGGATTTTGTCTAAAAAACAGAGAAAAAAATATTTTATGCTATAGATTTGTGTTAACACATATGGTAAAATAGGAATATAATGTAAAATGTGTAATAAATATACATACGATAGCGCGTTGTTACTTTTTTGGTAACAAATTACACATAAAAATAGAAATATCATAAACCTGAGATTACATTAAAGTGTAAAAACGGGAGAAGAGGGGAGGCATATGAAGCGAAGGGTACGTGCCTTATTGATCGTTGGCTTACTTGGCACGCTTACGTTTTCTTTATTTCAGTTGATCTTAATCGAGAGAGATTACCGGCAAGGCGAGGCGATTTATCAAGATGCATTAGACCGGTATGTAACAAAGGAAAGCCAGCGGCCGGGTGCAGTGGATGCCGGAGGTTCCCTGCTGGACCTGTCTGAAGAGGGGAAGGAAGACAACAGCGCATCGACAACAGCACTGCTGCAATCGGCTGCCGAGGTGGAGGTTGATTTTGCGGCGCTCAAAAAGGTCAACAGCGACATCATCGGATGGATTATGATTGAACAGACAGTAATTAACTATCCGCTGCTTCAGGGCAGTGACAACCAAAAATATTTAACTACAGCCTACAATGGCCAAAGTAACCGCCAGGGAAGTATTTTTATGGATTGCAACCATAGCCCTGATTTTTCAAACCGACACACCATCATTTACGGACATTACATGAAAAACGGTTCCATGTTTGGCGCGTTAGCCAATTATTCCGGTCAAAGTTTTTATGACAGTCACCGGTATTTCTATATTTTGACGGAGGATGGATTGGCGCGGTATGAGATTGTTTCCGCCTATACTGCTGATGTCGGCGGCATGACTTATCAGCGCGCATTCCCGGAATCTGGCGGCTATGAGGCATTCCTCGGCTATATTATGGGACAGTCTCAGATTGAGAGCGGTGCGGAATTAACGGCAGCCGATCAAATTGTCACGTTATCCACTTGTACGCCTTCCTCCAGCCGGCAGCTGCGTTTTGTTGTGCATGGCAGGTTGTGTGTGGACGGCCAGACAGACTTGGAAGACGATGAAGCGCCGGCTTTCTCCCAATTTCCAGGCAAACAGCTCAGGAGCAATCGAAACATAGTCAAAACACCCCCGGCTGGATGCATGACAGGCCCTCGGTGATCTTGGCACCCTTCCGCAATGGAGTCCTGCCGTATGGGCGCAACAACAAAAGCGGAAGGTTCCAACTACTCCCGCGCAGCGGACAGAATTTCAACGGCTATGACAAGAAAAGGAGATTGTTTATGAAAATCAAAAAACGAATTGCCAGAAAAACACTGGCTGTGCTACTCTGTTTTTCCATGATACTCAGCACATGCTTTTTGGCCAGTCCCGCACTGGCTTTTGAGCCCGGCGATGATGAAAGCGCTGCTGAGATGAATGGGGACGCGTACAGTGGCGGTCGCAAGGAGGTCTCTGAACTAGCGAAGCCTTCGCAACCCGGGGATTCCGGGACAGGGAATAGAGAGGCCGGGGCGGAGAGTCTTGACAGTCCAATCCCACTGGAGGGCGAGGGAGGTGCGGTAGTGCCCGGGAATTTGGACGCCGCCGGTGTAACCACACCCTCTGCACCTCCTGCCGGAAGCCCTGTTTTCGCAGATGGTCTCCTCCCTGTGGAAAATACCGTTCCCATTGATGCGGACAATGTGGCGGATTACTTCAAGCTGACTGCAAATCTGACGAAGGCTCAGGTGCAAAGCGGAGAATCCTTCTATCTGTACTTTCGGTATAATTGTAAAACTATGGTTCCGGACCTGGACAAAATCAGGATTGAAGTTCTCATTACCCCAACAGAGCATTTGAACATCAGCATCTCTCCCTATAGCCTGATGGAGATTGACCGTGACAACGGCAATGACGAGACGCGTATTACATATACCTTTCAGTCTGGCGCAATCATTCAGGCCGGCACCGGGGAAGGAGAACTCCAGGTTTATCTCCAGACAGCCGCCGGAATCACAGACCATGGCACAACATATGGCATTCAGGTCAGATTCTACTATGACGATGAGCTGGTTGAGGACAACAGTTATGACCTGTCGGCAACGGTAACAGCAGAAAAATTTGACTGGTCGGTTGACCGCGGTGCCGTATCGCCCGCCTCCAGCACAGTGACCAGTCGAACGATCCCCAGCGTCACATTTCAGTATGCGGTTGCAAACAATAATTTGAACTCCCCCTCGGAACTGGGAAAGGTCTATACAGAGCAGGTCACTGTGACAGAGACGATCTACATCAATGAGAATGTACTGTTGTTGCCTGACGCGAACAACGTTACGGTGACAGGTGTGGACGATTATGAGGTTGTGTTTGAAACAGATAGCAATGGATTTGTCACGGCCATTCATCTGACGTTGACGAAGGAGAACGGAACTTTCCCTGACACCGATCTAAGCGGGTTTAGCCCCAAGGTTACCATCAGCGGCGCAACGCTGGCACCTGCGATTGGGGATAACGAGTCTGTCATTGCTTACACCACACGTTCCAATGACAACACCCAGGATTCCCCCGTTAGCCTGGCGGCGGAGACACCGGTCTATTTTGGCAGCGATGATCAAACCCAGGGTGGTTTTTACATTCAAGAGGCCACTGGCGACAAGCAGCTCACTTACACAGTAACCTATCAAGAACCAGGGCCGGAGATTTATGATCCCCAAAAAACCATCATAAATAAGACCAATGTTACCTCCTTCGGCAGCTCCGTTGATGTCTATGCTGGTGAGGGGATCACTTACACAATCACGTTTTCCAACGCGCATACCCAGACAGAGCTCACCGATTACCAGCTTCGGGATGAACCCCCGAAGGGTGTGATCCTCACTTCCATTCACAGTGGGTATCACTATCAACAATATGTAGCGGGGACCACGAGCTATGAGGATGTTGCTGTCTCATTTAACGTTATCCTTGAGATGAGAGATGGCACCAAGATAACAATACCGGTTACCGTTGCGGCGGGCAATCAAGCTTCCAATGCGGTGGAGATTGATTTGACTACAGTCTCGTATCCCATTGGATACAGCAACGAGGACATCGTGGCGGTCATTTTTGATTACGGCAACGTGAGCCCCGGATTCCGCTGCGCCTCCCCCGAGTCCGGTATTAAACTGGCGGGCACCATGCAGGACATTGACACGGACTTGGCACAAAATAATGAAACGACACGCACGCTGACCAATGATGTCCAAGAAAGCTTTCTTTTCCATGGGGAAGAGAAGACGGCGAGCGCCAGCTCCGAGCTTACCTATCATCCCGGATACGCGGAGGGTACAGGGACAAAGGCCATGAAAAACCTGAATTCAAGCCGCGCGGCGGGGGTGTTCCTCCCAGGAGACCTGGTGGAGTACACCATCACATACACCAACACGACACACAAAGCCTGGCAAGGGATTTATCTTGTAGACCTCTATGACAGCGGCGCTTTGAATCCCTATCTTGATGGTACGCTGCAGGATGGCTACACAGGGGAAAATATCAGGATCACCAGTGCGACAGACACAAGTAAGATCCATTCTGTTGCTGTGACCTATCCTTCCGCCGGACAGATGACGTTCCGCTTTTACGGGGAGAACGGAACCACCTCCTCCCTGGCTCCCGGCGAGTCCTTTACCATCACCTATGTGATGCAGATCAAGGATCAGAGGGAGTTGGAGGATGCCGGAAAGACGTTTCCGCTGAAAATCTCAAACAGCTTTGAGGTGTGGGGCTATCCATTGGGCGGCGGCCCCGGCCCTGGGTCCGAACCCTCTCAGATCGGCGGGGGCAGCAACGAAGGAACCGTCAGGGAAAAGGATTTGCCCAGAATCGGCATCTCCCGGACAATACAAGTAAAGCCTGGCGGATCCTGGGCTGCCCACAACGCCACCAACCCAACCCAGACGGGTGAAACCGTGCTTGTCAGCCTGTATATCAAAAGCGAGGATATTCAGGACGGCGGTTCGGTTACCCTGCGCAATATTGTGGCCGCGCTGTTCTTAAATGAAAATGACGCCTATGAGTTCCCGGCCACGGTGCGGTATACCCATCTCGGTGTGGGCGAACAGGTCAATGCGGGTACAATATGGGAGTCTGCAAGCGTTACTTCCGCGGAAAAATCAGGGGGCCTGGTATCCACAGCCTCCACAGACAAGTATCTGAGCGGCGCTTTCTCTGTCGTGGATTCGGGCGGGAATGGCATGGAACTTCAGCCGGGCGAGCAGGTTGTGATACAGTATGAGCTGACCATGACCGGGGACATTGAGACCATTGTCGCCAATACGCAGTACGGCAAGCAGCGCCTGGACCACTTCTTTTTCTTTGAACAGGGCAAGTCGGACTATACTTATACCAACAGCGCCAGCGCACAATATGACGATACCTCATCAAATTACGATTCAGATACGAAAACCAACTCCCGCACTGCCATTTTTGACAATAAAATCTATGGCTATGGGAAGGATCCCAGTATTATCTACGCGGGCATAGAGCAGAGCGCCGCTCCGGTCATCCAGACCTATGACCTGCAGGCGTCCGGTTCTTACTCCCGGGAGTACACCACCTCTGTGATCAACTACAGCGGGGCGCTGGGTTTCACGGGGAATGCATTTCAACTGAATGTGGAGGAGGTACTCATTCGTATCCCGGTCTATGAGCGGTATGACGGGAATGGAATTACGGTTCGCATTGGCAGCGCTTTGGTAACCGGCTTTGCCGTTACGGAGAGCATGGCCGGCAGCGGCAATGATGCCTATCAGGTCCTGCGCATCCGCTTCCCGGGCGGCGTGGCAATTGCGGCGGAAGGGAATCAGGCTGCCAGCCTGGATATTGCGTTCAGCACCGTATTGGCGGGGGAAGCGCTGCATTATCAGGCGGCCAACGCCCCCAAGGCATATGACGCGATCTTCCAGTCCGCCTTTATCCCCGCATACGGTCAGGCGGTTGCCTCCTATTCCCCATCCAATCCCATTACCTTCGTTGAGGGGACGACTGATTACGCAGGCAGCGCGGATGCCTGGCAGGCAGCGGAAACAACAGTCAACAACAACAACAAGTATGTCGCACCCGGCGTCAGGATCCGCGCCATGAGCTACGAGTTGGGGAGCACCGGCTGGAGCTATGTGGAATACAACGGGGATAACCTTACTCCCAGCAACACGCCAGGCTGGCGGGTTACGGTGGAGAACGGCGCGCAATCTGACTATGACACCATGGAAAATCCGGTGGTCATTGTGAAGCTGCCCTATGGCATGAACTTGAATTCTGTGGAGGACTCCAGCCTCTTTCTTGGCGGAGCGCCTATGATTACGACAGTCAATAGCCAACAGGTGCTCACCTTCTTCCTGGAGGACAGCATTGATAAAGGCACAAGTCTTTCCTTCCACTTTAATGTGACCGTGGATAAGTATGGTGAATACGAGGCGGAGGTCTACCTGACCTCCAGCGATATCTTTAAAGAGGCCTCAGGCACCAGCGGAATGGGGAGCCTGCTTCCGAATCTGGTTTCTCTGGAGGATATGACCGCCGCCCCCGGCTATAGTGGCAGTGCCCTGGACTTTGCACATAAGCGGGCCATGGTTGGCAATACCGGGATTATGAAGCTGCTGGGTACCTACAAATTCTCGTCCTACCAGACACTGGAAGCCAACGGCGGTGAGTGTGCCGATAGCCGCACAGACAAGTCCATTGAGATCGACCGGGATACCAATACCATAACCTATCGGCTGTATCTGCATAACGGCAGCGAAAACACCGCGTATCGGGACGTTGTGCTCCTCGAGCGCCTGCCGCTGATCGGGGATCTGTCAGTGGCCAACCCGGTTGCCCGCAGCAGTACATTTGATATCCGCCTGGCGGAGGATGCAGCGGGCGGCTTGGCCGATCATTTCCAGGCGGCCATTCTAAGCGCAGGCGGCGGCACGACCGATGTGACAAGTGCTGTGATGCGTTGCTTCACAACAAAGGATCCCGGCAGCGCAATCACCGATGCTGAACTGGGCAATGCCGCAAGCCCCAGTGCGGCGCCCAGTGGCTGGAGCGGTCATTACCTCAGTGGCGCCACTGCATTCCGCGTCTATCTGAAAGAGCTGCAACCGGGCGAAACCATTTGCATTACCTATACCACGGAACTGGACAGTGACACGATCCCCGATATCGGGGCGCTCGCCGCGAATTCCTTTGGCTTTGGCTTCCATGTTGTGGAGAACACAGCCGGGGACCGTGTGTTCCTCAGTTCCGAGCCCCGTATGCTGGCGGTCACGATGGACGATGCCGATCTGGCCACGATTCAGGGCGAAATTTTTATCGACACAAACAATGATGGCGTATTTGATCAGGGAGAACCGCTCTATGCCGGGAATGTGATTGTTACCCTTTGGAATGGAGATGCAACGGTCTGCCGCAGCGAAACCTTCTCAAACGGCGCCTATCTCTTTGAAAAGGTTCCCACAAAGGAGAACAAGGGGGATCTGGACGGCCTGGACTATTATGTGACGTTTACCATTCCAAGCGGGTACGAATTGACAGCAACGGACTATCGCGCTGACTTCCCCAGTACGAGAAACAATGTATTTTCGTTGCAGGGCGGCGCAGCGGAGCCGATGTCCCTCACGGCAACCCTCTATAAGACCGAAACCCTTGTTTTTAACGCGGGCTTGGTCACCACGGGCGGCGGCAGTGGTGATGACAATGATGGCGGCGGTGAAAGCAATGGTGGGAATGACAATGGCGGCGGGAATAACAATGGTGGCGATGATCCCGAGGTAATTATTGACGAGGAGGATCCATCGCTGTCCGGTGGCGATGATGATTCCGGAGTGGTCATTGAGGAGGAGAATCCTCCGCCCTCTGACGGGGACGATATCACGAATCCAGGCGATGCAGATGGCGGCGGGACAGATCTCGTTCTTGTTGACCCGGATGTGCCGCTCGGTGAGGTTCCCAAGACAGGGGACGCTTTCTACAATTGGCTTGGGCTAGCAGTACTGTCCGCCGCAGGACTCTTCCTGCTCTGGAAGAAGCGCCCTGTGGATGGTGGGGATACGGAATAACGCCTTACACTGGGCTTCAAAAAAGAGATGTGCTGCAAAGAACAAGCGCCCTGCCCTGCATGACGGCTGCTCTGAAAGCAGCAGGAAAACAAAACTGATCTGGTGCAGCCGTCATGCAGGGCGCAACAGACAAGCGGGCGTGTCGCCAAGCGGTGATAGGCCCGCTTTGTCGCGCCTGATTCCAGAAGGGGGCGGTTTCTTCAAACAAAGTTATGATGGGGTGTGAAAACCGCTGCACATTGTAATTGCAGCATGAGGTGATTTATTTGCTTTTCAGATGGGGATTTCTATGCTATTTTTATAGTAGCGCTCTGTATAAAACGGAAGAAGCTGTGCGGAGGATAAGAGCTTCCAGAGGGGAGAGATGGACATGACAGGAGAATATCAGGTTGGGCAACTGCTGCTTCGCTCCCCCCGCGACCTGGAGCAGCTAAAGAGTTTTCTGCAGCGGCACGGGCTGCGGTATGAGGAGGATATTGAGGTCGCTTTCGGTGTATTCGGTCCTGGGGAGCAGCTGGCGGGATGTGGCTGTGCCGCTGGCGGTTTGCTGAAGTGCTTTGCGGTGGACGAGCCGCTGCGGGGTCAAAATGCCTTGGGGCTATTGGTCTCTCATTTGACCCGGAACCGCTTTTCCGCCGGTATTTACAATTTGTTTGTCATTACCAGAAGAGAAAATGAGACCCTTTTTACCGCTTGCGGCCTATCCGTGGTGGTGCGCACAGAGAAATTGGCCATGCTGGAAAATCGCGCCAATGGCCCCGAGACCTTTGCCGCCCAATTTCTGGAGCCTGACGACAGGGGGAAGACGGCGGGGGCCATTGTGATGAACTGTAATCCCTTCACTTTGGGGCACCGGGGGCTTGCGGAGCATGCCGCCGGGCAGTGTGATGTGCTCCATGTATTTGTGCTGGAGAAAAACCAGTCTGATTTTCCGGCGGATGTGCGTTACCGGTTGGTCCGGGAGGGGGTGGCTGATCTGCCCAACGTGCGGGTACACCAGGGCGGACACTATATCATTTCAGAGGCCACCTTTCCGGCCTACTTTTTAAAACGTGATGAGGAGCTTGCAATGCTGCAAAGTGAGCTGGATGTCACGCTGTTTGCACAGCGCCTTGCTCCGGTTCTTCATATCACCAAGCGCTTTGCCGGACAAGAGCCACTGGATCCTGTCACAGCCCGGTATAATAAAACAATGCAGCGGATTCTGCCCCAATACGGGATTTCATTTTGCGAAATTCCCCGTCTGGAGCGGGATGGCCGGGTGATCAGCGCCTCCCTGGTGCGCAAGCTGCTGCGGGAGCAAGGGGTGTGCCGCGAGGTGCTGGCCCTTGTCCCAGAGAGCACGGGACGGTATCTGCAGACAGAATTCCGCGGATTTTCAAAATAAATGTTGATTCTTATTTCCGGGCCTGATGGGGACCTTATGATTGGGTGCGGGAAAAGGGGGGATGAGAAGGAATGGAAGTGCAAGATGTATTTGGCGGTCCCGCCGCCACACTGGATGAAATTCTGGACAGCCGCAGCCGCCGGGCGGAGCGCCAGCGGGAGCGGGTTGAGAGGGGATGCCGCTGCCTGGTCAGCTTTACCATGAATATCCCCGGGGCGGTGAAGCAGTTTCCCCTGTCCTCCTTCGGATTTCGCTCGGGGCTTGAGGCGCTGCGCCGGAGCCTGCCTTCGGAGAGCCTCCAGTGGGAATCTGTTTTGGAGGAGAGAACGGGAAGCGAGGGGCTGTTCCAGCTGGATGCAGATCCGTGGGAAGTCAAGCGGCGCACTGTCAGGCTGGAGGAGCTGCACCCTCTGGGCCGGCTGTTTGACCTGGATGTGCTGGACGGGACGGGAGGCGTCATCTCCCGTTCCCGTCTGGCTCTCCCGCCCCGTCCCTGCCTTTTGTGCGGGGAAAACGCGAAAATCTGCGCCCGAAGCCGGACCCACTCCATGGAGGCGCTCCGGCTTCGTGTGGCGCAGCTGCTGGATGACTATGCCCGGGACAGGGGGGCCAATTCCTGCGCCTCCTGCGCCACACGCGCTCTGCTGTATGAGGTCTCTACAACGCCCAAGCCGGGGTTGGTAGACCGGAATAATTCCGGCGCGCACCGGGATATGGACTTTTTTACCTTTCTGGACAGCAGCGCGGCGCTCTCGCCCTGGTTTCGGGAGATGTTTTGCATTGGATGGAAGGGGGCGGGGCTGTCCGCCTCCGAGTTATTTCAGCGGCTGCGCTTTGCGGGACAGGAGGCGCAGCGGGACATGTTGGCCGCCACCGGAGGGGTCAACACCCACAAAGGGCTGATTTTTTCCCTTGGAATCCTCTGCGGCGCGCTGGGAAAGTCCCAGGGCGCCTTGGCCCCGGGGGGGCCGCCGCAGATAGACCAGGTTCTAGAGCTGTGCCGGGCGATGGGGCGGTGCTCTCTGGCGGATTTTGATGCTGACACAGGGGAGAGCGCCGGGTTGCGCTGTTACCGTGAGCTCCACATCACGGGTGTGCGGGGTGAGGCGGCTGACGGCTTTCCGGCGGTGATGGAAATCGGCCTGCCTCAGCTGCGCCACTGGCGTGAACAGGGGCTGTCCCTGAACGATGCGGCGGCAATGGCGCTGCTGGCCTTGCTGTCCCATGTCTGCGACACCAATCTGATCCGCCGGGGCGGAGCAGAGGAGGCGAACCGCCGCCGGACACAGGCGGGGGAGCTGTTTGCGGCCATCGCGCCGGGGGAAATAGGAGATCGGCTGGATCGGCTGGATCAGGAGTTTATCCGGAACAATCTCAGCCCGGGCGGCTGTGCCGACCTTTTGGCGTTGAGTTTTATGCTGTATTTTTTGGAGTGCGATGGTCATATTCAAGCTGAAAAGACCGCGGCACCTGAGGGCAACCGTTCCATTGCCGGGAAACAAAAATCAAAGAGATAAAGGGTTGTGACAAAAAATTTAAGATTAGGGCTGAATCATTTGATTTACACTGTCATAAGACCTGTCGTTTGCAGAGGAGCAGGATTACAGCTTCCCGTTTCCCGCATTGCGAAGCAGGGCGGTTTGTGTTATAGTTCAGACAGAGTAGAGGGGGAGGACGCCTCTTCTCAGACCGGGTGAAGAGGAACGACATATGGAACAGTTTTTACTCCTGCCGCAGGCGGCTATGGATGCCCTGATCAGCTTCATTCAAGACTACAGCCAGGTTGCGATGTGGTTTACCGCGATGGTACGGTTTATTTTTCCCATTCTGGCGATTTTGATTTTGGTGGACTCCATCCGCTCCCTGCTCACAGTACCCCATAAGCCGGAATGCTGGGCGTATCTGGATCTGCCAAACGGCGGGCAGGTGCCGCTCAATCACTGGGAAAATATCATCGGACGGGCGGAGTCCTGTGATGTGACGCTGACCTATTCCACCATATCAAGACAGCACGCCGCCCTGATCCGCGCATCGGACGGGAACTGGAACGTGCATGACCTGGACTCTAAAACCGGCGTTACCGTCAACGGCCGAAGCGTGGAGAGGCGGCATCCCGTTGCCTTTGGGGACGTGCTGGCCATGGGTGGGGTGGAAACCGTTTTACTCCCCTTGTCAAAGGAGGAGTGGGACCAGCAACGCATACGGCGCCAGGCGGCGAGGCCCATTCCGCCCTGGGGGCGGCTGTTGCTGCTGACCCTGTTTCAGGTGCTGGCTGCGGTGCAGCTCATTATTTCTGAGGGGGAGAATGCCACCATTGTCATTCCGGCGTGCTTTTTTTGCCTGACGGCTGCCATGTGGCTCTATGCTTTGGCCTTGCGGGCGCTGCGGCGGGTGGGGTTTGAGATGGAACTGATCGCGTTCTTTCTCTCCACGCTCTCACTGAGCGTTACGGCGTCCTCCAACACGCCGGCCATGCCAAAACAGCTGTTTGCCATTCTGGGCGGCATTGTTATATTTTTGGTGATGGGTATTCTTCTGCGGGATTTAGAGCGCACCCAGAAGATCCGCTGGATGATGGCCGGTATGGCCGTGGCGCTGCTGGCGCTTACCCTGGTGTTTGGGCACGCGCGGTTCGGCGCGGTAAACTGGATCAATTTGGGCGGACTTTCGGTTCAACCATCTGAGCTGGCAAAGATTTGCTATGTCTTCGCCGGAGCTGCAACCCTTGACCGCCTGTTTCATAAGCGCAACCTGGGACTGTTTATTCTCTTGACGGGGCTTTGCCTTGGATGCCTTGCCATCATGAGCGATTTTGGGACCGCTGCCATCTTTTTTGTCACCTTTCTGGTGATTGCTTACCTCCGTTCGGGGGATTTTGCCACCCTCTCACTGATTTGCGCAGGTGCGGTAATCGGACTTTTTTCCATTATACAGCTAAAGCCCTATATCATGAATCGGTTTGCAACCTGGGGACACGCCTGGGAGCTGGCCTCCACCAGCGGCTACCAACAGACGCGCACCATGTCGGCGGCGGCCTCGGGGGGGCTGGTTGGCGTTGGGCCGGGCGAGGGATGGCTGCACCGGGTGTCGGCGGCGGATACCGACTTGGTATTTGGCATTATTTGCGAGGAGTGGGGACTCCTGATTGGAATTCTGGCGGTTTGCTGTATTATTACGCTGGCGGTGTTCGCGGTGCGCAGCTGCAAAACAGGGCGATCCAGCTTTTACAGTATCGCCGCCTGCGCGGCGACCTCGCTGCTGATATTCCAAACCTGTCTCAATGTGTTTGGCGCGGTAGATCTCCTTCCGCTGACTGGAGTTACGTTCCCCTTTGTCTCCAACGGCGGGACATCCATGCTGGCCTCATGGGGACTGCTGGCCTATTTGAAGGCGGTGGATACCCGCCCCAATGCCAGTCTTGCCATCAGGCTCCCCAACAAAAAAGAGGAACAAAGCAATGCGCAATTGGCCAAACGCTTTCGTGACCCGGAAGGTGAGGAAGAGGATTAAATTTGGATGAATTTAAAGTTCATTGGATCCAAGCGCGTGCCGCTCTCTCTGCACGAAACCGCGCCACATGCACAATTTGTGACCGTTCCTGTCAAATTTGTGCCTTGGAGCGGTGCGGAAAGGAATCGTCATCAAGATGAAAAAAATTGAACAGAGGACCGTTGTTTGCATGGCGCTTGTCCTGGTTTTGGCGCTGGGACTGAGTATCTTTTTATTCCAATATGTGTTCAGCGGGAGCAAATGGGTTTCCGCCGCATTCAACCGCCACTTGTACAACACAAAGGGCCAACTCTCCGTGGGACGAATTTTTGACCGGGATGGCGATTTGCTCTCCTGGGTGGATGATGATGGCCAGCGGCAGTATTATGATTCCGCCACCGTGCGCAAGGCAACGCTCCACGCGGTGGGAGATTCTGCCGGAAATATTGGCACCAGCGCGCTGGTTTCCTTTGCCGATAAACTGTCTGGCTACAATCTGTTTACCGGCGCGTACACCCCGCTGGGACAGGGCAACGATCTCTACCTCACGCTGGACGCCCGCTATAACTATATCGCCTATCAGGCGTTAGGCGGGAAAAATGCGGCTGTTGGCGTGTATAACTATAAGACGGGGGAGATCTTGTGCATGCTGTCCACACCCGCCTTTGATCCGGTCAACCCGCCGGAAATTACAGAAGGGGACAGCCGGTGGGACGGGGTTTATCTCAACCGGTTTTTGTCCGGAACCTTTACGCCTGGCTCTGTGTTTAAAACGGTGACATTGGCGGCCGCCATTGAACACTGTCCCGATCTGTTTACACGTACCTTCCGGTGTACCGGCTCTGTGGTCATTGGAGGGGAAACCGTCACTTGTCCTCATGCGCACGGAGAGATGGAGATTGGCCAAGCGCTGGTAAAATCCTGCAATGGTGTGTTTGCCCAGCTGTCGGTGGAACTCGGGGCAAGCACTATGAATCAATACGCGCAGCGGGCGGGCCTGACGTCAGCCTACCAGATTGATGGGATCACAACCGCTGTGGGGCGCTTTGACGTTACCGGCAGTTCAGAAGGGCAACTGGGGTGGGCGGGGGTAGGCCAATCGCGGGATCTGGTCAACCCCTGCGCTTTGATGGTGTATATGGGGGCAATTGCCGGCGGTGGGCGGACTGCGATCCCTCACCTGATCCTAAAGGTGGAAAATGGGCTGAACCTCCCGGTTCCCGGCCATTTAACCACAGCCAGGACCAACTCCCTGGTGAATGGGGACACAGCGGCACTGCTGGCGGATATGATGGCCCGCAATGTCACAGAGGGTTACGGGGCACAGCGTTTTCCCAATATGGATATCTGTGCCAAGACGGGAACCGCAGAGGTTGGAGACGGAAAGGCGCCTCACTCGTGGTTTGCGGGTTTTTTGCGCAATGAAGACGCGCCTTACGCCTTTGTTGTACTGGTAGAAAACGGCGGCAGCGGCGCGGATGCGGCCGCGACAGTGGCGGCGCAGGTTTTAGACGCGATTGTCAATGGTTACTGAGCAAAACTGGGGGCAATCTGAACAATAGCAAAAAGGGCCGTGCTGACCGCGCAGCGGTCAGCACGGCCAAAAACCTCAGCATGTGGGCCGGGACAGCCCACATGTGCAAAAACTTCATGCGCTTGAACGCTGTATTTTTCATGGTGCTCCAGAGCGCAGGAAGCGTTCCGCTGGTCCGCGTTATCCATGCAAATCTGATCACGTTTTTCATCGCGGAGGAGGGTAAGACGGCATATCACACCTTGATCACGCATAGGATGCAGTGAGTTTGATTGCGTGAAGAGGTGGATCTATATGAGACGACAAGTTTACCTGGAACCTGCGGCAGAGCAGGTTTGCGAGGCCAATTCCAAGCCTCCTCTGATTTTTCAGCTCCCTCCCGCGCAGGGGAGAGAGGTGCTCAATCAGGCGCAAAACCAGCCTGTGTATCAGTACCCGGCTGATATCTTCAGTACGCAGGTGGACACTGGGAGGTACGGTACAATCACCCTATACCGCATTCAGCCAAAGGGCATTGTCGGAACTCCTCATGCGATTTTTTATATCCATGGAGCCGGGTGGGTGTTTGGCAATCTGCACACCCACGAGAAACTGGTGCGGGAGTTGGCGGCCCGGACAAATTCCGTGGTGTTTTTCCCCGAATACAGCCTGTCTCCCGAGGTAAAGTATCCCACTGCCATAGAACAGTGCTATTATATCTTGTGCCGCCTGTCTGAATTCGCGGCGGCGGCCGGACTGTCCTTGAATTTGAAGACGCTCACCGTGGCGGGAGACAGTGTAGGGGGCAATATGGCAACGGTCATGACCCTGTTGGCAAAATATCGCAGCGGCCCCAAAATCCAAAAGCAGCTGCTGTATTATCCTGTGACCAATGCGGCGTTCAACACAGAGTCCTACAGGCAGTTTGCGCAGGGTTACTATCTCTACCGCGCGGGGATGATTTGGTTTTGGAATCAATACACGACCATACAGCGGGAACGGGAAGATATTACGGCCTCGCCCCTGCGCGCCACGCTGGAACAGTTACGCGGCCTGCCGGACGCCATGATTTTAAATGGCGAGGCCGATGTATTGCGGGATGAGGGAGAGGCCTACGCCAGAAAACTGCGCAGGGCCGGTGTGGAAGTGACCGCTATGCGTTTTCAGGCGATGATCCATGACTTTGTGATGTTGCACGCGTTGGATCAGACCAACGCCTGCCGCGCGGCGATGGATGTCTCCACCCGGTGGGTGAACCGGAAAAATCAGACCACGTAGTAGTTCAATTTTGAGGAGAAGCAATCCGCAGAAAAATCCTTTGATTGGACGCGGAAAAAGCGGGCCTGCATCGCGGCAGGCCCGCTTTTTCCGGGCGGTGTCACCGGGTCACAGGACAGGAGCGCAGATCGCCTAAATGATATAGTCCTTGCCGCCCGGCGTGGAAACCGTTAAATCGGCAATGGTAAATACCATTTTGCCGCACCGAGGGCGTTCTGGTGGGGATTTCTTCCGGTGCGGCGGTATGGGCGGCGGTCCAGCTGGCCAAGCGGCCGGAAAACAAGGGTAAGATCGATGAGGAAGCCCTCTCCATTACAAAGCGCAGAGTAAAAGGTACTGTCGATCATCGTAGAATCCGGTTCCATCAGCTGCACCCCATTGGAGAGTTCAAAGAGCTCCACCGAAGTGTTGTAATAAAATCCGCAAAATTGACCCTTTGTATTGGCACGGATCCGATAAAGCGGTGAAGTAAGCTGATACAGCTCCAACGAATTTCCCTGATTAGAATGAGTAAGAAGTCTTCCGCGTAATCATAGATGTCATACGCTTGGGATTCCTCCAGGCTCAATAAATTTCTGATTTCAATCTGCTCCACTTTAACCGCTCTGCGGCACGTTTTGGCCGCAACCGGGTAAAAGAACCAGGATGCTGGGCAAGAGCCAAATCATATGTTTCATCGTTATGACCATACCGTTCATTTATACTTTATAATCTGCCGTTCCGCATAAATATGGAACGGCAGATTATAAGCTTTTACATGAATTATGCGACCCTTACATAGTTTCCATGCCCATCAGCAGTGCCTTTTACTCCTGTGTACAAATTAGCGTTTGTTATGGAGAATTGGCCGTAGTAGTTGTTGTTATTATGAGGATCATTATAGTAAAATACGATGCATCTTTGATAAGCATCCTATTCAGAAGCCCAAATAACAGCAGCATATCTTTCATTATTTATATTTATTTTAATAATTTATTTTACATATTTCATATTTTTATATGGGAGATGTTTGTATATCAGCGTCTGCCCTCCTATTATGTTCCTATTTTTTCTATTTGATCTGCTTATGAGGCGGTAAAGTGAAAAAACCGTTGACTTGAAGCGCCCCAGGACTTATGATATACTCACTTTCACAAAAATGATATGGGTAACCGTGATTCCGCGCAGAACTCACCGCATGGAAAGTCATGAGGCAGTGCATGCGTAAGAAGCCGTGAAGGTGGATGGGGCAGAATGAACATGATTACGATCAAAAATCCGGAACTGGAGCGGCTGTCAGCAGGGGAACAAGCGCTATGACACAACATCAGGCTGTTTTGCAAATGTCCTATTTAGACTGAATTTAACTGGCATACTGGAGCAGGGAATCCTCTCCGGTATGCCATTCTGCGCACCCTGGCGGGCAACAGGGCATTGCGCTTGTGATGAGACATGATACGTTAGGCTGCCGCTGCATAGTGCCATATAAAATAACAAATTCTAACCGGGAGGGACATATGGAGGAAGCCTTGAGGATGACCAGCCGGAAAAATCCCTTGCTCGCCCATGTTAGAAAGGTAGCTTCCAGCCGGAAATACCGCAGGGCCTGTGGAGAATATTTGGCCGATGGGATAAAAATGCTGGAGGAGGCCCTGCTCTGGCAGGCTCCCATTACCACAGTTGTGGCCGGCGATGGGATTGTATTGCCCCCGCTCCCAAAAGAGGTTCGGCTGGTTCGTGTGCCGGGGGATATGATGACCTACCTCTCTCCCATGGACAGCCCCCAGGGGGTATTATTCTTGTGCCGGATAGAAGCTCAGCCAGAGATGCCAAGCTTGCAGGGGAATCATTACCTTGTGCTGGACAGAGTGCAGGACCCCGGAAATATTGGCGCCATCTGGCGCTCTGCGGATGCGCTTGGGGGAGATGGCCTGATTTTGACAGGCGGCTGCGCGGATCCCTGGAATTGGAAGACGGTGCGGGCAACGATGGGGGCCTGCTTCCGCCTGCCGGTCTATGAGCTGGAGGGGGAATCTCTGCTCTCTCTTCTGGAGGAGGCACAGCTTCCTCTGATCGCCACGGCCCTGCGGGAGGACACAAGGGATGTGCGGGAGATTGACCTGTCCAAAGCGGCCGTTGTCATTGGCAGTGAGGGGCATGGCGTTTCCCAGGGGCTTTTGAAGCGCAGTCAATGTACGCTGCGCATTCCCATGCGTGCGCGCTGTGAATCGCTGAATGCCGCCGCCGCGGCCACAGTTGTGCTGTGGGAAATGGTGCGGGGAACTTGTTGTTTGAAGTAGTAAAGAAAAGGGGGGAGCGATAGTGTCAACGCTGAAATACTGGCTGTGGCTGACGGCCCGCATGGGCATCAACTCCGCCGGAACGCTGCGTGTTTTGGATCACTTTATTACCCCGGAGCGGGCGTATTATGCCGATGCGGAAGAGTATGAACTGGTGCAGGGCTTGGGAGCGCAAGGCCGCAATGCCCTTCTAAACCGCAGCATGGAAGAGCCGGAGAAGATTTTGGCTGATTGCGACCGGCTGGGGATCCGGATTATGACGATACAGGACGCGGATTACCCTGAGCGGCTGCGACAGATTGATGTTCCGCCACCGCTCCTTTTTGTGCGGGGAACTTGGTTTCATTTTGATGAAGAGGTTGCCATTGGGATTGTAGGGGCGCGGCAGGCTACGGAATATGGTGTGCGCCTGGCCCACAAGATTGGCTTGGAAATTGTCAAGGGCGGCGGACTGGTCGTTTCGGGGATTGCGGAGGGGATTGACACTGCCGCGGTGAAGGGCGCGCTAAGCGGCGGTGGGCCGGTGGTCTCGCTTGTGGCCGGTGGAATGGACCGCCCTTTCCCACGGGAGAACCGTTATCTCTACGAGGATGTGGCCGCGGCAGGAGCGCTGATTTCGGAGTATCCCCCGGGGATGCCTCATAAAGGGGTGCATTTTCCCCTGCGCAACCGTATTATCAGCGGCTTGTGTCTGGGGGTAGCCGCCATTGAGTGCAAAGAACACAGCGGCACAATGACCACAGTGCGCCAGGCATTGGATCAAAACCGGGATGTGTTTGCCCTGCCCGGCAATGTGGACGCCCCCATGAGCCGGGGGACCAATTTGTTAATTCAGCAGGGCGGAAAATTGATTTTGGGCGGGCAGGATATTTTAGAGGAATACCGCGGTTTGTTCCCCAATAAATTGGAGGGACTGGTTCCCTTAAGCGCGGAGGTCGCCACAGCCCGGCGGGAGGGAGCGGCGCACTCCGCCGCTCAGGTCAGCGCACAAACGGAAAAAACGGAGCCGCAAGCGAAGAAGAGGTCTGTGCCGGTCCGGGAGTATATCTCCGCAAAAGCGCAGCAAAGCCGCTTTACAGATGACCAGATTACGATTCTTCAAGCCATGGGAGCGCGCGCGTGTACGGTGGATGAGCTGGTGGATCAATGCCAGATCCCTGCCCGGCGCGTCTCATCGGCGCTGACCATGCTTCAGGTGCAGGAAGTGGTAAAAGAACAGGGGCGCGGGCATTTTATTTCGACAGTGGAATTGGAACCCATTTAACCGCTGGCAGAAGCAGTTTACTTCGAGATTGCAGGAGGTATCCTTTGTGGCAAAAAAAGATTTGGTGATTGTGGAATCGCCCTCTAAGGCAAAGACCATTGAAAAATATCTTGGACCGGGATATCAGGTCAAGGCCTCCATGGGCCATGTGCGCGATCTGCCCAAAAGTAAAATAGGGGTCGATATTCCGGCCGGCTTTGTGCCAAATTATCAGCCGATTAAAGGGAAAGAGGACACCATCACTGACCTGGAGAAGGCGGTGAAAAAGAGCAGGTATGTCTATCTTGCCACTGACCCGGACCGGGAAGGGGAGGCCATATCCTGGCACCTGAAGGAGCTATTGGAGCTGCCCGAGGATAAAGTGTTCCGTGTGACCTTTAATGAAATCACCAAGAGTGTGGTGACACAGGCCATCGAGCACCCGCGGGGAATTGACCAGAATCTGGTGGACGCCCAGCAGGCGCGCCGCATTTTAGACCGCATTGTGGGTTATCAAATTTCGCCTCTTTTGTGGAGAAAGATTCGTCGCGGCCTCTCCGCCGGACGGGTACAGTCGGTTGCAACCCGCCTGGTCGCGGAGCGCGAGGAGGAGATCCGCGCCTTTGTGCCACAGGAGTATTGGAGCATTGATGTCCTTTTGGAGCGCATCGCGCCCAATATCGGGCGCTTTCAGGCGCAATTTTATGGCCGTGAAAAGAAAATGGAGCTGCATAACCAAAAGGAGGCCCAGTCCGTTGCAGATGCTGTGAAAAACAGCCCATTTTTCGTCAAAAAGGTGAAGCGGCAGGATAAAAAGCGAAATCCCGCTCCCCCTTTTACCACCTCCACCTTACAGCAGGAGGCCAGCAGAAAACTGAATATGTCACCTGCCCGCACCATGTCCATTGCGCAGCAGCTCTATGAGGGCATTGATGTCACCGGCGAGGGGACGGTGGGACTGATCACCTACATGCGCACCGACTCTCTGCGCCTGTCGGAGGAGGCGGTGGAGACCGCCCGCAGCTTCATCACCGGGAGATACGGCGCGGACTACTGCCCTGAGGCGCCGCGCCGGTACAAAACAAAATCCGGCGCCCAGGACGCCCATGAGGCCATTCGTCCCGCTGATGTGCATCTGGTTCCGGAGGAGATCAAAAAGGATCTCACCCCCGAGCAATTTAAGCTCTACCGCCTGATTTGGAGCCGCTTTCTGGCCTGCCAGATGGCCAATGCGGTGTATGACAGCGTATCTATTGACACCGAAAGCGCCGGATATATCTTCCGGGCCAGCCACTCTTCTGTTAAGTTTTCTGGCTTTACGGCAGTCTATGAGGAGGGCAAGGACGAGGAGGAGGCGGTGATGCAGACGCCGCTTCCCGATTTAAAGGAGGGCGAGCCGCTCACCTGCAAATCCGCTAAGCAGGATCAGCACTTTACCCAGCCGCCGGCGCGGTTTACCGAGGCATCCCTCATTCGCGCGCTGGAAGAGAACGGGGTTGGACGCCCCTCCACCTACGCGCCAACCATCTCCACCATTCTAAACCGTGAATATGTGGTGAAGGAGGCGAAAGCGCTGCGCCCCACCCCGCTGGGCGAGGTAGTCACCGGCCTGATGAAGGATAAGTTCCAGGATATTGTAAACCCCGCCTTTACCGCTCAAATGGAGGAGCGCCTGGACCAGATTGAAGAGGGAACGGTTCAGTGGAAAAAAGTTCTGGACGATTTTTATCAGGACTTTGAAGCGGAGCTGCAAAGAGCGGAACAGGAACTGGATGGGGAGCGGATCAAGGTACCACACGAGGTTTCGGAAGAGATTTGCGATGTGTGCGGAAAAAATTTGGTGGTAAAGTCGGGGCGGTTTGGCCGCTTTTTAGCCTGTCCCGGTTATCCGGAGTGTACCTTTACCAAACCCCTGGTGGTGGAAATGCCCGGTAAGTGCCCCAAGTGTGAGAGCCGTATTTTGAAGAAGACATCCAAAAAGGGATATACCTACTATGGTTGTGAGCGTAATACGGTGAAGGACGAGGCCCTGCACTGCGACTTTATGAGCTGGGATGTGCCGGTGAAGGAATTTTGTCCGGTGTGCGGCAAGACCATGTTTAAAAAATCAGGCAAGGGCTTTAAAAAGCCATTTTGTATCCATGAGTCATGCAGTAATTATACCCCGGAGGAGAAACGGGGAGGCTATCGAAAGAAGGCAGAGGCGAGCGGGACAGAGGCCGGCGCTGCGGAAAGCGGGGTGAAGAACGTGCCGGAAAAGAAAACGTCCGCTAAAAGCGCGTCCAAAAAGAAAGGGACGGCAAAAAAGGGGACAACGAAGAAGGTCTCCTCAAGCACAAAATCCGGGGGAAAAGGCGCTGAAAAAAGCGAGAAGACGGCAAAAGCCTCTGGGAAGAAGACGTCTGCCAAACAGGCGGTTGCACCAGCTGCGGGTCATAAACGGGCCTCTGCAAAAAAGCCGGAGCCTGAAGAGGTGTGAATTTTTTGCGTTCCTTTGTTCAAATGAAAAGAAGGTGACTTATGGAGCCGGTAACAATCATTGGCGCCGGGTTGGCCGGGTGTGAAGCCGCCTGGCAGTTGGCGGTGCGCGGGATTCCGGTGGAGCTGTACGAAATGAAGCCCGGAAAGATGACGCCTGCCCACCACAGCGTGAATTATGGGGAACTGGTCTGTTCCAACTCTCTTCGCTCCGACCAGCTGGAGAATGCGCCAGGCCTGCTCAAAGAGGAGCTGCGCCGCTGTGATTCCCTGATCATGGCCTGCGCCGATCGGCACCGGGTAGAGGCGGGCGGGGCGCTGGCAGTGGATCGCCACGCCTTTTCAGAGGAGATTACCAGGGCAATTCGAGGCCAGGCGCTGATTTCCGTGCAGGAAGAGGTGGTGACAAATATTCCGGAGACAGGCCAGGTGATCGTGGCGTCCGGCCCGCTGACGGACGAACTGCTGGCGCAGGATATCGCCGCGCGCTTTCAAGGCAGGCATCTGCACTTTTATGACGCTGCCGCGCCTCTTGTCACCTTTGAAAGTGTGGATATGGAGAGGGCGTATTTTGCCTCCCGCTATGACCGCGGTACACCGGACTATATCAATTGTCCCATGACAATGGAGGAGTATGAGGCGTTCTGGTTGGCGCTGACAGGCGCCCAGGAAGCGGAAATTCACGGCTTTGAGGACGCTAACGTGTTTGAGGGGTGTATGCCCGTTGAGGTGATGGCCCGCCGGGGCCGGGAAACGCTGTGCTATGGTCCCATGAAGCCAGTGGGATTGCGGGATCCCAGAACCGGGAGGGAGCCACATGCTGTGGTCCAGCTGCGCCGTGACAATGCGGAAGGGACAATTTATAATCTGGTGGGGTTTCAGACACATCTGAAATTTCCGGAGCAAAAACGGGTCTTTTCTATGATCCCGGCCCTGCATGATGCGGAGTTTGTCCGCTACGGAGTGATGCACCGCAATACCTATCTGGATTCACCCCGGCTCCTCAACCGCTACTATCAGGTGCGGGGGGAACCAAGAGTGACCTTTGCCGGCCAGATTACCGGGGTGGAGGGGTATGTGGAATCCACTGCCTCCGGCTTTTTGGCGGCGCTGGAACTGGGACGGCGAAATCGCGGGCTGCCTCCGGCAAACTTTTCCCAGGAGACGGCCGTGGGCGCCTTGGCGCTGTACATCAGTGATGAGAGCATTCAAAACTTTCAGCCGATGAACGTGAATTTTGGGATTATTCCACCTCTGGGCTACCGGGTGAAAGGAAAGCGCAACAAAAACGCGGAGCTTTCCCGGAGGGCGCTGGCACAATTGGAGCAATTAGATCTAACGTAATGATCCGTTTGCGATAGACAGAAAGAGGGTCGACCTATGAAAATTATTGTGGATGCCATGGGTGGCGATAATGCCCCGCGGTCACCGGTTTTGGGGGCGCTGGCGGCACATAAGGAGTATGGCGTGGATATTACTCTGGTAGGGCGGGGAGAAGAGATTTTAAAGGTGCTGGAGGAACATGGAATCAAAGAGGTGCCCAATGGAGTGGATATTGTCCACGCCTCTGAAATTGTGGAAATCTCAGATAACCCGGCCACCGCCTTTCGCGAGAAAAAAGACTCCTCCCTAACTGTGGGCTTGACTCTGCTGAAAAGTGGCGTGGGAGACGCGTTTGTCTCTGCCGGTTCCACGGGGGCGCTGCTCTCTGGAGCCACCTTGGTTGTGAAGCGGATCCGGGGTATCCGCCGGGCCGCGTTGGCGCCAGTTATCCCCGCGGGAAACGGGGGAGCGATTTTAATTGATTGTGGCGCAAATGCCCAGTGTCCGCCGGAGTATCTGGTACAGTTTGCCTATATGGGGGCTCATTATGCGGAGCACGTTCTGGGCCGTCCTGAGCCAAAGGTGGGGTTATTAAACATTGGCCAGGAGGCAGGCAAAGGGACGGAACTGCAGCTTGCGGTCTATCCGCTGCTGAAGCAGGCGGGCGAACAGGGGCGCATCAATTTTGTAGGAAATGTGGAAGCCCGGGAGGCCGTGGAGGGTGCGGTTGATGTGATTGTCTGCGATGGGTGGACTGGAAATATCTTTTTGAAGACCATGGAGGGAACCGCGCTTTTGCTGACTAGGGAACTAAAAAAAATGTTCAAAAAGAATTTGATCACCAAGCTGGCGGCGTTGCTGGTCTCCGGCGGCTTAAAGAATTTTAAGCAGCTGATAAATGCCGATGAGGTGGGCGGCACCGCGCTTCTGGGTATTTCCAAGCCCGTCATTAAGGCCCACGGCTCATCTGATGCGTATGCGATTCAAAATGCGGTGCGGCAGGCAGTTCAAGTGATCTCATCAGGAATGATTGAGACAATTTCAGACAATGTGGATACCATGCGCTTAGATCTGGAAGAATAATTCGGCGGCTTTTTTGGGAAAAACCTATTGACAGGGAATGGGTTTCTGCATATATTAAGGAAAGAAAAACCGTGCTGAGCCGGTAAATCCGTGAAAGCACTCCAAAGGAGCAGGGTATTATGATCTTTGAAAAACTAACTGAACTGATTGCGGAGCAGTTCAACGTTGGCTCTTCCGCCATCACGATGGATACCTCATTTGCAGGAGATCTCAATGCGGATTCCGTGGATATTGTGGATTTGTCCATGGCGTTAGAAGAGGAATTTGACATTGAGGAAATGAGTGAGGAAGAGACCAACTCCATTGTCACAGTGGGCGATTTGGTTCGCTTTTTGCAAAATCGCGTTGATTGAACGAGTGCCGTTAGAAATGCAGGAAAGCTCCGCCCAGCGGGCGGAGCTTTCCTGCATGAGGGGAGGCCGGGGATGAAGACATTAGAGGAAAAGCTGGGCTATACGTTTCAAGATAAATCACTGTTGGAGCATGCGCTGGCCCATAGTTCCTGGGCAAATGAGAGCCGGGACAAATTGGCCAGCAATGAGCGGCTGGAATTTTTGGGTGACTCTATTTTGGGTATGGTGGTGACGGATCATCTTTACCGGAGCCACCCTGATCTGCTGGAAGGAGAGCTCACAAGGGCCAGGGCCTGCTTGGTTTGTGAGGAGAGCCTGGTGGAGGTGGCCCAAACCCTTGGTTTGGGGGAGTACCTGCGCTTGGGCAGGGGAGAGGCCAGTGGGGGAGGCAAGTACCGCCCCTCTATTCAGGCTGACGCTGTGGAGGCCGTACTGGCGGCCGTTTATTTGGATGGTGGGATTGGCTCCGCGCGAAAGATGATTCAGAAATATATTCTTTCCAAGGAATTAAAAGAGATCTCTTCCAGCCGGGATTATAAAACAGCGCTGCAGGAGCTTGTACAGCGGGACGGTGGACAGGTACTCAAATATCTCCTGATCAAGGAGGAGGGGCCGGATCATGATAAGCGCTTTTTTGTTGAGGTGACGCTCAACGGCGCTTCCGTTACCGGGGGAGATGGCCGTAGTAAAAAAGAAGCGGAGCAGGCGGCGGCAAAAGCAGCCTTGGAGGTGTTGAGTCCCACAGAATCGTAGATCGCACGGTCGTCCACATAAGAATATAGGGGACGGCCGTTTTGGGACAGGCATGGAAAAGTGGCGTATTTTTTCTGCAAAAAAGTTGGAAAAGGGATTGACAAAATAGTTAGCTTATGCTAACATTTGAGTGGTTAGAGAACAGAACCGGGCCGGGTTTCCTCCTCACACCTCCCTACTCTCTTCCACATAACTACCCGGCAAAATGCCTCTGGCCACCAGAATGTTCAGGAGGACAGGCACGTCCTACCTGATCCTAAGATCCAATGAAGGGGCCGAGATCTTTGCGGTCTTCTTCCCATGCTGCTGCGTTGTGCTCCTTGCGGCGCGAAAAAAATCCTCGCAAATCGATTCGCCTCTTCCATCGGATATTAGGATGAGCTCCCCGCGGCCGAGATCCATCCACTCGGCTGCGGGGAATATCTTTTTTTTCATCAATGAGAGCCTCGCTGTAGACACAGTGGGGCTCTGTTTTTGAAATGAGATTGTATCAGATGTGCCGCGTTAGCGGTGCGGCGCGTGAACGCCGCCTAAACCTGGGAGAGAAAGCGTAGGAAAGCGCGGGCTCCCTCCGGAGTCCGCCGATACACACCGGCGTGCTCCAGCACCTTGGCAAAGACCAGGCCGGTCTCCTGGCGGACGATGTCCAGTGCGTTTTCAGGGGTAATGGCATGCTTGGGCGCAAACTGCTCCGCCCAGGTAGCGTGCTTTTCCGTCAGCGGATTGCCGCGCAGATTCAGATTGTGAGACAGATGATAGGCTACCGCTTCCAGTTCCTCTTTCAGCCGGGCGGGGAGAACGGCAAGCCCCATCACCTCAATCAGGCCGATATTCTCCTTTTTGATGTGGTGCAGTTCGCTATGAGGGTGGTAGACGCCCAGAGGATATTCCTCTGTTGTGATATTATTGCGCAGCACCAGGTCCAATTCAAACTGCCCTCCTCGCATCCGCGCGATGGGAGTGACCGTGTTGTGGGGGTGCCCGTTGGTGTGGGCAAAAAGAAAGGAATCGGGATCGGAGTAATTCCGCCAAGCGGTTAAGATATGTTCCGCTAAGTCAGCAAGGCGCACCCGGTCTGCACTGGTGAGGCGGATGACGGACATGGGCCATTTTACAATTCCCGCAGATACCACTTCAAAGCCGGGAAAGGATACCGGCGTTTCGATGGGAGCCTGTTCCATGGCAAAGGCATAGCGGCCTCCCTGAAAGTGGTCGTGGGAGAGAATAGAGCCGCCCACAATGGGTAAATCGGCGTTAGAGCCCACAAAGTAGTGGGGAAACTGTTGGATAAAGTCCAGCAGTTTTTCAAAGCAGGCCCGGTCAATGACCATGGGGATGTGGTTTTGGTTGATGACAATGCAGTGCTCATTATAATAAACGTAGGGGGAGTACTGCATGAACCAGGCGCTGCCGTGGATGTTGATGGGGATGACGCGGTGGTTTTGCCGGGCAGGGTGGTTGGTACGCCCGGCATAGCCCTCGTTCTCCTTGCAGAGCGGGCACTTTGGATAGCCGGCGGGGGGGAGATTCCGGGCAGCCGCAATGGCCTTGGGATCCTTCTCCGGCTTGGAGAGGTTGATGGTGACGTCCAAGTTTCCATACTCTGTTGTGCAGACCCATTTGAGGTCTCTGGCGATGCGGGCCTTGCGAATGTAGTTGGTATCCTGGCTGAACTGATAGTACCAATCAGTGGCCGCTTGAGGGGACTGGCGGTATTTCTCCCAAAAGGCATCCGTGACCTGCCTTGGGCGGGGGGTCACGTGCCCCATGAGCATGGTGTCGAACAGGTCTCGGTAGACAATGGAATCCTCCCGGATGACGTGGCGGGAAAGGGCGTCATCCAATAGGACGGCCAGAACAGATTCCAGGTCAAGCTCCATCCAATGGCCTTCCACAGGCTGGTATTCGTCCAATTGCAGAACCTCCAGCAGTGCGTTGACAGCCCAGGTACGCTCACAGGGGGAAATAAGCCGTTTTTCCAGCGCATAGGCGATGAGTTGGGAAATGGCGGTGTTAACCATAAGTTACCTCCTTGCTATGAGAGGAAAGCGCGAGTTTGCCGGTCACTGAAATCCGTTGGGGTGACTCTGGTGCCATGTCCAGGCGGAGGAGATGATGGTTTCCAGGTCGGCATATTGAGGATTCCAGCCCAAGACACGTTTTGCTTTTTCTGAAGAGGCGACCAGTTGGGCCGGATCTCCCGTCCGGCGGGGAGAGACTACAGCCGGGATGGGATGTCCGGTGACCCTGCGGGCGGCCTGGATCACCTCTTGAACAGTAAAACCAACGCCGTTACCCAGATTGAAGATATTGTTGCCCCCGCCGCCCAGCAGATAGTCCAGCGCCAGAATATGTGCCTGGGCTAAGTCCGTAATATGGATGTAATCCCGTACACAGGTTCCGTCTTTTGTGGGGTAGTCGTTACCAAAGATGGAAACCGCTTCCAGTTGCCCGTTGGGCACCTGCAAAATAACAGGAATCAGGTGGGTTTCCGGATTGTGGGCCTCGCCAATCAGACCGGATCTGTGCGCGCCGCAGGCGTTAAAATACCGCAGGGCAACGTAGCGCAGGCCGTGGGCTTGGGATACCCAGTGCATCATTTTTTCCATGGAAAGCTTGGTTTCGCCATAGCAGTTGGTGGGGAGGGTGGGATCTGATTCCAGGATGGGGATATTGGCGGGCTCTCCGTAGGTGGCGGCGGTGGAGGAAAATACGATGGGAGCGATTCCGTGCTTTACCATGCAGCGCAACAGGACGGTGGTGCCCGACAGGTTATTGTCATAGTACTTCAGTGGCAGCGCCATGGATTCCCCCACTTGGGAGGAGGCGGCGAAGTGAATGACTCCTTCAATTGGTTCCTTCTGAAACAGGGAGTCCAAGGCAGCTTCCTCGCGGATATCCAGTTGGTAAAACCGTGCTTGGGGATGGACGGCCTCCCGAAAACCGGTCAGCAGGTTGTCTGCGACCACCACGTCCCGTCCGGCATCCACCAGCTCGTGAACCGTGTGGGAGCCGATGTATCCGGCTCCGCCCAACACTAAAATTGCCATATGTCATTCCTCCATTACTCAAAAATAACCGCGCGGCTCCCCTGGTGGCGGACGCGCAGGATGTGACAGGCGCCCGCGCCCAAAAAAGCCTCCATTTGACCGCGAAAATACTCCAGTTGTTCTGTGGGGACAAAGGCCTGCACGGTTCCGGCAAACCCGCCCCCATGGACCCGAATTGCGCCCGCGCCTCTCAAGCATTGCTCACCCAGCGCCAGGGTCAGGGGGATGGCCTGCTGCTCGGGCGTGGAGATAGACCAGGTGTTTTGCAGATTCATCGTGGAAGAGCGTCCGGATTGGCGAACCAGTTCTAAAAATGCCGGGAAATCACCGGACTCCAGCGCCTGCGCCTCCTCCAGCGCCCGGCGGTTCTCGGCGTAAAAGTGCAGGGCTCTCAGTACGGCCCGGTCTCCCACGGCATCTCGCAGCGCGGGAATCGATTGCATAAAGTCCTCCTCCGGGACCTCCCGCAATACTTTTTTCCCAAAAAGGAGGGCCACCGCTCCCATTTCCCGGGTAATCTCGGCGTAAGATTCCGTCAGGTCGGCATGGCAGGAGCCGGTGTCAATGAGGCACAGGGTGTAACCGGTTGCGGAAAAATCAAAGTTTAACTTGGTTACCGCAGGTTGTGCCGCATCCGCAAAATCGAGGAAAACGGCGCCGCCCATGGCGCATCCACATTGATCCATCAGGCCGCTGGGCTTGCCAAAATAGTTGTTTTCCGCAAATTGCCCAATTTTGGCAAGCGCCAAAGGGGACAATGTCCCTCCGCAAAAAAAGTGGTTGATGACCGTACCAATCAAAATCTCATAGGCAGCGGAGGAGGACAGACCGGAGCCGGACAGTACCTGGGAGGTCATGTAGAGGTCAAAGCCGCTGACTGGGAGGTCCAGCGCAGCGATACTTGCCGCCACCCCACGCACGAGCGCGGCGGATGTGTTGATCTCCTCCGGCTGCGCTTCCAGGTCGCCCAGCATGACATGCAAGGCGGGGTATCCCTCGGAACAGACCCGGATCAGATTTGTTCCATTGGGGGATGCACAGGCCAGAATGTCCAAATTGACGCTGGCACACAGGACTTGGCCGTGCTGGTGGTCCGTATGGTTCCCCCCCAGCTCGGTACGGCCAGGGCTGCTGAATAATGCGACAGGAAACCGGGCTCCGGGAGAAAACAACGCGTCAAATTGGCGTATTGCGCTGCGTACCCGCGCCTTTGCCGCCTCCAAAGCGGAAGGGTCGCCATCAGGAGCATAGAGCTGTGTCAACTGCCGGTCATAACTGCCTTGCTCCAGTGCCTGGAGCAGCTTGTTACAAGTTAGCATTCCGGGACACCTCCTTCAAAATTCGACCGAAAAGCATAATATTTACTAAAAATTAAACGTAAGAAGCGTGGAAGAAACATAAGCAGATGAAGCCGGGGAGCCGGGGGTGGTTCAATGCTCCCACGGGGGAGCCGTGCTGTTCCGGACGACCAGAGTCGGAGGGATCACCACTTTTAGCGGCAGGGCGCGCACCGCTTTACGGTCCTGGACATTGAGTCGCTCCGGAAGCATTCTAAGTGCGGCTCTGGCCATTTCTTCCATGTCAATGGAGATGGAGGTGAGGGGAGGATCTACCAAGGCGGACCGGGGCGTATTGTTAAAGGAGAGCAGGGAGAGATCGTCTGGAATGGCGACCCCTTTGCCGCGCAAGGCCCGGGCGGCGCCAATAGCGCACTCCTCATTGGCGCATAGAACCGCTGTGGGCATAGCGTGTCCGGAGTCCCAAAAAAGAGACATGGTGTTCGCGGCGGCTTGGGCATCCATGGGACAATCCAATAAAAAGTTCGGCCTGAGCAGGCCCATGGCGCCCATCTGGTGTTCAAAGGCCTGTCTGCGTATCTCCAACGACTGCTGTCCCTGATCATTTTGTCTCTGAACAGGTCCCAGGAAGCCGATGTCCCGGTGCCCTAAATCGGTGAGATGCTCAATAGCCAGGGATACACCCAATGGGTGATTAAAGACGACCGAGTCAAACTTGGATTCCATGGGCGAGGAATTGACAAAGACAATGGTTTCACAGATGGCTTGCAGGGACTGAATTTGGGCCGGGGTAAAGAGGCCAATGGCAATGATTCCATCCGGAGCCGGTTCCTCCGGGGAGAAAAATAGGGCTCCCCTGCGCTCCAGAGGGATGCAGGTGTGCTTTCCGGCCAGGCAGAGCTGGCGAATATAGCCGCTGAGATAGAGATAGTAGGGGTCGGCCAACTGCTCAGCGGGGGACAACATCTCTGCCAGCGCAATGCGCAATCCCCGTTTGGAGGGGCGCCCTCGCCGGCTGCGCATCTCGGCATAGTTTAAGGAGCCGGCCGCCTCCAAAACCCGTTTGCGGGCCTCCTGCGTCACAGAAAGAGAGGGGTCGCCATTTAGAATCCTGGAAATGGTTGCGGGGGAATATCCGGTACGCTCTGCCAATTCCCGCAATGTCACCATAAAACTCCCCCTCCGCTTTTTATTTTTACTAAAAATTATAATAGCATAGTCCGGAAAAAAAGACAAGAGAAGCGCATGGCTTTTTGGAAAAAGAGGGATCAAACTGAAACCGGCCTCTCGAACCCTTCTATTTACGGGAAGGAGAGGCAGTGTTAAACTAAGAACCTATAGTTACAGCTGAAAATTCCTCGCTGCTTCGGCAGTTTTAGCTGTAACCACAGGCTCTAAGAAAGATGATGTAAATAGGATTCAATTTCCCGGCGTGAGGTTTTGACGCTCCCCTGTACAAATCCGGGCGTCCCGCCGCCCCGGCCGTTGAGCGCCAGATTCATCGCCTTGGTAAAGGGGCGCAGATCTCCGTCTTTTTGTCCGGCGGCATATTTATATCCATCGCGATCAGTTCCGGAAAAGCAGAGGGCCCGTCCGCCGCAGGATGTCATGACCGCATCGGCCAGCCTGCGCACCCCATCGGAGGAGAGGCCGTCTTCAAAGAGATGGACGTTCCCCCGATGGGCGTATTGCGCCGCGATGGAGGCAAAGTAGTGTCCCTCCAGCACGGCGGTGCGGGCCTTGAGCGCCTGGATTTCCGCCAAAAGGCGCTGTACCGCCGCGCCGGTCTCAAAAGCCTTGGAAGAGAGGAGGGCTGAAACCTTTGTGTTCTCCCGTAAATTGCGGCTGAGGTAATCCAATGCCCGTCTGCCGCATAAAAGCTCAATGCGCACACCCTGCCGGAAATGCTGGCAGGTGAGCAGCTTCACAAGGCCGACCTGTCCCGAGGCGGCAACATGAGTGCCACAGCAGGCACAGGCGTCCGCGCCCGGAAAGGAGACAATGCGGACCCGGCCTGACAGCTCCTTTTTGCTGCGGTAGTCCAGCATCTCCAGCTCCTTGGGAGAGGGGTAGGTGACAGAAATGGCGTGGTCCTCCCAAATATAGGTATTTGCCGCTTCTTCCAGATGCTGGACCTGCTCCCAGGTGAGCACAGTATGAAAGTCAATGGTGACGATCTCACCGCCCAAATGAAAGCCCACATTATCACAGCCGAACAGGCTGTGGGCAAAGCCTGAGACAATGTGCTCCCCGGAATGCTGCTGCATCAGGTCAAACCTGCGGGGAAACGCAATGGTTCCCGCGGCGGCGGAGCCGGGGGACAGCGGAGCCTCACAGCAATGGACAATGCGCCCGCGGCGTTCATGGACCTGCGTGACCGCAATCCCGTTCAGGATACCGGTGTCATAGGGCTGTCCGCCCCCTTCCGGGTAAAATGCGGTCTGGTCCAATATGACATCCCAGCCGTGCTGACCCGGTTGACAGGATTCTACCGTAGCAGTAAATTGGGTGAGATAGGGATCTTGTTCATATAATTTCTCCATGGAATTACCCCCTGCGGTGAGCGGTGAACTCGTTTTTTGAAATCCAATGGATGCCATGTTCTCCCCCGAACGGAATCTCTCAAACTTTATCACGCCGTAACAGGGCCGTCAACCGTTTTTCAAATGTCTTCCGACAGAAAACGGCTTGTTCGGCGCTGGAAATACTCTATAATTTGCACATGTAAAAATTTGGATTTTAAGTTTACCATTCCCAAAGAAACAGGAAAGGGGAGATAAAATGACGTTGGATCACACCATGGAAGGGCGGGAGCTGACCGTCCGGCTCACCGGTGAATTGGACCACCACCGGGCCAAGGAGATTATGGCGGAGCTGAACCGCCAAATTGATATTATACTGCCCAAGAAGCTGATATTGGATCTGAAGGAGCTTTCCTTTACAGATAGCTCAGGTATCGCGGTTTTGCTGCGGACCAGCCGCCGCATGTCTCAGATTCAGGGGGAATTTCAGGTTGTCCGGACACCAAAGCAGGCGGAAAAGGTCTTTTTTGCCGCCGGCCTGGACCGGATGATCCGGTTTGAATAAAAACATATTACAAAAGGAGCCTTTTCGCTTTTACGCGGAGGGGAAGGAGGAGGTACATATGAAAGCGGAGAATTATGCCAAGCTGGAATTTCTCAGCCGCTCCGCCAATGAGGGGTTTGCCCGCACGACAGCGGCATGCTTTGCGGCCCAGCTTGACCCCACGCTGGATGAGGTTAATGACATCAAAACCGCTGTGAGCGAGGCGGTAACCAATGCCATTGTTCACGCCTACCCGCAGGAGTTGGGGCGCGTTGTCATCAAGCTGCGCATTTATGGTGATGATATACTGGAAGTGGTGGTACGGGATTGGGGTGTGGGGATTTCGGACGTTGAACAGGCCAGAACGCCCCTGTATACCACCGGAAATGAAGAGCGCTCGGGTATGGGCTTTACGATTATGGAGTCCTTTATGGATTCGGTAAAAGTGCGCTCCAGACCTGGGAAAGGGACCACCGTCACGATGCGCCGGCGTATTTCCCGCCGGCTGGGCCGGTGAATGGTACGGTCACCGCACCGGAAGTATTGCTGGCAGCCAGTTTAGGAGACGAACGGGCTTGTGAGCAGGTCTTGCAGGAAAATAACGGCCTCATTTGGAGTGTGGTGCGCCGGTATTACGGCCGGGGGGTGGAGGCGGATGATCTCTATCAGTTGGGGTGCCTTGGCTTCCTCAAAGCGGTGCGGGGCTTTGACCCAAATTACGGAACCCAGTTTTCCACCTATGCCGTACCAAAAATTGCGGGGGAGATTCAGCGCTTTCTGCGGGACGATGGAGCGATCAAGGTAAGCCGCGGACTCAAGGAGCGAAATACCGCGGTGCGGGGCGCGCGGGGAAGGCTTTTTGCCACGCTTGGGAGGGAGCCATCCCTGTCCGAACTGAGCGAGGAACTGGGGCTGACCGCCGAAGATATCGCGGTAGCGGAGACCGCGGGGGAGCCGGTGGCATCCCTTCAGGCCGAGGCGGGGGAGAGCGGACTGACCCTTGAGGGAATTTTGGGTACCGAAGGGATGGAGGAGCGGCTGGTAGAGCGCATGTCCCTGCGCTCCGCCATGGAGGAGCTTCCGGAGCGGGAGAGAAAGGTTCTCTTTCTGCGGTACTATAAAAATATGACACAGACGGCAGCGGCCAAGGTTTTAGGTGTCTCCCAGGTGCAGGTGTCCCGGCTGGAACGGCGGGCGGTGGAGCGGATGCGGAATATATTGGCCGAAGAGAACGGCGGATGAACGGCTGAATATCGTTTAGCGCCAGAGCGGAGCAGGGCTCCGCTCTGGCGCTTCCATGCCGTAAATGGAAAACCGATCAGGACAGTCCGGCTAGGACTGTCCTGATATCTGTTTGGGATGAGTGGTATTTTGCTATGTTCAGATTGCTCCTAGGTAAGCACCGGTTCAATGCGACAGGTACGATTTCCAGTCTTGATTTATGGGCGTTTGCCCCGCCGGAGGCGGGGCAAACAGCATTTATTCAGTGTTTATCCAGGTCTTCTCAACCGGAATCTGGATTTCGGTGAGCCAATCGTCCATGTTTTCCTTGTTCCAGATGCCATCGATGAGGCGAGGGAAATTCAATTGACATTGTTCCGAATGCGGTATATAATCAATCTGACTAAGTATTGTTTTGTAAGGTGGCGGCGAATGGAGTTTTTAACAATCAAGTTGGCTAGCCAACTTTGGGGAATCTCTCAAAGGCGTGTTGCAAAACTCTGTGAAAACGGACGTATTGAGGGGGCTGAAAAAGTTTCTGGGGTGTGGCTATTGCCAGCCGAAACCCAAAAACCTAGGGATGCCCGGATCAAAAGCGGCAAGTATGTAACGGTAGAAAAACGCAAGAACGTTTGATTTGAAACAGAAGAGCGGCGATGCGTTTCATGGAAGAGGTAGAACGGTATGACTAGCACAAAAAAAGGCAGGCCAAAACTGATATCATTATTTTCTGGTTGCGGCGGCCTTGATTTAGGCTTTGAACAAGCGGGCTTTGAACGTGTCTGGGCGAATGATTTTGATAAAGACGCTCAGGCTGTTTTTGCACTTAATCTGGGGGAAATTGATAAAAGAGACATTTATGATGTGGATGAATCTGAAATACCTGACGGCGATATTTTGACAGCGGGCTTTCCATGCCAACCCTTTTCCAATGCCGGCAATAGAAAGGGCGTTCATGATTCAAGAGGCATGCTCTATAAGGAGTGCTTGCGGATTATTCAGGCCAAGATGCCTAAAGTAATCGTCTTTGAAAATGTGAAGGGATTGCTCTCGACAAACTACATTGACGGGCGAAACCTTGTGGTTGTTATCATTGAGGATTTGGATAACATGAATGGCATAGGCTATCATGTCAAACATTGCCTGATGAACGCGAGCGACTATGGCGTGCCGCAGAATCGGCAACGAGTTGTTTTTGTTGGCGTTAGAAAAGATTTGGGGAAAGAGTTTGCTTTTCCAGACAAGCAGCCCAAAGACAACCTTACATTGAGGCATGTCCTGGACATTCCTGAGGACGCTCCCAATCAGGTTGACTGGCCGTTATCGCCGCAGGCGCTGGGCATGATTGAACATATTCCGCAAGGCGGGTCATGGAAAGACGTTCCTGACGATAAACTTGCGCCAAGATTTATACGAATTAAGGAGAACATGAAAAGATACCGTTCTCCTAATTTTTATAGACGATTTTCTTTGGACGAAATTAATGGTACCATTACGGCTTCGGCGCAACCGGAGAACTGTGGCATCATTCATCCTGAATATAACAGGCGGTATACCATCAGGGAAGTTGCAAGAATACAGACGTTTCCCGATGATTTTCTTTTTATTGACGACACGCCCAAAAACATTACCGCAATGTATAAAGTAATCGGAAATGCTGTTCCGGTAGGGCTGTCTAAGGTGTTAGCTGATTCAATCATGGAACAGATATTTGGGGGCTGATGGTATGAATGGAGATAAAGCATATCTTTTAGGGCTGATCATCGGCGGTGGAATCTGGGGAAACGCAGAAGAAGTGTTTCGAGTTAGATTGCCCTACAAGCAGTGGGGATCGTATGAGCAAAACCCTCAGAGAGCCGGCGAAATTTCCAGGGATATTCTAAAAGTCGTTAGCCCCATGTTTAAGAATACATACGATATAAACATTTCATACGATACATCAAAGAGCGGAGAATGGAATATTCTTTGCGAAGGGGACTTAACTGAGCTAACCAATGAGTTAGAAGGGTACGGAATTAGTTGCGAAGGCGAATTGAGAAAAAATGCATCGATTGATCAAATCGCCCCTGAGTTGATTGATGATAATTTGAAAAGACGCTTTATTGCCGGATTAGCAGATACAATTGGAAGTACAAAGGAATCGCATCGGCGGTTCAATGACAACAAACAAATACTTTCCTTTGAGATTTCTGGCTATAAGTTCGATTTTGTATGTGGATTATGTAAATTACTTCACAGCATTCAGTGCTACCCTGACCAGATATTGTGGAATCATCCTAATTTTCACTGTCCAAGCAATCCATACGATACAAAATGGAAAAAGGGGTTTAAGCTGCGTGTTTTAGCAGACCAATACGATTTGGTAGGAGCCTATTTATTCACATCAAAGGCATTATCTGCGAAAGCAAATATGAAAAAAGAAAAAGCAAGAAACGCGGCGATTCCATGTGAGGAAAGGACGCTGATCGCAACGCCATCTTCTGTTCATCCCGGTGAGCAAAGTGCGTTGCTGCCGCCAGATATTCGGGACGGGCATTATTTGCATAACAAGCATGTATGCGCGGTGATGGGATGTGAACACGCTCCGGTCCTTGCAGTTTCAAGATTGATTTCAGATGCGCAGAATTTGGTGAATCCGTTTCCTATTCTCACAAAAGGTAAAAAATCGGATATCTTGAACAAGATTGACAATCATCCTCTATATAAAAATCGCAATTATACAGTTGTAACTATGAAAATATGTGACTTATACCAACAATACAAAGAGGCTCCACATGCGCTGTTATTTGGGACAAATGATAATAATGGCTATCCTATCAATCAGATCATGCTTGCTGTTACTTATTTGATTGCCGCAAAGACAAACCAGCTCAAGGGAAGCAAGCCAAAGGGAGCGTTGGATGCGCTTGTTGGAAGTTACTTAGCATCACATTCTGATGCAATATTTGAAATATCCGTGCCTGATTTGCTAACCCCAATCATGGTTTCTATGCAAGATCATGCGGCATTGGTCGGGGCGAAAAATCCAGATGTATACAAAACACTAATAAGTATTTCACCGGACAACCCCTATAAGGTGCTTGTTCGGCAAATCACTGAGGATGACTTGAATGACAAAAAGCGGGCGTAATGAGGTTTCCCACTATCCAGAGATAACAAGTTTTATCGAAGCGCAGTTAAAAAGCAACTTTGCGGCAAAAGGGATTCAAGAGATTGAAATCTTTTGGAGAATCGGTGAACTGACATCGAACATCAGAAGTTTGGTTGTAGAGTATCCTGAAAAATGCGCATGCTTGGAACGCTATTCAAAAACAACACCACCTCTTAATCTCGATGTTTTTGGTGTGATTACGGATGGTACAAGGTTTGAAATTATCATTCTCGAAGTCAAACTGACAAAAGGGGCGGGGCTTTCGGAATGGTCGCAGCTCTTGGGCTATTGTGTTGTTTCTGATGCAAAGTATGGTCTTTTAATCAATATTGACGCCGGCGCTAGTATGAGGTTAACTGGAATCCTGTCTGCCGAGGTCGATGTATCAAAAGTGGTACGGCAGAAATCAAATGGGCTGCTTATAGAGCATCAGCTTGGCTTTGTGGAGTGGAATACAATCACCCGCAATTTTGAGTATAGTAATTTGGGACAGCTGTGGTCAGTGTCGGCAATCAGTGAAGCGTTGGCTGCAAGATTTTCTAGCGATCAATAGCGAACTTCGTTTCCTTTATACGATTGCAAAAAGGGAGTTTCCGCGGCAACGGAAACTCCCTTTTTGTCTTATCTCAAATTTGGAAAGGGAACCGGGTTTGGGGCAAGGGCGTAAACTCCAGCATCAGGTTGTTTGTTTGCGCGCCTCCAGGAAATCATTTAGCTCACTGTTCAGGATATCGGTAATGAACATGTGGCCGGGGGCGTGAGTGATGGCGATGGGGGGCTTGGCGTTTTCGATTGCCGCCTGAGGGGTGACACCACAGGGCCAGAACACGGTCACTTCTCCCGGTCGGATCTCCACAGCCTCGCCATAGTCCGGCTTCATGACATCTGCAACGCCAATTTCGGCGGGATCGCCAATGTGAACCGGAGCGCCGTGGACATTGGGCATTTTAGCGGTGATTTCATAGGCGATCCTTGCGTTTTCCGGAGTCATGGGGCGCATGGAGCAGACCATGGGCCCTTCAAAGGGGCCGACCTTGACTGTTTGAATGTTTGTTTTATACATGGGGACATTCCGCTGTGTGGCAATGTGGCGAATTTCGATGCCGCTGGCCATCAGTGCCTCTTCAAAGGAGAAGCTGCACCCGATGAGAAAGCCCACATACCCGTCTTTCCAGTAGACGGAGGCATCGGTAATCTTTTCGGAGAATTTGCCGTCCCGATAGATGAAATAGTTTGGAATGTCGGTCACAATGTTGCCGCCTTCTCCCATGGTATGGGTTTCAGGGGTTCCTTGGATGATCTCTAAAATGGGGACGGGAAATGGATTTTTTGCGGCGAATTCTTTAAAGTCCGCGGCGTACTCCGCCGGCAGGATGGCCAGATTCGCCTGGGCATATCCACGGCACATGCCGGCCGTGGGGAAGTCAATGACGCCTTTTCGAATTTCTTGGCGCACCTGGGCGGGGGTCATGCTGATGTAGGGAGTGATGTCGAATGACATTGATGGCTCCTCCTTCTGTTTTTAATTGCTATTTGCAGCCCGGCGCAGGGTTTTCATTGCGCTGCGCTGGGCGATCAGCGCCCGCTGAGCCTCCTGGACGGAGATGCGCTGGAACGCAACCTTGTCGCCGGCTTTCAGCTGTCCGGCAATGCGAAAATCAGCGGTGACCACATTGGCAATTTTAGTGTAGCCGCCCGTTGTCTGCCGGTCCGACAGCATAATAATCGGCTGACCGGAGGAGGGAACCTGAATGGCTCCAAAGGCAATGCCATCGGAAATAATATCGCCGCCCGACACATGCGCAATCTCCCTGCCCTCCAGGCGGCACCCCATCCGGTCAAACTCCTTGGTAACGGTATAAATTTCCCCGAGGAAGGTGTCAAGGCCGGCTTGTGTAAAGGCATCGTCCTGCGGGCCCAATACCACGCGAAGGATATATTGATCCCGGGGCTGAAATTCCGGATAGATAAACCGGGTCTGAATGTTTTTCAGTTCAGCGTTTGGACTTAAAAATGGGATGAAGTCCCCCTTTTCCAGCTTGCGCCCCTGGTATCCGCCGATTTTTGCTTTCAGGTATGTGGAACGGCTGCCCATGACCACCGGGACATCCAAGCCGCCTGCAAACGCGATATAGGCGCGGCAGCCGGTGCGGGGTGCCAAAAAGCGCAGGGTCTGCCCTCTTTCCACGCGGATCACCCGGTACATGGGAATGGGCTGCCCATCCAGAGTGGGGGATAGGTTCCCTCCTGTGATGGCGATGCAATTGGGCTCCTCAAATTGAAGATGGGGGCCCATCAAGGTGCACTCCAGCAGTGCATCATTTTGGTCATTGCCCGCCAGAATGTTGGCAATGGTGGCGGAGCGGGGGTCTGCCGCACCGGAGACAGGGACGCCGAACTGCTGGTATCCAACGCGCCCCAAGTCCTGAACCGTAGTCAAAAGCCCGGGATTGAGTACCGTGATGCTCACTGCGCTTCCTCCTTTCTGGGGTGGGTGTTGCAGCGGTAGACTCCGGCGGCCTCCTGCTGGGTAATGTCATCGAACTCCTGCTGGGTGATGGAATAGAATTTGATGAATTGTCCCGCCTTTGGTAAAATGGGTTCTTCCCGGTCGGGGTCATACATTCGCACGGGGGTGAGGCCGATGAGCTGCCAGCCGCCGGGGGAGTCAATGGGATAAATTCCGGTCTGGCTTCCGGCGATTCCCACCGATCCCGCGGGAATTTTTACCCGGGGGGTCTGAAGGCGCGGTGTGGCGATCTCATCGCTCATGCCGCCCAGATAGGTGAAGCCGGGTGTGAAGCCCAGCATATAGATGAGATACTCGGTGGAGGTGTGGATGCGGACGACCTCCTCCGGGGTTTTGCCGTTGTGCTGGGCGACAAAACCCAAATCAGGGCCGCCCGCTCCCCCATAGAGGACTGGAATTTCCAGTACATCACTCGGGGGGATTGTGATCTGATCCAGATCGCCAATGAGTGCGCTCAATTGGCCGATCAGGGGTCCATAGAGGATACGTTCCGGGTCATAATGAACCATCAGAGCGCGGTAGGTGGGGAGGGTCTCCACAATACCGGGAATACGGCTCTGTTCCAGCGCAATGTTAAAAGCGCGGATGCGGGTGTTGATTTCCGTGCTGATCTCATTGCCAAACTCCACAGACACAGCGGCATCTCCGGCGAGCAAAAATTTCACTTCACTCATAGTTTCTCCTTCCTGCCGGGGGAGAGGCGGCGGTCCGCCCTCCCCTGGCAAAGTGGGGTGAGGTTTATGCAAAGAGGTTCATGATATTGGGCAGGGTGGTGATAGCCAAATAACCGGATAGAACGACCACCACAATGCCAAGGAGCAGGAGAATAGTTGGGTGTTTATAGCGCTCGCCCACGATAGATTTATTTCTGGAGGCGATCAGCATAGTGGCCAGAGAAATGGGAAGAATCAGGCCGTTGACCGCGCCGGCCAGGATGACCATACTGGCCGCACCGCCCAGAACCGACATGATCAGGGTGGAAAAAGCGATGAAGCCAATGATAAACCAGGTCTCGTTTTTGGCAATAAAGGGATGGAGCGTTTTTAAGAAGGAGACGGAGGTGTAAGCCGCGCCAATGACGGATGTGGTTCCGGCGGCAAAGAGCGCCAGGCCAAAGAGGCGGTATCCGATGTCGCCGGCAGCCTGCCGGAAGGCCTCTGCCGCGGGGTTTGCGTTGTTGATAATGGCATCTGCAACGGCCGGCCCGCCCTTGGCACAGACGCCGAACACCGCCAGAAATAAAAGAATACGCACTATGCCGGAGACGCCAACGCCGGTCAAAATGGAGCGGCGGAACTGCGGGACGTCCTCCACACCGCCGAGGCCTGCGTCCAGCAGGCGGTGCGCGCCGGAGAAGGTGATATAGCCGCCGCAGGAGCCGCCCAGAATGGTGAGCATGGGCGCAAACAGTTCGGATGGATTTTCCGGCGTGAAAATACGCATGATGGCCTGGTCGACAGGGGGCTGGGTGGTGATGCAGACGTAGAGTATCACGAGAATAATGATGATTCCCATGATCTGAGCAATCTTATCCATTCCGGCTTTCGCGTTTTTTGAAAGGAAGATGCAGATGGCCAGGAGTCCGGCCAGCAGGGAGCCGATTTGTTCCGGCAAGCCGATCATGGCGTTCAGGCCCAGCGCCACGCCGCCAACGTTACCAATGTTAAATGCGAGTCCGCCGAAGGATACCAGTACAGCCAAAAAAATCCCAAGGCCGGGTAAAAGTTTGTTTGCTACGTCCTGTCCGCGAAGACCGGACGCGCCGATCACAGACCAGACATTGAGCTGTGCGGTAATGTCCATCAAAATAACACAGACAATAACAAAAGCGAACGATGCCATGTGCAGCGCGGTGAATTTTGATGTCTGGGTCAAAAAGCCAGGTCCGATGGCTGATGTGGCCATGAGAAATGCCGCGCCCATCAGAACGGATAGACTGCCTCTTTTCTTGTTCTCGCTCATAATGTACCTCCCAAAATGTGTTATCTCACGATCTCCGCAAGGCTAAAACTACACAATTTCATCGATGGGTGCAACTGTGACACCCTGCTGATGTAACGCCGCGCGAATATTCTTTACAAACTCCACCGCAGAGGGATTGTCGCCGTGGACACAGATAGAGTGTGCATCGATGGAGACCTCCTCACCGGTGATGGCGGTGACCTTCCCCTCAGTGACCATGCGGATGGTGCGCCGGATTGCAAGTTCCTTCTCATGGATTACAGAACCCTCCTGGCTTCTGGGGACAAGGCTGCCATCGGCTTGGTAAGCGCGGTCTGCAAAAACCTCACTGGCCACCCGCAGCCCCGCTTGCGTTCCGGCCTCCAGCATTTTGCTTCCCGCAAGGCCCAAAAGGATCAGAGTTGAATCCATTTCTGCAACGGCCTCCGCAATGGCCACGGCCAGCGCCATGTCCTTGGCGGCCATGTTGTACAGAGCTCCGTGGGGCTTGACATGCTGGAGCCTCACTCCGTTTGCGGCGGTAAAGGCCAGCAGCGCGCCCACCTGATACTGGACATAAGCCTTGGCCTCCTTCGGCGTGCAGGTCATGTTCCGGCGGCCGAATCCCATCAGATCAGGAAAGCCCGGATGGGCCCCAACCGCAGCGCCGGCGGCCTTCGCAAGCGCAACGGTCTCATCCATGACCAGAGGGTCTCCCGCGTGATAGCCGCAGGCGACATTCACAGAGGAAACATGTGCCGCAACCTCACGGTCAAGCCCAATGGTGTACGCGCCAAAACTTTCACCCAAATCGCTGTTTAGGTCCACTTTTAACATGCTGATACCTCCTGTTAAATAGAGTTACTCTAAAATATATAGCAAAGGTTATGCCAAAATGTGAGGTCGGGGGAAAAGGGGGGCGATAAGCTTTATTCTATCCAATTTCATTTGATTTCTTACGTCAAAGCGCGTGGAGGCAAGCGCTGAATCAATCCTGCTTGCCCCACCGGAGGCGGGGTAGATGCCCATAAATCAAGACAGGAAGTCGTACCTGTCTGATTCAGTGGGTTCTTCAACACATGGCTTTTCACAGGTGCAAAAACGCTCAGGTGTGCAATTTTGCACACCTGAGCGTTCGTTTTTGCTCAGGAGTCTTCGCTTTCCTGCTCAAGCCTTCGCTTGAGAGTGAAGCGGGTCAGGCCCAAAAGCTTAGCCGCCTGTGACAGGTTCCCGGAGGAGAGGTCCATGGCGGTGTCAATATACAGGCGCTCAAAGGCATCCACCTCCTGGCGCAAATCAACGGGTCCGGCCTCTAAATTTTTGATAGGCCAGTGGCTTCTGGAGGCAGCGGGTGGGGGAGCTGCGGAGAATGTGAGGTTTGCCGCCTCGCCCGTGAGCATGGCGCCTTGGCCGAAAAGGACGCTGCGCTCCATCACATTGCGCAGCTCCCGGACGTTGCCGGGCCAGTCATAGCGCTCAAGCTTGGAGAGAAAATCCGGGTGGATGCCCTGCAGGTCTTTGGAAAATTTCCGGTTAAAGTACTCCAGATAGAACTGGCAAAGCAGGGGAATGTCCTCTCGCCGCTGGCGCAGGGGAGGGATTTGAATCTGCATCACGTTCAGGCGGTAGTAGAGATCTTCGCGAAAGGTGCCCTTTCGGATTTCTTCCTCCAGGGAGCGGTTGGTAGCCGCGGCCACCCGGACATTGACCTCAATGTCCTGCAGTCCGCCCACACGCTTGAAGCGGCGGTCCTCCAGAAAGGATAAGAGTTTGGCCTGCATGCTCAGGGGGAGCTCTCCAATTTCATCCAGAAATACGGTGCCGCCATTGGCCAGCTCCATTAGTCCCTTTTTAGATTTTACGGCCCCGGTAAAGGCCCCTTTTTCATATCCAAACAATTCAGACTCCAGTAGTGTTTCCGGGATTGCGCTGCAATTGATTTTGACCAGCGGCGTATTTTGCCAGCCGCTCAGGTCATGAATCGTGTTGATCACCACCTCTTTGCCCGTTCCTGTTTCCCCGTAGATCAGGAGATCTACATTGACATTTTTCGCAAGGATGGCAATTTCTTCACGGATACGCTCAATGGCGGCGCTCTTCCCCAGCAGCTTTCTGGGATTTAAGCGCATGAGCGCCAAACTGCGGCGGCTGGAGAGCTGTTCCATTCCCCGGCGGATCACAAGGTCAATTTCCTCCAGATCGAAGGGCTTTTGGACATAGTGGTGCGCCCCCAGCTTCATTGCCTCCACGGCTTGGGAGACGGAGCCGTAGGCGGTCATCAGGATAATCAGAACATCTTCGTCCAAACGCTTAAAGTCCTTGATATAGTCCAGTCCCTGATCTGCGCCTATACGGTGATCCAAAAGAATTACATTGGGATGAAAGGTTTCGGCGAGCGCCAGGCCGTCTTTTACATTGGACACAGCTTCCACCTGATACCCCATGTCCTGCAGCCCGCTTTCCAGGGACATACGAATGAGAAATTCATCATCAAGGACAAGAACTTTATATTTCAAAGCGTTTCCTCCCTGCCAAGAAAGGTCAGCGTGACTATTGTCCCAAGTCCAGCGCTGCTGGAAATTGCCAGACCCCCGGCGTTCTGCTCCAGAAGCTGCTGCACGATGGCAAGGCCAAGACCGCCCTTTTCACCGCTGCGCACCTGTTTCAGTGTAAGGTCATCCATGCCGGTTCCCGTATCGGTGACCTCAATGACAATTCCGTCCTCACCGACCCGGCCCAGAATTGTTACCGATCCGCCGTTTGGGATGGCATGAAAGCTGTTGTTGATCAGATTGATCAGGATTTGCCGCAGTTCCCCCTCATCCGTATAAAGCCAGAGCGTTCCCTCCAGCTTCATTTGGAGATCAATCCCTTTGTTTTCAGCGATTTTTGAGTAGAGCATCAATAATTCCTCACAGAGCGCGTTCAGATTTACGGTTGTTTTTTCACTCTGCCGCTGTCTGGATAGATTCAATAGATTGCCGATAAGAAGATTGACCCGGTCAACCTCGTGAACCATTCCCTGGCAGAGGAGCGTATCCCGCTCCTCGGTCAGTTTTTTTCTAATCACCTGCAGTCCGGCCCGGATTCCGGCCAAAGGATTGCGGATCTCGTGTGCAACATCGGCCGCCAGCTTTCCGGCATAGGCCAGCTTAACATCTTGAGACATTTTTTCTTCCATATGTTTTTTATAGGTTACATCATCGGCGGTGCAGAGCGTTCCATAGCTGATTCCGGCAGGGGTATGCAGCCGCCAAATACCAAATTCATAGTCCCTCACTGTGCCATCGGTATCCGTGAGACGGGCGGGGGGCGGTAGAATGCTCTCGCGCTGAATGATATCGCTGAGCAGCTGTTCTACGTTGCGGCCCAACCCGTCCCGCTCATTTTGCCGGCTGAACATAGACTCCGCATGGCTATTTTTTAGAGCAATGGAGCCCTCCTGGTCGTAGACTATGATTCCCAACGGGAGATTGGACACGATGCTCTCGTTGAGGGTTTTCACCTGCACCAGCTGTGCGGTATTCTCCTGAATGCTTTTTATCATGGTTTGAAAGGCGGTGGCCAGATATCCCAACTCATCCCGGCGCTTCAAGTAGTCCGACATGGCATCACCGGAGAGGGTGTAATCCTGACTCAGGGTATTGCAGGCTTCACTTAATTGACGAATGGGCGCGGAGATGTTGTGTGAGATTAAGACACTGGCCTCAACGATGATCAGCAGCATAGCCACAGCGGCGAGAATCATATACTTCTGTTCCTCGAGAAAAGTATTGGACAGTTCGTTTCGGTCAATGGAATACAGGATGCGCCACCCCAGGATATTATCCTGACTTTCCCAGATAAAAAGCTCGTCATCGCTGAGCGTGCGCTGCCCGAGGAGCAGATGCCCCCCGCTGTCATAGATAAACAGGTTCTGGCCGGTATAGTTGGCCTCGTATTTTTCTAAGAGAGCGTTGGAATTCTGCCAATTATCGCCCGCATTGATATCTGAGTTGATATATCCGGCCAGAGCTATGGCGTAGTCTGACTCTGATTCAATTTTGATATGGTACTCCGTCCGATATAGGATAAAGCAAAAGAAAAATACGGTAATCAGGCTGATACAGACAAAGGGGATCAGGATTTTATTCTCAATGGAAAAAAAGCCAATGCGCTTCATGTGATCACCCCTTGTTTCCGCCCGGAAAAGGAGACGGCCAGCATGGCAGCGGTGGAGAGAATCACCCCAGGCATAGCCGGATGGACGGGGAGCATGCCCAGATAATAGAGGGGGTAGCATACGGCAACAGAGAAGGCCCCGGCCAGAATACAGGCCCAAATTCCCCGCAGGGTAATGCGTGGGGAGAGGAGCGTGCCGTACATGGGCGGAAAGAGGAGAACACTCAATAGCCCCCAGATATCCGCGCCATAGGAGAGTGTGAAGTCTGGCGGGTTTAACGACATGACCATGGCCAGGGTTCCGCCCAATATGACAGAGAGGCGTCCGAGGGACAGCACCTTCCGCTCCGGAATGGAATCCCTGGTGATGCCGCGTACCACATCGTAGGAGAAGGAGGATGCCACCATGAGCAGCTGGGAGTTGGCGGTTGAGATGCAGGCGCCCAGGACGGAAAAGAGGAAAAAGCCGCTCCAGGGGCCGTAGAGCTGATTGTTGATCAACTGAAGGATGATGCCGTCAGTGGTCTCAATCCCTTGGAGGGAGGGGACCAGCACCCTCATTCCCAGTCCGATTTGAACCAGGGCAAAGTATAGAAACGCCAAAATTGGAAGGGAATAGAGCACTGTTTTGCGGGCATTGCGCTCATTGGGTGTTGCCATAATGCGCACGACATACTGTGGATTGGCCGCAACACCCAGGCCCCAGCTCCAGAACATGCTCAGGCTGATGAGTGGGGTGTACTGCCCGCCAAAGAGGGAGAGGAGCTGCGCAGGGTTTGTGGACGGCTCAAGCCCTTGATAGGTAAGTCCGGAAATTTCCCGGGCCTGTCCGTATAGAGCGCCGAACCCGCCCACGCGGCAGACCATGCTGATTGCAAGAATGCTGAGACTGATAATGAGCAGGATCAAATGGAACATATCTGTGCGCAATACCGAGCGGTAGCCGCCAAAAGTGGTATACATGATAAAAAGATAGACCATTAAAACGGCGATGGGATAAGGGATGTCAAAAAGCTCTGAGGCCACCATGCCGAATCCCTTGTATTGAGCGACCAAATAGAAGATATAGACCAGAATAAATAGGATGCCATAGACGATTTGAAGGCCGCGGGAATGATAACGGGAGTAAAATAACTCGGGCACACTGATAACGTTGGCAGCGTGCAGGCGTTTGGCGATGGTAGCCAGCAGAAGGCCCCCAAAAAACCACGGAACTACCGCATACAGCAGCACGCTCAATCCATCTTTATAGATACTGCCGGTCAGGCTGAGAATGGTGATGGCGGATACCCAGGTACCAACAAAGGTGGCAATACTCATAGGCAGACTTACCTGTCGGTGGCAGGCAAAGTATCCCTGCAGCGTGTTATCCCCCTTCAGACCGCCTTTCCCAACCACAAGGAGCATTGCAGAATAGACACAGAAATAGATCAGGTACAGTAATGTTTTATTCATTTGTGCTCCTCCTGAGGCTTTATATTGTAAATAAAATCATACCATAGGGAGGAGGAAAGATTCAATACTGGAATTGGAGGGTGAAAAGAAACCGGGCGGAAAGAAAAGCGCGCAAGGAGACCAGATTATGAAAAAAGCAGCATCAAGCATGTAGGACCCACGATTTTCATTTGAAACCGTGGGTCCTTTTGAATTTTACTTATTCATTATGTATTTGCATAATGTGCAAGGGATAGGAATCGTTACCAACCGCCATACAATATAAATTGGGCGGAAATAAATAGGCTCATGCCCTCCGGCATTGTCATACACATCATCCTTCCGTCAATAAGATAACACAGCTTGAAGATCTTTGTCCGACTATTCATGCAAGAATTTGTAGAATGAAATTTTATGCTTTCGTGTCTAAACGGCACAGCCGCGCTATGTGACTACAACGAAGAGGTCAACTCCTCATAAACAAAACAGTCCGTAATATGATCATTCACCATGCCCGTAGCTTGCATGAATGAATAAATGATAGTCGAGCCGATGAACTTAAAGCCCATTTTTTTCAGATCCTTGCTTATCTTATCGGAGATGAGGGTGGTGGCGGGCATATCCTCAAGTTTCTCCCAATGGCCTGTAATGGGCTTATTGTCCACATAACCCCATATGAATTTATCAAAACTTCCGTACTTTTCAATAATCCCCAAGAATAACCTGGCGTTATTCACAGCCGCATTGATTTTCAGGCGATTTCTTATGATATCCTCATTTTTCATGAGTTCTTCTATTTTTGTGTCATTGTAAAGGGCGACCTTATTGGGGTCAAACCCGTCAAAAGCCTCCCGGTAAGCCTCTCTCTTTTTCAGCACGGTGATCCATGAAAGCCCTGCCTGCGCGCCTTCTAAAATCAGCATTTCAAACAGCTTGCCGTCATCATGCACAGGCCGTCCCCATTCGTTGTCATGATAGTCTGTGTAGATGGGGGTATCTCCAAAGCATCTGATTTTTTTATTATCCATAAGTAATAGCCCTTTCGTGCATTAATTTGCCTTATCGCCCGAAACGGTAGGGGCATATCGTGCGGCACAAAAAACACTTTATTTTCTATCTTTTATGGTAAAAAATTTAGAGCATCCTTTTTTTCCGAATAAGGCAAGGTCGTTACGTGCTCCCGCAGGGCAGGCTTCAACGCGTTTGTTACAGTTGTCGCACATGGCAGACCCCGCTTTTTCATCCGGCATCAGCTCTGCATCGGTAAGAACAGCGCTCAGCCAAAGAAGGTTGCCATACTGCGGATTCGTAAGTAAATAATTTTTGCCAATGACGCAAAGCCCCGCGCTTTCCGCTCACTTTGTCGCATTAATAACTTTTTTCAACAGAAAAAAGTTGAACTTTACAGCTATCCATGTCAATGAATGAATAAAACGTTTCAGCCGAAGCGCTTGTACTGCCTGGTTCTAATATCTTTTTTGCATCGTCCATTGTTTCCCAAGTAATTAAGTCAACCCACATCTCGCCATCAACAAGCTGCTTCCATGAAATGTAGCCTTTTTGCTTTGACATATCCTCATTATTCAATTTTTCTGCCGCAAGCAAAAAATCCGGTACAGACGCTCCTGTTACAAGTTTAAAAGAGATAAACATAACCGCATTAGACATATTAACAGGTCTCCTTTCAAAATATATTAACACGTTTGACCAAACGCTAAGCGTTCGCCCAGCGTTTGAGTTTTGGGAAATGCTCACGCATCATGGCGATGGCTTCCTGTTTCGTCATCTTCATGTCCCAATCGTCAACGTGTTCGGCGCAAAAGGCGATCATCTCGTCCATTGTCACATCGGCGGTAAACGCGCCGTCCTTGAAACAATAGGAACAATAATCCCCATTCCTGCCGCCGTCCTTGTTTGTTCCGAAATCCTCGCTCTTTTCCATCGGCATACCGCAGCTCTGACAAAAAATCATGTGTTCCATTTTCCTTTCTCCTTTCTCTTTTACAGGAATCAAAATCTTGGTAATCAGCTCATTTTCCGGTGTGTCATCGGGATTGCTGATATAGAAATCATAATGCGCGCCCGATACTTCAAAGTTATTGTCCGCAACATACTGATAAATCTGCCCGTATGTTTCATCTAAGCTGCCGTATGGGCCTTTGTGAATGCCGCAAACCGCTTTTTCAAGCGCCGGCAGCACACCCGATTTTATTTCATCCCTTCCCGGCAAAGCTTTCGCAACGGGAAACCCCATTTCCACATCCAAGTTCTGCATGTCGTGATTGTAATATGCGGCGTAGGGCGCGGATACAAGCTGTTCGCCGAGTTCAGACAGATAGCGCTCAATCAAAGCGAAATTTTTGTCAAACGCTTCGGCCAGCCCGTCAACGCTTGTTGTAAGTCTTACATAAAGCGTAGGCTGCGCTGCTTGCTCAATCAACTCGATTTTCATATGGCATCCTCCAATTATTTAGTATGCCATCATTATAAAACGCCTAATATGACAACAGTTCACAATGTACAACTGAAGAAAATGCTTATAACGCGTGTTCAAAATTCAGATTTCCTTAAAGTTTCGGTCGAGTTTCTTCCGTTCTCCCGAAAAAGAGTAGTATTCTGGTTTCATGTCACAAAACAATTCCAGATTAAATGAGGCGTCCTGAATGATGTCATCGAATAGCTCCGCATTCATACAGTAATGGTTATCCTCCGGATTATGCCAAAAAAGAGTGCTCCCGCAAACCGAGCAAAACCCCCGTTCGACTTCATCGTCATGGTAGATGGTGATTTTTTCCTCGCCGCGTACAAATTCCACATTTTCTTTCGGACCGGGATCAACAGACAAAACCGGGCCCGAGTTCATTCGGCGGCAGTTGTCGCAATGACAAGTATAAACGAAATTTCCGTATTCTTTGATAATGATTTCAACAGCACCGCAGACACAATGCCCGTGAATATTGTTCATTGCTTATCTCTCCTATCTTTTTTGCTATCATACCACACATAACTTGACAACAGCGCGTCATATTACAAATATTTATCCAAAGATTTTTTGAGCCGCTCTGAACGAATCGCCCTGACATGCGGCGGCTCCAGCACCTCGGTGTAATGGATTGACGCATATGCCCCGGAGGGATGGTAAAGGGGCGGACAGTATATGCTGTCCGCCCCATACATACAGGGATAATTGCTACATTAAATACTTTGTCTCTCTGGCCCCCCCGCGCATGAGGCGGTCTTTTCGCATAGCTTATTTTATATTTGCAACTACAAATTTGTCTTTTTCGTTCCCCTGATAATATTCAAGCGAGACATTATCTCCAATAGAGAAGAAAATTGCATCCTTGTTTCTTCCAGCCGAAATTTCAAAGCGCAGATCCGAGGAATCTAGGACAACATACACATATGTGCTGCCGTCAAGGATGGCGGTTCTCACATCTGTGATTGTTCCTGAAATCTGCTCCCATGCCGCGGTATTCTCTGGCGCGGCGGAGACATCATTTCTGATATTATTGCTGATCAGCGCCGCGGAATAGGCCGACCGCGTTTCCGCCAGGGTTGCTCCGGTGACGACAATTTGATATTCGGCCGCGTTTACCATAGCGTACATCTTCACCAGCCCGCCGGCATCTTTCAGGGCCATGCAGTAGGTCAGTTCATCGTCCACACGCACAAGAATCGGGAATGTGGCGCTATAGCCAAGGTGCTGTATCTGCCCCATGGCGGAGTCCATGGCGGAGTATTCTTCCGCTGAAGGGTAGTTATACTGAACCGTCTCCTTGGTTCTCAAATTGCTGAAGATAAAGCCGATGTTGGATTCGTCACTCACCACAGAGGTAATGCCGGTATACATATAGATATCACCATCGAACGCAATATAGTTATATCCATCCGTGGTCTCAACAACATTTCTCTGTCCAAAAACAGAGTTCCAGAAACCGCCGCCATAGACGCCATGCCAGTCATACTGCTCAATCATCATATCTGCCGAGTAAGCCGTGTCTACCCATGCGGGGATGTTTCCGACCTCGTGACGGGTTATTGCACCGGTGACGGCATCGACAATCAGAATCGCTTTCAGGTCCGTGCCGCCGAACATACCGACCGTTCTTTTTTCGATGCGCATAATCCAGACCGGATTTCCCTCCTCGTCTATTTCAAAGGAATAGCCGCCGTAAAGTTCCGTGGGAGAATTCATCCACACATAACGGGCGAGGTTATGGCCGAAGTACGCGCTGGGCGAGTAGTTGATGCCGCCCTCCACTTCAACGAGAATCGCTTCCTGTGTCTTCATATCCACGATAATATATCCCGGTATGCCATCGGTCTGATTGGCCATCCACTTGATGAAGCCTGAATATCTCAGGGGAATCACTCGGACAGGATTTCCCTGGTAGTTGATTTGGGTGTTGTTGTACTCATCCACCTCAAACTGGGATACAAGCTCTACCAGCGTCCCCATCTTGCGGTTTGCCAGAAGCGTTGAGGTGGCTTTGTCCATGAGCGGTACCTCATCCAAGGAAATCTGGTATTCCTCAGCCGGCTGAAGGCTAACCTCCATAATTGCCGCGTAAGCCTTTGCGTTTACCAGTTTCGAGCCGGAAATTCCCCCGATTACCAGGATAATAACGATTAAAGCAATCAGGCCACCGCCAATTTTGAGGCCAATCCTGTTTTTCTCTTTTTGTGCGTCTCCTGCAATGGCATACACGCCCGTAGCAATAAGGATCACCGCTGCCGCCAAAAGCCAAAAGCCAACCGAGTGCATGTTGATTGCCGGAAGTACAACATACGTAATTGCACACAACAGCGCAATGCTAAGGGCAACCAAACTCCCCTTCTTGATGATCATGTTCATAGTCAATCTCCTTCGTTTTTGAATTGAAGCTATATACAAGTTTACTCCAGCATCATTGCAATAGATTATGACTGAGTGTGGAAAAATTATAATTTCCCAAAAGCTCCTATAAAAATAGCAGGGACTCCTGCCATATAACATGGAAGAGGGTTCTCCCATACTACTTGTGTGGAAGGAAAGCTCTTTTTTTATCGCTTTTTTCCATACTGTTTGTGAATGTATTACTTTGTTCACAATGGCGGTGCCCGGACCTCATGCTAAACTGCGCCGCCCAACGCCGTACGTACTCAGATATCCTTCTCCCCAAACCAAGTAGAAAGAGATGCCGAAGTCGTTGTACAAGCTTTGCATCCTGAAAAAAGCCATCTGCCCATGGTGGTAGAACCATAGGGTACTCATGCCGGATTGCGTGGAGCCAATCGGGGCAGGCAATGCAAGGCGTTTCAACCTGTAGCCTTTTTGTCAAATTCATTCTGTCTCGTTCGATACTTTGAACAGCAAATAGGCAAGATACAAAGTGAGTCGGTTGCGCGCATTAAAATAGCTGTATCCGGTAATTGTCTCAATTTTTTGAAGCCGATACCGAAGGGTGCTGATATGAATATGCCGAGCTTCTGCAACTTGCTCAAGCTTGTCATAGTCAAAACATGTCTCAAGAGTAACCCACAAATCCGTTTTGAATTGCTTGTCGTATTCTCGGATGGGGATAATGATAACCCGGAAAATGGCATCGGCATCGTCACTTCCGATGCCTGCGGAAATAAGCCCTAATTCGAAATAATTTTCATAAAGAAAAACATGCTGGATACTATCTATCATCCGTCCGAATTGGATCGCTTTTTTTGCCTGAAGATAACATTTGGACAAAACAGTCAAATCTGTCGTTGGTGTACTACATCCAATATCAAACCATCCCTGCTCCATCCGTGAGATGGCATTTTGACAATAATCCAGTTTGGGTTTGAAATTTAAAGTTACAGCATCTGAGTCGTAGGAAATAAGAGCAATATATTCATTGCCTCGTTTGAATACAACTGCCGATTCAAATGTGCCCGAAAATATTCGTTGAAAATTATCAACGGTATAGATGTGGTTGCGCTCTTGATAAATAAAATCTCTGCGGGAAAGCAGAACAATCAATTGATTGCGCCGTGGAATGAAGTTCAACAATTTTAACCTTTCTGAAATTACTTTCGAATTTGATCGTTGAGAAAAAAGGATGTCATCTAAAATGGAAAATATTAGTTCGCGCTCTGCCTGGGCCTTTAAGTTTTGTTCCATGAATTTAATACCGATGCCATTTACAATGGATTGTCCAAGAGGATAAATAAGATCTTTTTGCGGATCAAGCGTGAAAATACAGAATGCGGCCAATAATTCATCCTGAACAATACAAGGAAATATAAAAGTATTCTCAACATGATAATAGGATTTTAAGCTATCAGGAATGTTTTGAAAAAACGAATCGATCGTTTCATACACACGACCGATTTCAAACCCGTCATTTAAGGATGACGACTCTGCAATTTTTTCACCCATTCGATTCAGACAACAACAATAACAATCGATTTCATTGCATAGAAGCGCCAAAAGATCCTGCATAGTACAATTTTGCAAAATGGCATTAATCAGAGCTTGATTAACATTGTTAATCTGATCTAAAGTTTGCCGCTGATTCCCAGTTATAACAGAGAGCATATCACTTAAAATTTCACGGAAGTATACTGTCGAGGACAACGCAAGGAGGGGGACATTATAATCAGCAGTAATTTTTATTGTAGACGGATCGACTTCATCAATAAACCGGCCAAGTTTTATTCCGATAGCTGAGACCTTTGTTTCGCATAATCCGCGGACTAGTTTATTGACCTGTTCCAAGGAATCATGAAAGGCGGATAAAGTAGTTAAAACAAAAACGTTTTCTCCAAGATTTGAAAAACTGAAGGCAGCTGCCTCCACTACAGTTACATATTGAACCACATTGTTTAGGCCGTTACTTGAAAGTAATTGGCTGTTTTTTTGCATAATTGGCAGTTGCAATAGGGTATCCACTGTAACGCTCATTTTCAACTCCTCCTGCTCTTAACATGTAACATGAGTATTCTGTTGATTATCTATAGTTTAACATCAATTCTATATTTCATCAACATTTGAAATGATCACAGGAGCGTAGCGAAGTAATTTCAGCGGCGTGATTACACGCAGTCACGCAAGATAGCCTAATTTGTCAATAGAAAAGGGAAAATTTACCAAATAGAGCTTGCAATTTGGCATTTGTGTGAAAGTAGAAAAAGAGTGAAGAATTTTCCCTTTAGAAACGGATGCAAAACAAGGACAAATTCGGTATTCTACAAAGCAGAGAGCTTGTAAAGCACGAAAAAATTGTGGATTTTGTCCAAAGTCCATGCCCTGAAAGGAAATCAGCGAGGGGAAAGCGAAAGGAGAATCCGAAGTGAAGAAAGGTATTAAATCTTTAGGCGCATATCTCCCTTATAATTACTTGTCCAGATCGGCCTTAAACAAGGCGTGGGGAGGGGGAGGCGGCAAGGGAGAAAAAAGCATTGCGGATGTAGATGAGGATAGTGTAACAATGGCTGTTGAAGCCGCAATGAGTTGTTTTCGGCTGATCCCGCGTGAAGAGATCAACGCCCTTTACTTTGCGTCAACAAGCGGCCCATATGCGGAAAAATCACATAGTGCTTTGATTTCCGTTGCCTGCGATTTACAGGATGAAGCGGTATTTACCGCCGACTTTGCAGCAAGTACAAAGGCCGGTACAAATGCTATGAAGGCGGCGCTGGACGCGGCGGTGGCCAATCCGGGGGAGCACATTCTGGTTGCTGCGGCCGATATGAGAAACGGCTTCCCGAAATCTGCACAGGAAAGCGGATTTGGTGATGGCGCTGCGGCAGTGGTCATTGGCACGGGCGATGATTTGCTGGCAGAGGTGGAATACTTTACTTCGGTCAGCGAGGAAATTAATGACTATTGGAGAAACGCCGGCGAGAAATATACCCGCCATGCTGAGGGTCGTTTCTGTGATGAAGAGGGATATCTGAGTGAAGTCAGGATGGTGATTCATAAGCTCCTGAAAGAAACTGACATGAAAATGGAAAACTTCCGGCGGGTTGTCCTAGTGGCGCAGAACGCTAAGCTGCAGAGCAAAATCGTCAAAAAATACGGCATTACACCGGAACAAATGGTGGATACGCTGCTGCTGAGTGCCGGAGATACGGGGGCCGCCCAGGGACTGCTGGGTCTTGTAAACGCTCTCGAACATACCAAAGCGGGAGAGAAGATACTGCTTGTCGATTATGGAAATGGTGCTAACGCCATGGTACTTACGGTCACCAAACATATTTCAAAACTTGCCGGAAAGGAGCAGATTCAGCATTACCTGGATACGCGTGCAGAGCTGGATTCCTATGCGCGCTTCTTGTCCTGGCGGGAAATTGCCAGCGCGGAGCCGGGTGGGGCCTTTAAGCTCCCTGCTTCCACTGCGCAGACATGGCGCGAGCAGAATATCAATCTGCGGCTGCATGGCAGCACCTGTAAAAAGTGCGGAGCATCCCTCTATCCGATTTCCCGTGTCTGCGATGCCTGCGGGTCGCTGGATGAGTACGAAGAAGTGCGGATGTCTGACCACATTTGCAAGCTGTATACTTATTCTGTTGACAAGTACGCCGGCCGCAGCGATGCACCGCTGATTATTCAGGCAGTTGCAGAGGATCCCACCGGATGTCGCATCTATTCCGTTATGACAAACTTTAAACTGGATGAAACTCAGGTTGGCATGGATGTGGAGTTCACATTCAGGAAAATGCATGAGTTGGGTAATTTCCCCAATTATTTCTGGAAGCTGCGCCCACTGAGAAGGGAGAGGGATTGATGATGTATTTTAAGAATGGATTTCGGGACGATCTGGCAATTGTCGGAATGGGTTGTACAAAATTTGGGGAACGCTGGGATACCGGCCTGGAGGACTTGATTATCGAGGCGGCCTTTGAGTCCCTTGCGGACGCTGGGATTGGTCCGCAGGATGTCGAGGTATGTTATTTCGCCAATACAAGCGCCCCAAATAACTGCTCTGGCACCCCGGTTTCCGATGCCCTCAAAATGCACGGAATTCCCATCACCAGGAATGAAAACTGGTGTGCCGCCGGGCATATCGCGCTGATTAACGCTTGCCTGGCGGTAAAAAGTGGCATGTGTGATGTGGCAATGGCAATCGGCGCTGAAAAGCTGAAGGATTCCGGCGGTGGCGGTATGGGCATTGGCCGTGGGCTCAATCCGGTTCGTGAGACGCGCCGCAATGCGCCCAGTTCCTTTGCGCTGATCGCTGAGGCCTATTTTAAGAAGTATGGACTTACTTATGAGCAGGGGAAAACCATGTTGTCAAAAATTGGTGTAAAAAATCATTTTAACGGTTCGCTCAGCCCCAAAGCGCACTTCCACAACGTACTTACTTTAGAGCAGGTCATGAACGCGCCCTTAATTGCATCCCCTCTCGGACTTTATGACTGCTGTGGCACCAGCGATGGTGCGGCCTGCGCTATCATCACCCGCGCGGACATCGCAAAAAATTTCAATGACGATCCGATCTATATCAAGGGCTTTGGGTGCTCCACCGACATGATTACTCCCCACTACCGTCCCCGGGATTTTGATTGGACCAGCTTTGAGTCACTTCGTAATTGCGCAAAAATGGCCTATGAAATGGCAGGCATCACCAATCCGCGGGAAGAGCTGGATCTGGCGGAAGTCCACGACTGCTTTTCCGTTACCGAAGTGTGTATCTATGAGGATTTCGGATTCTGTGACAGAGGTACCGCGTATCAAAATATTGAGGAAGGATTTTTTGAGAGAACCGGCAGTCTGCCTGTTAATGTTGACGGCGGCTTAAAGTGTTTTGGACATCCTGTCGGTGCCAGTGGTATTCGTATGACATACGAAATTTATAAACAGCTGCAATATAAGGTGGATAACCCTGATCGTCAAATTAAAAATGTACACCGCGGGCTTTCTCAGACCTTTGGCGGTCCCCCTCAGATTGCAGCTTGCATTATTTTAGGCAATGAGAAGGGTTAATTTGCCTCTTAAAAATGGAAAGGGGATTCGCGTGAAAAATTACGCCAATCCCAAATGTGCCAATTTCTCGCCGCTTGCGCGGCAACCGCAATTGAGGCACAAGACGTCCATTCCTTTTTATGGATGTTTTGTGCCTGAAACGATACGAAAGGAATGGACGTTATTATGGCAGGAGTATTAGAGGGGATTCGTGTTCTGGATATGGGGCGTGTGCTGGCAGGGCCATCTGCGGCGGCGCTCTTTGGTGATATGGGCGCGGAGGTCATTAAATTGGAGCAGCCCGGAAGAGGCGATGACAGTCGCGGTTTTGCCCCAATGAAGGACGGCGTGAGTTGTTATTACAAAAACTTCAACCGCAGCAAAAAAGGGATTACATTAGACCTGAAACAGGGGAAGGATATTTTTCTTGAGCTGGTCAAACATATGGACGTATTAATTGAAAATTTTCGTCCTGGAACAATGGAAAAAATGGGGTTGGGATATGAGGAACTGAAAAAGGTGAATCCTGGTTTAATATACGGCTGCATCTCCGGCTTTGGAGCCACCGGCCCATATAAAAACCGGGCGGGCTATGACACAATGTCACAGGCTTGGAGCGGTGTAATGAGTATTACCGGCTGGCCAGAGAGTGATCCTGTCCGTTGCGGTGCTTCCTTTGGCGATGTGCTGGGCGGACTGCATCTGGTGATCGGCATTCTGGCGGCGTTGCGCCATCGTGACAAAACCGGACAAGGTCAGTTGATTGACATTTCACTGACGGATGGTTGTGTTGTCGCGGCGGCAAGCATGTTCCAGGTTTATTTGTCCACCGGTGAGGTGCCGACAAAGAACGGAAACCGCTATACATCCTCCGCCCCCGGCGGCGGTTATCACACCAAGGACGGCTACTGTGTGATCAACGGCAGCGCGCCGAAATTTTGGGCGATGCTGTGCAATATCCTCGGCAAGCCCGAACTGATGGAAGACCCGCGCTTTGCTTCCAATGCGTTGAGAGTCAAGAATCGAGAGGAGTTGGATCCTATTGTGGAAGCTTGGACGATGACACTGACAACCCAAGAGGTCATCGATATCCTGCTGCCAAAAGGATTTGCGTGTGCGCCCATTCTCTCTCTGGATCAGGTTGTGGCCAACGAGCAGATTGGCGGAGCGCGCAACATGTTCCCAGAGATCGATGATCCCGAAGTGGGGAAGATGCGTTTTACTAATTCTGCCATTAAGATGAGCGAAGGCGGCCCCGAAATTCGCTGCCCAGCGCCGTTGCTGGGCCAGCATAACAATGAAATCTACGCATCGGTTCTGGGGTATTCCCCTGAGGCAATAGAAAAGTTAAAAAGCGAAGGAATCATTTGATCACAGCAAAAAATCAGAAAGAACGGGAGGCGTCAGCAATGGCAGGTCCTAAAATTCTAGTCACAAATAAGGTCAGTCAGTGCGGCATCAATTATTTTCAGGAACACGGTTTTGAGTTGGTATGGTCAAAATCGAATTTGGTTGAAGATGTTCGTGAATTAATCGGGAATTGCGATGGAATTATTGCACGGATGACCCCGGTGAGGAGCGGACTGATTGAGGCGGCGCCGAATTTGAAGATCATTGGAATGCATGGCGTTGGTTTGGATGCAATTGATGTAACGCTGGCCTCCAGCAGAGGGATCGCGGTTACCTATGCACCCGAGTCAAACGGAATTTCCGTGGCGGAAAATGTCATGTCTATGATTTTAAATCTGGCAAAGAAGACGATTCCGGCAGACCGGGCTTTGCGCCTGGAAAACAGGTTTCAGGATCGCGATCAGTTTACCGGACATGATTTGTCGGGAATGGTATTGGGAATCATTGGTCTGGGCCGGATTGGAAAGTGGCTGGCTAAGATGGCCGGATGCGGGTTTAACATGAAGATAATTGCCTGCGATCCCTATGTGTCCGCCGAGCAGATGATGGCGGTCGGCAACGGGGTGGAGAAAAAGGAGTCAATTGAAGAGGTAATGGCCCAGGCCGATTATGTATCCTTTCATACCCAGATGACGCAGGAGATGGTGGGGTTTGTAAATTATGATCTATTGAAATTGATGAAACCTACAGCATATCTGATCAATGAAATGCGCGGTCCGCTTGTCAATGATGATGACCTGTATCGGGCATTGGAAGAAGGCGTTATCGCTGGTGCTGCATTAGATGTATTTTCACAAGAACCAACGCCGCCTGATTATAAGCTTTTGCGTGCTCCTAACCTGATTGCGACTGCGCATATTGGAGCATCCACCTATGAGAGCATGGATCGCACAATTATGACCCTGGCCGAAGAATTCAACCGATTCTTCCGGGGAGAAGAAATGAAACATCTGGCAAACCCAGAGTATCGGGAGAATGCGTAAGAGATACGCCCACAACTTATGCCTGAACACAGAAAAAAATTTTTGGAGGAGGAAATAGATCATGCTCGATAACAAAACCTTATTTTCCAATGCGTTTAGCAATCTGAAAGGAAACATCATTCGGGAGCTCTACAAATACACCACACAGCCTGGTTTCATTTCTTTTGCAGGCGGGAACCCCTCTCCAGAAACATTTCCGAATGAGGAATTGGCCGAAATTTCCGCACAGATTCTCAGAGAAAACAGTGTACAGTGCCTTCAATACGGTGTAAGCAATGGTGTTCTGCCTCTGCGCGAGTACGTGGCGCAAACAATGTCCTCAGAAGGAGTGCCGACAAAAATCGAAAATGTAGTGATTGCCAGCGGATCTCAGCAGAGCTTAGAGCTCCTGGCAAAAGCTGTAATTAACCCTGGAGATTGCATATTGGTAGAAAACCCGACCTATGTGGCGGCACGAAAGATTTTTGGCATTTACGGAGCAAATATTGAAGCGGTTGATTCCGATGACGAGGGAATGATCCCCGAAGCGTTGGAGAACAAATTGAATCTTGGCCCGGTAAAAATGATTTATCTGATCCCAAACTTCCAGAATCCGACAGGAATTACGCTTCCCTTTGAGCGGCGGAAAAAGATTATGGAAATTGTGCGGAAGCACAATGTGATCGTGATTGAAGATGACCCCTATGGAAAGCTTCGCTACAGTGGCGAACCGGTCGCTCACATGAAGACAATGGATACGGAAGAACAGGTGGTTTACCTTGGCTCCTTCTCAAAAATCATCGCTCCGGGGCTGCGCGTAGCTTACGTAGTATGTAACCAGGCGATTGCCGAAAAGCTGGTGCTGGCCAAGCAGAATAGCGACATGCATACGCCCAATCTGACACAGTTGATCGTCTATGAATACTGTAAGCGCGGGTTGCTGGAGCCGCACCTGGAAGAGTGCCGGAAGCTATACACCGGGAAGCGGGACATGATGCTCCGTCTGCTGGAGCAGTATTTTCCCAAGGAGATGAAATGGATTACGCCTGAAGGCGGACTGTTTCTCTGGTCCGAACTTCCGGAAGGCCGTTCCGCTATGAAATTGCTGGATTACGCAATTTCTGCAAAGGTAGCTTATGTGCCTGGCGACAGTTTCTTCGCCGATGGAGAAGGGCTTAATACAATGCGTCTGAATTTTTCTAATGCCGACACAGAGAGAATGGAACAAGGAATCAAGCTGCTGGGCGAGCAGATTGGTGAGTATCTGGCCAAGGGGTAACATCTAAAAAAACTGAAAGGACTGTGAGAAATGTCAAATCAAATAGAGGGAAAAAAGAGGCGTGAAATTAAAACGCCAAGTTTTGCTTTTGCATGTATAACACTCCTTGCCCTCATTGCAATGATCATTGTAGGCACAAAGGGAATTGCGGTAATTGGTATCCCGGGTCTCAACGTGGATTTGCGTATGATGTTTTTTATTGCATGGCTGCCAGCTATCGGTGTAAGCTGGTATCTTGGCCACAGCTATAAGGACATCGAAAAGTCCGCCATTGACACAATCCGCTCTGGCATTCAGCCCGCCCTCATTCTGCTGGTAGTAGGCGGTATGATTTCAGCCTGGATTGCGTCCGGTACAGTCCCCACCTTGATTTATTATGGCCTAAAAATTGTCAACCCTAATATGTTCCTCCCAATTGTACTGCTTCTTTGCTCCGTTACATCCCTGTTCACCGGAACCTCCTGGGGCACCATCGGTACCGTGGGGCTTGCCATGGTTGGAATCGGTATGGGTATGGACATGAATATCGGTCTGGTGATCGGTGCGGTGGTCAGCGGAGCCTACTTTGGAGACAAAATGTCCCCCATCTCCGATACTACTGTTATGACTTCCGCCCTGGCAGGCGTTCCTGTGATGAAGCACATCAAACACATGCTGTGGACAGTTGTTCCTGGATACATTATAACTTTTATTCTCTTTTTAGTTCTGGGTGCACGTAATGCCAACACTGCCATTGACTATGCATCGATAAATGAGACAATGGGCGCTCTGGCAACAAACTTCAAACTGGGCGTTATCCCGTTGCTGCCCATGCTGCTGCTGTTCTACTTGCTTGCAAGTGGAAAACCTTCCATTCCCTCAATCCTGGGGGCCGCTCTGTTTGGCGCATTGGTTGCCGTTTTCTATCAAGGAACCGGCCTCGGCCCCGTTCTGAATATTATGTATAGCGGGTATTCTGCCGAATCGGGAAACTCTTTTGTGGATACCATCTTGAATCGCGGCGGCTTTACCAGTATGCGAGATTTTACCAACGTAATGCTCGGCTCTTTCGGCTTCGCCGGTATTCTGAAGGGAGCAGGAATTCTGGACGCGTTCATCAAACCTATCTGTGAAAAGGTGAAGACGACTCTGGGAGCCACCATTGCCTGTTTTGTTGTAGAACTGTGCGCCTTGGCCACCGGATCTACTCAAAGTTTTGCAAACGTTATGACCGGCACACTGATTTCGCCTCTGTATAAACAGCTTCGGTTAAAACCCGAGAATATGTCCCGCGCAATGGAGGACTTTGGCACACAGGGTGCTATTCTGATTCCTTGGGGTATCAACGCCCTCTACGTAGCAGGTATGTATGGTGTTGACCCCATGGTATTCATCCCCTTCTGTTTCCTGAACATTTTGGTACCCGTTATCTCCGTAATCTATGGTGCAACCGGATTCTCCATGACAAAATACGGTGAGGACGAGGAAATGCCAGAAGACGCTTATCCAATGACATAGTGCTTGCGAATGTATCATTGTGCTATGCAACTCATGCATAGCACAATGATACTGTGCTAAAAGAAACCCACATGGACTCAACTGGGGCTTTGCGTTGATGGGTTCTAGGGTCTATCCGATTATTTGCGGTATAGCAAGAGAAAGGAGATTTTTATGACAGATAAGCAACGACTGGAGAAGTTCAAAAGGCTGCAGGAGATGATTAACGGTGCGGAAGCAGAGGAATTTAAACATTATTGGGATGGACGCTTTTTTACTGGTGATATGACCTTTATCTTCGATAAAACGCCCTATACTATGTACTTTTTCAAAGGAACGATGATTGATGTGGAAATTGGCAAGCCTGTCAATGGCTACAATGTCGGTATTAAGGGCACACAAGAACAGTGGGACGACTTTTTTGCGCATCGAAACTTCCAGCTGTCGATCTCAGTAAAGCACTGCGCAAATCCCTTTGAGGAGCTTGGCAGTGCACTGACAAACCGCCAGAACAACACTGTAGTTGCCCAGGTCATGCGTCTGACGGCAAAGGCAATTTGCGATTAAGAGATAAGGAGGGTTCGAAATGGCAATTACAGGCGGATACATTGTGATCAATGGAATTAAGACCTATTATGAAACCAACAACGGGCCTGCAAATCCCCAAGGCACGATTGTCGCCCTGCATACCGCAGGCAGAGACTGCCGTCAATATCACGGGATGATGGATATCTGGGCCAATCAATACACTGTGGTTGCGCTTGATATGCCAGCGCATGGAAAATCCTGGCCTCTGCCCGGGAATGTTGGGATTAGCGACTATAGACAGTACAATCAATTTGTGTGGGACTTTATTCAGGGAATGGAGATAAAAGACCCGATTGTGATCGGATGCTCTGTTGCGGGCAATATGGTTTACCATATTGCAGCTACCTACCCAGTCAGGGCAATGGTGGCAATGCAGGCCTCTCCCCGGATCAAGGCAATGGGGACGTCATATGGAGCAACTGTTGATCTTCTGGATCATCCATATGTCAGCTGTCAGCATTCTCATTGGGATTTTTCTGAAAGTCTCATCGGCAGTAAGTGTCCGTCTGACGCCCATGATTTTATTATGTGGGGAGTTTGCCAGGAGTGCGGACGGACTAAAAAAGCGGATCTGTCCATCTATAATAATTATGATGTAACAGAGCATCTGAAAAATATTATATGCCCCTGTCTTTTAATTCGTGGTGAGGAAGACTGGAATGTCCCTGCGCATTATTATGAGACGGCGATGAAAAGTATTGTAAATGCGGAGAAACTTGAGTTTCAATCTGTTCCTGGCTACGGCCATTTCATTATGGTTGAGGCACCTGAAGTCATATGTGGACTGATTGATCATTTTTTGAAAGGGTGTGATTAGATAAGGGTTTGCAGATGAATATTTCGTTATTTTCAAAGGAAAAGACGCGCTGACCGTGAATGAAAGGAGAACATGAAAATGAAAATTTCGAAGCTGTTCGCAATCACACTTTGTGTGGCAATGACACTTAGTCTCATCGCATGTGGGGGAACACAGAAACCGGCGTCTTCCCCACCGGCAACCAGCACACCCTCACAATCTGCTTCCAGCGGCAACAACGAAGGAACTTACCTTGATCAGTTGAGTAAGCCTGCCGCGAAAAATGCGCTGTGCATTGGCAGTGGATCATCCAGCGGAGTGTGGTATATTGTAGGCGGCGGCATTGCAAATGCAATTAACCAAAACTCCGATTGGTTTACTGTTACCAGCGAGGCCGCTTCCGGAGGCGGTGAAAATTTACGCAATCTGCAGGAGGGCAATATCGAAATTGCCATGTTGAACTGTGATATGGGATATTATTTCTATACCTCCACGGGCTCCTATGAGGGGGCTGGCAGCGATCAGCTGCGCGCTTTGTTCTCCATGCCGGCCTCCACCATGCACCTTGTGGTCAGAGCGGGTTCCGGCATTCAAAGTATTGAAGACCTAAAAGGGAAAAGTGTTGCCGTTGGCACAGCTGGCAGCGGCTATGAATTATTTGCCAGCAAACTGGTTGAGTGTGCGGGCTTAACCTATGATGACATGAAGATCCAAATGATCAATCCGTCTCAGATGCCGGATGTAATGAAAGATGGTCAGATTGATGCATTTTTCTTTCCTGTCCAAGTGCCTGGCAGCGCCATTACCGAACTCGCGCTCAGCTTTAATCTTGAAATCCTCTCATTCTCCCCTGAATTTATCGAAAAATTTCTTTCTGAATATGTCGGATATGTTAGATACACCATTCCTGCAGGAACCTATAGCGGGCAGAACGCGGATATCGAGACTGTCGCTACCGGCCAATTTTCCGCTACCCTGATTGATACTTTGACAGAAGATGAGGTTTACGTTTTGATGCGTGACATCTTTGACAATCGAGAAGGATGGGTTACCTCGCATTCATCCTGTGTTGAAATGACAGAAACAAATCTGGACAGCATTATTATTCCATTGCATGCAGGGGCGGTAAAATTTTATGAGGAGCGTGGTGTTGAAATTCCCGAGAATCTGATCCCACCGGAATCGAAGTAAAACTACCCACATACACGGAGATGCAAAATAATTTAATGGTGGGAGTGAGCGTATGTTATCAAATTGCCTCATAGATAATCCCAAATATAAAAAGATAGCCGTTGTACTTGCTATCGCAATGGGCTGCTTTCAACTTGTGGTGGCAGGTTATGGATTTATCGTCACAAATATGCGCATCGCGATTCATTTGACCTTTGCATTGACACTGATCAGCATACTCAAGCCAGCAAGATTTAAAAATAATCTGTTGACAGACATTTTTAATGTACTTGTTACGCTGCTTACAGCCGCCTGCGGATTATTCTACATCTATGAAACCAGGTCTGCATATGCCTTAACCTACACACTCAATGGCCCAACCCAGATGGATGTTATTGTGGGAACCATAATCATCCTGTTGGTTCTTGAATGTGCAAGACGGATGACTGGAAATGCGCTTCCCATCATTTGCATTGTATTTTTGCTGTATGCCTTATTCGGTCATACCTTACCGGGATTGCTGACGCACAAGCAGTATACGTGGCGCAATATCGTAGATATTATTGTATATACCAGCGAGGGGCTTTTTGGCCAGCCGCTGAGTATATCATCCTCCTATGTGGCCGCATTTGTAATGTTCGGGTCCTTCCTGGGGGTGTCCGGCGCGGGCCAGTGGTTCATCGATATGGCCTATGCAATGACCGGAAAATCCAGAAGCGGCCCGGCCATGACGGCTGTGGTGTCTTCTGCGGCCATGGGAACGATTTCTGGAACCGGCGTGGCAAACGTTGTGACAACAGGGGCTTTTACAATCCCCTTGATGAAATCCTGTGGGTACTCCCCTAAGCTTGCTGGTGCAATAGAAGCAACAGCATCCACAGGCGGACAGATCATGCCGCCTGTTATGGGAGCGGGTGCATTTATTTTGGCGGAAATGGTCGGAATTCCATACAGCCAGGTTGCGATAGCAGCAGTTCTGCCGGCAGCGGTATACTTTATGGCAGTTGCTTTCCAGGTTGACTTTGAAGCCGGCCGCCTTGGCATGAAGGGAATGCCGGCAAGTGAACTCCCCCCTAAACTTAAGACCTTTAGGGCTGGCTGGCTGTATCTGGTGCCAGTGGGTGTACTAATCTGGGCGCTATGTATCATGAATTTCAGCGCCAACTATTCCGCCCTGTATGCCATTGCGGTCATCGTTATCATTGGATTTGTCTTTGGCGTGCAGGGAAAGCGCCTGACCATTCAGAAGGTTCTGCAGGCGATTGAAGAAGGCGCGAGAGATATGCTGTCGGTTACCAGCGCATGTGCCATTGCCGGAATTATGATTGGTGTGCTGACCAAGACCGGTCTGGGGTTAAAATTTACCTCTTTACTTTTGGGGTTCTCTGGCGGACTGCTGTTACCCACAATGATCCTTACCATGGTCTGTTGTATTATTCTTGGTATGGGGTTACCCACAACAGCGGCGTTTATTATTACAGCAACGTTGTGTGCGCCGGCGCTGATTGAACTTGGTATTTCTCCCTTGGGCGCATACCTGTTTGTATTCTATTATGCGTGTCTGTCTGCGATTACACCTCCTGTGGCGCTTGCAGCGTTCGCAGCGGCTGGATTGTCGGGAGCAAAGCCCCTGGAAACCGGCCTATGCGCAACAAGATTGGGCCTTGCCGGATTTTTAATTCCTTATTTCTTCTGCTTTACACCAGCCATGCTGTTCCAAGGTACCGCGATTGAGATCATCCAGGTATGTATTACCACGGTTCTGGGCATCTATTTCCTTGCTGGCGGTTTGGAAGGCTACATGTGGAGAACTCTTAATATAGTTGAAAGAGGACTTCTGGTCATTGCCGCGTTACTTTTAGTAGATGGAGGAGGCGTTACGGACGTAGCTGGAATCGTCCTGGGCGGCTTGGTTATTTACATGCAGCGCGAGGCGATAAAAATGAGCAGAATCAGTAAGTCGAAACGTTCGGATATGTCTATTATAGAAGAACTAAACGAGTGATAATTACAACAATTATTTTGGCTGGCTCGGATTTGCGAGTCAGCCAAAATAATACGGAAGTGCCACGCAGCCGGAGTCGGCGGCGTGGCAGACGAGCGGAGGGTTTCTATTCTCGCACTGACAGAGTTGCTTGTCCCATGTGTAGGACTAGTCGACACGGATGCATTCTCTCCTACTTTTGTTGAAGATACTGCCGCCGCTTTTCGTAAAGTAATTGGATGATATCTTGCTTGATAACTGTTAATATTTTATAATAAAAGGAGTAGAATTATGGCTTAAGAAGATTCCGTTTATGAGAGAGGACGGTGTGCGGATTCAATGAATCTAGCAATGACAATTATAGTAGCTGTGATTGGTTCTTTTTTATTCCATAAAATGAAAATCCCGGCGGGGGCGCTCATTGGCGCTATTATTTTTAGCGCGGGCTTTAATATTTTAACGGGCATAGGCGAATTTCCAGACATAATGAAAACAGGCGTTCAGGCAATAGCGGGAGGGTTTATCGGTCAGCGTGTTACCCGGAAAGACGTGGCTGAGTTGAAAAACACAATCGGTGGCGGAGTTTTGATGTTTTTTTGCATGATTATTTATACACTCGTTGTCGGAACCATCCTATCATCAGTGAGCCATCTGGATTTCGCTACCGCACTGGTGGCAACCATGCCCGCCGGACTCAGTGATACCGCAATTATCAGCGGGGATCTTGGCGCGGATTCCACTCAGACGACTGTGCTGCAGTTGGTCCGCACCCTCTTTTGCATTCTCGTGCTGCCGCAGGCCGCTTATAAAGTATGCACCAGAGTTGAGAAATTCAAGGAACCAGAAGCGGGGGAGCCAGCCAACGAACTTAGACTGGGCTATAAGAGCCCGGAAATTCGCACGGTCAAGAACGCTTTTATAACCGTTGCCCTTGCGGAAGGCGCGGGAATCCTGGGAAAACTCAGCGGTATTCCGGCGGGAGCCATGACCTTTGCGGTACTTGCCATCTCCGCACAGAACATTAAGACGGACAGAGCCTATCTTCCCAAAAAGCTAAAATTGATTGCGCAATGTATGACAGGTATTATTGTCGGCATCAAGGTTACCATGCAGGATGTGCAAAATCTTCGCTTCCTTCTGGGGCCGGTATTTATTATGCTGATTAGCCTGGTTATCTGCAATTATGTGTGCGGCTTTTTGATTTACAAGATATGTAAGCTGGACATCGCAACCTGCTTATTTGGTTCAATTCCTGCCGGGGTGTCCGACATGGCGCTGATTGCAACTGATATGGGGGGCGATGCGCCCAAGGTCGGGGTTTTGCAGTTGGTTCGCTACATTGGCATTCTAAGTGTTATGCCTACGATTATTAAACTAATCACATAGAAAATGTCGGGGTGCGCTGTAATTCACAACAGGAAAGGGAGGTAATATTTATGCAGTTCATCAGTCAAGATACCTTGAAATCCGCCATCAAAACAGTATGGATCCGATCTCTGACAGAAATTCAACCGGACATTCTGGAAGCCCTTACTTCCGCCCGGGACAGGGAAACAAGCGCAAGAGGAAAGCAATACCTTAATATTTTGATTGAGAACGCGAAGCGGGCAGGAGAAACAGGTACCGTTATATGTCAGGACACGGGAATCCCAACTTTTTTTGTTAAGACGCCATTAAACTTTCCCTATCATGACAATATTCGGCAGGCCTTTGACGGCGCCCTGCATGAATTGACACTGGGGGAATTTCCCATGCGTCCCATGGTGGTGCACCCTCTGACCCGGATCGACCGGGGAGACAACACCGCTGCAAACGTCCCCCTCATTCACGCCGAACTGGACAACAGCCACGCATATATGGAGATCAAGGCCATGCCAAAGGGCGCGGGTGCGGGCATCTGGGCAACCCTCCAGATGTTTCCCCCCACGGTCGGAACCGAGGGCATAAAAAAATTTGTTGTCAACTCCGTGCTGCGTGCAGGTTCCAACCCATGTCCTCCTATCATTGTTGGAGTGGGAATCGGCGGCCCGCTGGAGGAGGTTGCGCGGCTTGCCACTGAGGCATCTGTGCGCCCCGTGAACCGGCGGCATCCAGAGCCGGACATCGCATCCATGGAGCAGGAGCTGTGTGACGCGCTGAACATGAGCCAAATCGGCCCTATGGGAATGGGCGGCGATACCACTGCCCTTGCTGTCAATATTGAGTATTCCGGTACACACAGACCTTGGATGCCAGTGGCGGTTAACATCAACTGCTGGCCCGGGCGCAGGGCCTCTTGCCGCATTTATCCGAACGGCCAAGTCGAGCAGATTTAGGAGGGATTACTATGCCGCGAACGATCCATTTATCTGTCCCCGTTTCAGAGGCAGAGATCCGCAGCTTACAGTTGGACGACATTGTGTATATTACTGGAGACGCGTATGTCATGCTGTATGCGGATCACTATACCCACATCATGGATTTGATTAAGGCGGGCCAGCCGCTTCCCATGGAATTAAAGGACGGAGTGATTTACAATACCGGTGTCATTTACCGCAAAGAGGCGGACGGCCGTTACGATCTCAGGGCGCTGGGGGCGACCACCAGTTCAAAATTCAACGCGTATACCCCGGGGTTTATTGAATTGACCGGGATTCGCATTGTCATCGGAAAAGGCGGCATGGATCTTCCAACGCTGGGCGCCATGCAAAAGCACGGCTGTGTCTATTTGGCTATTGTGGGTGGGTGTTCCGCAGTCTATACTCCACTGTCGGAAATTACCGGAGAATTTTGGCCTGAATTCACCCCGGTTGACAACCAGCGGCTTAAATTACGCATACGGGAGTTTGGACCTCTCTATGTGGCAATGGACGCAAACGGAAACAGTATTTTTGAGGAATGCGCCAATCATGCCCAAGACAATCTGCCCAGAATATATAGCAGCCTCGGGATTGATGTGGGATAACCGTTCCATCGGACAAAAACTGCCATAAAGTCATTTCAAAGGAGAGAAGAAGCATGAACGAAACCATCAGCACCTTGTTATCGCGGCGCAGCATCCGAAAATATACCGATCAAAAGGTCTCGCAAGAGGATTTGGATTTGATTCTGGAATGCGGGCTCTATGCCGCCAGCGGCGGGAATCATCAGGTGGCACGCTTTACCGTGATAGAGGATCCGGATGTGTTGGAGGCCTTGAACACGCTGGTTCGCAGTGAGTTTCGAAAGATGGAACCCGATGGGAACCTATACTGGAACACCGCGATTCGAAGTTCTCGTAATAACCCCAATTACGATTTCAGTTTTCATGCCCCGGTTCTGATCCTTGCAACCGCCCCGGCGGGCTGGCCCAACGGAATGGCAGATTGCGCAGGCGCACTGCAAAACATACAAGTGGCCGCCGCGTCACTGGGGTTAGGCGCTTGCTGGGTCAATCAACTGCACTGGTTAACTGAGAACCATGCTCTGCGGACCTATCTGGAATCCCTCGGTATTTCCCATCAGGAAGAGATCTATGGAAGCGTTGTAATCGGACATCCTCAGTTGCCGCCGCCAAAGGCCCCTATCAGAAAGGAAAACCGTATCACCTTTATTCGGTCATAACGCCTTAGAACCAAACACCCTGAGACAGAAACGGGAGGTGTACCAGTGAAACGAGCTTATGCAGACATTCCAGAGGGGCAGATGCATTACCGGCAGTCTGGCAAAGGTAAGAAGGATATTTTATTGCTTCATATGTCCGGGAGTTCTTCAGACGAATATGAAGTAGTTGGCAATCTCCTGGCTGAGTCTAATTTCAACGTCTTAGCAGTTGATTTGCTTGGCTTTGGCGGTTCTGATTGCCCGCCGCATTACTACACCATGGACGACCACGCAAAAACCGTTGTTGCGTTTTTAGATTCTGTAGGGATCGACTGCGCGTATATATATGGCAATCTCGCAACCGCGAACCTCGCAGTTCACATTGGGGTTCACTACCCCGCTCGTACCAAGGGGATAATGCTTGGACATCCTTTGTATCATCCCGATCCCTCACACTATCTTCAAAAACGTAAGCTGACAGCTTATTCGGCGATCCAGCCCAAATCGGATGGAAGCCATATGATGGAATTGTGGGAACGCTCAGCGAAATATGGAGCCTCGCCTGATATCTCTGATGCGCGGTGCCGTTGTCTTCACCAGGCAGGAGAATTGGGTGAATCTTTGCATTGGGCACTTTTTGAGGATACACCGATTGGTGTGTATCTATCACAACTTAGGGTGCCTGCTGTGATCGTTGCATACGAGGATTTTGGTGAGCCAGATTTATTGAAAGAGGCCACTGCACTGGTCATGGATGGTAAATTGGATAGTTATAAAAATGGGAATCCATATATTGCAAGACATAATCCTGAGCAAGTTGCAGCTATGATTATCAAACACTTTGCTTGAATTAGAGATTTTAATGAGCGTTCATTGCGAAAAAAGCTAATGTGTCCATGAGAAGCAAGCCGGCATAAAATCCCATTCAGATTTTATGCCGGCTTTATATAGCGATTATTTCAATCAGCTGCTTCGATTTTCATTAAGCAGTGTGGCGCAGGGGACGGGCGAGGTCGCTGCCCGGGGCGGTTTGCACCTGCCTGGGAGTATAGCTGTAAATCTCCTGAGCCCTTTTGCAGGGCGGGCAGTGTCACCCCCGACCTCTCGTCTTGTGCTTCCATGTCAGTGCAATAGAATCGTGCATGTTTTTGGATTGAAACTGAGTGCATTATTTACGCACGTAGACGTAGCCCTCCATAATACGGCGGGCAGTGCGGTCCAGGTTTCCACTCAGGACAGTGTGGGTACCATTAGAATTTTCCTGCAGGTCAGCATAGGCATCCATTACACCCCAAGGGTGACCAATGCGAAGATGCTCAATGCGGCTGCTGGAATTTTTATGGCGATCCCCGGCTATCGCTATTTCGTTGACAATCGTGCCAAGGGTATTGGCGGCGGTAACAGTACATATGGCGCCGGTACCCATATAAGCATCGATCATCTTCATCCCCACTGAAAACAGGCGCCCCACCACATCGGTTTCACCGGCCGAAATGGCCCTGCCGCTTCCGGCGGTGTAGTCCACGGGCCTGGTGACAAAGGCGATCTTGGGCAGGGTCTGGCTGTTTTTCTTCGCGTCCTCCAGATCCTTGGAAAAGCCCAGCATAATAGCCCCGGTACCACGGATGATCTCCAGCCTGCGGCAGATCTCCGCACAGTTGGGCAGAGCATTAAACTCGGAGGGAATCTCGGTGCCTGTTACGCCGAAATCCTCTGGGTGGACAAAAATCACCGGATTGGCCGCGTCCACAAAGCTGTATTCATAGACTTTATCGTCAATTTCGATGGTGTCCTTAGGATTCCCGGTGGGCAGCAGTTTGCCCGAGGCCGCGCCCTGAGGGTCGACAAACTTCAGCACCACCCGAGCCGCTGTGCCGGGGACACCGTCAATGGCAAAGTCCCCTTCGGTGACGGCGCGGCCGTCTTTGACAGGCACCTGCTCGATGATGACCTTCTGGGTGTTGGTGTTGAAAATGCGCACTTCGGTCATGGGCTCCACCGCCTCCACAAGGCCCTCGTCAATGGCGAAGGGGCCCACGGCAGAGGAAATGTTGCCGCAGTTCATGGTTTTACCCACAATAGGGGCAGTTACATCCACCTGACCGAAGTCATACTCCACATCGATACCGGGGCGGCGGCTCTTTTTGATCACAGCTACCTTGCTGGTGGAGGTGTTGGCCCCGCCCATGCCATCGATCTGGCGGTGGTCGGGAGAGCCGAAGGCGCTGAGAATCACCTTGTCCCGCTCTGCTTTGTCCTGTGGCAGGTCTTCGTCATGGAAAAATACCGCCTTCGAGGTGCCACCCCGCATATAGACGCAGCGGACTTTTTCATTGGGCTTGTAATCAGCCATGGTATTTGCCTCGCTTTCTTACTGTTTTTACATTTATTTCCGTCCACCGGGGACGCATTGTGTGTTATAATAAATTCAACAAAAAGGTGCAGATGAAATAAAAATTTGAATCATGGAGTTGATCATATGCTTCAGAATTACCGCTATTTCCTAACGCTGGCCGAGACCTGCAATATCTCACGCGCCGCCAAACGGCTGTTCATTTCCCACCAGTGTCTCAGCCGCTATTTGAAGAATCTGGAGGACGAGTGCGGGCTGACCCTCTTCGAGCGCAAGCCCAATCTGGCCCTAACCTATGCGGGACAGATTTTGCTGGACTCCCTGCGAGAGGTACAGCGGGTGGAGCAGAACGCGCTTCAGGCTCTGACCGAGCTGAGAAGCGGAAACACCGGCGAGGTGCGTCTGGGGCTCACCGAGGGCCGCCTGCGTATCTTCCTGCCCGGCCTGCTCAAGCGTTATCAAGAGCTGTTTCCCAATGTGAAGCTGAAAGCCACCAGCGCCCCCACCATCCAGATGCTGGATCAACTGCTGGAGAATAAACTGGATTTGGTGATGGGCAGTTCCACCGGGCGCATCAGCCCCAATCTGGAGTATACGGCCATCTTTGAAGAGAGTTTATACCTTGTGGTCTCGGACAACCTTTTGCGTCAGTATTTTCCCGATTCCTTCCCCGCTTGTAAAAAGGCCTTTGCCAAAGGGGTGGATATCCAGTGCTTTCAGGAGCTGCCGTTCTGTCTCACCAATAAGGGCTATAATTCCCGCACCCTTCTGGACGAGTTCCTCCAGAAATCCAACGTGGCCCTGAACGTTATCTACGAGGCCAGACAGCCCGACCTGCTGCATATCATGACCGCCCACGACTATGCCTGCTCCTTCTGCCTGTCCATGTACCTGCCCAACATCCAGACCCTGAATCAAACGGTGCGAGAGGGGAGCCGGCTCAATATCTTTCCCGTCAAGGGGCTGACCGCCAAAAATCCCATCTATCTGATCGCCCAGAAGGATAAGTATTTTCCCAAGTATACCAAGGTGCTGGCCCAGTTGATCCAACAGCAGTGTCAGAATTATGGCAACATGTCATGAGATGCTAGGCCAGAAGCTCCATAACCGGATCAATGGAACTCAGCGTTTCCAAATGGGCCAGCTGCTCCAAAAGGGTGCGGATGGTCTCTTCCTCCATGACCGCCTTGGCGTTTGCCATGAACTTTGCACTGAGTTCAGGCCAGCTCACCGGATTGTCGGGGGAGCCCTTCAGATCGTAAAGTTCTTTTTTTAGCACTGTGCCGTTTTTTAGGGTGAGTTTCACCCGCGCCCCCCGTTTTTTGGGGTAGAGCTCCTGCACCTCGGGGTCGACAACGGTGGTGACCTTCTCAGCCAGCTTCAGGATTTCGGGGTCGGTATAGTAGGGCTCTCTCAGGTGGGCCACGCCGAAGCTGTGCTCCTGCAGTGCCACGGCAGCGCCGTAGGCAAGGCTGAATTTGGCCTCGCCGGAGTTTTTGGGAACCTTGATGATGCCGGTGAGATCATAGGCCACCTGATGGGTGCCGATCCAGATGCTCTCCACATCTTCGGGGACGATGCCGCGTTCCCTGGCCAGATCCAGCACCCCTTCAATCCCCGGTTGGGCGTGGCGGCAGGAGGGGTACATCTTGTTGTAGGTATCGCCGATGGTATAAATCTTGCCGAGATCCTGGCAGACGGACTCCACATTGACCTGCTCCGATTGGGTTTGGAAGAGACCGTCCTTGCCCTCCAGCGCGGAGAGGCAGCCTTCCATCCCAGCTTTGGCGGTGTAGGCCGCCATGATACCGCTATAGGCGGCGTTGCCCACCTGCACGCACTTGGAGCGTTGGCCGGAGCGGGTGGCCTCCATCGTGCCGCTGGCCAGCATTCCAGCCTGCCCGAGACCGTTGGCCAATTGTCCGCTGTCAAGGCCCATCAGCTTGCCTGCCACTGCCATAGCGCCGTAAACGCTACAGTTGCTGGAGGGGTGAAAGCCCTTATTGATCTGGGCGGGGTTCAGATGGGCGGCAATTCTGTAAGTGATCTCATACCCGATGGTTACCGCCGCGATGATCTCCCTGCCGGTGCTGCCTAGCTCCTGCCCCATGGTCAGTGCGGTTGGGACGATCACCGCCCCGGCATGACAGCCCGCGTTTTTATGCCCATCGTCCAGTTCGATGGAGTGGGCGAAGGTGGCATTGATCATAGCCGCCCGGGCAGGAGGGAATTCTTTTTCGCGGCTGCCGACCACGCTGTAATTCCCAGCGCCGAGGGCACGGCAAGCCTCTTTTAGCTGCTGGACATATTCCCAATTGCAGCTGCCCGCGATGATGGAGCCAAGCGTGTCCATGATGCGCTCCTTGGCCTGATAAATGACCTCCTCGGGCAGGGAAGTGTAGCTGGTGCGGGCAATAAAGTCAGCAAACTGCTGTGTCAAATACATATGTATGACCATTCCTTTTTTAGATCGCCGCCCGAGGATTGGCCCGCGGCGGCGGGATGTTCTTACTTCTTTTTGACCTCGTAGATTACATCGATGACAGTGCCGTCCCGATATTCCACAATACAGGCGACCCGGTCGGTGGTTTCGATGGGCTTGGGAACGCCGGTCATGGATTCGGCCAGTTGCTGAAGCGCATCGATGGTGACGAGCTTCAGGCTGGTCTGCTCCAAGTCTTCCTTCAGCTCCTGATAATTTTTGTGTTTGGGGTTCAAGGCGATCCCTGCCTCGGTGACCACGGCGGCCACTGTTTCGCCGGGGGTGCACAGGGTGAAAACCTTCTTGACAATTGAGGGGGTGCGCCCCCGGATGATGGGCAGGGTGACAATGGAAATGGCCGCGCCACCCGCCACATCGGGGCCGCCGCCCAGACCACCCATCATCTCGCCGGAGGAGCCGGTGAGGATATTGACGTTGAAGTCGGTATCCACCTCCAGCGCGCCCAGCACACCGAAGTCTTCCCGGTTTAGATAGCCGCCCTTGGAGTAGGCGTTGGCATAGTCGGCGTTGTCAATCTCCAGAACGCCGGAGCGGTCATAGATGGCCCGGGCGGCTACATCGTCAAAGCTCTGGCTGCACGCCACCACGCGGACAAGTCCCTCGTCATACATGTCAATGATGGCGGCGGGGATACCCCCCAGAGCGAAGCTGGCCTTTACCCCCTTCTGGCGCATCCGGTCGGCCAGATACTTGGTGGTGGCAATGCTGATGGCCCCGGCACCGGTCTGGAAGGAGAAGCCGTCTTTGAAGCGGCGGGAGGCCGCAATCAGGTCAGCCGTGCGTTCCGCGATGATCAGGTCGCGGGGATTTTTGGTCAGCCGGGCCGTCCCCGCGCCGATCTTGGCCGGATCGCCGATGGAATCTACGTTCACCACATAGCTTACATACTGCTGACTGATGCTGACCGGGCAGCAGGGGTACTCCACCAGATTGTCGGTGATGACAATGACCCGGCCGGCGTTGTAGGCGTCCACAAAGGAATAGCCCATGGAACCGCAGGCGTTGGGGCCAATCTGGCTGGTGCAGTTGCCATAGTCATCGGCGGCGGCGGCCCCGATAAAGGCCACATCGATCTGAAGCTCCCCCGCCTCGATGGCTCTCGGCCTTGCGCCGTGGGGACGCAAAATGACGGGATTTTCCATCTCACCCGCCAATGCCGCATCGCCCAGCTGGCCGCGAATGCCGCTGGCCTCAATGCGGTTAATGGTACCGTCTTTGACAAAATCCACGATGGAGGGATTCTTGATGTTTATCACTGCGCTGGGGGCAAAGCGCAACCCCTTGATTTCCAGCTCACGGATGGCGGTGAGTACCTGGCCGATGATCTGGTCCCCTTCCCGAAAGCTGTGATGGAACGAGATGGTCATCCCGTTTTTCAGCCCTGCCGCCACAATCGCCTCCTTGAGAGATTTCATTCGCTTGGTTTCCCCGGGGACACGGTGGCCGGAGGTGCGGCGGGTGATGACAGGAACGTCACCGGCGGCGGTGGAATAGGGTCCCTGATAGGGCTTTACCAGATAGTCCCCGATTTTTTCGGGCAGCTCGCGCCCTAAGCTGTTGACAATCATCCTTCCACCCCTCTTATCTTAATTCCGGCGGCGCGGGCCTTGGCCAGTGTGGCGCGGGCGCGCAGTTCCATGGGTTTATCTACCATGCCGCCATCCAGTGTGCAAACTCCGGTATGGCTGCGTTCGGCCTCGGCCAGCGCGACCAGGACCCGCTGGGCGTGGCGGAGCTCCTTCTCGCTGGGGGTGAAACAGGCGTTCACCGCGTCAATCTGCCGGGGGTGGACGCAGGTTTTGCCGTCAAAGCCCAGTATGCGGGTCATTTGCAGGTCGGCCTCCAGCCCATCAGGGTCGTTGATGTCGGAGAATACCGCGTCCTGAGCGGAGATGCCCGCCGCCCGGCAAGCCATGAGGATCATGTTGCGGGCGTGGAAAATTTCCCAGCCTGATTTGGTGCGCTGGGCATTCATACTGGCGGTGAAGTCCTCGGCCCCCAGCGCCATAGCGGCCACCCGTGGACTTGATTTGGCAATGGCCTCGGCGTTGAGAAGCCCCAAATAAGATTCGATATTGCACCAAAGCTCAATGCCTCCCACGGGAAGCCCCGCTTTTTTCTCAATGGCGGTGATCGTTTCATCGATGCGGATCACCTCTTCCGGGTACTCCACCTTGGGGATGCGGATGGCGTTGGGCTGCGCCCGGACAGATGCCTCCAGATCCTCGTCCAGATATTCGGAGTAAATGCCGTTGACCCGGATTAAAATATATTTATTCTTTGGGCGCTGGTATTTTACCGCGTTATATACCAGCAAACGGGCCGCGTCTTTTTCGCCCACCGGGACCGAATCCTCCAGATCATAGACGATACAGTCCTCGTTATAGAACCCCGCCTGAATCATTTTCACGGGGCTGGTGCCTCCGGCGTAGAGAGAAGTGCGCATCAACTCACAGTTCGGCATAGGAATCCTCCCTTTCCCAATCGTAGAGGACCTCTGCCCCGCGGCAGATGGCGCACTGCATTCGAGCACAGATGACAAAGTCCAGCGCCCCTTTGTCGTTGACGTCCACCAGCACATCGGTAACGCCGAACTGCGCCAGTGTGGCCCGGACGGTCTGCTCGATGGCCTCACCAAACATAGCCTTCACATCGCTTTTCAGTTGAATCTGAATTCCGCTGCCGGGATTGGGCCACAGCGTGACCTGCACATCGCTGGATTCCAGCGTGCCGGATATGGCCGGTTTTTTGATCTCCATACTGTTGCCTCCTGTCGGGGTTTTCCAGCTGGTTTAGTTACTCAGCTGGGCTTTCATATACTGAAACAGGCCGCCAGCTTTCATAATATCGTGTTCCAGGTCGCTGACAGCATCGCCGTGGAACTCGTTTCCGGTGTCCAGATCCCTGATGGTGCCACTGTCCATGTCCACTTCCAGCGTGTCGCCGTCTTTGATCAGACCCTTGTCAATGGCCTCGGAGATGCCTTTGATAAAGAGGACGGGATACGCGTTGTTGATGGCGTTGCGGTAGTAGATGCGGGAGCAGGTCTCGGCCAGCACACAGGGAATACCGGCGTATTGCAGGCAGTAGACTGCGTGTTCGCGGCTGGAGCCGCAGCCGAAATTTTTGCCCGCCACCAGGAAATCACCGGGCTTCACTTCCTTGGCGAAGTGCTCCATGCCGGGGTAGTACTCAAAGGCGTATTGGGGCATCTTGGCCGGGTCGGTTTCAGCCAGATATTTGTTGTGATAGATCAGGTCGGTGTCCACATCGTTGCCGAACACCCAGGCGCGTCCTTTTCGTACAGCCATATTCAAAATCCTCCCTTAACCCAGAATATCCCGGGGATCAGTAATACACCCGCGGATGGCGCTGGCCATTGCGGCCATGGGACTGAGCAGATAGGTGTGGCTGCCCTTGCCCACCTTGCCGATGAAGTTGCGGTTGTTGGTGGCCACTCCCACATCCCCCGCGGGCAGCGCTCCGTAATGCTCGGCGGTACACAGGGCGCAGGTGGCGTTGGTAAAGACCACGCCCGCCTTTAAAAAGTCGGCCACCAGACCGTTCTGGACGCAGGCCAGATAGACCTCGGCAGTGCTGGGGGTGATGATGGTTCGGGTTTTAGGATCGACCTTGCCCCCTCCAGCCATCAGTACATCGTGGGCGGCCTTGATGTCTTCGTACCGGCCGTTGGAACAGGAGCCGATGTGCACCTGGTCAATGTGGGTTCCCTGCACCTCGCGCACGGTCTTCACATTGTCCGGCGCATCGGGGCAGGAGGCCATAGGCTTCAGCTTGCTGACATCATACTCCAGAACCTGGCGGTACTCCGCGCTGGGATCGGCGGAAAGGGTATTTACCCGCTCAATGACCTCTGCGCCCGCGCGCTCCACCATCCAGTCCAGCACCGTGCCGCTGGGCATGATGATGGGCACCTTTGCACTCATCTCGGTGACCATGGAGCACAGAGTGACGCGGTCGGCCAGGCCGGCTCTCTCGATGGTTTCGCCAACAAACTCCACCGCCAAATAGTCCATGCCGCCCGCCCCCAGATCGCCCACAATGTAGGTCAAGAGGTCGCGCATACAGACTCCCTTTTGAAATTCTCCCGTAATGACAATCTTCATGGTCTCGGGTACCCGGAACCAGTTGGTGCCGTTTACATAGGTGGCGGCCACATCGGAATTGCCCACGCCAACGGCGAAGGCCCCCACCGCGCCCAGCAGATTCATATGGCTGTCGGTGCCTAGAATTACATCGCCGGGCTTCACCAGCCCCATCTCCAGCATAACATGCTGGCCGATGCCGTGGTTAATATCGAACAGATGCTTGATCTTCTGCCGTTTGGCAAATTCCCGGATGATCTTCTGATTGTTGGAAACCTTCTCAGAGTGGGAGGGGGCCTGGAGATCAAAGGTAAAAGCCACCTTGTCCGGATCCCAGACCTTGGACTCCGCCCCCATTTCCTTTTCAAACTGCAAAACGCAGTTTGCGCCGCCGAAGTCCCGGGCAGAGGCCAAATCCACATTACACCATACCCGGTCGCCCACCTGAACCGACCGTCCCGCAGCGCGTTCCATGATCTTGACAATCGCTGTCTTTCCCATAGTCGTACTCCTTCCAAAGTTCATCCGATTCTCCGTATTTTCCTGGGGCCTGTTACAAAGGTTTTCTTTCCCCTAATGATACACACTCTGGCTGCAAGTGGAAAGCACTATATTTTTGGATGATGGCATATTTTTGTTGCAATAAAGAGAGGGGCTGACGCATAATTGTGATGTTACACAAAAGCCTCAACCCCATTTTGCAGGGCGGGGGCTCTGCTCCCGCCTTTTTTACACGAATTTACCTTTTCTGCTTCTGCGACAGGAGCAGAACTCCTTGCCCTACCTATTTTGTGCGTTTCCCGAATTGTGCGTCAGCTCCTTTTCCGTTCATTCTCAGATATTGCAACTGAGTGTTACATATCTTCGTAAATTATCTGCTTTTCAGTTCTGGTGCTCTATGCTAAAGTAATGAAAATGAAACATAACATCAAAGGAGATGCCAACCATGAGTAAAGCTACCGCTTCTTTGTCCTTTCTGATGCCGGAGGAGGCCTGTAACGCCCATCTGCACATCATTGATCCCGCTTTTCCTAACGATGGAAACGCTGCGTCTCAACTTGGAACCATCGACACCTATCTTCAATTGGCCAATCAATTGAGGCTGCAAAGAGCTGTTTTTGTGCAGGCAAAGCCATTTGGCTGTGATAATACCTGTTTATTGAACGCAATTGAGCGTTTTGGCGCGGCGAATAGTCGTGGGATCGCAGTGGTTGAAAATTCTGTTCAGGATTTGGTGCTGGAGCGGCTTCATGCTGGCGGTGTGCGGGGCTTGCGCTTCAGCGTATGGAATCCCGCTAACGCTGTGGTCTCCTTTGAGGACTGCAAGCCTCTCAGCCAGCGCACCAAACACATGAACTGGAATATGCAGCTGCACATGAGCGCAGTCCAGCTTCTGGAATACGCCGATGTGATCCGCAGCCTGGACTGTAAGGTGGTTATCGACCATATGGGCCGCTTGGCTCCCGCGCTGGGCGTAAAGGATCCGGCCTATCACTTTATCTGCGAAATGATTGACAATGGCAATACCTGGGTCAAGCTCTCCGGCCCTTATTTGAACACCAAAATCGGCGAACCCTGGGACGATGCCACCGCCACCGCTGTTGCCATTGCTGAATATGCGCCCCAGCGCGTAGTCTGGGGCAGCGATTTTCCCCATGTCACAGAAAAAAAGAAACCTGATCCCTTTATGCTAACCGAAATGATCGCCAAATGGCTGCCCACAGAAAAGGCCCGCCAACTGGCCCTAGTGGATAATCCCAAGGAACTGTACGGCTTCTGATTCTCCGCGTTACGATCCAGCGGTCAAAGAGGTAAAGAGCGCATTAGGGTTGTTGTCAAGAGGAACTTTTTTAAGGCGGGGAAAAAACAAAAAGAAAGGGCGCGAAATGCGCCCGTAGAGCGGATAAAAGCTGTTTTAGGGGTGGGTAGTATAAAACCCTTAACCCCCACGGAAACGGGGCAAGAGCGCGGTCAAATAGCCTGTAATCATGCAGTTTTGCAGGCTGTCAAAAAGCGGTAAATGTCTACATCTCGCCGTTACGCTTTTGCTTTGGCGTTGTTTTGGGCGGATAGCTATGGTACAATAGAATATAATATTTCTTTGTTTGCCTATGGGCGATAAGGTAAATGAATAGTATAATGATGGGGTCACTATAAATAACTACAAAAAATAACTACAAATAGGAGGTCTTATTTTGAAGATAGCAGTCAGGTATCAATCCAGAGGAGGCAATACTCGTGCCGTTGCAGAAATAATTGCTGAGGATTTAGGTCTTAAAGCGGAATCCATTAACGAACCATTAGCAGAAAAAGTTGATATTTTGTTTTTAGGTGGCGGCGTGTATATGTGGGATGTAGACCCACAATTAAAAGAATATTTAGAAAAACTGGATTCAAATAAAATCGGGCAAATTGTAGCCTTCTCTACCACCGGCGGTATGAAAAAAGCAATAACCAGAATAACGGAATATGCAAAAAAAGGCGGTATAAGCGTAAATGAAAAGCAACTTTGTCTAAAAGTATTACTACAGGGTCATTCTGCGCTTGGTCGTGAAGGCGGACATTTAACAGAGAAGCAAATAGCGGAAATTAAGAAATTCACATCAGATGTCATAGCGGGGTTATAAACATTCAGAGCTTCCCAATTAAGCATACTGCGTATTCGCTCCCTATCCTGTTCTTTGGAAGAGGTCGGGGCGCGGGGCAGAGCCCCGCAAAAGCTAACGATAACCGCCGCGCAAGTGGAGCCGGTTTTGCCGTAAAATGAAGCGGACGAAAACGGGGACCGGGATTGTCTTTTATCCTGCTGCCGGTATGCCCCGTTATCGAAAAAATTACAACGCCTGTAGGAATTTAGTGTAAAAATCGGTGCATCGGGTCTATACCACGCCTGCTGCCACACCTAACTTTCTTTGGAGCTTATCTGTTGCACTTGTTATTGTAATTCACCATGATCCTTGCCGGTGGTTGCGCAGATACGAACGCAACGCCTCAAATAGATAAAACAAAGTATCTGGACAAGGCGTATGAATTTGGCCGGACAATCTACGATTAATCATGCAAAGAGATGGCTGGCGGAATAACGGAGGGCTGTTTTATGAACGAAATGATGGAATTTTCTCATAGAGAGGACTTTAGAAAATGGCTGCGCGATCATTGTCTGTCGAGCTCCGGCGTTTGGCTGCTGTTCGGTAAGTCAGGCGGGCCAAAGACGCTTACGGCTGCGGAAGCGCTGGAAGAAGCTCTCTGCTTCGGGTGGGTTGACGGACAAATGCAAAGTCTTGACAGCACAAAATATAAGAAGTATTTTGCGCGCCGTACAGCAAACAGTAAATGGTCAGATAAGAATAAGGCGTTAGCCGCGAAACTTGAAGCGCAAGGAATCATGACCGATTCTGGCAGAGTGAAAATAGCGGAAGCAAAGAAAAACGGTCAATGGAACGCCCCTAAATCTCCGGAAATTTCCGATGAACAAATAGCAGTTTTATCTGATCTGCTCATGAAACACGAACCGGCCTATACGAATTTCCTGGCAATGTCCCCGTCTGTAAAAAAGACTTACACGCGGGCATACTTCGATGCAAAAACAGAGGCCGGGCGGGATAGCCGCTTAGCATGGATGATTGAACGCCTCAACAAAAATCTAAAGCCAATGTAGAGATTTTACCCAAGGTTGAACTTAGCGAAAAAGATATGCTGCTTGTCACTGATGCGGCGAATATAATTCTGGAAGCAGAGATAAGTTAAGGAGCTGAGAAAATGAACGACCACGAAAAGTTACGGCTAAGGGAACCCGAAGAGACGCCGACAAGCAAAGTGTTGGAGCAAACGCTGGGTGATAGTTATGCCGCATACGAAGCATTCCAAGATGCCTTGCCTAACTTGGAGATGGAGCAAGAGTGGCAATGGTATACTCCTCACAAGGCGTGGTTCGCAAAAGGACAGCATTGGTGGACAACGCCGAGGGGAGCAAGGAAGGAGAAAAACCTTTACTGGCTCTATGTTTATGAAGGATACTTCAGCGTAGCGGTTTGGTTCAAGGAAAAAAATCGTACGGAGGTTCTAATGGCCGATGTGAGCGAAAAAACAATACAACTGATTCGTAACGCAAAGACAATGGGCAAGCTGCCTACCTTCCCGGTGGTATTCGACATAACCACAGTTGAACCGCTTGCTGACATCTACGCACTATTGGATTGCAAGAAGAGGTTAGAGCGATAAAGATATCTGTGTACCTCCCCTTGGAGGGTCCTGGCGATGGAGACCTTTGCCAAGGAAAGTGGGCATGAGATCGATATTACCTCCGAGAGATACCACCAGTGAGATATATCTGAGTGATCCCCGCAAGACCGATCCCGCCAAGCGAAAGACTGTGATCCGCTATCCCGTCAGGAAAGCTTAGCCCGTATGCGCTATGCGGTCAAAAAGGAACCAGACGTATTTGACAGAGCAAAGCTATAGGGCTTTGTATCAGCGCTCCCCGGCGGATATGAATGGAAGCCGATAGAAAGAGCCCTGTATGAAAAGTCCCGATTAACTCCCTGGTCGTCAGACCTGTGCTGGAATTTCTCCACATATGTCCGGCTGCCCGAATTGCTCAACGATCTGGCCGTGGTTCATGGCACCGGCACTTACCAGAAGGTGATGAAGCAATACAAACGCGCCGAACTGCTTATTCTGGACGAGTGGTTGCTGCCGCCCTGAAAGGCGGCGGAAGCCCGCAACGTGCTGGAGATTGCGGAGGCCCGCCACCAAAAGGGTTCGACCATCTTCCTTTCCCAGTTCTCTCCGGGAGGCCGGCACACAAAGATCGGTGAAAGCACTCTTGCCAATGCCATTCTGGACAGGATTGTTCACGATTCCTACGAGATTTTTATTGACGGCAAGGATTCTATGCGCAAACACAAGGGCTTGAAGAAGTCGTGCTCACGGCAGGGCGGACCGTTTTCGGCGGACGCGTGGACCATTTTCGCGGAATACTCAACACATGGCTCATCGACTGCTGGACACCCACCGGCATGCTGAGTATGAACCTCACCGATACGGTGACCATTAGCGGCAACCTTTGGATGGATTGGCATATCGCACCCCAAAAGCCCAATTAAAAACAGAGAAAGAAACAAGGCCGCAAAGCGCGACAGCTCTGCGGCCTTGTTCTTTTTCCTATGCGGGAAAATGATGTGGATTGGTATGAAGAATACTCTCCAATATCCCAAAAGCATGGATAAGGTACAATAAGTTTCGCAAATAGAAAAGGACAAGGTTTCAGTCTCTGATAAAATGGGAGTAACGACACCACCATTTTGAAAGGAGACAAAAAAACCATGTCCGATAAAATTGTACAGCTAAACGAGGAAGTAATCAAGGTAGAATTGAAGGAGCTAGTACGCAGCAGCGTGGAGGAAACGCTCAACGGGCTGTTGGCGCAGGAAGCACAGCAACTGACGAGTGCCGCAAAATATGAGCGTAGTCAGGAACGGCAAGGCTACCGCAGCGGACACTACAGCCGAAATCTGACAACAACATCAGGTGATGTGGAACTGAAAATACCGAAGCTCAAAGGGGTGTCCTTTGAAACCGCGATTATTGAACGGTATCGATGCCGGGAAAGCAGTGTGGAAGAAGCCTTGATTGAGATGTATCTGGCCGGGGTTTCTGTGCGGCGAGTGGAAGATATTACAGAGGCATTGTGGGGGAGCAAGGTGTCGTTGGCCATAATCAGCGAACTGAACAAGAAAGCGTATGTCCACATTGAGGCTTGACGAAATCGTCCGCTTCGGGGAGAGAAATACCCGTATGTCTATGTGGACGGCATTTATCTCAAACGCAATTGGGGCGGAGAATATGAGAATGTGGCGATTTTGGTTGCTATCGGTGTAAACGAGGACGGATACCGGGAGATTCTGGGTGCCGCCGAAGGGATGAAAGAGGACAAACCGAGTTGGACCAGCTTCTTTGCGTGGTTAAAAGGCCGCGGGCTGGATGGTGTTAAACTGGTCGTTGGCGACAAGTGTCTGGGAATGCTGGAAGCGGTCTGTGAGGTATTTTCCAACGCCAAATACCAGCGATGCACCGTGCATTTTTACCGCAACGTGTTTTCTGTTGTGCCTCGCTCCAAGATGAAACTCGTGGCAAAAATGCTCAAGGCTATCCATGCGCAGGAGAGCAAACAGGCGGCTCGGGAGAAAGCGAAAGCAGTCGTTCAGGAACTGCGTACCATGAAGCTTCCCGAGGCCGCCAAGAAGGTTGAGGACGGGATTGAGGAAACATTGTCTTACGCAGATTTCCCGTCTGAGCATTGGACACGGATTCGCACAAGCAACGTCATTGAATGGCTCAACCGCGAAATTCGCAGACGCACAAGGGTGGTCGGCGCCTTCTCCAACGGCAATTCCGCGCTTATGCTTGTCTGCGCCCGCCTGCAACATGTCGCAGGCACCCAATGGGGCAACAAAAAGTAAATGAACATGAAGCATCTTGACTCTGCTTCCAGTGATGAATTGGTTGCCGGTTAACAAAACTCTATTCAGAGACCTAAACCAATTTGCGAAAAGCTATTGACACTACCTGTTACAACCGATAGATTCGAGGGATTTGACGGCGAACAATGGGTGATTCTGAATGATTAAGGGCATGGCAGAGGGCGAGCTTCATCAGCTCGCCCTTTGGAGAAACATCAATTGTTTATAAAGTACCTCTCGCTTCCTGCCAGTCGACAAGGAGATTATATCGCTCAGTTTTGAAGCGCAAAACGCAATAGTTGGGGTCTTCCGGCCCACTAAAGTGCTGTGTGAGGCCGCCATACCACATTTCGTTTTTCACAGCCGGATCGGTCAATATTTCGATTGTGCCTACCAGCGTGATATTGTATTCGGGGGAGTTAAAGCAGACGCTTGCTCGTTTGCACTTGTTGATGCGTTCGGCCTTTGGGCTACTCAGTCCGGTGCAAAAGGTCAGCCAATTGATACCGTCAACCTTTGCGGCTGAGATTGTGGAGGCGGTTGGATAGCCGTCCAAGTCAATCAGCGCCAACACGCAATAACCAGCTTCCCCTGTGTTTTGTGCGACAATTTCTCCGGCTCGGGCAATGATTTCCTGATGCATTTTTCATTCTCCTAACATGGTTTTTATTATTTTAATCTTTGTGAAACACCGCAAAACCAACCGGAATTTTACCTTTTAATACTTTTACATCCGGCTTAGGAAGCCCGCTTCCGGTAAGCATTTCTCTATATTGTGTTTCATTGTAATTATGCGCCGGACGGAATCCAAGCAATTTATAGCATTTGATCAGAAATGAAAACCCCTTTTTGCTGCTATGGGTTAAAAATGTCGGAATGATCAGCAGCCCATCGTTTTTCGTTACACGCCAAAGCTCCGCGATCGCGTCATATGGATTATCAAGCAGATGTATGACATTTGCTGCAATGACAACATCAAAGCGGTCATCGCTTTCCGGTAATGATAGCAAGTTGCGCTCGGCAAAGGTTATATTGCGAAGCCCTGCACCCTTCGCTTTTTGACGCGCTTTTCAAGCATTGTAAGAGATAAATCGGTGCACAGCACGCTTTTCGCTTGAGGCGCGACTACAACGGAAATGGCTCCCGTTCCCGCAGCGCACTCCAATACCTCCGCGTTGTTCGGAATAAGCGAAACAATATTTGAGAGCATATCATGATAAACTTTTTATTCAGGCTTTCGGCTATGTCGTATGCAAAAGCAAATCTGTCCCAAAATGTTTTCTTGTTATTCATATATCTCCCGCTCTCATGCTGCATAAATAATCCTCGTTCGCTATAGGGAAACGAAAGCGAACCAGATAATTGAGCGACTGATATTAAGATTGACTAAACATGAATCTCACCAGTCAGATATAGAGCCGCCTGCCCCGATATTTTTACGCGCTCACCGCAATTCTCGCAATAGAGAGTTCCACCACGTTTTGATAATTGCCTTGCAACCATTTTTTCCTTCTTTAGCCGTTCAGCCCAAAATGGTATCAGCGTGGAGTGGGAGGAACCTGTAACGGGATCTTCCGGTACTCCGGCATTGGGCGCAAAAAACCTTGATACAAAATCAACCTCTGTCCCCGGGGCGGTAACAATAACCGCAAAGCAGCCGGGAATCTGGCTGAGAAGCACAAGGTCCGGCTTCAACATCTTGACCGTATCCTCATTTTCTACAAGCAGCAACATATCTCTGGACGAATGCGCTTCCATAACAGAGACACCAAGCGCCTGCGCCATCAAAGCATCCACGGGCTTTGGGGTGGGCTTGCGCGCAGGGAAGTCCATTTCAAATAGGCTATCCCGTTTTGAAACCGTCAGCAATCCACTCAATGTATGAAACCGCATCACATCCAGAGATGTATCAACAATGGTCGAGAGGATGTATGCGCTTGCGAGTGTGGCGTGACCGCACAAATCCATCTCTACCTCTGGGGTAAACCAGCGCAAATCAAACTCATTTCCTTTTGGCATGACAAACGCCGTTTCCGCGAGGTTGTTTTCTGCCGCTATATTTTGCATTGTTTCATTATCAAGGGGGTGATCGGTGAGACACACTCCAGCTTGATTGCCTTGAAACACTTTGTCTGTAAAAGCATCAACAATAAAATATTTCATGAATATGCCTCTTTCCGTCAATATTCTATCCATTAACCTGATCACATCATGTTCACTTTATCGCCCAATATCGCAATAGAAAATTCAATTCATCGGTGAATTGAACTTATTATTGGGTAACAACTGCGAAGAAAACCAAATCTTCAACACCATCGTTAATCAAACTATGGGAATGTCCTGTAGGGCAATAATGGCATACGCCTGTTTTTAAGTCTTCCCGCCTGCCATCATAAAGCGCCTTGCCTGTTCCATGCAAAATATAGACTAGCTCGCTTCCGGTTTCATGTTTATGCAAACCGATGGACGCGCCGGATTCAAGTTTTCCATACATGATACGGTTTTTTTCATCAACAAACATCTGCGCGACCGTATTTTTTTCACCGCCATAGAAATTTTTAATGACAGCCTCTTCAATTTTGCTAAAGTCAATCAGCATCTCGTTTCTCCCATCTGTATATGTCGAACAGAACTTTGATGCCAGTATAGCATAAAATACCAACTCTATTCAACCATATGTCTCAATTGCTGTCTATGCGCCCCACTTCAAGGATTGGAATGAGGATGTGAAAGCGCGCAACGGCGTCATCCCGATCCCCGCGCAGGAGCATCCCAAAATCAGTTGCAGGCGCCCAGCGAAGCGTTCTGCCAAGAAGAACGCGCTGCCATGATTATGGCGTGAATCCTTGTCAAATTTGGTGGATAGCTATTGCGAAAGCGTTGTGGTAGTGTGATGGTCAAGATGGGAGGTGAAAAATGTGGAAGAAAAATGCTATGAGGAAATTTGGGAAATGGTCGTGACCGAGCTGACCGAACAGGGCATCCGCGAGCAGCGGGAGCAAAACCCCGAAATCAAAAGCCTCATTGAGGATCAGACCGCTCTGAGCGCACAGGCGCAGAAATGCCTTGCCGCCCTTGACAGCGAGGTCAGGGATACGCTGACGCGCTACTACGAGCAGGCCGAGCTGATCGCCGACAAGCAAATCCAGTACCTGTACCTACAGGGCGCAAAGGACTGCGTCCGGCTGTTGAAAACGCTTGGCGTGATCTGATCTCAAAAAAGAATGAAGAACGGCAAAAGCGGCGGGAATGTTCCTGCCGCTTTTGCGTGAATGCTTATAACACTCTTGGAAACGAAGGTGAACCGAACTACTACAGGTCTTTGATAATGGCATACAATTTCATGTCGATAATTTGACCGTTTTTAAGGGCATTTTTTCTTAGTGTACCCTCATATACAAAACCAGCTTTTTCAAGCACCCGGCAAGAGCCAGCATTAAAATCATATGGATCAGCAAATATGCGTACTATATCGGTATTTTCAAATATATAGGCGCATACTTGTCTTACGGCCTCCGTTGCAATTACTTTGCCCCAATATTCCTCCGCAATATAATAACCCATTTCAGCGGTGAGGCAATGAACATTGTCTTTGCGAAACACACCAATGCTGCCGATAGCTACATCATCAACGGTTATTGCCCATGCAAATGTGTTGTTGCTGTCTGCCGCGAGCATTGCGGATATGAAATCTTTTGCGTCTGAAATCGTATAGGGAAAAGGTAGGCCATCTCGTAAATTGTCTTGTATCTTCTTATTATTTAACGCTTTTGCAATAGATTCCGCATCCCCAATTCTCCATGAACGGATATTTATATTCATCTAGCCCTCCAGATTCATAATACAAAATAGATTTATTTCACCTTTGCCAAAGGTCGTATCAGGAAACAAAGGGGAAGATAATCTGTCTAACTATGCAGCCATGAAAACTTTCATGCTTAACGGCTAAATGCTTATAATGGGTAAATGGATAAGGTGCGTTTAGTTTACTTTTTCTTGTTTTTTCTTGCAATGATAGGAATGACAATACAGCCTAGAACAGCAATACCTATTATTAACCAAACATAAGGATGCATAGTTTGTTTCACCTCCAATTATATAAATTTACTACCTTATCCGCTTGCCAACAATTATTCACAACTATTAAATTTACTGCGCCTTTTCGTACGAAGCTGTAGCAAACTAATACAGACATCTTAACATACAACCGAATAAAAATCCATGCCATAAGGATCAAATCCCTATGGCATTTTTTATATCCGCCAAAAATCATCCGAAAGGAGTGTCCTCATGCAAACATCACAAATCATTACCCTAATCTTAATCAGTGCTTTCATGTTTATCGTCATCGGCGGCATTTTCCTGCTCGCCCATTACGATACCCTCAACGGCATCAAGTCCAAGACAGTCGGCGATGGGCAGCGAAAGACTGCCCTCGGAACATAAAGCGCGGTGGTTCGCGGGAAGTGCGCTGAACACAGCGGAGCAGGCGATGCAGAGGGTTCTCAGCCGCGCCGTGGCCGTGTATATGTACCTGAAGAGCCGCACCGACAAGGACAAATCCTGTTTCCTGTCCACCGCGACCATAGCCGAGGCTCTCAGCCTCTCCCGCAGGACGGGCTGCCGCGGCCCTAAACGATCTGGAACAGGCCGGCTTCATTCGGTGCGAAGCGAGGTGGAGGACGAAAGGGGCGCCGCTCCAGCAATCTTTATTATGTCCTCGGATTCCATAACAATCCTCCTTCGGGCATTATATTATCGTTATTTTCCGCTGTTGAGGTGAATAACATTTTGACATTTTGGTAAAGAGAGGCAGAGTGTATGGAATTTCTGCGGCGCCCACAAAAAAGCCTGTGCGCTAACCCGCACAGGCTTGCTTCGTATCCTTTTTAAGCAAATCTTCCAGCGTAATACCATCCACATACTCCTCGATTGTGCGATTTAAGCCTTCCCAAAACGAAAGCGTTGGGCATATTTCGCTGCGCGGGCATTCGTTGGGATCATCCTCCAAGCAAGCAAGCGGAGACAGATTTCCCTCCATGACCCGCAGGATATTTCCTATCTTGTACTCCTTTGGACTGCGCGCAAGACGGTATCCGCCCCCGGTGCCCCTGGAGCTTTTCAGATATCCCGCCCTAGTGAGGGGGATGACAATCTGTTCCAGATATTTCACGGTAATATCCTGCCGCTCGGAAATATCCTTGAGCGGGATGAATCCGCCTGTTTGGTTCAAAGCGAGATCCAACATGACTCGCAATGCGTAGCGTCCCTTTGTAGATATTTTCATTTAACTTCCCCTTAAAATTCGTTCAACGCCGTCTTACAAGGATGGCAATGTATCACGTTTGAACGTCCGGCTGTAATATACCGATGAGCGGCGCGGGGTCTAGGCCCTGACGGGTATAGTAATCGGCGATGGCTGACTTAACAGCTTGTTCTGCCAGTACGGAACAGTGGATCTTGACAGGCGGCAGCCCCTCCAGCGCTTCTACCACCGCCTGATTTGTTAGCTTCAGGGCTTCATCAATGGTTTTCCCCTTGATAAGCTCGGTAGCCATTGAGCTGGTGGCAATGGCGGCGCCGCAGCCGAAGGTCTTAAAGCTGATATCGGAAATCCGGTTATCCTCCACCTTGATGTACATGCGCATGATATCGCCGCAGGCAGGAGAACCCACCTCGCCGATCCCGTTTGCGTCCTGCAATTCGCCCACATTGCGCGGGTTCGAGAAATGATCCAATACCTTTTTAGAGTATAGCATGATAACATCTTCCTCTCTTGGTCGGTTTTAAAATTCAGCCGATATGCTTTCCTGTAATCTGATCCCACAAGGGCGACATACTTCTCAGACGTTCCACAACGCCGGGCAGTACCTCCAGAATGTATTGCACATCCTCATCCGTGGTTTCCTCATTGATGGACAGACGCAGGGAACCGTGCGCTATCTCGTGAGGTAACCCGATAGCCAGCAGAACATGGCTGGGGTCCAGGGAACCGGATGTGCAAGCAGAGCCGGAGGATGCGGCAATCCCCTTCATATCCAGCATGAGGAGCAGGCTCTCGCCCTCAATGCCCTCAAAGGAGATGTTGGCATTACCGGGCAGCCTTTTTTCCCGGTGTCCATTGAGGTGGGACCGCGGTATTTTTAAGATTTCATCCATAAGCCTGTCCCGTTTTGGCCGGATCATATCGTTCCTTTTGTCGATACCTTTACACACCGCTTCCATGGCGATGCCAAGTCCAACAATTGCCGGGACATTTTCAGTTCCCGCCCGGCGGCCCGCTTCCTGGTCTCCACCCTCAATTAAATTCGGGAACCTGGGAAGGCCCTTTCGGATATACAGGGTGCCGATGCCCTTTTGCGCGTGTATTTTGTGTCCGCTTAGGGAAAGCAGGTCAATATTCTGGGCCTTTACATCGATATCGATATGCCCGACCGCCTGTACCGCATCGGTGTGGAAAATGACCTCTTTGGCGCGGCAAAGGGCGCCGATATCTGAAATCGGCTGAATGGTGCCGATCTCGTTGTTCGCATACATGATGCTGACCAGCGCCGTATCCTCCCGGATGGCGGCGGACACATCCGCCACGCGGACAATGCCGTCATCATAAACGGGAAGCAGGGTAATATCGAATCCCTCATTTTTAAGGGCATGGACCGTGTGCAGTACGGCATGGTGCTCAAAAGCGGATGTGATGATGTGTTTTTTGCCCTTTTTTCCAAGCGCCCGGGCAATCCCCCCGATTGCCCAGTTGTCGGCTTCACTGCCGCTTCCTGTAAAGAAAATTTCATTCGGCGAAGCACCGATTGCGCCGGCCACCCGCGCCCGGGCCTGATCCACGGCCGCCAGCGCTTCCCGCCCTTTGCGATAAATACTGGACGGGTTCCCGTATCCTTCTTTCAGCCAAGGCAGCATCGCCGTCAGGACTTGTTCCGACACCTGGGTCGTGGCCGCATTGTCAGCGTATACAAACCGTTCTTCCACAATGTTCACCCGATTTCTCTGATATAGTCTTGTAATCCTATAAATACTATTGAATTTATAGAAATTATTATATTTGCTATTTTAGGTCTTGTCAAGTCTTATTACATTTTCCCTTACCGACCTTCTTTCAAAAGCGCATTCATAAGATTAACATGGTTTATATCCCACAAGAGCCCTTGCGCGGGGTATGGGATTTACTTTATGCTATTCTTTTTTGGGACCATGATTGACAAATGATAGGGAATGACTTAATATCATAGAAAAGAAATATGCTTTATAGGGATGATATGTAAAATGTTGGATTAATTTTCACGGACCGTGCCGCCAACAAGTTTAACGCCTCGGATTTTGAGGTTGCCGACATCTATGAAACTGCCATATGTCCAATGGCCCGTATTATGCGCCGGGAGTTGCGCAAACGGGAAATTAAGGCGTTGAAAGTGGTATACTCAAAGGGACCGGCAATGACCCCTTTGGAAGGGTAGGCAAATAGCTGCCGAAATCATTGCATCTGTCCGCCGGATATGATCAGAAAGTGTACCCGCCGCCGACAGGTCCCAGCAAGCAATGCTTTTGTGCCGCCGGTCGCGGGATTGATTATGGCAGGCGAGGTAGTCAAAGATTTGATCTGGAGGATCGAGGAGCTTTTTTTATAACTGATGGATTGACAAGTGATGAACTATATGGTAATATCATATTAAACCTATAAACACAGTATGATAAAAGGGCGGCTTTATGAACACGAAATATACCTGCTACCTAGCGACAACGCGAATGTACATGATGCGGTAAGGAAATACTGTATCGTGTATGTTGGTACGTTGTTAGGTGGTTTGTGTCTGCTAAAACGATAGCCACTTTCTTTAATCTATACAGTATTTCTTTTCGAAGCCTCGTATTCCCGGGCTTCTATTTTTATTGTGGTAATGCTGTTTTTATTTACAGATTAACAAAATATTAGGGAGGAACATATATGGATTTTCAAACCCTGTGCATACATGGCAGCGAAAAAAAATACGACTCCACCGGGGCCGTCAGCATCCCCATTTTCCAATCGGCCATTTTTTCCCATCCCGGAGTAGGGCAAAGCACCGGCTACGATTATTCCCGGCAGCAAAACCCGACTCGCGAGCATCTGGAAATTACGGTTGCACGTTTAGAAAACGGTATAGACTCAATGGCATTTTCAAGCGGTATGTCCGCGCTCACCATGATGATGGAGTTGTTTTCACCGGGAGATCACATCATCGCCTCAGACGATCTGTATGGCGGTTCTCATCGGCTGTTCTTTCATCTATCCACTAAAAACGACATTACCTTCAGCCTTGTTGACACATCGGACGTAAGCCTGATCGAGACGGCGATTACTCCGGCCACCAAAGCCGTTTTTATTGAGACTCCCACCAACCCTATGATGCAGGTGACAGATATCGCCGTTGTTTCCCGGTTTGCCAAAAAGCACGGCCTGTTGGTCATCGTGGATAACACCTTTTTAACGCCGTATTTTCAAAAACCGTTGGATTTGGGCGCGGATATCGTCCTGCACAGCGGCACGAAATACCTTTGCGGTCACAACGACACGCTGGCGGGCTTTCTCGTTGTAAAGGACGCGGAGTTGTCGGAACGGCTGCGCTTCCTTTACAAAACCACCGGAGCCTGTCTTTCCCCCTTTGATAGCTGGCTGCTGATCCGCAGCGTCAAGACGCTTCCTGTGCGCATGGAACGCCAGCAGGAGAACGCCTCACAGATTGCCACATGGCTTTCCAGCCATTCAAAGATCAAGGCCGTACATTATCCCGGACTTGAAAGCCACCCGCAATATGAGATTTCCCGCCGTCAGGCAAGCGGATTCGGTGCGATGATTTCCTTTGAGGTGAAGGACGAGGAAACAGCTAGGCGTGTTCTGGAGCGGGTACAGGTAATCCAATACGCTGAAAGTCTCGGCGGGGTGGAGAGTCTGATCACCTACCCCATGCTGCAAACCCACGCCGATGTGCCGGAGGAGCAGCGGGAATCAAAAGGTATCAATAACCGGCTTTTGCGTTTTTCGGTGGGGCTGGAAGGCTGCGGCGATCTGATTGCGGATTTGGAACAAGCCATAAAAGGATAAAGGGGAACACGATTATGAAATATAATTTTGACAAAATTATTGACCGCCGGAATACCGACAGCCTGAAATACGATTTTGCTGCGCTGCGGGGAAAGCCAGGGGATATCCTGCCCCTGTGGGTGGCGGACATGGATTTTCAGTCACCGCCCTGCGTCATAGAGGCGCTGGTGGATAAAAGCCGACACGGAATCTTCGGCTATTCCGATACGGACGATAGCTATTTTCATGCCCTGCAAGGCTGGTTTTCGCGGCGGTTCGGCTGGGAAATCGAGCCGGATTGGCTCGTAAAGACGCCGGGAATCGTGACTGCCGTCCACATTGCGGTGCGGGCGCTGACAAATCCCGGCGACTCTATCATCATCCAACAGCCGGTTTATTATCCCTTTTCATCGGCAGTCACAGGAACCGAACGGCGGTTGATTGTCAATGAGCTTGTTCTAAAAAATGGACGATATCATATCGATCTTGACGACTTTGAGAAAAAAATTACCGAAAACAGAGCAAAGCTGTTCATCCTGTGCAGTCCCCACAATCCGGTGGGGCGCGTCTGGACGCGGGACGAGCTGACGCGGCTGGGAGATATCTGCCTGCGGTATGGCGTGACCGTCATTTCCGATGAGATCCACGCGGACTTTGTCTATTCTGGTTACCGGCATTTGGTATTCGCGGATATAAAGCCGGAATTCCGGGAAATCACCGTCACCTGCACAGCGCCCAGCAAGACCTTTAATCTGGCGGGCTTACAAATTTCCAATATCTTTATTGCCAATCAAAAGATACGCCGGGCGTTTATACGGGAATATTCCCGAAGCGGCCTGAGCCAGCTCGGCATTATGGGAATCGTTGGCTGTAAAGCCGCCTATTCGGGCGGTGAGGACTGGCTGGAGGAACTGAAAGCGTATTTATGCGGCAATCTGGACTTCCTGCGCGATTTTTTTGCACGCAAGCTACCGAAGGTCGGTTTGATCGAACCGGAGGGAACTTATCTTATTTGGCTGGATTTTCGGAAGCTGGGGCTCTCCCCGAAGAATCTCGATGATCTGATCGTACATAAGGCCGGGCTGTGGCTGGACGAGGGGCTTATGTTTGGTGCTGGCGGCGAGGGGTTCCAGCGCGTCAACATCGCCTGCCCCCGCTCCGTCTTGCGGGAGGCCTTGGAACGGTTGGAAAATGCCATTAACAGGACTGAGGAATGAATATGTCAAACAGTTTAACAAAAGAAAAAGCGTGGGAGATTCTGACCGAATTTAATAAGGATGAATTTCATCTGAAACACGCAAGGAGTATGAAAGGGGTCATGCGCTATTTTGCCGAAAAGCTCGGGTATGGAGATGAACAGGATTTTTGGGGAATTGCCGGGCTTCTGCACGACCTGGATTTTGAACTGTATCCCGATGAGCATTGCATCAAGGGACAGGAGATCATGCGTTCCCGCGGGTTGGATGAGCGCCTGATCCGCGCCGTTGCCAGCCACGGCTATGCGATTACTGTGGATATAGAGCCGGAGCATCAGATGGAAAAAATCCTCTATGCCACAGACGAGCTGACAGGACTGATCGGCGCCATCGCCATCATGCGCCCGTCCAAAAGCGTGATGGATCTCAAACTCAAATCGGTTACCGCGCTCCTCAACCTCACCGATCCGGATACCGTTACCGAGATTCACCGGGAGTATGTGCTGGCGGGAGCGGATGTAATTACTGCCAACACGTTTCAGGCGCATGAGCTCAAGCTGCATGGGGAGCATAGCATCGAGAAGGTCGTCACGGCCAGGGCTACCTGTGCAAAAAAATCCGGGGCAAGATTTGTGGCGCTGGGCGTTGGGCCCTTGGGACAATTACTGGAACTTATGGGGAGATTGAGCTTTGACCGTGCGTATGAGGTATTCTGCCGCCAGATGGTTGCGGGCGAACAGGCTGGCGCGGATCTGATCCTGATTGAAACCATATCAGACCTTTATGAAGCCAAAGCGGCCATCCTTGCCGCCAAAGAGAATCCCCGCCTGCCGGTATTCTGTACCATGACCTTTCCGGAGGACGGACGAACCTTGAGGACAAGAACGCATCGCGTTATGTGGAAAAGTACGCAAAAGAAGCTCCAAAGGCCGCGCCGTCTGCCGGAATCGGCTTATCCCTTGCCGAAAGCATCGAACAGGGCCGTAAAGACCAGTTGGCGGACGCCGTGAGAAAGCGATTGGAAGCCGTTCCGCCGCTGGAAATTATCGACAACGAGTTTATCCCGGCGCTTGACCGGGTAGGCAAGCGGTTTGAGGCGGGTGAAATCTTTTTGCCCCGGCTCATGCAATCCGCGCAGACGGTGCAAAACGGCTTTGCGATAATTAAGGACAGGATGCGGGCGTCAGGGGAAAAGCGGGAGGCAAAGGCAAAATCCTCATGGCTACCGTACATGGAGACATCCATAATATCGGAAAGAATATCGTTAACATGATACTGGAAAGCTATGGCTACGAAATCATCGATCTCGGCAAAGACGTGCCGGCACAGGCGGTGATAGATGCCATAAGGAGTCACAATGTCCGCCTGGCGGGACTCAGCGCCTTGATGACGACAACTGTCAAAAGCATGAAAGAAACGATGGTCAGGGAATCCGGTCTTGATTGCGCCTTTTTTGTGGGCGGCGCGGTGCTCAACAAAGAATACGCTGATTTCGTAGGCGCGGATTATTACGCCAGTGACGCCATGGAAAGCGTTGCGATAGCGAACAGCTTTTTTGTCGTTAAGTAAGAAAAACCACCGTTGTTCCCTCTCGAGGACTTGACGGCGGTTTTTTATAAAAACGGTTATTCCTCAAACAAAGCTGTGGAAAGATATCGCTCACCTGTATCCGGCAGGATGATAACGATGGTTTTCCCGGTGTATTCCGGGCGTTTCGCTACCTGTGTTGCTGCCCAGAGTGCCGCGCCGGAGGAGATGCCCACCAACAGGCCCTCGGATTTCGCCACATCCCTGCCCGCTTGGAAAGCGTCCTCATTTTGCACCTTGATAATTTCATCGTAAACGCCGGTGTTCAGTGTATCCGGCACAAAGCCCGCGCCGATCCCCTGAATCTTGTGCGGCCCTGCCTTGCCTTCGGACAGCACCGGGGAATCGAAGGGCTCCACCGCAATAATCTTAATGTTCGGATTCTGTGATTTTAAGTATTCTCCAGCCCCTGTAATGGTGCCGCCCGTCCCTACGCCGGATATAAGAACGTCCACCTTGCCGCCTGTATCGCTCCAGATTTCGGGGCCGGTCGTTTCCCTGTGAACCTGGAGATTGGCCGGATTAACAAACTGCCCGGGTATGAAAGCGTTCGGAATCTCCTTCGCGAGTTCCTCCGCCTTTGCGATGGAGCCTTTCATTCCTTTCGCGCCCTCGGTCAGCACAAGCTCTGCGCCATAAGCCTTTAGCAGCTTACGGCGCTCCACGCTCATGGTTTCGGGCATGGTCAGGATGATGCGGTATCCTCTTGCCGCCGCCACCGATGCAAGGCCGATTCCTGTGTTTCCGCTGGTAGGCTCAACGATGACCGAGCCGGGTACAAGCTTGCCATTCTGCTCGGCCTCGTCAATCATGGCCTTGGCGATGCGGTCTTTTACGCTGCCCGCCGGATTGAAATACTCCAGCTTCGCTACCAGTGTAGCGGAAAGCCCCTGCTTCCCGGCATATCCGCGTAGTTCCAGCAAAGGAGTTTTCCCAATGAGATCGGTCAGGCTTTTTGCAATGTTAGACATGTGATGGCCTCCTTAAAATAATCATAGTATTTATATATGAATATATACTATAGATATTACTGATATATTACTCCAAGGCAAGTAGTTTGTCAATAGAATAATCATATTTATTTCATATGAATAATATGATTTACTTTTTATACATCTTTGAGTATCCTTACATTATACCAGACCGTTGCGTTGTAAAAGGCGAGATACGCAGCTATTCCCATGAAAAAGCCCTGAGGCAAATAAAGCAAGTAAAACAGGTGTTTATGGACGCCGCGAAGCCTTTTGGGGCAACGGTTGAGATGGAGCCGGACTGTCATATCGAGGCATACGAAACCGATGCGGGGCATCCCGCAGCAAAACGTTTTGAAGCCGCCTGTACTTCTCTAAGTTTGCCTTTTGCCCTGTCACCGGCCTTCGGTGGCAGCGATAACAACCATTTCGCGAAGCACGGAATTTCCGGGCTTGTCATCGCGACCGCAATGAACAACTGCCATTCCTGCGCGGAATACACTACCGTAAAGGAATTGGAACGGATTACCGGACTGGTGACTGTCTTGATACCGGGAAAGGAGTAAAAGAGGGATAAGCATATGAGAAAATACCGCTTCGCTATCAAATGACCGAATATAATTGCGGCCCTACCAGCATGTTAAACGCGATTAGTTATCTCTTTGAGCGGAATGAGATCCCCCCGGATGTGCCGAAATACATTATAATGTACTGCTTGGACGCCTATAATGGCAAGGGTGAATTCGGGAAAACCGGCGTGTGGTCTTTGGCATAATGAACAGGGAGGAAAAAGGCCCTTATGCCCTCGGCCCGTTGGAAACGCGGGAGGCGGTTATCCTGTTTAACAGAGAAACCAGAAAAGCGCCGGAAAAGACCATCGAATTCTTCCTTTAAAATACACAAGAAGAAGCCCGAAATTATTCTGGGCTTCTTCTCTTACGATTACGGGTCAGAATATAGGAACAACCGCGCCCTGATAAGTATTAAAATACAAACCGGGCAAGCATAGAAACGTCCTTCCTTAACTAAGTTTATATATTGAAAATGAAGTTTTGTTTATATCGCTCCAGAAATTTGATTGTGCGTTCTTTAAAGATGGTAAAACAAATATTTAAAATATTCGGCATTGCGAAGGCAAAGCAACAGGCAAAATAATTCGCCGTATCAACCGAAGCCTTGCAGTTTCAGCAGGTATGCCGCAACGGAGCTGTCAACGCCGCCGCTCATGGCAATCAATACATTCTTATTCATGTTCACCTCATGGTATCGGGCGGAAAGGCAACCTGCTTTTCCGCCCGATTGAACGATTCTCAATGAAACGCTTGCTCCAGATCCTCTATAATGTCTTCCACATGCTCGGTGCCAATAGATAGCCGGATCGTGTTCGGCTTAATTCCGGAATCCAGCAGCTCGTCCGCGCTCATCTGCGAGTGGGTGGTGGACATCGGATGGATTACCAATGATTTTACATCCGCCACGTTCGCCAGCAGTGAGAAAAGCTCCAGCTTATCGATGAACGCCTTTGCTTCATCCGCGCCACCCCTTATCTCGAAGGTAAAGATGGAACCCGCTCCGTTTGGAAAATACCGTTCATATAGCGCGTGATCGGGGTGTTCGGGCAAGGAAGGATGGTTGACCTTCTCCGCCTTTGGATGGTTTGCCAGAAAATCCACAATCTTTAAAGCATTTTGCACGTGACGTTCGACACGCAGAGAGAGGGTTTCCAGCCCTTGCAGGAATAGGAAGGAATGAAATGGGCTGAGCACGGCGCCGGTATCCCGCATCAGCGTTGTGCGGATTTTGATGATGTACGCCAGATTCCCCGCCGCCTGTGTAAACACCGCGCCGTGATAGCTGGGATTTGACTTCGAAAGACCGGGGAATTTATCATTTTGTGTCCAGTCAAACTTGCCGCTATCCACGATCACGCCCCCGATGGAGGTGCCGTGACCGCCAATAAACTTAGTAGCGGAATGTATCACGATATCAGCGCCATGCTCAATAGGACGGAGCAGGTACGGCGTGGCGAAGGTGTTATCCACAATCAGCGGGACGCCGCGCTTGTGCGCGATCTCCGCCACAGCGTCTATATCGATGATGGTGGAGTTGGGATTTCCGAGGCTTTCGATAAAGATCGCCTTTGTGTTTGCCTTGATTTCCTTCTCAAAGTTTTCCGGGGTGCTGCCGTCAACAAATGTGGTCTCTATCCCGAACTCCTTGAACGTGTGCGCCAACAGGTTATAAGTACCGCCGTAGATAAACTTGTCAGATACGATATGGTCACCGGACCTTGCGATATTCTGGATTGCATATGTAACGGCGGCTGCGCCGGAGGCAGTGGCAAGAGCGGCCGCGCCACCCTCCAGTGCCGCAATCCTCTGCTCGAACACATCGGAGGTTGGATTCATCAGGCGAGTATAGATGTTTCCACCTTCGGTGAGGCCAAAGCGCCCCGCCGCCTGCGCACAGTCCTTGAACACATAGGAGGATGTTTGGTAGATCGGCACAGCTCTTGCATCGGTGACTGGGTCTGGATTCTCCTGTCCCACATGAAGCTGGAGTGTTTCAAAACGGTATTTGTCTTTACTCATAGAAAATCCCTTCCTTTCAAATTATTTATTATTCCCATAGATTTAATATGATTATAGCGTATGGCTTACCTTTTGTCAATTACGCAAATCTATATTTTGAGCGCGCGAAACCTAAATATTGGCTCCTTGATTCCGGTCAATTGCGTTTTGCATCAAATCTTCCAGCGTCATGCTGTCAATATACTCCTCAATAACACGGTTAAGTCCCTGCCAGAATGGAAGCGTGGTACAATCATTGCTGCGCGGGCATTCATTGGGCGAATCCTCCAAGCAGGCGATCACCGCAAGATTTCCCTCCATAGTGCGCAGAATGTCCCCAATTCTATAATTCTTTGGGCTTCGCGCAAGTCGGTACCCGCCTCCGTTTCCTCGCGAGCTTTTAAGGTAGCCCGCCTTGCTCAGCACGCTTATGATCTGCTCCATATATTTAACGGTAATATCCTGTCGTTCCGCAACGTCCCTGAGTGGGATAAAATCCCCTGTATGGTTTTGTGCCAGATCCAGCATAATTCGCAACGCATAGCGGCCTTTTGTCGATATTTTCATGGTATCACCTCCATGAACCTATTGTACCATTGGTTTACTATGATTTCAAGGGATAAATGATAAGGCTTGACCTTTAAACAGCCGCAGGCCACGCGGGAGATGATAACGCCCATGAAAATGGGCGCGGATTTTCACATCGCCGCTCCGTCTTGAATGCACTCTTGAAATCGGCTGCGGCCTGACACGACTTTACGAAAACGGTCTCTATCCCTCAAAAACGCCGCGGTTCCTATCGTATGAGTATTTGCATTATGGGGGAGGATTACATCGATAGCTCTATTAACAAATAAGCACCATAGTAAAAAGGCTTAATCGGAAATTGCGTGTAGAACCAAGGGCAAAGAATCTCATAAAAAACAAACACCAGATGGGATACAGCTTCGACCCTGACTGACCTGTTATGTGGAAAAGGCAGCCTTTCTTTTGACAACACACCGCTTACACAGCCGCTGGAAATGTTTATGCTCAAAAGTCTTTAGCCGGTATCGGAGCAAAAAACAAACGAATCAAATACTTTTTGATTGTGAGGATAGGTAATGGAAAATACATTTGTGGCTACAATTGAAATCTTTGAATGTGAAATGGGCTGGCACTATGTTCCCGTGCCGACTGAACTCAGCATACCCCTTAAATTTCTTGCAACCAATTTTGGGTTCATTGCAATAACCGCAAAAGTTGGCAATTCAAGCTGGCAGACATCGCTCATGCCCAAGGGTGACGGAACGTATCTCATCGCCCTGCCCGCAAAGGTGCGCTCAAAAGAAAAGCTGTCGCTCGGAGCGGAGGTTGAAGTTTCCTTTGAAACAAGGATGAGAAAAAGCAAATAGCGGTTGGATTGTAATCAGCGTTCGCCTTAGATATATAAAATAAGCGGGTAAAAAGATGCAAAATGAGTTACTATGTAATCTTGATAAACTTTACATAACCGAATTAGGTATCGCACGCATCAAACGAAATTTAGGATTGGACACCGAAGACCGAAGATGTTGTGGCTTGGTGCAGGCAGAAAATCGAAAGCGCTGATGCCATCGTCCAAAGGGGTAAAAATTGGTGCGCGCGCATCAATGACATCAAGATAACAGTGAATGCCCATAGTTTAACTATTATCACAGCGCACAGGGGAAAAAATATTAGCCAACCGCTGCAATAAGGAGATCACCATGCCTGAATTTACCCGCGAAGAATTATCGGAAGCGCATCGCAGTCTGCCGTCCACGGCAATCTGTCCCACAAGGAGGATACCGTGATCGCCATCCTCTCTGAGGAAGCCGTAAGCAAGGGCTGGCGGATGCTCAGTTTCGACCTGCCGGAGCATGGCGAGCGGAGGGATGAGGGCATCCCCTGCAAAGGTCAGACCTGCGTCCAGGAACCGGAAGCGGTGACGGAATACGCAAAGGAAATCGCCGGGGAGATTGCCACGCCCATCGGCCAGACCTTGTACTGGGATTACTATTGCTATGTGAAAGCCCACCCTATCGATGTTTGGAACGCGCCGACCTCCATTTTATACGGCTCGGAGGATAATCTGTGCGAGTATGACAGGGTGTCGGACTTCGCCGGGCAGTTCCACGCCGGCCTGCGGGGGATGGAGCGCGGGGAGCATTTCTTTCATACCGGGGAACAGTTGGAATATTGCCGGCAGTGGCTGCGGGAGGAAATCGAATGAGTGATTATCACAGGAAGTACCCGGCCTTTTCCCTAAAACTCGGCAGGGTTACCATTAAAACACTACATCTCAATGGTGCCATTTGACCGTTCGTGTATAGTTTTCCTTGTCCCATAGTTGAATACAAAAGAACCATCGTTTTTCATCGATGGTTCTTTTATGTAACCATTATTCTGCAAAGAAGGTCTCCGGCTCCTTGCGGGTCGAGTTTTTCCCGGCGAAGGCTTTCCCGGCGATTGCGTACATTGGCCCATGAAAGGTTCGTGCCTTTTGCGGACACACAGAAATACAGGCGGTACAGGAAATGCAGCGTTTTTTATCCGTGTTCCGGGGAGTTTTCTTTGCGATGGCTTTTGTAGGGCATATTTCAACACATACTCCACAGTTATCGCATTTGGAATCGCCGGATGGTTGCAGTGGAATAGCGCCCGGCTTACAGTATGGCGAACTGCCCTTGACTTTGATTTTTTCATTGCCTGAACATGCGGCGATTGCTTTCGCGCACTGTTTGCCAAATGATACAATCGCCTCTTTGTCCTTTTGGTCAGGGCGCTCACTTGCGACTATCGGGAAAATGGAATGCTGCGCCACAAACGCTGCGGCGGCGACCACAACAAAGCCATTGGCTTTCAGAATATCTGTGAGTTCCAGCAACGCATCGTCATATTCCCGATTACCATATACTACTATGGCGATGGCAGGCGTATTTTGCCCCTTGAATTTTGCCAGCATATCCGCGCAGATGGCCGGGACGCGTCCGGCAAATACCGGCACGGCAAAGACGGCCGGGCTGTCCGCGCTAAAGGGAACGGTTTGCTCAAGCGGCATCCGCAACAGATCAAATTCGTTTCTTTTCCCATCCAATGCGCCCGCCAGCGTTGTAATGACCGACTTTGTTGTTCCCGAAGGACTGAAATATGCGAGATTTATATGGCCTGACGACATAAGCATTCACCTCTTTGAATTATTCAATTCCAACAAGCTCAAACCCGGCCTCCTCCACAGCGGCGCGGAGCATATCATCCGTTATTGTGCCGGACATCTTTACGGTGGCAGTCTTACCCTCCAAATCGACTTTTGCGTCACTCGCGCCATTTATGGCACCCAGCGCTTTTGTGACGGCTCCCGCGCAGTGCATACAGGACATTCCATCAATTTTCAGTGTTTTCGTCATGGTATCAATCTCCTTTTCGATTTAATTGTAATTTAGCTTAGTTTGTTGTTTTGGCCCCCAGAAACGAAGGCGCAGAGCATTTGTCACAACCGAGACCGAGCTGAAACTCATGGCCGCGGCGCCGATCATCGGGTTCAGCAGCAAACGGAAAGCGCCGTAGAACACTCCTGCCGCCACAGGGATGCCAATGATGTTGTAAATAAACGCCCAAAACAAATTTTGCCGGATGTTACGCATAACAGCCTTACTGAGTTGTATAGCGGTCACGACATCGAGCAAATCGCTTTTCATCAGCACAATATCCGCCGATTCGATGGCGATGTCGGTTCCCGCGCCGATGGCAATGCCTACATCCGCGCGGGCCAATGCCGGGGCATCGTTAATGCCATCGCCCACCATGACAACTTTTTTATTCTCATCCTGCAAATTGCGGATTACGCGCTCCTTATCCTCGGGTAAGACCTCCGCGATGACTTTGGACAGCCCGATCTTTTTGCGGATTGCCTGGGCAGTCACCCGGTTATCGCCGGTGAGCATGATAACTTCCAGTCCCATGCGGGTAAGCTCCGCGATGGCGGCGGCGCTTGTTGGCTTTACTGTATCGGCCACGGCAATAACGCCCAGTAGTCCCTTTTCTCTTGCGAAATAAAGCGGCGTTTTTCCGCTTGCCGCAACGCCCTCTCCATCTGAATCCATGTGAATACCGAACGTTTCCATCAACTTGCGGTTCCCGGCAAAACACGCCTTTCCGTCAATCGTCCCCGTGATGCCCTGTCCGGGAATCAGCTTATAATCCTCAACCTCTTTCAAGGTGATATTCATGGCTTCGGCCTCTGCGATGATGGGCAACGACAGCGGATGCCCCGATAGATTTTCAAGCGAAGCGGCAACACAAAGCAATTCTTCTTTCGCGATGCTAAAAGGCACAATGTCAGTCACGGCCGGCTTGCCTTCGGTTACGGTGCCGGTCTTATCCAGCACAACTACCTGCGTATGATGCAGCGTTTCAAGCGCCTCCGCCGACTTAAACAGGATTCCGTTCGATGCGCCCCTGCCGGTTCCAACCATGATAGCCGTGGGAGTGGCCAGTCCCAGCGCACAGGGACAAGAGATAACAAGAACGGAGATTGCGACAGTGAGCGAAAACTCAAAGCCATGACCGAGCAGCATCCATATGACAAATGCGCCTATGGCGATGGCAATCACAACTGGGACAAAAACCCCGCTGATTTTATCGGCCAGCTTTGCGATGGGAGCCTTAGAGGAGGTCGCCTCGTCCACCAGCCGGATGATCTTCGCCAGTGTGGTGTTCTCTCCAACCGCTCTTGCTTCCATTTTGAAATAACCGGACTTTGCCACTGTGCCGCCCGTTACCTTGTCGCCCTCTTTTTTTTCAACAGGCAGGCTTTCGCCGGTAATAGCCGCCTCATCTATGGCCGCATAACCCGTAACGATTACTCCGTCCACCGGCACGGCACCACCCGCTTTGACGATGATGACATCGCCGGTAATCACGTCCTCCACCGGGATTTCCGCTTCGCTCCCGCCGCGCAAAACGGTCGCGGTTTTTGGGGCTAGATTCATCAGCTTTTTGATTGCATCGGAGGTGCGCCCTTTGGCTCTTGCCTCAAAGAATTTGCCAAGCGTGATAAGCGTCAATATCACGCCTGCCGATTCAAAATACAAATTCATGGAAAAACTGTGAACCGCCGCCATATCGCCGTGACCATACCCCCACAGGATTCGGTAAATCGCGTAGATGCCGTAGGCAAACGCCGCGCCGGAGCCGATAGCAATCAATGAGTCCATGTTGGGCGAGCGTTTCCAAAGGTTTTTGAATCCGATCCGGAAATATCTATGGTTTGCAATCAGCACAGGCAGCGTCAATAAAAGAAGCGTAAACGCATACACGCCTGCGTTTTCCATACCGGACAGGAAAGCCGGAAGGGGCCAGCCGAGCATTTCGCCCATTGAAATGTAGAACAGCGGGACAGTAAAAACCAGAGAAATAATCAGGCGGGTTTTCATGTGCCGGATTTCTGTTTGGGTGGTGTCCTCTGGCACGGCTTCTTGCTTTTTGGCAACGGCTTTGAGCGATGCACCGTATCCTATATCCTCTACTTTTTTCACAATCCGCCCCGCACTGACGGCTTCGGAATCAAACACCACCGCCATGCTGTTCGTGAGCAAGTTCACATTGACTTCGTTGACTCCCTCCAGTTTGGAAAGCCCTTTTTCAATTCGGGCGGAACATGCCGAACAGGTCATGCCGGTTATATTAAAATATACATTTTCCATTTAATCACTCCCTACACACGGTCTTGACACAGCAATTTGCACCTGATATTATTATAACCATAAATTTTATTTTTACAAGAACGCACTATTTTGTAATATAGTACCTAAAATGATACTGTGAAAGGATCTGAAGGCATGGAGAAAATTGGACAAAAATATAACTGCCCTGTATCAGCCACGCTACACTTGATTGGCGGCAAATACAAGGCGCTGATTTTATGGCACCTGATGGATAGGACAATCCGATTTTCAGAACTCAGAAAGCTGGTGCCGGAGGCCACGCCTAAAATGCTGACACAGCAGCTTCGGGAATTGGAAGGAGACGGCCTACTCACTCGAACGGTTTATCCCGTTGTGCCGCCAAAGGTGGAGTATTCTCTGACCGATAAGGGCGATAGCTTGCGTCCTATACTGGAAGCTATGTTCGATTGGGGAACGGGGATTTTGAAAGAAGAGGGACTCGAACCGAATTGCAGCATGATGGGTGACACAAGCGGGTGCGCTTGCCATAATAAAGAGTGATTGTTCATAGCTCAGCCATTTGATGCCCTATTGATGGCAATTTACTCTTAGTCCTGTAGAAGATGCTTCTTATCAATGATATACACTTCTTCATTCAGCTTATTTGGAATGGACGAATGGGGCAAATGTGCCGGCGGGTGCGTAATTCAATGAAATTTCTGAGCCTGTAAGCCTTAACTCCTGGTCGACCATAATTCGTCCCTTGTCGGCCAAATCTCCTTGTGGAAATCTGCGAAGCCGCGGCAAGGATGGGGATGGATCCATGATTTTTATCACCGGCGATACCCACGGGGATTTCACCCGGTTCAGCACCGATATTTTCCCCGAACAAAAGCAGATGACAAAGGATGATTTCGTCATCGTCTGTGGCGATTTCGGGCTGTGGCACGACACCAAACAGGAACGGCATTGGCTGGACTGGCTGAACGACAAGCCATTTACCACGCTGTTTGTGGATGGCAATCACGAGAACTTTGACCGCCTGTATCAGATGCCGGTCAGCGATTGGAACGGCGGACAGGTGCATTTCATCCGCAACAGTATCATTCATTTGATGCGCGGGCATGTCTTTGATATTGCCGGAAAGTGCGTGTTTGCGATGGGCGGAGCCTCCTCCCACGATATTGACGATGGTATTTTGGAACCGGACGATCCCGATTTCAAGTACAGGCGGAAAACTCTGGATAAGCGGCAGGCCCTCTACCGCATCAACCGTATTTCCTGGTGGAAAGAGGAACTGCCAAGCAATGAGGAATACGAAACAGCCCGAAAGAATCTGGACGCATGCAGTCGGAAGGTGGACTATATTGTCTCCCACTGCTGCCCTACCAGCGTGGCGGATATCATCGGCGGGGGCATGTACCAACGGGACCGGCTGACCGATTTTTTTGAGGAAATCAAGGAGCGCTGCGCGTTTGATTATTGGTTCTTCGGCCATTATCACGACAACAGGGCGATCATGCGCAAGTATGTGCTGTTGTATGAGCAGATTGTGGAGATTGAGCCGCTTAATGAAACATAGCTGAAAGACCCTAATCGCTTAAAGCAAAACGCCGGCCTCCCGGCGTTTTTTATTTGTTCCTTTCGGCAAATTATGATATAATAATGGGAAATTTATACTCAGAAGGAGGATGCTTCAATGCCCATGTCTCCGTTCCACGCCATGTATACCGCCCGGCAACTGGCGGAGTTTGCATATGGTGCGGACAGGCTGGTTCCGGCATACGCTTCCTCCGACATCGAAATTTACCCATATCAAATCGCTGCGGCGATGTTCGCTCTGCGCTCGCCGTATTTGAAGGGCGCGGTGTTGGCGGACGAGGGCAGCCTGGGTAAAACCTATGAATCCCTGCTGGTCATCAGCCAGCTTTATTTTGAGGGGCGCGACCGTATTCTGGTCATCGTCCCAACGCCGCTCTTGCGGCAATGGACGGAGATATTGGAAAACCGCTTCTCTGTTCCGTTTGAGGCTCTGGACCGTGAAACCGCGGCGATGAAGAATCCTTTTGACAGCGACTGCGTGGTTTTGACCACCTACGAGTACGCCGCCCAAAACGCCGAGTTGATTGGGCGAGTGGAATGGAACATTGCCGTGTTTGAAGAAGCGCACAGGCTTAGAGGGCCGGATAACAAAACAACGATTGCGCTAAAAGAAGCGGTCGGCAACGCTTTTAAGCTGCTCTTAACCGCCACGCCCATGCAAAACTCCATCATGGATTTATATGGGTTGATCGATTTTATTGACACCGGCGCGTTTGGCAACGCAGACGAATTTTATAAGCGTTATTTCCGAAAGCCGGAGAACTACGGTGAACTCACCGCCACGGCCAGCCGCTACTGCTTCCGCACTCTGCGTTCACAGGTGGAGCGCTACGTCAAAATCCCACAGCGCATACCCGTGACGGCCAACTATCCGCTGTCCGCCAAAGAAGTAAAACTGGCGGCGTTGGTGGAGGCGTATTTACAAAAAACGGACAAGCTGGCTTTTCCCAAGATGGAAAACTACGATTTGGCGCTTATGTGGAGCAGGGCGCTCTCATCATCGCCGTTTGCCCTGGCCGGGCTTGCCGACCGCGCGTACGGGCGCGCCCAGGAGCCGGAGCTTATGGAGATGGCAAGCCTTGCGTCCGAAATCAGACCTCAAGATACGGGGAAAGGACGGGAACTGCAAAAAGCCCTTAAATTCGCTTTTGCCGAACTGAAAAAGTGCGGCGCCAACCGCAAGGCGCTCATCTTCACGGAGTCTCTCGCCACCCTCGGGTTCTTGCATACGCTGTTGTCGGGTACCTACAAGACCCTGGTCTTTGACGGCAGCAAAAGCTCCGACTATTCCGTAATCAAAAGGTTCGAATCCCAGGCCGAAATCCTCATTACCACCGATGTGGCCGCGGAGGGATTCAACCTTTCGTTTTGCTCTTTCGTGGTAAATTACGACCTGCCCTACAATGTCCTCACGCTGGAACAGCGGATCATGCGCTGCCACCGGCAGGGACAGCAAAACGATGTGGTGGTTTTGAACTTCCTTCATAAACAGAACTTCGCCGATGTGCGGATGCTGGAGCTTATCAACAAGCGCGTCCTGCAATTCGATGGCATCATGGGCATGAGCGATGATGTGGTCGGTAACTTCACCGACAACGCGGCCCAAGGTCTTGCCGCCGCCTTTGAAACGGCACGGCATAAGAAGGATATTGAAGCGGAATTTAGGGCGACATTGTCCGCTCATGAAGAGCAGAACACCGATGCGGTGCAGGCGGCCGAAAACGCCCTGTTCACCACCTTCACCCGCGATGTCGCCAACAAGGTGACCGTCACGCCGAAATATATCAAAGACCGCACCGCCGAAATAAATGCCAAGCTGTGGGAACTGGTCTCGCCGCTTTTGCGGGAGCATGGCTATACCGTCAGTGAAACGGAGCGAACCGCTGTTTTTCCGGACGATTCGGAGCCGCCCCAGCTTTTCTACTACTGGACGGGAAAGCGCAACAAGCCGTACATCGGTCTGCGGGCCTACGGCGCGAAAAGCGACTTCAAGCCGGTTTTCGGGCGCGTTACCCTGGCAAGCCCCATCGGACGGGGCGTCTTGCACAATATCGAGTGCACTGATGAAGGGACAATCACAGCGCCTGGCGCGCCGAAATGCAAACTTGCTTTTTACGAAGTGACGGTGACCGAAAAGGGAAACTCGGCGGAGTATATAGTATTTACAGGCAAAACCGCCAATGGCGAAACACTGACCGATGAGGAGTGCCGGGCGCTGATGACCTTGCCGGCGCTCGATTTTATGGAAGTGGGCAGAAGTGCGCCTGCTTGGCTGAAAAGCTCCACAGGCCGCGGCAGACCACATGAATTGGATTCCCTGATTGACACACAAATTTTCAAAGACCGGGCCGTTTTAGAAATCAGCGATGCCAGGCGGGAAGAGGCCGCCGCCATCGCCGAGCGGGCGATGCGGAAAAAATCTCTGCTCCGCCGTGAGGTCGAATCTCTAAAAAACGAACTGCGGCAGATTGAAAACGCCCTCTCACGCACCGGTTCCGTCTCCGAACGGGTGGACGCCGAAAAGCGAAAGGCGACCGCCAGCAAGAACCTGAAAGTCCGCGAGCAGTCGCTGTTTATGGACGGGTTAAAAAGCGATGCGGACGCGGAAGTCGCGATACAGGCGCTCACAGACAACGCAAATCTCACAGCCAAGATTACCAGGCTGTTTGCGATAGAAATGATGGGAGGAAGTCACAATGGATAGCGAAAAAATGGACGGCCTGTCGATGGATATTGAAGCCGCCGAACGGGAGAAGCTCCAATCGGTGTTTCCGCAATGTTTTACAGAAGGACGGCTTGACATTGACAAGCTGCTGAACCTGTGCGGCGAATATATTACCGATGACTTTGAAAAATATGAGTTTAAATGGAAGGGTAAGTCCGAGTGCCTGCAACTGGCCGGAAAGCGGTCAACCGGGACGCTGCGCCCCTGCCCGGAAGAGAGCGTGGACTGGGAGAACACCCGCAATCTCTACATAGAGGGCGACAACCTTGAGGTGCTGAAGCTGCTGCAAACAAGCTATTACCGCAAGGTCAAGATGATTTACATCGACCCGCCCTACAACACCGGCAACGATTTTGTCTATGCCGATGACTTCGCCGATCCATTGGCGCGGTACCGCGAAGTCACCCAACAGACCACCAAGTCAAATCCCGAAACGATGGGACGGTTCCATACCAACTGGCTGAATATGATGTATCCGCGCTTGCGGTTGGCGGCAAATCTGCTGCGGGATGATGGGGTTATATTCATCTCCATCGATGATAATGAGGTGCACAACCTACGGAAACTGTGCGATGAGGTTTTCGGGGAGGAGAACTTTGTTGCGGAGTTGGTTTGGGAACGCGCTTATGCGCCCAAGAATGATGCGAAATACATTTCAAACAGCCATGATTATGTACTGATGTACGTTAAATCCGTTGAGATCTTTCAAATCGGAAGATTACCTCGTACAGAAGAAGCAAACGCCCGATATCATAACCCTGACAACGATCCGCGCGGTGTTTGGAAGCCAAGCGATATGTCGGTGAAAACTTATAATGCTGATTGTGATTATTCCATTACGACGCCCTCCGGGCGTGTAGTGGAGCCTCCAACAGGGCGCTGTTGGAGTCTCTCCAAAAATGCATTTTTGGAGAGACTCCAGGATAATAGAATTTATTTTGGTGAGGACGGTAATAGCGTTCCCTGCATAAAGCGCTTTTTAACAGAGTTAAAGTTTGATGGAATGGCCCCGACGTCAATCATGTTTTATAAGGATGTCGGTCACAGTCAAGAAGGGGCAAAAGAAGTTACGGCGCTGCTTGAAGCGGGGGCGTTTGATGGCCCTAAGCCTATTCGTTTGTTGAATAGACTGTTGACGCTTGCCAATACCGATAAAGATTCCATCATCCTTGACTTCTTCTCCGGTTCCGCCACCACCGCCCACGCCGTCATGCAGCTCAACGCCGAGGACGGCGGCAACCGCCGGTATATCTGTGTGCAGCTCCCCGAAGTGACCGATGAAAAATCCGAAGCGTTTAAAGCCGGATATCAAAACATCTGCGAGATCGGCAAGGAGCGGATTCGCCGCGCCGGGGTGAAAATCAAATCGGAGCAGGATGGGCAAGTCAAACTGGGCGAAACAGAAAAAGCCCCCTTGGACATAGGATTCCGTGTGTTCCAGCTGGATTCCAGCAATCTTAAAATATGGGACGACAGTCCCCTCACCGGCGAAAACGCCGCCACCCTTTTTGAACAGCGGATGCTGGACTATCTCGATGTGCTGGTGCCGGGGCGCACGGCGGCCGAGGTGGTCTATGAGGTCATGCTCAAGCTGGGGCAGGACCTGTGCGAACCGATTCTATCGATAGACCTTCCGAACGGTCGGCAGGTCTATGGCGTGGGTGCGGATGTAAAGTTTATCGTCTGCCTTGCCCCCGGCATCACCCCGGAGGACGCGAACGCGATGGCCGACTACGCGCCGGGGCGGATTATCTTCGCCGAGCAGTGCTTTGTGGACTCCACGGCTAAGAGCAATGTGAGGTTGACGCTGAAGGACAAAGGCATTGCGATTAAGACGCTGTGATGATACTGTTGCAAAAAACATACTGGAGGTATTGAAGTGAAAAAACCGTGGCACAAAAATATATTTGTATGGATAAGTATCTCAGTAATTGCAGTAGGAATTGCAATCGCTATACCTTTCTTTATAAATTATGCTTACTTAAAGGGAACGCCTGATGACACAGTTAATACAGCATTCGGTGCGAGTGATATGATATCACTATATGGTTCTATCGTAACATCAATAGCTACCATTATTGCTGTAGTACTCACAATTATATTTACTGCAAAATGGCAAAAGGAACAGCGTAGATACGATGCCAAATATGCAGACTTAAATAGGAGATATCAAGATATAATTGAACATTTGAGAAAAACTATTGACAGTATGAGTCCTATACGCTTTTTTAAGATAGCGACACCCATATATATTTCTAATTATCAAGAAAAAAAGGAATCGTTGCATATCGCCAGATTGGAAATGGTATATAACATAAAGATGATCAGGCTTTACTTGTTTACCAATGATTATGATGAGACAGTTACTTCATACTTGAAAGAACTATCAATTCATTCCGATAATGTTTGTGCTATTATTACAAATATTAGCACTATATGTGATAAATTTACTGAGTATAAGATTCAGCAGAATGAAAATGAGAAATATACCATTATGCAGCAAATGAGTTCCATACACCATGAGCAATTAGCCTCACAACCATAAGGAACCATTAAAAAAGCCCATAAGTAAGCGGATTGACAACCAAACGGATAAGGAACTTGTATCATAACGAGGGCGCCATGAGTAAATGGCGCCCTTTTTTGCTTGAAATATTGATATAAAAAGCATTGGAATTTTCTTTGAAAATTCCAATGCTTTTTTGCGTTAAAAATTAAAATGGAAAGAGAAGTGAACCCCATGCCGGTCAGATTTTTTCTTGAAGGATACCTCGAAAACTTGGAAAGAACAATGCAGCGCCCTCCCAATTTTAATCCGCGCGGCGGCGGCAGAACCAAAGGATACAAATACACCGCCGCCGATTGCGATTGCCGTTTTTGCACCAATGCTCCAAAGCCGAGGACTTCATGCGGCATTTCCATGACGGAATGCCCCTGCCTCACGGAACGGCTGGAATCCGGCTGTGTAACCGCCTCGGATTTAATCGCTTCGCTGTTCCCGGATATCCGATTCCCGAAGTTGCGGCAGCGTGTCGGCGAACTCATTTCGGAAAGGACGGCGAATGATATATTTTTCGCGAGTACACATCATCAGGCGCTATTTAACGGAGTAATCCGGGATGGCGGGTTGCGCCACAGCAGCGACACAGGACTCCTCGCCGCCCTGTTCCTGCTTACCTCAAACGGATTCCTGTGGAACCGCGCGCGGTTCGCGATATGGCGTTCACGCATCGCGTTCGAGGATATCAGCATCAGAGGGATAACGGAGGCGAAGATCGATAACTACGCCATATATAAGGCGGCAAAGGAATTGTGCGCGGACAACGGCGGCTGCCATATATGCCCACAGGAACTCGCGGACGAAACGCTTGTCGGAGAGAAGGCGTTCCGTCTGATCGTAAACGCGATGCTCATAAAGCGTTACGGCCTCGCCGCGGTCAAAGCGGGATCTGACATATTCTCATAAGCACACCCACCAAAAACAGCAAAGAAAGGATGAGCCCATGCGTGAAATCACAATTCGCCAGATAGCCTTTGGCGCGGATGGCGGCCCCGCAAACCTCGCCAATGGCATCGAACTCCCCATCGACAACGAAACCCTTGACAAAACAATGATGTGCATGAAAGTGAAATATCCCTACATAGCACATTCGTACTCGTTTCGGCTGGACGAACTGAACGGACAAATCACCGGCCCGCAGCCGGTAGACAAGCTAAACTCCCTCGCCACGATGCTCGGCAGCCTGACGGAGTACGAGCGCGTCAAGCTGGAGGGCGCGGCCATGCTCACGGACTCCAAAACGCCGGAGGATTGCGTGCGGCTCCTGTATAACCTCGACAGCTTTGAGCTCACGCCGAATGTCGGAGATTATGAGGCCCTCGGCAAGTATTTTGCCGAAAACGACTTCGCCGATTCCCTCAAAGGTGTTCCCCAAAATATGATGGAACACTTCGACTATGATCTGCTCGGCAGGATGGGATGGGATGACAGCACAAACGTGTTCGTCAAAGGCCACCATATCAGGGATACAGAACATGAACTTCGTGAGCCGGATTTGACGCGCGAACCCAACCCCGCATATTTAGGATGTATGCTGTAAAGGGTGGTAATGATACCACTACTAACAGCATGGCAGACGGCTCATTTGCAGGGGTTTGACGTTTCTGCGGAAAGGGGGAACATATCATATCGGACAGGCGGCTTGCCCCGCCTGTAACAGTACACAAGAGCGGGAAGCGGCGGCTACTCGGTAAAGCAAACGCGCCGCTTCCCAGCGCAACGCCCGAAAGCGGTGCAAGATAATCTTATCATAACACCGCCCTGCCTTTCAAGGTTTTGCGAAAAAACAGACTTGAAAGGATTGGTTTTCATGTTAAGGGAAATGTATTTCGGCAAGGTCATTCCGTGGGAACGGAAAAACCGCAAATGCGCCGAGCAAGCAGAGGTTGTCAAAAAAATCGAGGACGAGGAACGCTATTTTATTCAAAAGATGTCGCTGGACGATTGCGAGAGGTTTCAAAAGCTGTCCAACCTTTATTCACAGCTTGCCATGTCCGAGGAAGGTGAGATTTTCTCCTACGGCTTCACGATGGGGGGCGCTGCTGATGATGGACATAATGGACGAAGCGGAGTTTATGAAAATCGAATAATACCACCACGGGAGACGGGGCCGAGCGCGGCCCCGTTTTGCTGTGCGGAAATGGGGCGAAAATCGCTCCATGTTACGCCATAAACGCCGTTTCGTGGGCAGGTAGTATAAAACCTTACCACCCCTCAAAACGGCGAAAAGGAGCGGACAAAAAGCCTGTTATCACACGGTTTCCAGCCTGCCAAAATGTGGTAAAGCGTAACACCTGACAGTAGAAAAATAGGCGTTACCCGTCCATCAGTCTATCAACTTCATTTTGTTGCTTGAAAAGCCAATCCTTAAATTCTTTCGGCTCCATCTTCTTGTTTTTAACCATTGCTTTACGCTTGACCGCTTCTTTGCGGAAAACCTCAAACGCTTCCGACACAACCGATATTTTATCAGCGTCGGGATTTTTCGCCCGTTTCAGTTTCCGCAGACGGTTATACCAGTAATAATAAGCCGTTTCGTGAGATTGCTCCCAACTGTTGTCTTTCGCCCTTTCGTCAAACTCGCGTTTGGCTTCAACTGCCTGTACTTTGCGGCACTCATCGGAACACAATTCATAGTGTCGGCTACGGGCAAGGAAGTCTTTGCCGCATACCTTGCACTTCTGGAAAACAAAACCCCATTCCTCAATTTTGTGCAAATAATAGGCAATCACAGGCAGGAACGAAGCCGAAGCAACGACACATTCAAATGACCTCTTTAATACGGGATACCACAATTCAACCGCCGCTTCTTCATCCCGTAAGACTTTCGACAGCGCGGCGGCAGCTTCTTCCTGCCACGGCCTGTTATCGCCGTAAAGGAAGAATGGGCGGTACAATGCGGACAGCCGCCCTATCAGCAAATCCGCGCCGTGATTGAGGTTAAAGCAATTTAAGTATTCTTCCCAAGTCCGAATAGCGGCGAACATGGCGGACGGTTCGTCGCTTGCGTATTTGCCCCGCAGGAAATCGGAAACAGGCGCGGCCATCTTCCAACGCTCCGCTTCAAACGGAATCGCCTTGCCGTAACTCTCACGCAAGCGCATGGCGTTTACATTCCAATTCCTTTCCGAATCCGCTTCAAAATCAATCAGCAGTTTTCCCAAAGGACGGGTACAGTCTAAATAAATATCGCCCGTTCCATCTTCCAAATGGCAGCGCGTTTCGTTTGTTTCCCCAATGACGATACGCTCCGTCATTTTTTTGCGGTCAAGTGTGAGCGCAAAGACGATTTTGCCAAAACCGCGCCCACGTTTTGAAAAATCATAATCCATAAATATCATCTCACTTCTTTGTAACAGGAATAATATTTAGTCGGTTTAGTCGTTACTTGTAGTATAGCTCAAATCTATTGTTTTAGCAAGTATTTGTGCGATAATATTTATAGGCGGGAATAACAACAAATCCGTAAACCGCAACCTCAAAACTGAATACCGCAGCTTGTCAGATACCGAAAGCCAACACACTCTTGCCAAGTCCGCGCCGGGGCGCGGCGCGAGAGGGGCGGCAATCGAGATAACGCGCCTAATGTCAAGCAAGGCAGGACGCAGGAACGGGGCAGGGATGAAAGCGGAAAACCAAGTCGAAGCCAAAGCCCCCGGCAATGGCCTTGATAAAATCCACAGGGGCGGTCATGCCCCATAGAAAGGGTGATTATTACCGACAACAGAAATTCAATCTATCAATCTATCCTATCCATCCATCAAAATCATTTTTTATGAAGGGGGCCGATAAAATGCAGACAGTTAAAGCCAAGTCGGAGCAGCCGCGTGAGCATGGTACGTTCACGAAGCGGATCGGCTCCACCAACTACCGTGTGTCCGTCCATTTCAACCCGAACAGCAAGGAAACCGTGAACGACAAAATCATACGCATGATAAAAAACGAAACGGCGGGAAAGGCGGCGGGAGAATGAAAAAGCTATTTACTTCCCCGCCTTTTCGTGGTAATATGATGATGTTGCGAATGAGCCGTTTGCCTGAAAGGGGTTCACTATGATGAACAACAGGCAACCGGCTTTTGCCGTGTCCGAAAAAATCACCGCCCTGTATGAGCGTTTATCTTCAGAGGACGATTCACAGGGCGAGAGTAATTCTATCAAAAACCAAAAGAAGTTTTTAGAGGACTATGCTCTAAAAAACGGCTTCAACAATCCCCGCCACTTTACCGATGATGGCGTGAGCGGAACACGTTTTCAGCGTCCGGGGCTTGACGCGATGCTTGATGAAATCAAGGCGGGAAACGTGGCTACGGTCATCGTAAAAGACCAGAGCCGAATAGGGCGGGACGTTGTGGAAGTCGGTCTGTTGAAACGCACCTTTGACGAGTACAATGTACGTTTTATCGCGGCTAACGACAATCTTGACACCGCCAACGGTTTTGACATTATCTCAATTTTCCGCGATGTAATCAACGAGTGGTATGTTGCGGACGCAAGCCGAAAAATCACCGCTCATTACAGAGCGAAAGGCAACGAGGGCAAACGCCTGACCACCACCCCGATATACGGTTACATCTATGACGAGAACAAAGAAAACTGGATAATTGACGAGGACACCGCCAATGTCGTGCGCCGCATTTTCAGCTTGACGATTGAGGGGCATGGGCCTGTTACAATCGCCCGAATGTTGACTGATGAAAAAGTCATACGCCCCGGCTATCATCAAGTATTACTGCGAAACGGCAAGGGCAATAAAGCCTGTACCAACGAAGCTGAAAAATACACATGGACAGGCACAACGATAATCGAAATCATATCCAAACCCGAATACAGGGGCGCGACCGTCAATTTCAGATACAGCAAAAAGACCTATAAGGATAAAAACCACACGCCCAACCCGCAGGAAAAATGGCTGATATTTGAGGATACCCACCCCGCCATCATTGACCCCGAAACATGGGAAACGGCACAGCGTTGCCGCAAGACCGTCAAGAGGACGGACACATTCGGAGAAGCTAACCCATTGACGGGCAAGCTGTTTTGCGCGGATTGCGGCGCGAAGATGTTTAACCACAGAAAAGCGGGCGGGAAACCCAATTACAGGAACGAAAACACAGGCAAAATGTATTTGCGTTCACCGTCTGATTTTTATGTGTGTTCCTCACATACCAACGCGCAAAACAAGTTTAAGAAAGAGTGTACCACGCACCATATCAAAACTTCCGCAGTACGGCAAATCATTCTCGACACTATAAGGGCGGCAACCAAAAGTGTGGAAACCAGCGAAGCCGATTTTATCAGGCAGATACGGGAAACTTCCGCGATACGGCAAGAGGAAACGGCGAAAGCGTACAAGCGTAATCTTACGAAAGCACAGAAGCGCGTAGCTGAATTAAATACGCTAATCCGCAAGATTTACGAGGACAACGTAAGCGGAAAGCTAACCGATAAACGCTTTGAATTGCTATCCGCAGAGTACGAAACCGAGCAAGAGGAATTGGAAAAATCCATCACCGAAACCCAAGCGGCATTGGACAGCTTCACCGCCGACAGCATGAGGGCTGATAAGTTTATCGAACTGACAAAACGGTACAAGGATTTTACCGAACTCACCACCCCCATGATAAACGAGTTTATCGAAAAGATAATCGTTCACGAAGCGGAGAAAATAGACGGCGAGCGTTTTCAAGAGGTAGATATATACCTCAACTTTATTGGCAAGTTTGAAATCCCGCCGCAAGAACTGACAGAGGAAGAAGAACGGGAGCAGGAGAAAATCAAGCGGCGGCGGGAGAGCCAACGCCGATACAACGCAAGGAAAAAAGCAAAACGGCTTGCGGCACAGGCAGAGCAAGCGGAACAGGAACAAACCGAAACCGAAAAGAAGAAATCCGCATAGCCACAACCGAATATATGAACGCTGAAAGCGGTTTACTCACAAAAAGGGTAAACCGCTTTTTTGCGTTCATTATCAATCTATCAATCCTATCCTATCCATTCCAAAATCTGAAAGGAGCAAAACCATATGGCAAAGACGAAAACCGAAAAAATCGCGGGTATCGAGGAACAAATCCAACAGCTTGAAAATCAGAAAAAACGGCTTATTCAAGAACAAAAGGCGCAGGAGCGCAAGGACAGGACAAAACGCCTTTGCAAGCGCATGGGGCTTTTGGAAAGCCTGTTGCCCGACACCATCACCCTCACGGACGAGCAATTCAAAACCTTTCTTGAAAAAGCCGCATTGAGCGATTACAGCCGCCGCATACTGGACGGATTAACGGCGCAGAACGCCGCCACAGCCGCGCCACAGACCACGGGAACAGCGGCGCAGGGCAACACCGCGCCCACCGACAAACCCACCGACACGGCGCAGGAGAGCGGCGAGGACGAGGACACGGGCGAGGGCAACGGCGCAAGGGTAACGGGCTAACGCCTTTACCCTTGCATAGCAAGGGCGCACTTATATACCACATGAATGTGGTATCGTGCGGCCTGCCGGCGGCGTTTTGCGCCTATCGGCGCAAAAGAAAACCAAAGACCACCGCCACAGAAAGGAGCGCAGCGCATAGCGATATATCATTGTAGCATTAAAATCATCAGCAGAGGAAAAGGCAAATCGGCTGTCGCAGCGGCGGCGTATCGGGCGGGAGAGAAAATCAAAAACGAATATGACGGTATCACGCACGACTACACCCGCAAGGGCGGCGTGGTACATACCGAGATTTTATTGCCCGACAATGCCCCCGCCGAGTATTCAAACCGCAACCTTTTGTGGAACGCCGTGGAGAAAATCGAAAAGGCAAAAAATTCACAGCTTGCGCGTGAAATTGAAATCGCCCTGCCCGTGGAACTCACACGGGAGCAGAATGTTTCTCTTGTCCGTGAGTATGTCAATCGGCATTTTGTAGCGGCGGGAATGTGCGCCGAAATTGCCATACACGACACAGGCGGCGGCAACCCACACGCCCACATTATGCTGACAATGCGACCATTTGAGCAAGGCGGCGAATGGGGCGCGAAGCAGAAAAAAGAGTACATTCTCGACAAGGACGGTAATAAAATCTATGACCCGAAAAAGCGGCAATATAAATGCAAATCCATTCCCGCCACCGACTGGAACGAGCAGACCAGAGCGGAAGAATGGCGGGCGGCATGGGCTGATTGCGTCAATCAATTTTTGGAGCGCGGCAATCACGCCGAGCGCATAGACCACCGTTCCTATGAGCGGCAGGGCATTGAACAAATCCCCACCGTCCATTTAGGCGTGGCGGCTTTCCAGATGGAGAAGCGCGGCATACGCACCGAGCGCGGCAACCTCAACCATGAAATTGAAATTACAAATCAGAAGTTGCGGCAGTTAAAAGCGCGTATCTCCAAACTGCAAAACTGGCTGAAAGAAGAAGCGGCGAACACCGAGCCGCCTACCCTTGCCGATGTGATACAGGGCATACTATCACGGAAAGCACAGACGGGAAAATCGGGCTATTCGCAATCACTGTATAACCTCAAAGACGCGGCGAATATGTTGAACTTCCTGACCGCTAACAAGATAATGGATATGGAGGGGCTTGACAAAAAGTTTAAGTCCATGATTGGGGAGCAGACGGACATACGGGAAGAACTGAAACCCATTGAACGGCGTTTGTCTACTTTGAAAAAACATATCGAACAATCCGACATTTATCTCAAATACAAGGGCAAAAAGGCGTTAACGGATTCCGAGGAAATCCTATTCACGGCGGCAAAAAATTACCTCAAAGGCGTAATGAACGGCAAGACCACCCTGCCGACAAAGGCATGGAGAGCGGAGCGAGACAAGCTGACCGCCGAGCGAAACAGGCTCAACCAAAGATATGTTTCCCTCAAAGACGAGGTAAAAGAAGCCGAGCAAATCAGAAAGAGCGTTTACAGTATTTTGCGGCAGGAACAGCGGGAGCAGCAACCGCGCAGGACGCGGGATATGGAATTGTAAAAAACAGGGCAGCGGGATAGGCTTTTATCTATGCCGCCGCCCTGTTTTGGTCGGTCTTATGTTTATATGCCTGAACATAAAATGCTTCCAAAAAGCGCACTATAATTTAATATAGTAAAATCCGACGAATATACCGCGCTTCCAAAATCCTTCTGCCGCTTACTCCTGAATATCAAAAACAAAATAATACTCTGACCTTGATGAATTTTTATCATCTTCATAAGGGTCAAAGGAAAATCCCCAAAAATCGAGAGAAATGCAGTATCCAATCAGATGGTCTTTATATGCGTCGTCATATCCGCTTGTATCAATTGCTATGTCATATTCTTTCAATGATATTTGCGTGATTTCGGGCAACGCGTTCAACTTTCTGGTTTCCTCTTCCTCGTCCAGCCAATGCAGTAATTCGTAATCTATTTCCGAAGGAGCCGGATAAATAGTATGGCGATAGTATGTGTGATACCCGTAGTCGGTTGTAGCTTCCGGGTCCAGATAAACCAGCTCAATCGAAATAAGCCCGATTTGATCTACAGATTTTACCTTTAAAATGTCGCCTTTTTGTACTGTCATTGCAATATTCTCAGGATTATTCCTCGCACTGTTAAACAGGCTGCGTTCCCCTGGCGTTCCTCCGGAACGGCGAATGCGTTCGCCTTTCCAAGTATCGTGCGCTACATTATAGCCGCTCTTCTCTGTTAAAAGTGTTCCGTTTACATAAAAGTCTGTGTGCGGGTCTACCGTTTTGTTAATCATAACGAAAATGAAAACCGCAATCGCAATAATAATAACCGCCAATAAAATCCCTATGATCTTTAATGCCTTTTTCATTCTGTTCCACTCCACTCCAAAATCATTACCTATATTTAAGTATATCAGGATATTAAAATTTGGCAATTATTTTTTTAATGATGTGCAGATAGTATCTCAAAGCCAAACTAATAATCACTTCTGTTATACCATAATCACCTGCCCAAAACGATGAGCGTTTCTCCATCCTATCCAGCCCGTCAAGGGGCGGGTAGTATTTTTTCGCAAAGGACGCGAAAAAATCTCCACCCTTAAACCCTTGACCGTCTGGATTTTTGCCGTTGGCATTACGCCGCCGAAAACGGGGAACAGGATAAAAGTGGTGTGCCCCCCGTCAATAGGACAATGAAAAAACAAAAAGATTTTGTGTTGCTGCTCTTCGGAAATGAAGGGCAGCAATCATGTTATGCCGCCAGAGCAAAATGTTGGTGAAACTCCATC